>Ga0065721_10003968_pt1 | contig 50946 bp, 28 predicted proteins | sample Mesricmetagenome_FD_59108 | JGI IMG/M metagenome (GOLD analysis project Ga0065721, IMG submission 59108) | Mesophilic microbial community from rice straw/compost enrichment Sample: eDNA_1 v2 (version 2) | ecosystem: Engineered > Solid waste > Grass > Composting > Bioreactor | place: USA: Davis... | reverse complement strand
GGACTCCCCTTCAACACCGCGCCCGCTTCGAGCTGGAGCGTGACATTGCTCCGCAGCTCGATCGTTCCGCTCAAATAAACTCCGGCCGGCAGCACGACCGTCCCGCCGCCGTTCGCATGACACGCCGCGACCGCGCGATTGATCGCCCCATGATCGAGCGTCACCGCATCGCCCACCGCGCCATGATCCCTCACGTTGTAACTCATCGTTCCCTTCGCGTGCATCGAATTCTCCGCCGTTCAACGTCGCAGCAAAATCACCCAATCCTCGTTTTCCTCGCGCGGCGGAAGTCCGATCCGCGCCCGCTTCCCCGCCTGCACCACCTTCACGGGCCCGTCGATCAACTCACCTCCCGTCCGCGGATTGAACCACTTCACCGTGAACTCGCCGGAAACACCCCGCAGATCGATCGTCGAAACGTCCCCCCACGGCAGATAGATGAGGTAAACCTCGCCCGGCTTTGCCAAGCAGTAATACGACTCCGCTCCCACCGAATTCCCCACGAGTTCATCCGCCGGCACCATCTCCCAAAACGGAATCTCGTGCTCTCGGAAAAACCGCAGCGCAATCCGCGCGTAATCCCAGCTGCGGTCCCGGCTGCGAAAATCCTCCACGTTTAAATCGTGCTGCGGGAGTCTGTATCCAAAATAATACTCCACGCCCGCGCCGCCGCCCATGAGATTTCCCCACAGCGTCAGCTTGCGCACCTCGTCCAATCCGTAACGCCGCCGGTAATCCTCGGCGATCCCGCCGAACCCCTCGAATCCGGGATCGGGCGGCACGCCATAGGCCCAGTGCCCCTGCTCGTCGTGCGCGACCACCCACGGCCGGCCGGCGCGCGCCGACTCCCGCACCCACTTCACCGTCCACAGGTGCGACTCCGCCCAGTCGTTCTGCAACGATAGCCCCGTCAGCACCGACTGCTGACCGAGCAGCGGCAGATAAACAAACTCCTGCTCGTTCGTGAACGTGTGCGCCACGATGTTGCTCGGCCAATAATGCGTGTCCCGGATGAACTGCAGCATCGCGCGCTGCTCTTCCGGCGTCTGCGTGTTCTCTTCGCCCAGATTCCACGTCACCGCGAGCAGGTGCCCGAACCGCGCGATCAACTCCCGCAAATACAACTTTCGCTCGACGCCGAGCGCCCCGTTGTCGAGCGACTCCGGCACGGACTTCACCTCGCGCGCCGTGCCCACGCGATTGTCGTCCATTTCATTTTCCTGCAGTTTGAAATGCAGGTGAATCCCGCTCGCCTGCGCGTGCTCGAACACGATCTGCCACTGGTCCAGCTTTGAGCAGTCGTAGTGCAACTTGTCGTTCCGCGACACAAACGGCCACACGTTGTCGCCATCGCCGCCCGCATTGTAAGGCAGGAACGACACCGTGTTCATTTCCTTGCTCGCGAGATAATTGATCGCGCCGATCAACCCCTTCCCCTTTCCGCCCGCCCAGGTCGGATCGCCCTCGCGCCAGTCGCGCACGTGCGGCTCCCACGTCTTCAACGGCACATCTTTCTTCTCCGACACCGTGTCGTCGAAATCCCGATACGCGAGCAGCGTCTCCGGCGAGTCCGGCCCCGCTTTCAGAAAATACTCGCCGCTCCCCGCAAACCGCAGGTGGTGCTTCCCGACATAGCCGAGCCAGCCTTTCGCACGAAAATCCCGCCCCGCCTTGTCCGTCGCCGCCACGGAAAACCTCCCGCTCAATCCATTGAACGGCGCCACCCCTTCTCCCCCGCCGTTCACCGCCACGCGCTTCCCGCGCGTAAAGGCCACGCGATACGTCCACGCGCCCGTCCGGTCCGGGGCGAAATGCGCCCGCCAGACATTCCCGCTCTTCGCCGACGTGTTCGCCGCGTCGCCATCGGCCGCGAAGTATCCAGGCACCACATACGTCGGCGATCCCGACTCGTGCGTGAACGTCACGTCGAACCGGTAATCGAGAAACGGATTCGGCTCCGCGTCCGCCTCGTTCGCCTGCGGTCCCGTCAGTTCGACCGTGACCTTGTGCCACTGCTTCAACTCGCCGCTGACCCTCGCTTCCGCGCCAACCGCGCACGCTCCCACGCCCACGCAAAAGATCCCGGCCAGCCGCAAGAGTCCGGGTGCCGAAATCATCGAACGAAGCAAAGTCGCCAAGCGGAGTAGTTTCATGGAAGAAAAGAAACCGGTAATCGAAAAAAGCGCTGAAAACACCGGCCGACCCTCGCCCGAAAACCCGACCGCCGAAAGGCCCGCCCCGCTAAACCGCATGAGTCGCGAGCCCCGCCTTCGTCATCTTCTCGTCCCCCCACCTCTTCCCAAAAACAAAACGCACCCGCCGTCGACAACGGCGGGTGCGGTTACAGCCGACCAGACCTGACTTAGAAATCAGCGCGGAGCGTGAACGTCACCTCGCGCGGGTTGCCCCAGTAGTTGCGCGTCGCGAGATAGCGTTCATCGAACACATTCCGGACCATCAGGATCGCGTTGAGCTCGCGATCGCCCACGTTGAAGGTCGCGCCGAATCCGACATTGAAGAGCGTGTAAGCGTCTATCTTGCCGGGCTCCGCGATGGTGCCCCCATCCGTCGGCGACGTGATCTTCTTATACCACGCCTCCGTATACGGCCGCTCCTCGACGTGATGACCGCTGACCGTCACGTAGGTGGCGGTGAAGGGACCAAACGCGCCGAGGTCCTGACGAAGGTGAACCGAACCGCGGTGCCGCGCCGAATAAGCCAGCTGGTGTCCCGTGCGATTCTCGACGCGGAAGCCATTCGGCATTCCGCCCCCGAGATAGATCGCCGACGCCGTGTCGCTCACGACCCACGAGTAGTTATACGCATAGCTCGCGATGATCTGCGTGCCTTTGCGCGGACGGTAAGCCAGGTCGAGCTCCACGCCTTGCGAGCGATTGATACCGCTCTGCTCCGACGGATTGAACGGATTGCCGTCGTTCACGCCAGGAACCGTAACCGGAGCAAGGATACGCACGATGTCGCGCTCGTCGACTTGGAAGAACGAGAGCGTTCCGGAGATCTTGCCGCCAAACATGTCGGACTTCACACCAAAGTCGTAGCCTTCGCCGCTTCCCGGCGTCGGAACGAACTGCGTGCCATCCGGCCGCCGCGCCACCGTCGTGTAGAGATTCACCAGCGACTTCGAATAGTTCGCAAAGAACGACAGGTTCTTCACCGGCTTGAACAGGATGCCGTATTGCGGCGACACGTGCGACGGCGCCTCCGTGTAAACCTGGTTTCCGCCATTCGGCTTGGGCGGCGGCGTCGACTGGCCCGGCACCCACGGCGTCGTGTTGTGCTCCGTCGGATCGAGGTAGTTGTCGCCGCGAAGCTTGTCGAGACGCGCGCCTACCATCGTGTGCAGCTTGTCGTCGAAGAAGCTGAGCTGGTTGATGGCATACCCGCTGTTCATCGTGTTGCGGGCGAACGTGCCGGTGCCTTGATTGTAGTTCAGCGGATCGGTGTCGAGGAAGCGCTCCGACAACACCCACGTGCTGGGATCCTTGAGGCTCCACTTGTTCGAGTCGGCGGGACCGCCGACGACCGCGAGCACGTTGATGAACTTTTCCTGGCCGAGCTGGTAGCCGAAGAGGTTCTGCACTTTCACGCCGGCGACCTCGAACGTGTTGTAGAGTTCGGCCTGGCGATACTTGTCCCACGAACCGCGATTGCCGTAGCTGTGACCACGCCCCGGCATGACCCAACCGTCCGTCGGGGGTCCGATGCCGCCCGTGGACGGATCCGTGTTGGTGTTGTTGAGCGCGGGTCCGTTGAACTGGCTTTCCACTCCCATGCCGCCGGAGCTGGTCTTCACGTTGTCTTCCCAACTCACGTCCGCCCAGTTCAGGCGCAGACGGAAATTGTCGTTGATCTTGTGCTGCAGTTCGATTGTCAGCGCGGTCATTTCCACGTGGTTGAAATCGTGCGGGCCGCGCGAATTCCAGCCGAGGCCCACCGTGCGCGCCATGTCGTCGGGATCGATCCACTGGTGCGAGGGGAACTGGTTCTGCGAAGGATCGCGGTCCTGCAGCGTGTGCTCCCACTCGACCGTCAACGTGGTCTCCGGACGGATCCACCAGGTCATCGACGGATAGAGCACGGTCTGATGCTTGTGCAGCCGATCGATCCAGGACTTCGAGTCCTCGTAGGAACCGACGAAACGGAACGCGAGATTCTTGCTCGCCGTCGGCACGTTCACGTCGACCGTCGCTTTATAGAAATCGTAGCTGCCCACGTCCACGCGCGTGCTGAAAATCTGCCGCTGCACCGGACGCTTCGTGATGTAGTTCACCCCGCCGCCCGGCGACGCCGGACCGTAAAGCAGCGAGTTCGGGCCCTTCAGCACTTCCACGCGCGAAATCGTGGCCGAGTCGACAACCCGCAGGCGCCGCACGCCATTGCGGCTGGGAACGAAGCCGCCCTGACCGCGAAGATTGAAACCGAGCGTGTCGCCGCCCGCATTGTCCGACGCGTTCGTCGCCGCTCCGCCGACGCCCGACGCGAACGACACGATGTCCACCAAATCGCGCGCGCCAATGTCATTGATGAAGTTTTCGTTGAACACCGTCACGTTGACCGGGAGGTTGATCAACGGCGTGCGGGTGCGCGTCGCACCGACCGCCTCCGGTGAGTAATAACCTTCCTCCGACGTCGAGTGCACCTCGAACGGCGAAAGCACCACGACTTCGTCGGTTGAATTCGAGGCCGGCTGCGACTGGCCAAAGGCCGACAGCGCCGCGAAGGGCGCGCCGGCCGCGAGCCACCACAGTCGGCGCGGATGGGGGAGTGTGAGTTTCATAGTTTGTTCTTCAGGGTTCAGCTAAGCGAAAGAAGCGAAAGTCTGTTTCGAACCGGCTGATCGGTGCAGCACGTTCAGGCCAGGTCCAAAGAACGAAAATCGCTGTGCGGCAAAACCTGTCGGTTATGCGCGCGCAGTGAAACGCATCCATTGCTCAATCGCATGAGCGCAACCTCTCCTTCGCTCTGGCAGCCAGAGTTTTGTCGGGCCGCCGTTTATCGCTGCTCCTGCGGGTTTCCGCGGGCCTCTCGCGCGCTTCGCCCCGATCCGACGCCTCGGGAAAATTCCCGATGGCCACTTTCCGTCGCTTCCGCCTGACTCGTCCGCGATGCCAGCTCCGTCAGCGCCGCACCGGTTCGCCGACGCTCAACCGGCTCTCATGCGGTTGAACGCGCCCAAGGTTTCGACCGCGGCGTATCCGAATCGTAATGACGGCATGCAGACACTGACGGGAGAGAACGCATCTCCTTCCCCCCTCCGCCAGGCCGCAGTCCAGCACGTCACTTTCCAACCCGATTGGAACGGTCCGCGCTCCGCTTTCCGCCACACGTGGGAGGGCATTCTCAACGTCGACCAGTTCCGCTGGATGGTCCGCCGCGACATGCAGGAGCAGCTCGAAATGGCGCAGCGCGAACTCGGCGCCACGCACGTGCGCGCCGTCGGCATGTTCGACGACGAGATGCGCGTCTTCTGCCCCGGGCCGGGCGCGTTCATGGGTTACGAACCCAATCAACCGCGCACCAACTGGCAGACCGTCGACTACGTCATCGACTCGCTGCTCGACCGCGGACTTCAACCGGTCTTCACCACGTCCTTCGTCCCCGGCGCCATGGCGTCCGGGCCGTACCACCGTCTTCACCACCAAGGCCCACACCAGCCCGCCGAAGGACTGGCGCGAATGGGAAACCTTCGTCCGCGACGCCGTCGTCCACGCCGTCGACCGCTACTCGCTCTCCGTCGTGCGCAACTGGCCGTTCGAAGTCTGGAACGAACCCAATCTCCACGGCTGGTTCTGGGGCGGCACGCAGGAAGATTTTCACCGGCTCTGGCAGAGCACCTATCGCGCGATCAAATCCGTCGACGCCTCCCTCCGCGTCGGCGGCCCCTCCACCGCTCGCGCCGAATGGATGGAGGACCTGCTCGAATTCGGCGCCGCCCACGACTGCTCGCCCGATTATCTCATCACCCACGTCTACAATAACGACAGCGCCGTCGATCATCCTCTCGCGCCGTTCGACCCCACCGCCACCAAGCGCGGCAGCAACTCGCCGACGTTCGCCATGGACCTCATGCGCGGCGTTCGCGCGATGCTCGATCGCCGCGGCTTCAAGGGCGAACTCCACTGGAACGAATGGGGCCGCTCCTTCCACGCCGTCGACCACCACCGCGAGCAACCGTCCGAAGCCGCCTTCATCGCGCACCTCCTCGGCGAAGTGTCTCAAGAAGCGGACGCGTTCTCGTATTGGTGTCTCAGCGACATCTACGACCAGGTCGGTTACGGCCGCGAAGCGTTCTTCGGCGGCTACGGCCTCCTCAGCCTGCAAGGCCTCCGCAAGCCCGCCTACCACGCCTTCGAACTCCTCTCGATGCTCGGCACCGAACGCGTCACCGTGAAGCGCAGCGACACCGAGCCCGCCTGCAACGCCATCGCCACGCTCTCGAAGGACCGCGCTCACGTGCTCGTCTTCGCCTACGATCCGTCCGACGACACCACGCGCAGTTCGATCAACGTCACCCTCGGTCTCCCCCAGGGCGCGACCGCCGGCCGGCTTTTCCGCATCGATTCCACCGAGAACAACGTCATCGCGCGCTGGCGCGATCTCGGCAGCCCGGCCTACCTCTCGCGCGAACAAACCCGCGAACTCGCCGCCTCCAACGCCCTCGCCGCCTCCTCCACTTCCGTCGCGCTCGAAAACAACACCGCGCGTTTCACCATGGAGTGCCCCGGCATCGCGATGCTCGAGGTCCTCCTCCCTTCGCCGCGCGCGTGACACGGCCCGCTGCGGGAACGGCTTTACGCCACGATCGACCGCTGGCACGTCAACCGGTTGAACCGCTCCGCGCTTTGTTTTCCGCCCCGAATCCGCCATCACTACCCGATGGCCTACAAGTTTCCCCGTAACTTCACCTGGGGCGTCGCCGCCGCCGCCCCGCAAATCGAGGGCGCCGCCTTCACCGACGGCAAGGGCGAGTCGGTCTGGGACCGCTTCGCGCGCATCCCGGGCAAGATCGCCAACGGCGACACCCTCGACGTCGCCTGCGACCACTATCATCGCTACAAGCAGGACTTCGCACTCATGCGGAAGCTCGGCGTCAAAAACTACCGGCTCTCCCTCGCCTGGCCGCGCATCTTCCCCGAGGGCCGCGGCGCCGTGAACCCGAAGGGCGTCGCCTTCTACGACCGTCTCATCGACGCGATGCTGGCCGAAGGTATCCAGCCTTACGTTACGATGTTTCACTGGGATCTCCCGCAAGCCCTCGAAGACATCGGCGGCTGGCGTTCCCGCGAAACCGCGGACGCGTTCGGCGTCTACGCCGACACGATCGTCAAAGCCTACGGCGATCGCGTGAAGCACTGGATCACGCTCAATGAAATGCGCTGCTTCACCGTGCTCGCTTACGGCGACACGATCCGCCCGCCGGGCGTCATCGAGTCCACCCAGGTCATCAACCAAACCTATCACCACGCGCTCCTTTCCCACGGCCATGGCGTTCGCGCCGTGCGCGAACACGGCCGCCGCGGTTCCCAAGTGGGCATCACCGACGACTCCACGATCACCGTTCCTCTTACCGAAACCCCCGACGACATCGCCGCCGCCCGCGCGAAATTCCTCGAACTCAACTGCCGCTCGATCGATCCCATCTTTCGCGGCGAATACTCGCCCGTCTATCATCGCCTCTACGGCAAAGACCGCGCGCGTGTTGAGTCCGGCGACTTCGATCTCATCTCGCTGCCGACCGATTTCTTCGGCTTCAACATCTACACCGGCGTCTTCGTCCGCGCCGGACGTCGCGGCAAACCCGAGCAGCTTCCCTTTCCGAAAGGCTACCCCGCTCCCGAAAACTCTTGGTGGCTCAAGCTCCTCCCGCGCGCGATGTATTGGGGTCCTCAGCACGTCACCGCGCTCTACAAACCCAAGGCGATCTACATCACCGAAAACGGCGCCGGCTACGACGACGAACCGCCGGTCAACGGCGAGGTGTTCGACCTCCATCGGCTCGAATACGTCCGCCAGTGCCTCGGTGAACTGCACCGCACGCTTCAGGATGGCGCGCCAATTCGTGGCTATTTCCTGTGGTCCTTCATGGACAATTTCGAATGGGTCGACGGCTACGCCCGCCGCTTCGGCATCTGCTACACCGACTACGCGACCCAGAAGCGCACGCCCAAACTGAGCGCCCGCTGGTATTCCGAAGTGATGCGCCTCAACCGTTTGGTGTGATCGCGCGTCGCACAAGGGTGCGAGCGGAGCCGCTCGCACCCAGCGGAGCGGGACGTCAGTCGATCCGCAGCGAATCGATATTCGGGCCGCTGGTGCCCGTCGTGGTCATGCGGATGGTCACGGTGCCGGCAGGCAACGCCGCCGACACGGCGCGGTCCACCCACACGCCCGGAGCGCCCGTGCCGGTGAAGCTCAGGGACGGCTCGACGACCGAGCCGTTGACCGAGATCGACACGGAACGCGGCGAGCCGCCGTGTTGATAGCGGAACGTGAGGCCCCGCGTGCTCGCGGTCGGATTCGTGACGGTCCACTCGATGTAGTCGCCCGTGGCGTTGGTGAACTGAACGAAGCCGGTGCCGGTGTAGCCGGTCTGGTTCGTTTTCACCGTGGGACCGGAGAGCGTCGCGCTTTCCGCCTGATAGACGCCGCGCGGCAGCGCGCTGCCAACGGCGCCGCCCCAGATCTCGACCTCGGTATAGCCATTGTTCGGCTGCAGGTTTTTGTTGCCGTTGTTGTTGCCGTGCCCGACCAGCCGGACGTAGCGCACCGGCTCCAGGTCCGGCAGGTCGTAAATCTGCAGGCCGGTGTCGCGGCTGCTGAGGAAATACGTGGGCTCCTGATCGACGCGCCCGTCGATCAACGAGGTGTAGTTGATGTCGTCGGTCGAGGTCTGGATCTCGAAACGATACGTGCTCTGGGCCGCGTTGGCGAAACCGAGTTTCAGGAAGGCGACCCGTTGATTCGATCCAAGATCGTAGCGAATCCATTGGCGATCGGCGTCGTCGTTGTAGGTCGTGGCGTTGGTCACGAAGCGATCGGCGGTGATCGTGTAGCCGCTCGAGCTGGCGTTCTTCGTGCCGGTGACGCGCACTTTCAGGATATGACCGCCCTGCGGGAGCACGCCGCTTGTGAAGAGCAACTGGTTCTGCACCGCCGTGGCCGCGTAGGTATCGACCAGCGTCTCCGCGCCGCCATCGATGGAGACGGCCGCGATGCCTCCGTTCGGTCCCTTCGCGCCATACCAGGAGATCTCCGTGCCGTTGACGAGGTGGGCGTTGAAGTAGGCATCCGTCGTGGCGGAAGAGTGCACGTCATTGTCATACGCACCGGTCACCGCGGCGGACGTCCAGCTGCTGCTCGGGAAATACGTGATGAGCGATCTCGACTGCCATTGCGTGGTGAGCGACCCGTCGATGGTTTTGTCCTTCGTGTTCGCGCTGCCGGTGTGCGCGCTCTCCGTGATGTCGGCGTTCGTCACGGTGAACTTCGTGTTGGTCGGGCCGTTGTCGAACACATAGGTGCCGACGGCGAGCACGCTGGTCTCCATGCCGCTTTTGTAGGCGATCGCTTTCAAGGTCGTCGTGCCGGTCAGCGTGATCGGGACGCCGCCATACGTGGCGCCGTGCGAGGTGGTCGGCAGCGACCCATCGGTCGTGTAGCGGATCGTGTCGCCGGCGGTGGCCGACGACAGCGTGATCGTCTGCGCACTCGTGTAGGTTCCCGGCGCAGGACTAAACGTGATGGGCAGGACTTCGTTCGGCGGGGTGACGCGCACCGGTGCGCCCATGTCGGCGCCGTCCACGAGATACGTGGCGCGCGTCATTTTCGCACCGACTGCATCGGTGACCGTCACGCTGTAAAGCCCCTGCGGAAGCGAGGAGATCGTCTGGCTGGTCGCGCCGGTGGACCAGGCGTAGGTGTAGGGCGCGGTGCCGCCGATCGCCGACGCCTTCACCGAACCGGTGTTGCCGGTCGTCGGCGGGGTGGCGATCAGATAGACGGACAAGGGACCGGCTTCGTTGAAGCCCGCGTCGTAAGCCGCGCCCTGCGGACGCGCGATGCCTTGAAAATCGGTCGTCACAGGAACCTCCGGGGCGCTGAGCGAAGCAAGCGAAACGCCCACGTTCGCCGCATTGGAGGACGTCTTGATGCGGAAATCGTTCTCGGCCGGGTTCACAAAATCGAGTCCCGTGTAGTCCCGCTGCATGAGATTGCCGGCGGTGTTCACGGTCGCGATGCCGTCGGTGACGACGTCGACGAAGCTCGTGTTCGGAACAATCGAGAGATTGTTCTTCCAGTTGTTCACCGAGATATTGTCGATCGTGTAGTAGGCGGCGTTGACCGGGTTCACGACGGTGTTGTTGTAGAAGCTCACGAACGTGCCGGGGATCGTCTGGCGTTCGTCCGGATCGCTCGGCGGGGGACGCGGCCCGTTCTTCGCGAAAATCCCGTAGTCGCCCATGTCGATCATCAGATTGTTGTAAACCGACACGTTGCCGATCTGATCGAGCACCACGAGCGCGTTAAAGGCGCTGTCGATGATGACGTTGTTGAAATACTCGCCGGTGCCTCCGCCACCCACTTGGAAGCCGTTTCCCTGCCCCGGCACCGCGGTGAGGCCGGAATGAATGATGACGTTGTCGTGAACCTTCGTGTCGACGGGGTTCGACGCAACCTGCGCGCCGTCCCAGCCGCTGCGCTCAATCAGATTGTAGGATATTCGCAGCCCGTGAATCTCGTGACCGAAGATCGGCACGGGCGGAGTCGGCGAACAACCGGTCACCTCGTCCCGCCAATGCGTGTAACCAATATACATCCCCTCACCTCCCGTGTCGTGCACGTAGGTGTCGCGGATGTTGATGTTCCGCATCACGAAGTTCGCCGCCCAGACGTTCGGATTGGAGCAACTCGGATCGGTTTTTGCCATGATCCCGGCAAATCCGCTGTCGTGCACTTCGACGAAACTCACTTCGACGTCGGAGCTCGTCCCGGTGATGTTGACACCGACACGCGAGTGACCGGCCTTGTTGCCGACCTGCGCCACTTCGATGCCGTAGCGATACGCGGGATCGTTGTCGCCACGGAGCTGAACGTATTTGCAGTTCACGAGCGCGATGCCGTCGCGCCTGGTGTAAGTCGTCGAGCCCGGCACCACGTCGGTCACGGTCACGCGCCCGCTTCCATGCTTGTTCACAATCACCACCGGAAACTCCGGTGTGCCCACCCAGTTCGTCAGCGCGATCGCGCCACGAGTGCCTCCCTCGAGACCGATTACATAGCTGCGGTTTTCCGGCATCGTGCGCCCGGCGCCGTCGACCGTCAGCAGGTCGGCGGTGGAGGAAACCGGAACGACGAGATCGTAAGTGGTGAAATTCTGTGCCTGGGCCGCAGTGGCGAGCAGGAGGGCGGCCGCGGGAAGCCGGCCCGTCCTCCGGAAAAACCGAACGAATGAGGTGAGGTTCATGACGTGTGGTCTCGGCGCGCGGATCTCGCGGGATGCGAAATCTGGGGTGCACGCGCCAAACAGCGGCAGTATGGCCTGGCGCCGCCGTTTCGCCCCCGATGCTCAGCTCAATCGCTTGAGGCTGTCGCGCAGTGAACACCTCGCGGTGTGGATTCTCATCCATTATTCCTACAGATATTTATGTTACCCATAAGGCATTCACCTGCCGTCACCTGAGGGAACTCGCTGCGCGCTCTTCGCCCGGTAAGATGCTGCCTATTTCAGAACACTTTCCGCTCCACAACCTCGGTGGGAGCGTAATCCGCTCGGCGGGAAACCGCTCGCCTCGCAACCGCCGCACGATCAGCTGCACCGCCGCGGTCGCACACTCCAGCCAAGGCACACGCGATCGTCGCGAAGCCCATTCGCCGCGCCGTGAGGGAGCCGTCAAACCCCACGACCAGCGGAGGAGTCCGACCCGATCGCGCAGCGGCGTCGATCACGGCCGCCGCCAGACAATCACCGCAGCAGAACACCGCCTCCTCGCCCGCCACGCGCGACGCGGCTCGAAGCGCGCGGTCGTAGAACCAGCTGCCGCCATTGACGATTCGCGCGGTGGGTTCGAGTGACCTGAAGCCCGCGATACGTTCGCGATTTCGGCGGTCCTGCCTCGGCCCCGAAAAGATCGCGACCTCCGCGTCCGCGCGCAACGCCCGCAACCACCGGGCCGCCGCCTGCCCACCGCGAAAGTGATCCACTTCCACCGAGTCGATCCGGCAAGCCGCCTCGCCGGGAGCCGGGCGATCATTCAGCAGCAACACCAAACGGCCGCCCCGCGCCAGTCGCATCGCGAGGGATCGGCATTCCCAAACCGCCACGTAAGTCGATTCGCCCACCTCCAGCCGGTCGCCCGTCGCAAAGCGCACCCGCACCTCCAGCCCGGTGCCGCGCAGTCCATTCAGCAACAGCTGAAGCAGATTTCCGCCCACGCTTTCCGCCCGCCGCGCATGCGCGGCGAAAATCAACTCCACGCCGCGCAGCGGCGGCGGCTTCGCCCGCACATAGCTGCCGGAGCCGCGACGCCGCGCGATCCATCCTTCCCTCTCCAATTCGGCGCAGACCGTCTGCGCCGACTGACAGCTGATGCCGTGAACACGGGCGATCGCTCGCGTCGAAGGAAAGCGCGCGCCGGGATGCATCCGGCCGCTCTGGAGGCGGGCCAGCAACTGCTCCTTCACCGTCTTCACCGTCAGTGATCGTGAACGCGGCATCTGCGCTCCCGCTCCGAACGGCCGCCGATCCCGTTAGTTCTGGCGCGCTTTCGCCAGCGCCAGTTCCTCGAGCAGCGCGTGCCCGAAGAATGTCGTGGAATAAAGGATACTCATCGGCCGACGGCGCACATACGCCATGCTGTTCTCGTGGAAGATCGCTCCGTCGAGATTCGGATCCTCCCCGCGATATTGATGCCGCAAACACCAGCCGAGCGCGCGCCGCGCCGCCGCCAGATGCGCCGGATTCTTCGTGCTCTTGTAGAGATCGTAGAAGAGATACGCCCAGATCGCCGTGCCTTTGTCGTCGATCGGATCGCCCGCCTCGGGCTTCTTGAACAGATAAGTCCAACCACCATCCGCCGCCTGACACTCGATCACTTTCTGAGCGAGTTCGTCCGCCAGCGCCAGGTAACGCGCGTCACCAGATAACCGATACGCATCGAGGTATCCTTCGATCACCCACGCGTGTCCTTTGATGTCCGGATCCCAAATTTCCTTGTCCTCCTCCCGCATCCACGCGCGCATCAGCAAACCCGACTCCCGCCCCATGTGCTCGAGGTGACTGTCGAGAAATCGTTTTCCCGCCGCCGCGACCGCCCGCTCGCCCGTCGCCTCGAACAGCCGCCGAAAGCCGATCATCCCGAACACCGACTCGTCCAGCGTGTGCGGCGTCCAGCCGTCGCGCTCGACGATCCAGTCCTGCGGCACCACCGGATACTGCCCCATCAACCGCTCCGCCGCCGCCACGAGCAGCTTCGTGCGATCGAGAAACTCCGGCCGCCCCGTCGTCTCGTGCAGCGACATCCAGCCCCACCCCGCCAGGAACAACGAATCCGCCGTCGAAATATACTCCGCCCACCCGAGCGGCGTCGCCCGCGACGGCTCCCAGCGCACCGTCGAAACGCCATACGCCGGATGCGCCGGATCCATCATTCCAAAGCGCAAACTGCGCTCCCCCGCCGCCACCGCCGCCGCCCGAAACCGCTCCGCGCTGCCATCCGCTCGCGCTGCCTCGAGCGCCGAAAGCCTCAGCAACAAATCGATCGACGGCCCCCACGCCCACAACCAGTGCGCCATGCGATGCCCGCGCACCTGCGGATCGTAAACGAGATGAAACCCGCCCCGAAACGCACTGCCCTCCGTCGTCACCTGAGAGTTCAACAAACTCCGTCCCACCGCGAGCGCCGCGTCATTCAACGCCCCCCGATCCCGCCACCACTCGTCCCCCCACGAAATCTCGCGCCTCCGCAGCTCCGCGGACACAATCGTCTCCACGCCGACCCGCACCGCTTCACCACCCGCTCCGCCGCGCAGCAACTCCACCCGCCCGCTCCAGTTCGCCGGCGTCACCCGCACCCGCAACGTTGCCGCCTCGCCGCTCCGCGCGATTTTCCGGCGAAAGAACAACTCCGGCACGCGCGCACGATCGCTCCGCACGTGCAGCAAATTCTCGCCCGGCTCCAACTCTCCCACCGCGATCGTCACCTCCCGCGAAAGCGCTCCGTCCAATCGCGAAAAGCGCCCGTTCAACGTCCACGTCCCACTCGCGTTCTCATCGAACCGCGCCACCAGCTCCCATCCATCCGTCGTGACCAGCTCGTTCGAAAAGAAAACATTCTCCGCCACATCGGTCTGCGACGCGACCTCCTCGGCATTTTTCGGCGGCGGCAAATAGATGATCCCCGGCTCGTTCACGTCCGCGCCCGTTTCCAATTTCGCGAACACGTCGCTCCTCAACCGCACCTCGTGATCCTCCCCGTCGCTCCGCGGCAGCCGCACGACAATCTCGCGCTCGGCCCCCTTCCACTCCGCCGAAAATCCACTCACCGCCTGCTGCGCCTGGACCGCTTCCGCCGCTCCCCCATTCCTCGCCAGCGCCCCGCTGCCGACGCACGCGACGCTCAACGCCAGCCGCCACACGCGCAATCTCGCGCCTGTCACCACGCGTCTCACGCCACCACCGTCTCCGATTCGAACTGCGCCACGCGCGGCTCCACCCAGGCGCTCTTCAACAGATGCACCCGCGTCGATTCACGCACGCCTTTCTCGAAGCGTCGCATTTTTTCCACCACGCAATCCACCGCCGCCGCCGCCACCTCGCCCGCGCTCTCGTCGATCCCGCCGTCAAACGGCTGCTCGCTCGTCGTCAGTCCGAGCCACACCGCTCCGCCGTGCTGCTCCCGCCCGCGCTCCACGAGGCTCGCGTCCGCACACACCACGACGTTCGGCTGATACGTCTGCAGCCACTCGTCGAAAGCGGGATTACGCCCCGCTCCTTCATCGGGCAGGAAACACGTCGGCACCTGCTCGCGCGCCGGCCGCTCCGCCTGGAAACGCAGGAAGGAGCCGTGAATCAATCCATTGCTCGCCGCGTTCGACCGCGTGCTCAGCACCAGCCCCACCCGTCCCGGTCCGAACCGCCGCACTTCGCGGAAGATCGTCTCGGCGTTGCGGTAGTGATCGGGACACACCACGTCCACCCACTCGGCGAGTCGATGATCGTTCAATCCCACCAGCGCACAATCGCTCCAGCCCGGATTGAGCAGCGAAAACTCGAAGCTGCGATGCACCGGAAAAATCGCGCCCTCGATCCCCCGCGCCTGCACGATCTGCACCAGCCGCGTCGGCGTCATTCCCGGCTCGCGCGCCCAGATCTCCTCGAGGTGATAACCCAGCTCCTCCGCGCGCCGTCGCGCGCTCTCGAAATACCCGCGCGCCTCCGCGTCCGTGCGCCAATGATTGCGCTGCCACTCCTGATTGATCCACGCGATCGGCAAACTCCCGCCCGCCTGTTTCTCTCCGCGCAACAACGCCAGATTCCGCGCCGCCACGTTCGGCCGATAACCCAACTCCTCCGCCACCGCCTGCACGCGCAGGCGCGTCGGAAGCGGTATCGAGGGCGAATTTTTGAGCGCCAGGCAGATGGTGCTCGGATGAACGCCACAGGCCTTGGCCACGTCTCGCTGCGTTACAGGGGGTGCTAGGGACATGAACTCCTTGGGGAATGAGTGTGCCCCACTGTAGCCCAACTTTAACGGTTGCAGAATGGGACAACTGGTAGAAAACATGTGTTTCTTGGCACGCCCTCATGCCTCACACGATTGACCCCACGATCAAGACGCGACTGCTGTTGCGGCCCGTAAAATCGCCTCTCGGCACCATTCGCCTCGCCGGAATCAACCAGGGCGGTTTCGGCGTCGGCCGCCCCCCCGGACCGCGCCGCATGCTCTCTTGCTACGGCTTCACTTACATCATGAACGGCTCGGGCCACTACGCCGACGCCGCGATTCAGCAGGCTCCCGTCGGCAAGGGCGACCTTGTAGTGTTTTTTCCAGGACGCCGTCATCAGTGCTGCACGCGCCCCGACGAATTCTGGGACGAACTTTGGTTCGAATGCGAAGGCCCCGCCTTCGATCTCATGCGCGAAACGGGCATGCTCAACCCGAAGCGTCCGCTCCACCACACGCAGGAAAGCGATCACTGGTTTCGTCGCTTCTTCCAAATCATCCCGCCCGTCCACCTCCGCGAAAAAACTCCGCCGCAGGTCATCGTCAGCCGCTTCGTCGCCGTGCTCACCGAACTTCTCGCCGGCAGCGAGGCGCCCGACGAAACGCCCACGCCCGTCGACGACTGGCTCAACACCGCCTGCGAAATGCTCGCCACGCACGAGGGCGTCAGCGGCATGGAGCCCGCCGAGGTCGCAAAAAAGCTCGGCTTCTCCTACGAGTCGTTCCGCAAGAAATTCCGCCAGGCCGTCGGCTTCGCGCCCGGCCGCTTCCATCTCGACTCCCGCATCGACCGCGCCGCCGCCCTGCTCCACCAGGGCCGCCACACGATCAAGGAAATCGCGGCGCAGCTGAAATTCTGCGACGAGTTCTACTTCTCGCGCTGCTTCAAACGCCGCTTCGGCCAGTCCCCGCGCGCCTTCCGCCGTCGCGTCCGCGGCAGCGCCTGAACGCCCGCAACCTCACGCCCCCGCCTTCGCGCGAAACTGCCGCGGCGTCATCCCCAGCTCCCGCTTGAACGCCACGCTCAAATACTCCACGTGCTCGAAGCCCGTCCGCTCCGCGATCACATACAACGGCAGGTCCGTCTCCGACAGCAACTGCTGCACGCGCGTCAGCTTCAGATGAAGGATCTCCTCGTGCGGCGAACGCCCCAGCAGCTTCCGAAACCGCTGCTCCAGCACGCGCCGCGACATCTTCACCGCCGCCAGCACATCCGCCACGTTGATTCCTTCGCACGCATGCGCGCGGATGAACTGCAGCGCCCGCACCACCTCGCGATCCTCGATCGCCAGCACGTCCGTCGACTGCCGCGCCGCCACGCCCACCGGCGGAATCAGATGCGGCTCCGGCGCCACTTTCTCCCCGCTCATCCACCGCTCCAGCAACGCCGCCGCCTCGTAGCCCGCCCGCCGCGTGTTCGGGATCACGCTCGACAGCGGCGGCACCGCCAGCTCGCAAAGCAGTTCATCGTTGTCCACCCCGAGCACCGCCACGTCATCCGGCACCGCCAGCCCCGTCTGCCGGCACGCATCCAACACTTCCCGCCCGCGAATGTCGTATCCCGCAAAAATCCCCACCGGCTTCGGCAAACTCCGCAACCAGCTCACCAGCGTCCGCCGCTCCGCCGCGAGATCGCCCGATCCGCCTTTCACCGAATAAACCCGGCAATCGTAGCCCGCCTCGCGCACCCGCTTCGCGAAATGATGCTCGCGCCACAACGACCAGTTGAAACGCGAGTCCCCGCAAAACGCGAAATGCTTGAATCCGCGCTCCAGCAAATGCCCCGCCGCCATCCCCGCGATCTCCGCGTCGTTGGTCTCGACCCACGGCAGCGTCGGCAGCAGCCGCGCCGCACTCAGATCCACGCACGGCACCTTCGCCCGCACCACCGCTTGCGCGATCTTCGGCGTCTCGATCCGCGCCAGGATCCCATCCCCCTTCCAGCCTTTCAACCACGCCGGCGGATCGTCGCCCCGCCCCTGCTCCATCAGGTAAAACGACCACGCTTGATGCTCCCGCGCGTAATGAATCACCCCTTGCAGCAATCCCCGGCCATACGCGTTCGATGTTTCGATCAACAGCGCCACCTGACGGCTGCGCGGGGACTTGCGGCGGGAGCGGGACGTCGACACGCGCCCGGTATGTTCGTCCCTTCGCAAAAAATCAACTGACTCTCCTCCTCGAGCTCCCACCTCCCGTTCATCCTAGGTATCCGCGCCCGCTCCGCCGGTGAAAAAACTCAGAATTATTGCGCCAACTCTCATGGGACTCGCGCCCCACCTGTGCTAGTTTCTGCTCCCCGCCACCCCATGCCGCTCGCCCGCCTGTTTCTCCCCTGCGCCGCGTTTTTCGTCGCGACCGCCAGTTCCCTGCCCGCCGCCGCGCCCGCCTCGCTCTCCTTTCGCAAGCTCGAGCTCAACCGCGAGTTCCTCGCCGAAGGCGGAACGTTCGGCGACCTCAACCGCGACGGCCACGCCGACGCCATCGCCGGTCCGTTCTGGTATGCCGGCCCCGATTTCACCAAGCGCCACGAACTGTATCCACCCAAACCCTTCGATCCGCTCGGCTACTCCGACAATTTCTCCGCCTGGGTCCGCGACTTCAACGGCGACAACTGGCCCGACATCTTCGCGATCGGCTTTCCCGGTCAGGACGCCTTCTGGCTCGAAAATCCCGGCGAGGAAGGCGGCGCCTGGAAGCGCCACGTCGTCTACGCGCCCGTCGACAACGAATCGCCCACCTTCGGCCAGCTCATCGCCGGCCAGCCGCCCGTGCTCATCTGCATGAGTAACGGCCGCATCGGATACGCGACGCCCCACGCCGACGATCCGTCCATGCCTTGGAAATTTCACGCCGTCAGCGCGCCCCGCGGCTGGGGCAAGTTCACGCACGGCCTCGGCTTCGGCGACGTCAACGCCGACGGCCGCGTCGATCTCCTCGCCCCCGACGGCTGGTTCGAACAACCCGCCTCGCTCGAAGGCGATCCGCTCTGGAAACACCACCCCGCCTCCTTCGGCAACGGCGCGCATATCCATGTTGTGGATATCAATGGCGACTCGCTCCCCGACGTCGTCACGTCGCTCAACGCCCACGGCTACGGTCTCAGCTGGTTCGAACAAATCCGCACCGATGCCGGCGGCATCGAATTTCGCGAACACCCCATCCTCTCGAAAACCGACGAAAAAATCGCCGGCGTCCAATTCTCCCAACTCCACGCCGTCGAGATCGTCGACATGGACGGCGACGGCCTTCCCGATATTCTCACCGGCAAGCGTTGGTGGGCCCACGGTCCCACGAAGGACCCCGAGCCCAACGCCGCGCCCGTCGTCTACGTGTTTCTTCTTCGCCGCTCCGCCACGGGCGAAGTCTCCTTCGAACCCGCTTTGATCGACGACGCGTCCGGCCTCGGCACGCAAATCGTCGCGCAGGACATCAATTCCGACAGTCGCCCCGACGTCATCACCGTCAACAAACGCGGCACCTTCGTTTTCCTTTCACAGCCTGCTTCCTCTTCCACTCTTCCATGATCGTTCGCCCCCTTCTCGCGTTCCTCACCCTCGCTCTCGCCCTTCCCCTTCGCGCCGATCCGCCACCGCTCCAGCCGATCTTCGACGGCCAAACGCTCTCCGGCTGGCAGGGAAATCCCCGATCGTGGCGCGTCGAAGACGGCGCGATCACCGGCGAAATCCGCGCCGGCGAACGGCTCGCGAAAAACGAATTCATCTACTGGGACGGCGAACTCCACGATTTCATCCTCGAACTCGAATTCCGCATCTCCGGCGATCCCTCCGCCAACTCCGGCATTCAATTCCGCTCCCAACGCCAGCCCGACGGCCACGCGGTCGGCTACCAGGCCGATCTCGACGACGGCGCCGTCTGGCTCGGCCGCATCTACGACGAACACGGCCGCGCCCTGATCGTCGAACGCGGCACGCGCGTCTCCATCGCCCCCGACGGACGCCGCTGGGTCGACGAGTTCGCGCCCGCCGCCAGCTTCCAATCCCTCTCGAAGCCCGACGCCTGGAACACCTACCGCATCACCGCCAAGGCCTCGCACGTCGAAATCTGGATCAACAACACCCTCGTCTCCGTTCTCGACGACCACCAAACCGGCGAAGCCGAATTCTCCGGCCTGCTCGCGTTCCAGCTCCACAGCGGCAAGGGCCCCGCCAAGGTCCAATTCCGCAACATCCGCCTCGCCCACCTCGGCCGCACCGCGCTTCCTCCGCCGCCCTCGCCTGAAGCAGCCGACAACAAACCCGTCGCCTCGATTTCCCCCGTCGACGCCAACGGCCAGCCGCTCAACTTCGGTTTCGAAACCGGCAACCTCGACGGCTGGACCGCCGAAGGCGACGCCTGGACCGGCCAGCCCGTTCGCTACTTCGAACCGTCCACGCCGCGTCGCAAAGGCGAAGTGCCCAGCGATCCCATCGGGAACTACTGGATCGGTCCCGGCAAACGCCCCGGCCCCGCCGGCACCGGCCGTCTCACGTCTCCCACCTTCGAAGTCACGCACCGCTGGGCCAGCTATCTCGTCGGCGGCGGCAGCGACATCAACCAGACGCGTATCGAAATCGTGGATGCGTCAACCAACGCCATCCTTCACTCGTCCTCCGGCCGCGGCAGCGACGCCCTTCGTCGCGAAATCATCGACTTCAGCAGCTCCGTCGGCCGCAAGGTCTTCATCCGCCTCGTCGACCAGGCCACCGAAGGTCTCTTCGGCCACATCGATTTCGACGATTTCGTTTTCCACGATCGCCAGCCCAACTTCGCCGCCAACCCCGACGCGTTTCGCCAGCAGGAAAGCGCCGTCCTCTGGCACCTTCAGCCGAACCCCGCCGCACCGACCGCGATCCCCAACGTCGACGCCCAAAAAGTCGTGCGCGACATGAAGCTCATGCACGGCTTCCAAGCCGAGCTCGTCGCGGCCGAGCCCGACATCCATCAACCGATCGCGTTCGCCATCGACGAACGCGGACGGCTCTGGGTCGCCGAAGCCTACAGCTACCCCACCAAACAACCCGCCGGCAAAGGCAAGGATCGCATCCTCATCTTCGAAGACGCCGACGGCGACGGCTCCTTCGAAACCCGCAAAGTCTTCATCGAGGGCCTCAATCTCGTCAGCGGCCTCGAAGTCGGTTTCGGCGGCGTCTGGGTTGGCGCCGCACCCGAGTTGCTCTTCATTCCCGATCGCGATCGCGACGACCGCCCCGACGGTCCCGCGCAAGTGTTGCTCGATGGCTGGGGCTACCAGGATACGCACGAAACGCTCAACAGCTTCACCTGGGGCGTCGACGGCTGGCTCTACGGCGTGCAGGGCGTCTTCACCACCTCCAACGTCGGCAAACCCGGCGCGCCCGACAGCGAGCGCCTCCGCCTCCGTGCCGGCGTCTGGCGCTATCATCCGCTCCGTCACGAATTCGAAATCTTCGCCAGCGGCGGCAGCAATCAATGGGGTCTCGATTTCAACGAAGCCGGTCATCTCTTCATGACGCACTGCCGCAGCTTCCACGGCGGCGGCGGCACCACGCACGTTATCCGCAACGGCCACTACTGGAACCAGGCCAACTCCGACTACGCGCCGTTCGTCTCGAACCGCGGTCCCGACTTCGCACCCGCGTTGAAAAACTATCTCCCCTCCTCCGCGCGCTACGACAGCGGCGAAGGCGGCGCCGGCAAGCCCGGCACGACCGCCGTCTACGGCGGCCACTCGCACGTCGGCACGATGATCTACCTCGGCGACAACTGGCCCGACATCTACCGCGATCACCTCTTCACGCTCAACCTGCACGGTCACCAGATGAACCAGCAGCACAACGCGCGTCAGGGTTCTGGATACGAAACCTTCCACGCCGGGTTCGATCTGCTCTTCGCCTCCGACCGCACGTTCATGGGCGTCGATCTCCAATACGGTCCCGACGGCGCCGTCTACATCATCGACTGGTGCGATCACCAGCACTGCCACTCGCCGCGCGACGACATCTGGGAACGCACCAACGGCCGCCTCTACCGCATGGCGTGGGCCGGGTCGTGGAAACCCACCAAGGTCAACCTCGCCGAAAAATCCGACGCCGAACTCGCCGCGCTCCACGCGCACAAGAACGAGTGGTATGTCCGCACCGCGCGCCGCCTCCTCCAGGAACGCGCCGCCTCCAAACCGCTCGCGCCCGAAGCGATCGCCACGCTCCGCCGCCTCGCCGCGGAATCGCCGGAAATGTCCCAGACGCTGCGCGCGCTGTTCACGCTACACGTCGTCAACGCGCTCGATCGCACCCAGCTCGCCGCGCTGCTGCAGCACGCCAACGACATCGTCCGCTCGTGGGGCGTCTACTTCGCGACCGAACGCCGCCTCGCGCCCGCGCTTCCAATCGCGACGCTCGTCGAACTCGCGCAAAAAGACCCTTCGCCCACCGTCCGCCTCGCGCTCGCCTCCGCGCTGCCCGCGCTCGCCAACGCCGACCGCTGGTCCATCGCCGCCGCGCTCGCGCAGCACGCCGACGACGCCCATGACCGTTTTCTCCCGCGCATGATCTGGTTCGGCATCGCGCCGCTCATGGCCGCCGATCCCGCGCGCGGTCTCGACATCGCCGCACGCACTCCACTGCCTTCGCTCGCCGACTCCATCCGCTGGTTCGCCGCGCAAAACGCCGCCGGCCGCGAACAGCTCGTCGCTCAACTCGCCGCCGCCTCGCCCGATGTCGCTGCCCGCGGCGTGCGACTGATGGCGTTCGCGCTCCAAAGTGAAACCACTCTGACCATGCCGCCGCGTTGGTCCGAACTCGCCCGGCGCTTCCTTTCGCAATCCGACTCGCCCGAACGCGCCGCCGCGCTCCAACTCGCCGTGCTCTTCGGCGACGAACAGGTGCTCGCGCGCACCCGCGCCGTCCTCGCCGACACCCGCGCTCCCCTCGCCGATCGCCAAAACGCGCTCGAACTCCTCAAACGCAGCCGTGACCCCGCCGCCATTCCCGTCTACATTCGCCTGCTCGACGAGGACGCGTTTCGCAGCGCCGTCATCCCGCTGCTCGCCGGCTCCGACGCCCCGCCAGCCGCCGCCGGCATCCTCCGCCACTTCGCTTCGCTCAACGACGCCGATCGCGCCGCCGCCCTCGCCACGCTCACGAGCCACCCGCGGTCTCGGTCTCGCGCTGCTCGATGCCGTCAGCGCCGGCACTTTCGACCGCAAGTCACATGACCGCGCTCCACGTCCGCCAGCTGCGAAGCTTTGCGTAACCAATCCGTCGATACGCTGCTTGACCAGCTTTGGGGCCGCGTCGCCGAGTCACCCGCCGAAATCAAAGCCGAAATGGAACGCTACCGCACGGCCTTCGCCGGCGCTCCGCGCTGGATCTACAACACCCGCCTCGGCCGCGAAACCTACCAACAGCTCTGCGCCACCTGCCACAAATTCGAAGGCCAGGGCGGCAACCTCGGCCCCGACCTCACCGGCTCCTGGCGTAACGGCGTCGACTACTTCATCGAAAACATCGTCGACCCCAACGCCGTCGTCGGCACCGATTTCCAGCTCAACGTCATCACGAAAAACGACGGCAGCGTCGTCTCCGGCATGATCGAGCGCGAATCCGAAACCGCCCTCGTCGTCCGCACCGCGACCGAAACCGTCAACGTTCCAAAATCCGAAGTGAAGGGCCGCGAAGTCCTCGAGCAATCGCTCATGCCCGCCGGCCTCCTCCAAACGCTCACCGAAAAACAGGTCGTCGAACTGCTCATGTTCCTCACCGAACGCCCCTGATCCCACGCCCCGCTTCAACCGCAAAGAACACCAAGCTCGCGAAACATCACCCCGTCCCGCTTCCTCCGTCCTCTGCGCTCTCTGCGGTTCCCCCCCCGCTTCCTTGGTTCCCCAATGCCCCTTCGACCGCTTCAACGCGTCGCCGCTTTCGCCGCCACCGCCGCGCTCACCGCCTCGCTCGTCGCCCAGCAAGGCTTCCCCATCGCCGCCGGCACCGGCCTCGCGCCCGAAGCAGCCGCGAAAGCGATGACGCTCCCGCCCGGTTTTCGCGCCACGCTCTTCGCCGGCGAGCCCGACGTCCATCAGCCCATCGCTTTCACGATCGACGAACGCGGCCGGCTCTGGGTCGTCGAAAATTATTCCTACCCCGACTGGTCTCCCTACGGCCGCGATCGCGTGCTCGTTTACGAAGACACCGACGGCGACGGCCGCTTCAACACCTCGAAGGTCTTCTACGATCAACTCAACTTCGCCAGCGGCATCGCCGTCGGCATGGGCGGCGTCTGGGTCGGCAGCGCCCCCTATCTGCTCTTCATCCCCGNNAAAAATCGCGACGACGTTCCCGACGGCCCGCCCGAGGTCGTCCTCGACGGTTGGGGTCACGACGACACCCATGAAACCCTCAACAGCCTCGTCTGGGGCCCCGACGGCTGGCTCTACGGCAACCAGGGCGTCTTCACCCGCTCGCACGTCGGTCGCCCCGGCTCCGGCGACGCCGGCCGCATCCGCCTCAACGCCTGCGTCTGGCGCTACCACCCCACGAAAAAAATCTTCGAGGTCTTCGCCGAAGGCATGAGCAACCAATGGGGCCTCGACTTCAACGACGTCGGCGACGCCTTCGTCACCGCCTGCGTCATCCCCCACCTCTATCACGTCATCCAGGGCGCGAGCTACCAACGCCAGGCCGGCCCTCACGCCAACCCGCACGTCTTCGACGACATCAAAACCATCGCCGATCACTTCCACTACGATCGCGGCCAGACCTGGGTCGACGCCCGCCTCGGCAAGGGCGGCACCGACGCCGCCGGCGGCGGCCACGCGCACGCCGGCACCGTCATCTATCTCGGCGACAGCTTCCCCGCCGAATACCGCGGCTCGCTCTTCACGCACAACATCATGGGCAGCCGGATCAATCGCGACATCCTCGAGCCTTCCGGCTCCGGCTACATCGGCCGCCACGCGCCCGATTTCATGAAGGCCAACGATGATTGGTTCCGCGGCCTTCGCCTCGAGGTCGGCCCCGACGGCTCGCTCTTCAACAGCGACTGGTATGACGCCCGCGCCTGCCACCAGCAGCGCCCGCACGATCGCACCAACGGCCGCATCTACAAAATCTCCTACGGCGAAACGAAGCCCGTGCGCGTCGACCTCGCCAAATACTCCAGCGAGGAACTCGTCGAACTTCAGCTCCACGCCAACGACTGGTGGGTCCGCCGCGCGCGTCTCCTCCTCCAGGAACGCGGCCCCAATCCCGCCATCGCCGAAGCGCTCATCCAACAACTCCGCACNCAAACCGACGTCACCCGCCAGCTCCGCTCGCTCTGGGCGCTGCACGCCGTTCGCGGCCTCAACGAATCCATCGCCCTCGAACTCCTGAAACATCCCGAAGCGCACGTCCGCGGCTGGACCATTCAGCTCACNTGCGAAGACAAATCNCCCTCCGCCGCNNTCCTCGCCGCCTTCGCCGATCTCGCGCGCAACGATCCNTCNCCCGTCGTNCGCCGNTTNCTCGCTTCNNCCGCGCAACGNATCGNGCCCGCCAAACGCTGGGACATCGTCGAGGCCCTGCTCGCACACGGCGAAGACGCCTCCGATCACAATCTCCCCCTGCTCTACTGGTTCGCCCTCGAACCGCTCGTCCCCGTCGATCCCGCCCGCGCCCTCGCGCTCGGCGGAAAAACCCCGCTCACCGCCGTCCGCGGCTGGATCACCCGCCGTCACGCCACGCTCTCCGAGGACGCGGCGCACGCCGACGGCACCTCGCGCTCCTCGAACTCGCTCGAAGGTCTCCTCGGCGCCTTGGCCGAAACCACCGACATCGCCTACCAACACGAAATCCTCGACAGCATCATGGCCGCGACCGAGGGCCGCACCGGCCTCACGCCGCCACCCGGCTGGGGCGCCGTCTTCGTCAAACTCAGCGCCAGCGAAGACCCGCAAATCGTCGCGAAAGCCGACGCCCTCGCCGCCCGCCTCGGCGATCGCAGCATCGTCTGGCGCAAACAGGGCGTCGTGCTCGACACCTTCGCGCCGCTCTCCGCGCGCCTCGCCGCGCTGCAGGTCCTCCTCGATCAGCGCGATTTCCAGCTCACGCCCGTTTACCAAAAGATCCTGCCCGAACCCGGCCTGCGCCTCGGCGCGCTCCGCGGCCTCGCCGCCTACGACGTCCCCACCACGCCGCCCGCGATCCTCGCCGTGTATTCAACTTTCAACGACGAAGAAAAACGCGCCGCCCTCTCCGTCCTCGCCGCTCGCCCCGCCTACGCGCAAACGCTGATCGAAGCCGTTCGCGCCGGCGCCATCGCGAAATCCGACGTCGACGCCACCGTCCTCCGCCAGCTCGCGCTCCTCAACGATCCCGCGATCTCCCAAGCCGCCGCCGATCTCTTCGGCGTCGTCCGCGAATCTCCCGAGGAAACCGCGCGGGAAATCGCCCGCTGGAAACAAATCCTCACCCCCGAAAAACTCGCAGCCGCCAACCCCTCGCGCGGTCGTGCCAAGTTCGAACAGACCTGCGCGCTCTGCCACGAGCTGTTCGACTCCGGCAAACCCATCGGCCCCGAGCTCACCGGTTCCAACCGCGCCGATCTCGATTACCTCCTCGTCAACATCATCGATCCCAACGCCGTCATCGGAAAAGACTACCTCCTGACCACCGTCGAAACCCACGACGGCNGCACCGCCGCCGGCATCATCCAGCGCCAGAACGCCGCGAGCCTCACGCTCGTGAACCAGGTCGAATCCACCACGCTCCCGCGCGATCAGGTGAAAACCGTCACGCAGCTCGAGTTGTCCCTCATGCCGCCCGGCCTGCTCCAAGGCCTGAGCGACGACGAGGTCGCCGATCTCATCGCCTACCTCCGCAGCCCCACCCAGGTGCCGCTTTCTCCGTAACCCTTTCCCATGGCTAAAAAAATCAACATCGCGATCATCGGTCTCGGCTTCGGTGCCGAGTTCATTCCCATCTATCAGGCGCACCCCAANGCGCATCTCGTCGCCGTCTGGCCAGCGCGACCCGAAGAAGCTCGCCTCGCTTCAAAAGGCCTTCGGCATCGCGAAAGGCTACACTGACTACGACGAACTGTTGCGCGATCCCGAGATCGAGGCCGTCCACATCAACACGCCCATCCCCGATCACGCCGAGCAAACCATCAAGGCACTCAAAGCCGGCAAACACGTCGCCTGCACCGTGCCCATGGCCACNTCGNTCGNNGACTGCAAACGCATCGTCGAGCTCTCGCGCAAGACCGGCCTCAAATACATGATGATGGAGACCGTCGTCTACGCCCGCGAATACCTCTTCGTTAAAGATCTCTACGACCGCGGCGAACTCGGCAAAATCCAGTTCCTCCAAGCGAGCCACCAGCAGGACATGGATGGCTGGCCCAACTACTGGCCCGGCCTCCCGCCCATGTGGTATGCCACGCACTGCGTCGGCCCCATGCTCGCGCTCACCGACGCCACCGCCGAATATGTCTCCTGCTTCGGCTCCGGCACGATCCGACCCGAGCTCGTCAAACACTACGGCTCGCCGTTCGCCGTCGAAACCGCGCACATCAAGTTCCGCGACTCCGACCTCTCCGCGCGTATCATCCGCTCGCTTTTCGACACCGCGCGCCAATATCGCGAATCGATCGACGTTTATGGCTCGAAAAAATCCTTCGAATGGACGCTCATCGAACACGAGCCCCACGTCCTCCACACCGCCAAGCTCCCCGAGCACAAAATCCCCAAGAAAATCAAAGTGCCCGACTACGCCCACCGCCTCCCCAAAGGTATCCGTCCTTTCACGACGAAGGGCGTCTACGACCTCGGCAAGAAAACGCACCTCAGCTTCGTCCAGGGCGCCGGCCACGGCGGCTCGCACCCGCACCTCGCGCACGAGTTCATCTCCGCGTTGGTCGAAGACCGCGATCCGTATCCGAACGCGAAAAAATCCGCCAACTGGACCTGCGTCGGCCTCTGCGCCCACGAATCCGCCCTCGCCGGCGGCAAGATCGTGAAGCTTCCCGCCTTCACCCTCTAGCGCACTCCATGCCGTTGAACCGCGAAGGACGCCCCGGCGCGCGAAGGAAAAAAACGTTTTCGGACCGCGAAAGCCGTTCAGACGAATGGCCCGCGTGGCCCGCACGGTCTTCGCGTAGCTTCGCGCCCTTCGCGGTTTCCACGGCTCAGCCCCTCTACCCCATCATCCAATTGTCCAGATTGAAATCTCACACCCAACCCCAATGACCGCATCCCACGCTCCCGACCAAGGCACACAGNNNNCAACGCCAAACGCCTCCTCTGGGCCGGCTTCGCCGCCATCCTCGCCACCGCCGTCGGCTTCGCCATCCGCGGCGGTATCCTCGACAACTGGGGCGCCGAATACGGCTTCAACGCCGGCCAGCTCGGCGCCATCGGTGGCACCGGCCTGTCCGGCTTCTGCTTTGGCGTCATCATCGGCGGCCTCGTCGCCGACAAGATTGGCTACGGCAAACTCGTCGTCGCCGCCTTCGTCCTGCACATCCTCTCCGCCATCGTCACGCTCAGCGCCGGCGCCGAAAACGCCTACGCGATGCTCTACTGGGGCACCTTCCTCTTCGGCGTCGCCAACGGCACGCTCGAAGCCGTCGCCAATCCGCTCGTCGCGACGATCTTCCCGCACAACCGCACGCACTACCTCAACATCCTCCACGCCGCCTGGCCCGCCGGCCTCGTCCTCGGCTCCGCGCTCGGCTGGATCCTCGACGATCGCTTCCACCTCGGCTGGAAAATCCAGCTCAGCCTCTTCCTCATCCCCACCGTCGTCTACGGTCTGATGTTCCTCGGCCAGAAGGCGCCGAAATCCGAGGCCTCCGAAAAAGGGATCGGTCTCGCCGACATGTTCAAGGACGTCGGCCTCCTCGGTTCGCTCGTCGTCTGCTACCTCCTTTCGCTCTTCTTCGCCAACGCCCTCGGCCTGTCGCAAAACACCGGATACATCATCGCCGGCGTGCTCCTCGTCGCCGTCGGCGTGATCACGCGTTTCTCGATCGGCTCCTTCCTGCTCTTCATCCTGTTCTTCACCCACCTGCTCGTCGGCGCGGTCGAACTCGGCACCGATAGCTGGATTCAAAACATCACCGGCAATCTCTTCAGTTCCGAACAGGGCAAATGGCTCTTCATCTGGACGTCCGCGCTGATGTTCGCGCTCCGCTTCTCCGCGCACTGGATCGAGCGCAACCTGAAGCTCTCCCCCGTCGGCCTCCTGCTCGTCTGCGCCATCCTCGCCTGCATCGGCCTCACGCTCACGAGCCACATCAACTCCTTCGGCATGGCCCTTCTCGCCCTCAGCATCTACGCCGTCGGCAAGACCTTCTTCTGGCCCACCATGCTCGCCGTCGCCTCCGACCGCTTCCCGCGCACCGGCGCGCTCGCGATCTCCATCATGGGCGGCATCGGGATGCTCTCCGCCGGCGTCATCGGCGGCCCCGGCCTCGGCTACGCCAAAGACCGCTTCGCCGGCGAGGAACTCGCGAAAGCCGATCCCGCCATCTACGCCGAATATCAATCCCCGACGCCGTCGAAATTCCTCTTCTTCTCGGAGGCCACCGGTCTCGACGGACGCAAGTTCGGCGCCGTCTCCGAGAAACTCGCCGCCGCTCGCGCCGAAGCCGATCGCGTCGACGCCGATCCTTCGACCGCCTACAACGCCCTCACGCCCACCGAACGCACCGTGCACGAAGCCAGCATCGCCGGCGACCGCCGCACGCTCCGCGCCGACGCCTTCGTCCCTGCGATCATGGCCGCGATCTACCTCGCGCTCCTGCTCTACTTCAAATCCATCGGCGGCTACAAGGTCCTCCACATCGACGCCCCCGCGCGTCCGCAAGCCCTCTAGTCAGTCCACGGTGGGAGGGGCTTTGCGCCCCGCCTCAAAACCCTTCGCGCCAACAGCTCCCGCAGCTGTTGGCGCTTTTGTATCCACGCGCCTGAGACGCTCCCGCGTCTCCCTGTTCGCCGGCTCATGCGCTTGAATCGCAGTTGAGTGTCGTTTTCCACGCACCGATGTGATCATCCAGCGCCGCGCGCAGCGTGGATCCGTGCCCCCATTTTTCGGATACGTTTTCGCCCGCGGCTAACTGAGATCCTATGAAACTGACCCCGCGTCTACCCGCCTGGATACTCCGAGGCTGCGCCCTGGCCGCAGTCCTCGCTCCCGCCGTCGGCCTCCACGCTCAACATTTCACCGGCTACGACCTCATCGTCCCCAAATCTTCGATACCCAACGCCATCACCGTCATCGACGGCTCCGGCATCACTCTGCCTTCCAATCGCAGCTTCGTCATCGGCCTCGAGGGCGGCACGCGGAATCCCATCCGTTTCAACAACTGGACCGGCACCTCCGACTTCCCGATCGTCATCACCAACGTCCACAACGCCTCCGAGCGCACGTCCGTCAGCGATCTCGATCCCAACGACCCCAACGCCACCCGCCGCACCGCGATCTATCTCTTCAACTGCAAGTTCATCCAGTTGCGCGGCGACAACAACCCCGCCTTCCGCTACGGCATCGAGGTCGCCCGCGCCGGCGGCTCGCTCAACGGCGGCGGCGTGCGCGGCGTCGAGGTCACCGGCGCCAGCAGCGACGTCGAGATCAGCTTCCTTGAAATTCGCGAGGTCGGCTTCGCCGGCATCATGGTGAAGCAGGATCCCGGTTGCAGCGCCGCGAGCTCCCATCCCGACCTCGTCTACCGCAACATCAGCATCCACGATAACTATGTTCACGACTGCGGCGCCGAGGGCATGTATGTCGGCTTCTCCTTCTGGACCGACGACCGCTGCCCCGAAGACGTCGGCGGCTTCGCGCACAACATCGAAGGCCTCCGCATCTACAACAATCTCGTCGAGCGCTGCAAATGGGACGGCATCCAGGTCGGCGCCGCCACCGCCGACGTCGAGATCTACAACAACGTCATCATCGATTCCGGCTTCGGCGGCACGCCCGCCAGTGGCAACACCGGCGTCGGCGTCCAGATCGGCGGCGGCACCACCGGCCTGCTTCACTCGAACCTCATCATCAACTGCCGCAACAACGGCATCTCCCTCTTCGGCCTCGGCCACAACATCGTCTACAACAACCTCATCTACGGCGCCGGCGGCGGCCTGTTCATCGACAACCGCCCGTCCCCCGTTCCCGAAGATCATCCGCCCGAGCGCCAAACCCAGCCGGGCACGCCGTATTACATCTACAACAACACCTTCATGAACATAGCCGGCCACGTGCTGCACACGATGAGCGTGGAGACCGACAACCATTTCAAAAACAACCTCGCCGTCGCGCCCGAGCCGGAGGAGGAGCACCGCTTCATCTGGTATAACCGCCCCAACGCGGATCATCCGTTTCCGACCGGCGAGGAAGGCGGCAACGTCTTCCAACGCGACACCACCGGCCTCTCCTTCGCCGATCCCGCCAACTACGATTTCCGCCTCCTCAACTCCTCGACCAACGGCGTCGACGACAGTGTATCACTTTCCAACTACGTGACCACCGACTTCGAGGGCATCCCGCGTCCGCAAGGTTCCGCCTACGATGCCGGCTACTCCGAATCCGGCACGCTCTCCGTCTTCCTCGTCGTCAGCCCGCCGACCAGCGCCGGCAACGACGGCATGATCACCGCCTCCGCCATCAACGGCACCACGCCCTACACCTATGCGTGGTCCACCGGCGCCTCGACCGCGACCATCACAAACCTCACGCCCGGACTCTACAGCGTCACCGTCACCGACGCCGCGTCGAAGGTCGTGAAGAAGGCAACCTACCTCTTCGCCGGCGCCGAGATGGGCATGCCCGTCGCCGTCACGCCGTCCACGCACGTCGAAGCGCCCACCTTCAACGCGCCGTCCGGCACCTACCCCACCGGCCCCGCCGTCACGATCGCCACGACCACCTCCGGCGCGACGATCCGCTACACCACCGACGGCAGCACGCCGACTCCGACTCACGGCACGATCTACAGCAGCCCGGTGACCGTCAGCAGCACCGGCACGCTCAAGGCCGTCGCCTACAAATCCGGCCTCGCCAACAGCGCCGTCTCCGTCGCCACTTACTTCATCGGCTCCGCTCCCGCCACGCCCGTTCTCAGCGTCGTTCACGTCGCCGACCGTCGCGTGCACCTCTCCTGGAACGCCGTCACCGGCGCCAATCGCTACACGTTGAAATACGCGACCTCGAGCGGCGGCCCTTACACTTCGCTCGGCGTCCTCACCACCACGAGCTTTATCCACACCGGACTCTCCAACGGCACGACCTACTACTATGTCATCGACGCCTCGAATCTCTTCGGCACGAGCCCCGAGTCGCACCAGGTCGCCGCGACGCCGTTCCCGCCGCCGAAGCCCTTGACGATCCTCGGCGGCTTCACCGCCGGACCAACCACGTCGCAAAGCGTCACCGCCGCCGGCGCGTTCGATTCGCCTCCGACCGGCTGGGACAACACCGCGCAAACCCCGCTCGGCATCCAGGCCACCCCTCACGCCGGCACCAACACCGGCAACGCGAATCGTTTCTGGGTGATCGATTTCACCGCCAACTTCGCCAACTACCGCATCGCCGAAACCTGGACGCGCTACCGCCCCAGCAGCAACGGCGCCATGCCCGGCTTCGCCACACGCTGGTGGGACTTCGACACCGATATCGTGCAGGAAGGCCAGTCCGAGCCCGCGCTCAACTTCCAGACCGCTCCTCACGTTTCCACCGGCACGGAACAGCAGGTCTGGATTCGCGACAGCGATCTCGGCGCGGAACCGGTCACGCCGCTCGACCGTTATCTCGTCCTCGGCACCGGCACCGCCACGACCGGCCGCCCGAACGAATTCGCCCTCGTCGGCTGGATGGAAGACGGCAGCTCGCCCGCCGCGCCCATGATCGTGCAGCAACCCGCGTCGCAAAACGTCCCCGTCAACTCCAGCGTCACCCTCACCGTCGGCGTCACCGGCTCGCCCGCGCCCACGTATCAGTGGCGCAAGGACGGCACGCCCATCTCCGGCGCCACTCGCCCGATCCTGAATCTCACCTCGATTCAGACGAGCGACGCCGGCAACTACTCCGTCGTCGTCACCAACGCCTCCGGCTCCGTCACGAGCGCGAACGCCTCGCTCAACGTCGGCTCCCCTTCGTTGACGATCCTCACGCCCACCGCCACCGGCACCGCGACCGGCAGCGCCTACTGCGCCGCCACCGGCGCGTTCAACGAACAGCCCACCTGGGACGCCCTCGCCGGCGAACCCGCCGGCGACGCCGCGTCGCCTCACGCGTCCACCACCACCGCCTACGCCAATCGCCATTGGTATATCGATTTCGGCCCGAACTACGCCAACCTCCGCATCACCCAGATGTGGACGCGCTACCGCCCGAGCAGCGGCGGAAACCATCCGGGCTTCGCGATGATGTGGTGGGACGACGACAACGATAACATCAACGACGGCGTCACCGCCGCCACGATGAACTTCAACACCGGCCAGTCCGTCTCGCACGTCGGCACACAGCAATGGGTGCGGGACCGCGANTTCACCGCNACGCCNATCACNCCGCNNGGNCGCTACCTCGTCGTCAGCGTCGGCGCGACCACCGACGATCGCCCCAACGAATTCGCCTTCGTCGGCTACATCGTGCCGTAACCATAGCCCGACATCAGCTCTGTCGCGCACAGAGCCCTTTTCGCGCGCTGACCGCCTCCCTCCGGTCAGCGCTTTTTTTGCGTCCGCTCGCTCATGCGCTTGAGTCGCACGTTCATGTGCTCAACGCGTTCGCCTCACAATCCTGCCGCGTCCGGCCGCGACACGCATCCCTGCAACCAATTTTCGGATACGCCTTCGCCCGTATCCGCGTTCGCCATGATCCTCTCCGTTCGTCCGCTTACTCTCCTGCTTCAACTCTACACCGTCCTCCTCGCGCTCGTCTTCGCCGCCTCCGCTCGCGCTCAACCGTTCACGCACTACGACCTGATCGTCGCCAAAGCCGCGAACCCGAGCGACGTCACCATCGTCGACGGCGCCGGCATCGCGCTCCCTCCCGATCGCAGCTTCGTGATCGGCATCGAAGGCGTCCTGCGCAATCCGATCGAATTCCGCAACTGGTCCGGCTCCGCCAAACATCCCATCGTCATCACCAATCGCCACGGCACCGGCCGCGTTTCCATCAGCGATCTCGACCCCGCCAATCCCTCCGCCCCGCACCGCAACGGCATTCACCTCCACAATTGCCAATTCATCCAGCTCCGCGGCGACAACGACCCCGCCCATCGCTACGGCATCGAGATCGCCCGCGCCGGCGGCAAGCACGGCGGCAGCGGCAAACGCGGCGTCGAAGTCACCGGCGTCAGCACCGACGTCGAAATCAGCTTCCTCGAAATCCGCGAGGTCTCCTTCGCCGGCATCATGATCAAGGAGGACCCCGGCTGCGATCCCGCGACGTCCCACCCGAACCTCGTCTACCGCAACATCCGCGTTCACGATAACTACATTCACGACTGCGGCGCCGAGGGCCTCTACATCGGTTTCTCGTTCTGGTCCGACGACCGCTGCCCCGACGGCGAAGGCGGCTACGCGCACAACATCGAAGGTCTCCGCATCTACAACAATCTCGTCGAGCGTTGCCTCTGGGACGGCATCCAAGTCGGCGGCGCTCCCGTCGACGTCGAAATCTTCAACAACGTCATCGTCGACTCCGGCATCGGCGGCGGCACGGGCAAATCCGGCGACACCGGCGTCGGCGTGCAAATCGGCGGCGGCACCACCGGCCTCCTCTACAACAATCTCATCCTCAACAGCCGCTCCACCGGCATCGCGATGTTCGGCATCGGAAACAACATCGTCTTCAACAACCTCATCGTCGGCGCGCGCACCGGCATCTTCCTCGACAACCGCCCCGATCCGGTCCGCCCCGGCGATCTCCCCGAACGCCAAACCCAACCCGGCGCGCCTTACTACGTTTACCACAACACGTTCATCGACATCGCCGGCCACGCGATGTGGACGATGAGCGCCTTCACCGAAAACCATTTCAAAAACAACCTCGTCGTCGCCGCGCCCGCGGAAGACCGCGACTTCATCCGCTACGACAAACCCGCCAACCGCCCCGATCACCCGCTGCCCACCGGTATCGAAGAAGGAAATACACTTCAGCGCGACACCGCCGGCCTCCGCTTCGCTGATCCCGACCACTACGACTTCCGCCTCCTGAACTCCTCCACGAGCGGAATCGACGCCGGCGTCCCGCTCCCGAACTACGTGCGCACCGATTTCCAAGGCCTCCCCCGTTCGCAAGGCGAAGCCTCGCGCCCCGATTCCGGCTACACCGAATCCGCCACGCTCTCGCTTTTCCTCATCGCGAAGCCGCCCTCCCCCGCCGCCGACAACGGCACGATCACCGCCTCCGCCATCAACGGCACCGCTCCCTACGCTTACGCGTGGTCCAACGGCGCCACGTCCAAAACCATCACGAACCTCCCTCCCGGCCTCTACCACGTCACGGTCACCGACGCCGCCGGTCGCACCATGACCCAAGCCACCTACCTGTTCGCCGGCGCCACGATGGGCATGCCCGTTTCCGACACGCCGCCCTCGCCAACGCGCTGACCGCCCAACATCCTCGCTTCACCCCATGGCCAAAGTCGTCATCGAAAACCTCGTCAAAACCTATCCCGAAAAAAACGGACCCGGCGTCACCGTCGTCAAAGGCCTCAACCTCACCATCGAAGACCGCGAGTTCATGGTCTTCGTCGGCCCTTCCGGCTGCGGCAAATCCACCACGCTCCGCATGATCGCCGGCCTCGAGGAAATCTCCGGCGGCTCCATCTCGATCGACGGCCGCGTCGTGAACGACGTCCTCCCGAAAGACCGCGACATCGCGATGGTTTTCCAAAACTACGCGCTCTACCCGCACATGTCCGTCTACGACAACATGGCCTTCGGCCTGAAACTGCGGAAAATGCCCAAAGCCGAAATCGACGCCCGCGTCCGCGAAGCCGCCGCCATGCTCGGCCTCGAACCGTATCTCGACCGCCGCCCCAAAGCCCTCTCCGGCGGACAACGCCAGCGCGTCGCCGTCGGTCGCGCCATCGTCCGCAAACCCAAGGTCTTCCTCTTCGACGAACCGCTCTCCAACCTCGACGCCAAGATGCGCGTCTCCACGCGCGCCGAGATCTCCAAACTCCACGCCCGCCTCGGCGCGACGATGATCTACGTCACACACGACCAGGTCGAAGCCCTGACCATGGGCGACCGCATCTGCGTGATGAACGAGGGCAAGATCATGCAGGTCGCCGAACCGCTCACGCTCTACCACCAGCCCGCCAATCTCTTCGTCGCCGGCTTCATCGGCTCCCCACCGATGAACTTCTTCCGCGGCACGCTCCGCCGCAACGGCGGCGTTCTCACCTTCTTTGAAACCAACTCCACCGCCACGCCGCTCACGCTCCCGCTGAACGACGCCCTCGCCCGCGTCGCCGCCTCGCACATCGATCGCGACGTGATCTTCGGCATCCGTCCGGAAAACATCCACGACGCCATCTCGTCGACCGACACCTCCGCGCCCACCGCCGAAGCGCTCATCGAAGTCTCCGAACCGATGGGCTCCGAAACCTACCTTCATCTCTCGACGGGCGCGACGTCCTTCATCGCCCGCGTCCGCCCCGACCGAAACTTCCACGCCAACGACCGGGTCCAGGTCCGCTTCGACCTCACCCGCGCCCATCTCTTCGACCCCGCCTCGGGCCAAGCCCTTTCGTAGCGGAACGCGTGAGCCTTTCGCCTAAAAAGAGAGGCCCCGCCCCTTTTAGGCGGGACCTCCATTCACCGCGTTTAGTTCTCTTCCTGCTTCCAGCCGGCAAACGCCTCCGGCCAATCCCGCTCCGCCGCGGCAAACACATCAGGCCACCCGCGTCGGATCAGGTCGTTGCAGGTCTCTTCCGCCTGCTGCGACAGATATTCGATCACCACCGCGCAACGATCTTGCCAGTCACCCGGATAGATCGCGCTCGCCCAGCCATGCAATCGGCGGAGGTTGTTTTTACTCAGAACAGATTTCGTCGTGTAATTCATATAAGGAAGAATGCGGGGTGTTTCGTGCCCCCAAGTTGAAGGACCGAGCCGTCCGCCTTCGCTTCACGCGAACGAACGGCCGAGCGCACGCCGACGCGCACCGCGCCGCCGCGCTCTTTCATCGAAATTCTCCGGCGGCATGTCGCTCCTCGCCGGCGCGGTGCGAAACTCACCGCGCCCAACGAGCGCGCCTCACGCCGCCGCTACCCAGGGGCAGACCGCGCGCAACATTCCGGCGTAAGCCGCCGCGCCGACCTCTTCGCCGCAACCGCTCCGCCTACGCATGTCGCAACAGCATCGTGTCGTCGTCCCACACCGACGCTTTCGCCAGCGTCGCGAGATCCGACTCCGTCAGCGCACACGCTCGCGCCTGCACCAAATCCTGCAGCTCGCTCCGACTCGTCGGCGCAATCAACACCGACGCCACCTCCGGATGACGCAGCACCCACGCCAGCGCCACTTGCGCCGGCGTCACCGCGTGCCGTTCCGCGATCTCCGCCGCCACCAGCCGCACCCGCTCCGCCACGCTGCTCCCAAAGCGCTCGGCCAACCAATGATCGCCTGCCTCGCGCTCCGCACCGCCCCCCAAACTCGTCTGCCCGAGATATCCGCCCGCCAGCGGCGAACGCCCGATGAACCCGAGTCGATGCTCGCGGCACAACGCCAGCGTCTCGCTCTCCTCGCGACCCCGCTTCAACAGCGAGAAGTCCGCCTGCACCGCTTCAAAGCGACACTGATTCCGCAAACTCGAGCGATGCACCGAGTCAACGACCCGCCACGAGGGAAACCCGCTCGCCACCGCGTAACGCACCAGACCCGCCCGAAACAGCATGTCGATCGCCTCGAGCACGTCGCCGACCGGCACGAGACACTCGTCCCACTCGATCACCGCCAGATCGATATGCCCGCTTCGCAACCGCCGCAGCGACGCTTCGCAGCATTCCCGAATCACGTTCACGAACGAACTGCTTCCACCCGCCGCCGGCCGCCGCAACGGCAGCCGCGTCGCGATCACCACCCGCTCCCGCGCAATCTCCCGCGACTTCAGCCAGCGTCCAACAATCTCCTCCGACCGCGCGTCCGCCGCGTCGCCCACGTCATTGCTCCAACAGCGTCCCAGGCTCTGCACGAAACCGCCGCCCTCCTCGCGATAAGCATCGAGCAACGACAGCGATCCCGCCTCGTCCCCGGCCCAGCCGAGCTTCGCCGCGTTGAAGCAGAGTTCAGATACATGCAGATTGGTTCGTCCGAGTTTTCGTTTGTTCATGAGTCAGGTGTCCGCCGTCCACGCTTCGCCCTCACGCCGCGCGTTCCGTTCGCCGCCGCTCGCGAAATTCCGCGTCCTTGTCTTTCCAATACAAAAACCATTCGTGCGGACGAAACCGCTCCACCACGCGCTTCATCGGCAGAAATGCGCGCGCGATGTGCCGATCACCCGCGTGTTCCACGAGTTGCAGCTCCGCTTCACCGCCGAACTCCCGCGCCAAGGGTTTCATAAACGCAAAAGCCTCGCGCGCCGCCGCCGCTTCGCTCGCCCGCACGTCCGCGCGCGGACGATCGAACGCCTCCCGCGCTTCACGCTCGTCCGCGCCGAAGAGGAAGAAAATCTCGGGACCAAAACAGCAGCCGAGTTCCTCGACCAGATAGGTCCGTCCCGTCCGCCAGATTCCGCCGAACAGCCCGCGCATTCCCGGATGTGTATAACGCAAGGCCTCCGCCGGCAGGCGAACGTCGTGGCGCAGCAGCTCGACCGCGTCGTTGGTGATGAGTTTGGAACGAGAGAGCAGGGAGTTGGACATGGCTAATGCTCGCGCCGGCCACCGGCGCACGATGTGCAGATGAGTCCTAAGGAATGGCCCGCCAATCGGCGTGCCTCGATCAAACGGGATCGCCACCTCCCGAGGCGCGTCCCGTTCACAAGCGTCCGCAACTCATTCGCTCGAGTCGCGCCCGCTGCAGTTTCTCAGGCGACCGGACCGCCGTCCCGTCGCCCGCTTAAGCAAGGAAGATCCGCAACGCGTCGACCCAGCGGGCCTGCATGACCGCAGCGCTGGCAAAAAAATATATACGCGGGGATTTCACGCGGCCACCGCTGTTCACGATCCCGGTTTTGTCAATATGCAAAGCCGTATAAAACTTGACAGAACCTTAAAACCGGCCGTTGGTCCGACCGTCGTCATGCCTTTCGCCTATATAAAAAGCGAATTTTCCGCCTTTGCGGTGGTCATCTGTCCGGTCCGTGCCGGCAGGACAAGCTGACGAGCCCTCTGCCATCAGGCGTCCCGGGCTCGTGCTGCTTGAGCCGGCCGGCGCCCGCAGATTTTTTTTCGTCCCCCGAAGTCTCGCTCTTCTCGCGACGTCCGCTCCGCCTCCGAGGTCGTGTGCGTTACCTACCCCTCCCAGCGATCCGCCCGCGCGCGGGTCACATCGTCTGCACCCCCCACAACGCCTCCGATGAACTCGCAATTCTCCTCTCCTTCCCTCGCAAAACTCGTCATCCGCGGTGTCGACTGCGCGCTCCCCGACGCAATGACGTCGCTTTTTCAAACCAGAGCCGAACGCCTCCTCCAACTCGAGCCCGCCGTCCACCAGCTCGAGATCGAAGTGATCGGCGAGGATCGCGGCTCACGCCGCAGCTTCGTCGCCAAAGGTCACATCGAGCTCGACGGTTTCGACCTCGCGGCCGCCGTCATGAGCGACGACGCCGCGCAGGCGGTGGACCTTCTGATCGTTAAACTCGATCGCATGCTCCGCCGCCGCGCGCTCGCCCTCGCCCAATCCGCCCATCGCAGCGACGCCACGCATCGTTCCGAAGCGGACGCTCCGCTCGGCTGAACATCCACCCGCGTCCGTTTCTTCTCCGTCCGCGGGACGTCTCTCACCGCGCGCCGCTCGCCCGCCGCGCTCCCTCCTCTCTGCCCTCTTCTTCTCTCGACTATCGCCATGATCCATCACCGCACTCTCGGCCGCACCGGCCTCAAGGTTTCTCAGCTCTCCCTCGGCACGATGAACTTCGGTTGGCGAACCGACGAAGCCACGTCGTTCGCCATTCTGGATACGTTTTACGCCGCCGGCGGAAACTTTCTCCAGGCGGCCGCGATCCTCCCCGCGCTCACGCTTCCCACCATTTCCACCCGCGCCAGCGAGGAAATCATCGGTCGCTGGATGACCTCCCGCCGCATCCCGCGGCGCAATCTCGTGCTCGGCACCCGCGTCAACGTCCGCCCGCCGCGCACCACCGGCATGAACCTCGGTCAACTGGTGCGCGAGCGCGTGAACGACTCGCTGCGACGCCTCAACACCGACTACCTCGATCTCCTCATCTTCGAGTGGAACGACCGCCTCCTCCCCATCGAACGCGCGCTCGAAGCCTTCGACGTCGCCATCCGCCAGTGCTACGTCCGCTACATCGGCGCCGCCAACTTTCCCACCTGGCGCGTGCTCGACAGCATCGCCGTCGCCTTCCGCCGCAACCAGCCGCGCATGGAGGTGCTGCAGGGCGATTACTCCCTCATGCAGCGCGCCCGCTTCGAGCCCGAAGCCATGTCGCTGTGCGACGAGCGCAAGCTCGGCTTCATCGCGTCCTCGCCCCTCGCCCGCGGCTTTCTCACCCGTAAACCCACCCGCGCCTCCGAGCTCATCGCCTCGCCCCGCCAGTGGCTGCACCGTCGTTTCGAAAACAACTACGGCGACGCCGCCCTCGCCGCGCTCGACGAAGTCGCCGCCCGCCACAACGCCTCGTTCGCCCAGGTCGCGCTCGCCTGGGTCCTCGCCAATCGCACCGTCACCTCCGCCCTCGTCGGCGTCCGTTCCGCCGCCGAGCTCCAGGAACTCATCCACGGCGCCGAACTGCGACTCTCGCTCGCCGACCTCCATCAGCTCTCCGCCGCCACCGCCGCCGAGGAGGTCCTCGTCCCCGCCGACTTCCTGCTCGGCCGGCACAACCGCACCGAAGTGCTGGCCAACTAAACTCGCGTCACTCGCTCACGCACCACGCCATCCGTCGCGCGAAATCCCGCTGAAACTCCGGCCGCCAGCGATTCACGGTGTCGCGCGGATCGACCGCGTCCGGTCGCTCCAAATCCCGAAACCACCCATCCGGCATCCGACGAAATTGTCCGCCCCAACCCGGCTTCGTCGGATCGCGGGGATCGTTTCCTCCCACTCGCAAAAAGAAAAACCACGACGGCGTATCACCTTCTTTGAGACACCCGTGCGGATTCGGCTCCGTCCACGTCTCCACCGGATACAGCCGCCCCAGCGGCCCCTTGCTCAGCACATTTTTCCGCGCCCACGCGAGACTCGTCAGCGCTTCGTCGCCGCCCAAATACATCCCGCGATACGTCGCGAGTCGCCGATCCTGCCCTTCCGCCGGCTTGCTGAGAATGTAGAACATCCCGGGAAACTCCTCCCTCATCCACGCGGCGATCCGGTCCTGATCGTCCACATCATACACGCGGAATCGTCGCACGAACTCCGCCAGCCCCGCCGCGCCGCGCTCGCGCTTCACCCGCCACAACGCCTGCGCCAAATCCGTCTGCCCGCCCCAAATCGAAATATTCAACGGCCGCTCCGGCGTCCCCGCGTCCACCCGTTCCACGATCCACCGCGAGCCTTCCGTATCATGCCCTTCCCCGATGTGCTCGCGTCCGCGCAGCGGGTTGCCCGTCTTGATGCACGCACGCAGCGCTTCGACCGTCGGCCAGCCGCGCGCATGCCGAACCAAGTTCGCCCGCACCTCGCCATACGCGTCCACATACTTGCGAATCAACTCCGGCCGCGTGGTCGGCGTCGCCCGTTCGCCAAGCGTGCCCGTTGAACTCGCCACCAGCCCTTCGATCTCGAACTCGTTGGCATACACCAGCAGCCGCACCAGCGATTGCTGGTCATCCGGATCGCCGCCGATGTCCGTCAACACCAGCAGCCGTGGACGTTCCTCCGCGCGGGTCATCACGGCAATGAGCAGGCAAGCATAAATCAGGAATTTCATCAACGCCCCGCCCCCGCCGCAACCGGCCGCGCTCCGATCCGTCGACGCCTCTCGCGATCGTTCTCCACTTTCACCCGCCCATCCTCCTCCGCCCCGCCGATATCCGAAAGCCGCTTTCTGCTTTCACCGTTCACTCAGCTTTTGGCTCGGCGCCCGCCGCACTCACCGCGACGCACACCCACCTATGGCGCCTTAAGCAACCTGGCCGCCCCACCGGTAGACTCCCACCCGATACCCACATGGTTTCCCGCGGTGTAGTCTCCTCCGATCGATGAGGCACCGTGAATCGGCTCCGACGCCGACGATGTTTCCAGCTTCATGCATCCCCGATCTTCCAGTTGCGCGTCTCCGATTTTTTCCGGCGCCCGCTCGCACGTGTCGCGACCTCCGCCCCCGCAGGTTCCCGCCACTACGTCAATTCCCGCGATCCCTTAACCCGCCGATCAGGGAAAAGCGCACGTTGTTCTCTCGATCACCCTCCGAACGCGGCTGTCTCACCCCCCCAACTGCTTTTGGCCTCATCCTCACTTCCAATGAATCTACGCTTCTTCCTCGCCGCGGCGATCGCCCTGCTCGCCGCCGCGTCCTCCTCCGGCTACAACTTCTCTCTTAGCCAACTCCAAGGCGTCACGCTCACCGCGTCCACCTCGCTCCAATTCGGTCCCGACCACCGCCTCTATGTCTCGCAGGTCGACGGCCTCATCAAGGCCCTCACCATCCAGCGCCTCGGCCCCAACAACTACCAGGTCACCGCCACCGAGAACATCGAGCTCGTCAAAAACATTCCCAACTACGACGACTCCGGCGTCCGCAACTTCACCCTCAACAAACGCCAGGTCACCGGCCTCCTCGTCGTCGGCACCGCCGAAAATCCGATCCTCTATGTCAGCTCCTCCGATCCGCGCATCGGCGGCGGCAGCGGCGGCGAAAACGATCTCAATCTCGACACCAACTCCGGCATCATCTCGCGCCTCACGCGCGTCAACGGCACTTGGACCAAGGTCGACCTCGTCCGCGGTCTCCCGCGCTCCGAGGAAAACCACGCCAACAACGGCCTCCAGCTCGACCCCGTCACCAACACCCTCTACGTCGCCCAGGGCGGCAACACCAACGCCGGCGGTCCTTCCATCAACTTCGCCTACATGTGCGAAACCGCCCTCTCCGCCGCCATCCTTTCGATCGACCTCGACGCGATCGAGGCCATGCCGATCAAGACCGACCCCTACGGCCAGAAATACCTCTACGATCTTCCCACCCTCGACGACCCGAATCCCAGCCGCGCCCACAATCCCGACGGCTCCGACGTCAACGATCCGTTCGGCGGCAACGATGGCCTCAACCAGGCCAAACTCGTCCCCGGCGGCCCCGTGCAGGTTTACTCGCCCGGCTGGCGCAATCCCTACGATCTCGTCATCACCAAAACCCCCGGCCGCGAGGGCCGCATGTATTCTTTCGACAACGGCGCCAACGTCGGTTGGGGCGGCTACCCGAAAAACGAAGGCCCCTCCGGCAACGTCACCAACGAATACGTCGAGGGCGAACCCGGCCAGGTGAACGACAAGGACGGCCTCTACCGCGTCACGCCCGGCTTCTACCGCGGCCACCCCAACCCGCTCCGCGCCAATCCCGCCGACGCCGGCTGGTTCCATTTCGATTCCACCCAGCCGCCCGGCTCGCAAAAAATCTTCTCGCTCAACCCCACCTCCGACTGGCCCTCCGTTCCCGTTTCGATGGCCAATCCCGTCGAGGGCGATTTCCGCCTCCCCGGTCCCGCCGACGGCGCGCTCCTCACCTACACCGAATCCACCAACGGTCTCGCCGAATACGTCGCCACCAACTTCGGCGGCGAAATGCAGGGCAACCTCATCGCCGCCGGCTACGACGGCAAACTCCTCCGCATCGCCCTCTCCAACGACGGCAACTCCGTCACCAACGGCGTCGAATTCCTCGCCACCGGCTTCGGCAATCAGCCGCTCGATGTCACCGCACCCGACCCCGGCCACGGCGCGTCGTTCGTCGGCACCATCTGGGTCGTCCACTACTCGCCCGCCAAGATCACCGTCCTCGAGCCCGCCGACTTCGACTCCCCCGGCGGCTCCAATTGCACCGGCATCAATTCCTTCGATGTCGACGAGGACGGCGACGGCTTCAGCAACGCCGACGAAATTCTCAACGACTCCGATCCGTGCTCCGGCGCCATCCGCCCACCCGACTTCGACGGCGACAATCTCTCCGATCTCCTCGATCCCGACGACGACAACGATGGCATTCCCGACCTCCAGGACCGCTTCCCCGTCGACCCGTTCAACGGCGTCAATCTCCCCACGACGCTCCACTACGAGCTCTTCAACGACTACGGCGTCGGCTTCTTCGGCGTCGGCTTCACCGGCGTGATGATGAACCCCGGCGAAAACTACCTCGAGCGCCGCAGCCCCGACAACATCATCGCCGGCGGCACCGCCGGTCTCTTCACCATCGCCCAGGCCGGCACCGGCACGCCGCGCGGCGCCGCCAACGCGCAGATGGACGCGTATCATTTTGGCATTACGTCCAACGCCTTCACCGCGCCCTACCTCGTCTCGATCCGTCTCGCCGGTCCGTTCTTCAGCAGCTCGCCCGCCGGTTCGCAACGCCAGGGCGTCTACGTCGGCAACGGCGATCAGGACAACTACATCTCCGTCGCCCTCCACGCCAACAACGGCGCCGGCGGCATCGAGGTCGTCCACGAATCCTCCGGCTCCATCGTCGCCGAAACCATCTTCCCGTTTCCCGAACTCGACGCTTCCGCGATCGTCGACGTCTTCTTCCAGATCGATCCCGCCAACGGCACCGTCCTCCCGCTCTACCAACTCGAGGGCGAATCCACCCTCACCGCGCTCGGCGCTCCGATCGCCGTCGACGGCCTGCTCCTCGACGCCATCGCCGGCCCCGCCCCGCTCGCCATCGGCGCCTTCGCCAATCGCGGCAGCGGCGATCCCGCCTTCCCCGCCACCTTCGACTATTTCGACATCGCACCCATCACCTCGACCGCCATCGCCAAGATCACCGTCGATCCGACCGGCTCCAACATGGCCACGTCGAGCACGTTCAACACCGGCTCCTTCAAGATCGAAAACCTCTCCACCGGCGGACAGCAGATCGAGCACGTCCACATCGACATCAGCACGTCCGTGCTGCCCGACCTCGTCTTCGACACCAACGGCGCCGCCGGCGACCCCGTCGCGAAAGACTTCACCCCCAACAGCGCCACGGGCGGCGTCGTCCTCGCCAGCGGCAGCGCCACGCAGCCGCACAATGGCGTCGACGCCTACGACGGCTTCGACGCTGTCGCCATGGACTTCACCGCCTTCCCCGTGAACGGCGTCTTCACGTTCTCGATCGATATCGATCCCAACAACGTCAAGGGCGTCGCCCAACCCGGCGAACGCGATTCCGCCAGCGTCTCCGGACTCGAACTCGCCGGCGCCACCGCCACCGTCACCTTCGACGACGGCTCCACGTTCCGCACCCGTCTCAGCCGCATCGAAAACAGCGTCGACGGCTCCTACGGCTGGGCCCGCGCCGACAAACCGCCGCAACCCGTCCTCGCCATCGTCGGCCAAACCTCTCCCTTCACCACGAACCAGGCCGCGCAAACCGTCCGCGTCTTCGGCCCGCCCGGCCTCAACGTCTCGCTCGTGATTCTCGAGTCCGGCCTCTACCTCGGCGGCGTCCCCGGCGGCGGCTACAACGTCCAGCCCTACGACACCAACACGATCATCAAGGTCACCGAGAAATCCGCCGTCGTCGCCGAACCCGGTTACGTCGACATCCCCGTCACGCTCACGCAAACGGAACCCAAAGCCGGCTACAACCTCATCACCGCCACGTTCTCCTCCGGCGGCATCAAAGGTGCCGCATCCGCCACGCTCCTCGCCCGCTACGACCCGACGTTCACCGGCGGCGACACCCAGCCGCCCACCACGCCGGGCAATCTCGCCGCCTCCAGCGTCACGTCGCGCAGCGTCTCGCTGAGCTGGTCCGCGTCCGCCGACAACGTCGGCGTCGTCGCCTACGACATCCTCCGCAACGGCACGCTCGTCACGACGGTGTTCGGACTCAACTACACCGACATCGGCCTCGATCCCGGCGTCACCGTCAACTACTCCGTCGTCGCGCGCGACCAGGCCGGCAACACGTCGACCGCCGCCACCACGTCCGCCACCACCTTCGCCAACGGCACCGTCGCCCTCCGCGTCAACACCGGCGGGCCCGCCTTCGTCGACAGCTTCGGCGCCTCGTGGGCCGCCGATCACGGCTCCAACACCGGCACCACCTCCAGCACCGTCCAGGCGATCGATCGCACCGTCGACGACACGATCTTCAAGACTCGCCGCCTCGACTCCCAGGCCGCCGCGCCCGACCTCATCTACTCCTTCACCGTCCCCAACGGCGACTACGAGGTGCAACTCTTCTTCGCCGAAAACGACACCGCCAACGCCGCTGTCGGCAAACGCGTCTTCGACGTCTCGCTCGAAGGCACGCTCGTCCTCGACAACTTCGACATCTTCGCCCGCGCCGGCGCGCCTTACACCGCCGTCATCGCCACCGCCACCACCTCCGTCACCGACGGCCAGCTCAACATCCACTTCGGCCGCGTCACCGGCAACCCGCAGGTCAACGCGATCAAGGTCGTCTCGCTCCCGCCCGCCGAAGACATCCCGCCTTCCACGCCCCCCAATCTCCACACCGTCAACATCACCGCGAGCGCCATCAGCCTCGAATGGGACGAGTCGACCGACAACGTCGGCGTGACCGGGTATCAGATTTCTCGTGACGGCATCGTCGTCCAGACCGTCGTCGGCACCGCCTTCACCGACACCGGCCTCGCCGCCAACACGACCTATCACTACGAAGTTCGCGCGCGCGACGCCGCCGGCAACTTCTCCGCACCCGCCATGCTCGGCGCCACCACGCTCGAGCCGTCCGGCGACGACGCCGAACCGCCCTCCGCGCCCGGCCCGCTCGCCTTCTCGAGCATCACCGCCGGCAGCGTCACGCTCACCTGGACCGCCGCCACCGACAACATCGGCGTCACCGGCTACCGCATCTCGCGCGACGGCGCCCTGCTCGACACCGTCGGCGCCCTCACGTTCACCGACACCGGACTGTCGCCAAATACCGAATACAACTACTCCGTCGTCGCCGTCGACGCCGTGAACAACGCCTCCAGCCCGAGCACCGGCTCCGTCACCACCGCCGCCACGCCGACCCAAAACGCCATCCGCATCAACGCCGGCGGTCCCGCCTACGTCGACAGCCTCGGCCAGACCTGGGCCGCCGACACCGGCTACAACACCGGCACCGCCAAGGTCTGGCCCGACACCCTCACCGTCGCCGGCACGAACGACCCCGTGCTCTTCCGCACGGAACGTTACGATCCCGCGCCGAGCCCCGAACTCTCCTACTCGATCAACGTCGCCAACGGCACCTACCTCGTCCGTCTCCACCTGGCCGAGACGTTCGCCAACACCTCCGGCCCCGGTCTCCGCGTCTTCGACGTCAACCTCCAGGGTGCTCCCGCGTTCGAGGACGTCGACATCTTCACTCTCGCCGGCGGAGCCAATCAGGCTGTCGTCCTCGAAAAGTCCGTCACCGTTTCCTCCGGCCATCTGACCATCGGCTTCGTCCATCAGGTCGAAAACCCGAAGGTCAACGCCATCGAAATTCTCCCGTCGGGCGGCACGCCCACCGACACCGAGCCGCCCACGCAGCCCGGTCCGCTCTCGTTCTCCAACGTCGGCGTCGCCAGCGTCACGCTCGCGTGGACCGCCGCCACCGACAATGTCGGCGTCACCGCGTATCAGATTCTCCGTGACGGCGCTCTGATCGGCACCACGGCCACGTTGTCGTTCACCGACTCCACGGTCTCGAGCGACACCACCTACACCTACTCCGTCGTCGCCGTCGACGCCGCCGGCAACACGTCCACCGCGCGTTTCGGCTCCGTCACCACCCACCCCGCTCCGCCCACGCCCAACACCGCCATTCGCGTCAACGCCGGCGGCCCCGCCTACGTCGACTCCGCCGGCAACACCTGGTCCGCCGACACCGGCTACAACACCGGCAAACCCTCCAGCGACTCCGCCACCGTCACCGGCACGACCGACCCGCAGCTCTTCAAGACCCTGCGCTTCGACGACGTCGCCACGCCGCACCTGGTTTACGCCTTCAACGTCCCCAACGGAAACTACCTCGTCCGCCTCCACATGGCCGAGACGAGCGGCTCCGCCAAGGCTCCCGGCAAGCGCATCTTCGACGTCGATATCCAGGACATCCGCACCTTCGAAGACGTCGACATTTTCGTCCTCGCCGGCGGCGGCAACAAGGCCCTCGTCCTCGAAGCCGAGACCGAGGTCACCAACGGCCAGATCGCCATCAAGCTGATCCCGCAGGTCAACGTCTCGCGTATCCACGCTTTGGAGATCCTCTCGCTCGATCCTTCCGACGACCAGCCGCCCTCCGCGCCCGGCCCGCTCGCCTTCAGCGACGTCACGCCGACGAGCGTCACCGTCACCTGGCCCGCCGCCACCGACAACGTCGGCGTCATCGGCTACGTCGTCTCGCGCAATGGCGCCGTGCTCGACTCCGTCACCGGCACGACGTTCACCGACGACACCGTCTCGCCGTCCACCAACTACACCTACTCCGTCGTCGCCTTCGACGCCGCCGACAACATTTCGCCCGCGAGCACCGCCAACGTCTCGACGCCCGCGGTCGGCGGCTCGCTCCCCAGCATTCGCGTCAACGCCGGCGGCCCCGCCTACACCGACTCCGCCGGCAACACCTGGTCCGCGGATTTTGGATACAACACCGGCAAGTCCTCCACCGACTCCGCCACCGTCACCGGCACGTCCAACCCGCAGCTCTTCAAAACGCTCCGGTTCGACGACAAACCCGCCACGCCCGACCTCATCTACACCTTCGACGTCCCCAACGGCACCTACCTCGTCCGCCTGCTCACCGCTGAAACCAGCGGCACCAACAAGGCGCCCGGCAAACGTGTCTTCGACGTCGATATCCAGAACCAGCGCGCCTTCGAGGACGTCGACATCTTCGTCCTCGCCGGCGGCGGCAACATCGCCCTCACGCTCGAAAAGGAAACCACCGTCACCAACGGCCAGATTTCCATCCGCTTCATCCCGCAGGTGAATCTGCCGCGCGTCCACGCGATCGAAATCGTCCCCGCCGCCGGCGGCTCCACGCCCGCCGACACCCAACCGCCTTCCACCCCCGGCTCCCTCGTCTTCTCCGCCGTCACCGCCAGCAGCGTGAAAATCGATTGGACCGCCGCCACCGACAACGTCGGCGTAACCGGATATCAAATACTCCGCAACGGCGCGCCCGTCACGACCGTCACCGGCACGACGTTCACCGACACCGGCCTCGCCGCCGCCACGACCTACAACTACTCCGTCGTCGCCCGTGACGCCGCCGGCAACTCCTCCATCGCCAGCACCGGCTCCGTCGCCACATCCTCCGGCGGACCCTCGCCCATCACCCTTCGCGTCAACGCCGGCGGTCCCGCCTACGTCGACAGCCTCGGCCAAACCTGGTCCGCCGACACCGGCTACAACACCGGCACCGCCAAATCCTGGCCCACCACCCTCACCGTCGCCGGCACCACCGAACAAACGCTCTTCCGCACCGAACGCTACGACCCCGCGGCCTCGCCCGAACTCACCTACTCCTTCAACCTTCCCAACGGCGCCTACCTCGTCCGCCTCTACATGGCCGAAACCTACGCCAACACCAGCGGCCCCGGCCTCCGTGTCTTCGACGTCGATATCCAGGGCGTCAGCCGCTTCGAAAACATCGACATCTACACCGCCGCCGGCGGCGCCAACCAGGTCCTCGTCCTCGAATCTTCCGAAACCGTTTCTTCCGGCTCTCTCTCGATCGCTTTCCACCACCAGGTGGAAAACCCCAAAGTCAACGCGATCGAAATCCTCCCCGTCCCGTAACGGAACGCGTGAGCGTTTCGCCCGTCGTGCGCCGCTCCCCTCGCGTTCACCGTTAGACCAAATTTAAGCTGTCACCTCCGCCCACATTGGTTCGACTAACCGAACCAATGCCCAACCCCATCCGTCTCTTCTCCACGCCGTCCGGCCTCGTTCTCGAATCCGCCGGCTCCTTCCGCCAAGCCCCCGCGTCCTTCACGATCGACGCGCTTTTCGCCGCCGCCGATCCCCACGCCGCGATCGCCGCCGCCTTCTCCTCCGGATCCCCCGCCTCCGCGCCGACCGAGCTCAGCGCCCCCATCGCCACCCAGGAAATCTGGGCCGCAGGCGTCACCTACCTGCGCAGCATGACCGCGCGCATGGAAGAATCCAAAGACGCCGGCGGCGGCACGTTCTACGACCGCGTCTACTCCGCCGACCGCCCCGAGCTCTTCTTCAAAGGCAACGCCCTCCGCACCGCCGCTCCCGGTCGCGATGTCCGCATCCGCGCCGATTCCAAGTGGAACGTCCCCGAGCCCGAGCTCACGCTCGCCATCAACGCCGCCGGCCAAATCTTCGGCTTCACCGTCGGCAACGACATGTCCTCCCGCGACATCGAGGGCGAAAACCCCCTCTACCTCCCGCAGGCCAAGGTCTACGCCGGCTCCGCCGCGATCGGTCCGTGCATCGTCGTCACGCCCGAGCTTCCGTCGGCCGATACCGCCATTCGCCTCGAAATCCTCCGCGACGGCGCTGTCGCCTTCTCCGGCGAAACCACCGTCGGCCGCATCAAACGCCCGCTTCCGTCCCTTGCGGAATGGCTCTACCGCGACCAGATTTTCCCGCACGGCGCCTTCCTCATGACGGGCACCGGCATCGTCCCGCCCGACAGCTTCACGCTCCGCAGCCGCGACGAGGTCCGCATCACCATCGAACCCGTCGGCACCCTCATCAACACTATCGCCTGATCATGTCCATCCACGGAAAAAGCTACATCGCCGGCGTCCTCGGCCAAACCGGCGGCAAGACCTTCAAAGCCGCCAACCCGTCCACCGGCGAAGACCTCGAACCCGCCTTCCACTCCGCCTCGCCCGCCGAGGTGCAGCAGGCGATGGACGCCTCCGCGGCCGCATTCGCGATCTATCGCAACAAGCCCGCCGCCGAGCGTGCCAAACTTCTGGATACGATCGCGTCCGA
>Ga0065721_10003966_pt1 | contig 51026 bp, 42 predicted proteins | sample Mesricmetagenome_FD_59108 | JGI IMG/M metagenome (GOLD analysis project Ga0065721, IMG submission 59108) | Mesophilic microbial community from rice straw/compost enrichment Sample: eDNA_1 v2 (version 2) | ecosystem: Engineered > Solid waste > Grass > Composting > Bioreactor | place: USA: Davis... | reverse complement strand
CTGATGACGTGCTCGACGCTGTCCGCCATCATCGCGCCGGCGAAGCTGAAGAAGAAGCCGCGATAGCTGGGATGACGCAGGGCCGCGAACGACCGGCGCGCCGGCGCCGACGCAGGCGCGTTACTCACTGGCGGTGTCCGAATGCGGTTTCGCGCGCAGCGGCAGCTCGGGAATGAACAGCACCACGAGCAGCGCCAGACCGACGATCCACACCGCCCGCCCCAGCATGTGAGCAATCGCCCCCGCGAACGCCTCTCTCACTCCCCGCTGGATGTTCTCGACCAGCCTGGTTGCATACGTCGCCATGGCGGCTCGCACACTCGCGAGCGCCTGCTGAGAGCGCTGGGCGACGATGGCATTCTCGGTAGCGAGCATGCTGTCACGGAACAGAGCGGCCACATCGGCGATCACGCCGGGCTCATCCCAGGCGCGCGATGGAATATTGGCCAGCTGATTCTTCAAAGTCGTCGACAGGTCCGGATCCTTCAACAATCGATCGCGACCGGCCTCGCCCGCCTTCAACTCGGACACCAGCGCATTGGTGCGCTCCACCAGTTCCTCATGTGTCCTGGCGCGCAGGCCGCCGTCACGCAGTGGCTCCTTCACGGCTTCCGGCAATCGCGCATCGGCGAGGACTTCTTCGACTGCTCGCGGATCTTCGTTGTAAGCGCGCTCGATCACCCGATACCGCTCATCGAGCGCCGTCTGCACGCGCGCGCGAATCCGGTCGACGTTCATGGCCTGACTCTGCGCGTGCGCCAGGTCCAGTTGCGAGCCGTTGCCGCCGGGCAATTGAGGAACATGCTTGGGCAACTCGTCCGTGAGCGCATGCGTAAGGAAAGTCCCGAAGATGGCCACGCCGACCGTCGAGCCGATCTGGCGGCTGAACTGACTCATGCTGGTGGCCACGCCGATCTGATTCGCGGGCGCGGCGTTCTGAATCACCAGGCTGAACAGCGTCTGCGCGGGGCCCAACCCGAGTCCGGTCAACGCGAGCCGCCACGTCAAGTCGGCTTGTGTCGTGTCGGCGGTAATGCCGGTCAGCGACATGACGCCCGCGACCAGGAGGACACCGCCCGAAACCATCAGCATCTTGTACTTGCCGGTGCGCGCCACGATGCGACCCGAGCCGATGCTGCTGACGATCAACGTCAGCATCAACGGCAGCAGCGCCACGCCACTTTGCACTGCTGAAACGCCCTGCACGACCTGCATGTATAACGGCATGAACATCACCACGCCGAGGAACGCCATGCTCATGACGAAGGAGCCCAGCGTTGCGATCCGGAAGGTGGGAATGCTGAAAAGATGCAGCGGCAGGATGGGCTCGCGAGCACGCCCTTCGACCCAGATGAAAATTGCCAGCGCAGCGGCGGACGCTGCGAACAGGCCGAGGATGCGAGGCGAGTCCCACGCGTAGTACGTGCCGCCGAAAGTCAGGGCGAGCAGCAAGGTCGCCGCCGTCAGCACGACCAGCAGCGCGCCCAGATAATCGATGTTGCCCCCGCCGCCCTTCCGCAAGGCAGGCATGCGATAAACGATCATGAACAACGCGAGCGCGCCGAGCGGCAGGTTCACGTAGAACACCCAGCGCCAGCCCGCGATCTCATAGGCGCCCAAGGTCACCGTGCCATGGTCGGTGAAGAAGCCGCCGATGAACGGGCCCACGACCGTCGCCAGCCCGAACACCGAGCCGAACACGCCGAACAATCGGCCGCGCTCGCGCGGTGGATACATGTCCGCCATGACCGCGAACGACACTGTCATCAGTGCGCCGGCACCGAGCCCTTGCAGGGCCCGGAACACCACCAGCTGCATCATGCCGTCGCCCAGCAGCGGCAGACGGCCGAACTCGCCGCTCAAGCCGCACAGCGCCGAACCGATCAGGAACACCGCGACGCCGAGGATCAGGATGGGCTTGCGGCCGTACTGGTCGCTCAACTTGCCATACAGGGGCACCGAGACGGTCGAGGTCAGCATGTATGCCGTCGTCACCCAGGCGTACATCGACAGGCCTTGCAGCTGCTCGATGATGCGCGGCATGGCCGTGGCGACGATGGTCTGGTCGAGGGCGCTGAGCAGCACGACGACCGCCAGCGCCGCCAGCGTCAGGCGCTTTTCAGCGGACGTGATTTGAAGTTCGCTCGAGTCGTTCAAGGGGTGGTTTCGGGTCGCAAAAATCGCCGCAGAGCTTAAACCGTCCGTCGCCGCCCCGCATCACGAGGTTCGGCCCATCGTGATTTGATTTCGGCTGGTCGCAACCACCACAACCGGCGGGCCACGGTGCGGTCCAATGCCCACCTGGAAAAATTCAGAAGAGACCCGTGCGATGCGCGTCATTGCCGCTGCCATTCGCAACCCCATCGCCGTCGGCGTCACGGTGCTGCTGATCGCCCTGTTCGGCACGCTCAGCCTGCTGGAGCTGCCGCTGCAGCTGTTTCCCGATATCGAGCGGCCGACCATCGGCATCGCGACCAACTGGCGTGGTGCCTCGCCCGAAGAAGCCGAGGCGGAGCTGCTCGAGCCCCAGGAGCGGGTGCTGCAGGGCCTGTCGGGCGTGGAGGAAATCACCGGCAACGCCAACAGCGGCGGCACCGAGATCGTGCTGACGTTTGCGATCGGCACCGACATGAAGGCGGCGCTGGTCGATGTGATCGGGCGCATGAGCCGGCTGCCACCGCTGCCTCGCGATGCCGACCGGCCGGTGGTGCAGTTGGGCGGGCTGGGCGGCGATTCCAATCAGAACCTCACCTACTTTTTCGTGCAGCTGCTGCCGGGCACGCCCGGCCCGATCGACAACTATCGTCGCTTCATCGAAGACGTGGTGCGCCCGCGAATCGAAGCCGTTCCCGGCGTCGGCGGCGTGGAGGTGAACGGCGGCTCGCCGAACGACATCCGCATCACCGTCGATCTGGCGCGCGCTGCCGCGCTCGGTGTCGGCATTCCCGAGATCGCCAGACTGGCCGCGAGCGCCAACAATGTTTCGGCAGGGCAGCTCGACGTGGGCCGGCGCCAATACGCCTTGCGCTACGCCGGCCGCTACGACGTGGATCAATTGGGCGAGCTGGTGCTGGCGTGGCGTGACGGCCAGCCAGTGCGGCTTTCCGATGTCGCCGTCGTCGAGACCCGCCCGCCCGACAAGCTCACTTACTCGCATCAGAACGGCAATCCCGCCATCGGCCTGCAGATCCTGCGCGCGCCAGGCGCCAACGTGCTCGGCACGCTGGATGAAGTGAAACAGGTGGTCGCCGAGCTGCGTGAGGGACCGCTGCGCGAGCGAGGGCTGGGCATCGAACAGTCGTTCGACGCCTCGCTGTTCATCACGCGAGCGGTCAACTTGCTGATCGAAAATCTGGTCGTCGGCGCACTGCTCGCATTGGTGTGCGTGTGGTGGTTCATGCGGAACGTCCGCGCCACCGTCATCATCGCGACCACGATTCCGATTTGTTTGCTCGCGACGTTCTGCGCGCTGCATCTGGCCGGCCGCAGCATCAATGTGATCTCGCTCGCCGGACTGGCTTTTGCAGTCGGCATGGTCGTGGAAGGCGCGATCGTCGTCTCCGGCAACATCATCCGTTTACGCGAAACCGGCATGCCCATCGAGCAGGCATCGCACGACGGCACTCGACAGGTGGTGCCCGCCCTGTTCGCATCGACGACCACGACCATCGCGGTGTTTCTGCCAGTGCTGTTTCTCGAGGATGTCGAAGGTCAGATCTTCGCGGACCTGGCGCTGACCATCTCGATCGCCGTCGCCTTTTCGATTCTGGTCGCGATCACGGTCGTGCCGGCGGCGGCAGGACGCTGGCTCGGCGGACCGGCGCAGAAATCCGGTTACGGTGAAGGCTGGCCGGGGCTGACCGACAAAGTCATCGAATGGACACGCACGCGTCGCCAGCAAGTCATGTGGGTGCTCGCGCTGCTGGTAGCGCCATTGGTGCTGTCGTGGGTGTTTCTTCCCAAGCTCGACTATCTGCCGCCAGTGAAACGCGCCGCCATCGACGCGTTCTTCAGCTTCCCGCCCGGCATGAGCCCGACCACCGTGGATCGCGAGATCGTCACCAGGCTGCAGGAACGCATGCAGCCGTACATGACCGGCGAGAAAGAGCCGCGACTCAAGAATTACTACATCCTGCTCTGGCCCGGGGGCGGAACGCTCGGCGCACGCGTGATCGATGACGAACGTATCGGGGAGCTGGAACGGATCGTGCGCGACGAAATCGTCGTTGGCATTCCCGACACGCGAGTGTTCGTCAATGAAGGCGAGCTGTTCGGCGGCATCGGCGGTTCGGCGCGCTCGGTCGCGATTCATCTGCAAACGACCGACACTGCCTCACTGAACTCGACCGCGGCGGCCGGCCGGCGCCTGCTGGAAGAAACGTTCCCCGGCGCGAACGTGCAGTCGTTCCCGAATACGGATGTGCAGGTACTGGAGCTGCGCGCCGAACCGAACGATCGACGCATCGCGGAAGTCGGTTGGGACCGCGCAGCCTTGGGCACGGTCGTGCGCTCGCTCGGCGACGGCGCGTGGCTCGGCGAATACTTCGACGGCCAGGCGCGCTTGCCCGTGATCCTTCGCACCAACCTCGGCGAGACCCCCGAAGATATCGCTCAAGCGCCCTTGATCACGCCCTCCGGTGAAGTCGTGCCGCTCGGCGAGCTGGTCACATTGCAGACGACCCTGGTTTCGGAACAGATCCGGCGCGTCGATCATCACCGCACCGTGACGCTCACCGTCGATCCGCCGCCGACGCTGTCGCTGGAAGACATGCTCGCCAGGATCGACAGCGACATCGTGCCCAGGCTGCGCGCGGACCTGCCTCCCGATGCAAACATTCGCCTCGCGGGCAGCGCCGATCGGCTCGACACCATCATCGCGACCATGAGCGGCAATTTTGCGCTCGCGCTGCTGGTGTTGTTCATGCTGATGGCGGCGATGTTTCATTCGCTGCGCGATGCGCTGGTTGTCGTGCTCACCGTGCCGCTCGCCCTGGCCGGCGGCGTGCTCGGCATTCGGTTGCTCGGCGTGGTGGCGTTCCAGCCTCTCGACCTGCTCACGATGATCGGCTTCATCATGATGATCGGCATCATCGTCAATCACGCGATTCTGCTGGTCGACCTGACGCGCGAGGCGATGAATCACGGCCACGGCCTGGAAGAAGCGCTGCGAATGTCACTGAATCAGCGCTTGCGCGCCATGGTCGCGAGCACGCTGACGGGGGCGCTGGGCGCACTACCCATGGTCGTGAACCCCGGACCCGCAAGCACGATCTATCGCGGACTCGCAGCGGTGAATGTCGCGGGCGTGATCGTGAGCATGGTGTTCTCGATCGTGCTGCTGCCCAGCCTCATGCGACTGGTTTACGAGCGACGTGCGCCTGCGACGACTCACGATCCCGCTTTGCTGATGGAGACTGCGCAATGATGCGAACCACGAAAGTACTGTTACTGCTGCTGATCGCCGCCAGTGCCAGCGCTCAGCAAGCCAGACCTGATCTGCCGGTGGTGATGGTTGAGGTCGCGCAGGCGTCGGTGACGCGAGTGGCGCCCCGCCGGTGGGTTCCCGGCAGCGTCGTCAGCCGCAACGACGCCCGACTCGCGACCAGTGCGGCGGGCCGATTGGAATATGTCGCCGAAGTCGGTACGCGCATTCGCGCGGGCGAGCGTGTGGCGAAGTTGGAAGATGAAGCCGTGCGGCTGCGGGTCGAGGATGCGAAGACGGAGATGATGCGCATCGAAGCGCAGCGCGCGATGTCGGAGCGGCAGCTGCAACGGATCGAGAAACTCGCCAACAACTCCATCTCACAAACTCAGCTCGACGAAGTCAGGTCGCAATTGGCCATGCTCACGGCCCAGTTGCAGCAGGCCGAAGTTCGTCATCGTTCGGCCAGGCATGATCTGGAACAGACCGAGGTGCGCGCGCCGTTCTCGGGCGTCGTGACGGAGCGCCTTGCCCAGCGCGGTGAATACGTTGCGACTGGCGCGTCCATCGCGCGACTCGTGGATACGGTTCACGTCGAAGCGCGCGTGCAAGCGCCGCTGGCGTTGCTGAGCTCGGTGAAGCCGAGCATGGAGTTGCCCATCAAGGTCGGGAACAAGCAACTTCCCGCAACCGTGCGGACGGTCGTGCCGGTTGGCGAAGAACGCTCGCGACAGTTCGAACTGCGCATGCTGCTCGCGGATAGCACCTTCAACGTCGGCTCCGCGGTCGAAGTCGGCCTGCCCGAGCGCGAGGCGACCGAAGCCCTGGTCGTTCCCCGCGACGCCATCGCGGTCCGTCAGACGGGCAATTACCTCATGCGCATCCGCCGCGACAACACGGCCGAACGCGTCGCCATCACCTCGCTCACCACCGACGGCGACCTGGTCACCATCGACGGCCCGGTCAGCGCCGGAGATGTGGTCGTGATCCGGGGCGTCGAACGCCTCCAGGACGGCCAACGGGTCGCCATCCTGAGCCGGGACGCCGCGCTCAAAGGCAAGCCGCGCCCGGACGCGTGACCCTGCGCCCGGCAGACCCGGACGGCCTGCCGGACCCCGCTCGTACCCCGAGTTCATGCGGGCTCCGATTTGACAATGCCGGGCATCTCCGTGCCCCTCAAAAACCCCCGGGAGCGTGCTACCCTTCCGCCCCGGCCAGCCGCAAGCCCGCGAAACATCAGGGATTCGAGGTCGGCGGACCGCCTGCGGATGCGAACGAGCGTAATGTCCTTATTCCCATTCGCGCTGACGTACACGGGGTGGGCGGCGCTATGCTTATCAGTGAGCCGCCATGCCCGCGAGCTCTTGCAGCGGGAGCCAACGCCCTTACAAAGGCACCTCCTGCGCACCGCTGGCTGGATCGCTTTGACCGTGCCGCCGTCGATGGCCGCCGCGCACGCGGACTGGCCGATTGGCACGGTCGAGTGGTTCGGCATGCTCACCGCTAGCGCCGTGAGTTTCGTTTTACTGCTGAGTTGCTACCCCCGGTTGGCCGCCGGCCTGGGACTGGGCTGCCAGTATGTGCCGCGATGGTCACATTCTGGTCAGCGTGAAGAGATCGAGGAGCCAAATGTCTGCTTTCAACACTGAGCGCGTTCTGCGGGTCCGTCACTGGAACGACACGTTGTTCAGCTTCGTGACGACGCGTAACCCGGGCCTGCGCTTCGAGAACGGCCAGTTCGTCATGATGGGCCTGCAGGTCGACGGCCGTCCGCTGACCCGCGCCTACAGCATCGCCAGCGCCAATCACGAAGACCACCTCGAGTTCTTCAGCATCAAAGTCCAGAACGGCGCGCTCACCTCCCGTCTGCAGCACCTGCTGCCGGGCCACGAAGTGCTGGTGAGCCGCAAGCCCACCGGCTCGCTGCTGATCGACGACCTGAAGCCCGGCAAGCACGTCTATCTGCTGAGCTCCGGCACCGGCCTCGCGCCGTTCATGAGCCTGGTCAAAGATCCGCTGATGTACGAGAAGTTCGAGAAGGTCGTGCTCCTGCACAGCGTGCGCGCCACCAGCGAGCTGGCGTACGAGGAGTATCTGACTCACGTGTTGCCGCGGGACGAGCACATCGGCGAGATGGTCGCGAACCAGTTGATCTACTACCCGACCGTGACTCGCGAGCCGTATCGCAATCGCGGCCGCCTGACGGACCTGATCGAAAGCGGCAAGCTGTTCGAACAGATCGGCCTGCCGCCGCTGAACCCCGAACACGACCGCGCCATGATCTGCGGCAGCCCGTCCATGCTGAAGGACCTGTCCGCCATCCTCGACGCTCGCGGCTTCCAGATCTCCGCGCACATCGGCTCGCCCGGCGACTACGTCATCGAGCGCGCCTTCGTCGAGAAGTAGCAGCCCCTCCAGACGAAGCTGCCGGCTTGTGCCGGCAGCTCGTGTCGCGTGCATCCGTCGAAAGCGTTCGCTTTCGACTCAAGCAGAACGCTAATCGATGTTGACCGTGACGCTCACCGGGCAATGGTCGCTGCCCATCACGTCCGCGTGGATCTCGGCCTTCTTTACCTGTTTGCGCAGCTTCTCCGAGACCAGCCAGTAGTCGATTCTCCATCCGACGTTGCGCGCGCGGGCGTTGGAGAAATTGCTCCACCACGAATAGTGGCCGTTGCCTTGCGTGAACAGGCGGAAGGTATCCACGAAGCCTGCGTCGAGGAAATTCTGGAAACCCTCGCGCTCCTCCTCGGTGAAACCTTTCTTGCCCCGGTTCGACTTGGGATTGGCCAGGTCCAGCTCGGTGTGCGCAACGTTCAGATCGCCACAGAACAGCACCGGCTTTTTCTTTTCCAATTGCTTCAGATAGGCGAGGAACGCCGGATCCCAATGTTTGTGCCGCAACGGCAGACGGCTCAGATCGTCCTTGGCATTCGGCGTGTACACCGTGACCACGAAGAACTTCTCGAACTCGGCGCTGATGACCCGGCCTTCTTCGTTGGCATCGCGGCTGAGCTCGTCGGCGAACGAGAATTTCTTGGCAAACTCCTTGGGAAAGCCGTTGATCACATCGAGCGGCTCGCGCTTGGAAAAGATCGCCGTGCCCGAGTAGCCCTTCTTGACCGCCGAGTTCCAATACTCGTGATAGCCGGCCAGATCGATCTGCGCCTGGCCGCGCTCGGCCTTGGTTTCCTGCAGACACAGGATGTCGGGCTTGTGCTCCTTGATGAACGTCTGAAACGTTCCCTTCTTCACGACGGCACGGATGCCGTTCACGTTCCACGAATAGAATTTCATCGGTCAGTTCTTGTCGCCGTGAGTCGCGAACACCGAGGTCTTGCCCGCCTGGTCGACCAGCAGGACGTCATAACGATCGACGCGGCCCGACGGCACTTCCATGCCGGGCGAGCCGGCCGGCATGCCCGGCACGGTCAAGCCCTTCGCCGCCGGCTTTTCGCGCAGCAGCCGCTTGATGTCGTCCGCCGGCACGTGACCTTCGATGAAATAGCCGCCGACCTCGGCGGTGTGACACGAACCCATCCCGAAGGGGACACCGACACGCTCCTTGATGGGCCCGAGATTCTCGAAGTCGTGCACTTCCACGGCGAAGCCCGCCGCCTGCAAATGCTTCACCCACAGTCCGCAGCAGCCGCAAGTCGGCGTTTTGTTCACGATGATCGTTGGGGTGGCGGCGGCAGCGGCAGCAATCTGTGCCACCGCGGGCAAGGCGACGAGCCCAAGCAAAGCCTGGCGACGATTCATGAGGATCTCCGGGCCGGAAACGATGGAGGCGGAGCCTGCCACGCAGACCCCGCCCCCAATGATGACCGCGACCCGAGGAACTGACCAGTCTTGTCAAACTGCAGGCGATGGCACTCGCTTGCAGCCCCTTTGACAAGGTTCCGGCCTGCCGCCCGCCGGCCTATTCGCCCTTGTCGTTGTCCGCCTCGTCCTGCTTGAGGGCCTTGCCGGCGGCCAGCCGCTCCTCTTCACGCGCACCGGCCAGGATGCCCGGCAGCGCATAGTTGCCTTCGTGGCAGGCGTACTCGTACATCAGATCCGGCGTNGCATTCATGGGCAGCTCGCCGGCGAACGGCTGNGTCAGCGCCGGATCTTCCACTTTGAACTGGTACAGGATCTGATCGGNCGAGATGCGGGTGAAGCGCTCGGTNACTTTGCGATCCGGACCGAGCCCGCGGAAGGTCTGCATCGGATGGAAGTTGGTCGTCTCGACCACCAGCGTGTCGCCTTCCCAATGACCGATGGAATCGCCGTACCACTTCTTCACGCTGCTCGGCACATGCTTGCCGCCGATGCGCACCACACGGGCATCGTGAATCATCTCGACCAGAATCATCACCGTCTCGGGCGTGTGCACGATCGAGTACGTGTTGTTGTACATCAGCGGCAGCATCGGCGGGCCGGCGCTCGATCCGAACGAAGTGAGACAACGCTCGCCGAGCGAACGCAGCTCGGGACCATCGACCGGGCCGGCGCCTTTGCGGAAAGCGGCCATGCGCGCCGCCGCCTGGTTCGCCGCGGCGGCAGTCATCGGAGGAATGCGCCCGTTCGCCGGCTCGGTGATGATGGAGCTGCGCGGCTCGCCATTGATGCGGATCACCTGGGTGCCGCGATCGACCCAGAAATTGTTGTAACCGCAATTGGTGCCGGTGAAGCCGTAGCCGCAATCCTTCGGCAGATCCTGAATACCCAGCTTGGGGTCGGTGGGCCTGGCGTTCTCCTCGACATGCTGAGCCGCGGCGCCTTCGATCTTGCGGGCCTCTTCAGCCGTCAGCACCTTGCGATCGCCGTGCTCCAACGAGCGCTCCAGCTGCGTGAGCGTCGCATTGGTCCAGTTGCCCTGCAGATCCGGCTTGCCATCCGGAGTGCGCGGGACTTTCCACCCTGCGGCAGACTTCCTGCCATCGGCGGCATGCAGCGCCGGTGCGCTGACGATACAAACCAACGACAGAATACTGCCCAACAGAACACGGGCACCCGACCAACGATATTTCATAGCTTCCCCCGACGCGGTGCGCATGCACTGCCCGAGCAGTGTATGGATGGAACGCGATGAGACAATCGCGCCGGGCGTGCTTTGACTTTTCTTTTTACGGCGCGCCGAGCGAATCCGGTAAACAAGCAAACGGAGGATTACATGCCAGCGTGGTTCATGAGCGAGAATTCACTGTGTCGCAAGAGTTTCGCGCGCGTTGCGACGGCGTTTGCTTTGGGTGTTGTCGTCAATCAGCTCGCGGCCGCGGCGGAAAGTTCAGCGCCTGATGCCCGCGCCGATCTTCCTGGTCGCCAGGTGTATGAAACGTACTGCGCAGCCTGTCACAACATTCCAGGAACTCGCGCGCCGGCGCTGTCAGCGCTGCAACTGATGAGCGCGCAGTCGTTGCAGCTGGCACTCACGACGGGAGTGATGCAACAGCAGGGCTCGCTGGTCCCCAAGGAGAAGATGCCGCAACTCATCGAGTATCTCGCGGCGCCGGAGCAAGAAACCGACTGGACCACTGCCATGATGTGCAGCCCCGGACAACGCAGCGTCGATCTGACCGCAAGGCCGGCGCTGACGATGTTTGGTGTCGATCACAGCAACAGCCGCCGCCTGAGCGCGCAGCAGGCCGGGATCACCAGCAAACAATTGCCCGAGCTGGAGCTGGCGTGGGCCATCGGCTTCCCGAAGACCACCTCGCTGCGATCATCGCCAGTGATCGTTGGCTCGACCCTGTTCTATGCACCCGCACAGAGCGGCAAGCTGCTCGCGCTGGATATCGACAAGGCGTGTGCGAAATGGGTTTATGACGTCGGCGTGCCCGTGCGCAGCTCGGTGTCATTCGGTGACATCGGCGGCCGCAAAGCGCTGATCCTCGCCGACCAGCAAGCTCAGGTGCACGTGGTGGATGCCCAGACCGGCGAGCGCCTCTGGAAAGCGAACGGACGGCACGATGCAACCGGCAACATCACCGGCGCGCCGGTGCTCTTTAAAGACCGCATCATCGTGCCAGTCTCTTCATCAGGCGTCGGCAGCGGGGCCAATCCGAAATTCGAGTGCTGTGTCGGCCACGGTGCGGTCGTCGCGCTCGACGCTGCAACCGGCAAACAACTCTGGGTTGCGCACACCATGGAAGAGGCGCAATACACTGGCAAGACCAACTCGATCGGCGTGAAGCTGCGCGGCCCTTCGGGGGCGCCGATCTGGTCGACCCCTTCGATCGACGCGAAGCGCGGACTGATCTACGCGACCACCGGCCAGAACACTTCGCTGCCCGCCACGTCGACCAGCGATGCCGTGCTGGCGATCGATCTCGCCGACGGCAGTCTGCAATGGACGTTCCAGGCGTTGGCCAACGATGTCTGGAATCTCGCATGCCGTCCGGATCCGGCGCAGTCGGGACCGAACTGCCCGAGCCCCACCGAGAGCGTGCTCAAGGACTATGACTTCGGCGCCGGCGCGGTGCTCACGAAGAAGCGAGACGGCAGCGACATCGTGCTCGCGGGCCAGAAGTCCGGCGATGTCTGGGCGCTCGATCCCGAGCGGAACGGCAAGCTGCTGTGGCGACAAACCTTCGGCCATGGCAGTGCACTCGGCGGCGTGCATTGGGGCATTGCCATCGATGGCGAATATCGCGTGTTCGCGCCGATCAACGATCCGCACTTCCCCGAATTCAAGGATTACGTCCCACAGCCGGGCATGAACGCCATCGACATCGACACGGGCAAAGTCCTGTGGCGCAAGCCGGTCACCGCGGATTGCAGCAACGGCCGTAAAGCGCGCTTCAACCTGTGTGGCGAGAAATACGGGCTGTCGGCCGCGCCGCTGGTCATCGATAAATCGGTGGTCGCAGGCACGCTCGATGGACGGATCTATATCTTTGACGCGGCCACCGGCGACATCGTCTGGCAGTACGACACGCTGCGCGATTTCACGACGCTCAATGGCGTGAAAGGACGAGGCGGCGGCATCGACTCGCATTCGGTGTTCGCCGGCAGCGGCATGCTGTTCGTCGCCTCCGGCTACGGTGGTTTCCGCCAGCCGCCGGGCAATGTGCTGCTGGCGTTTCGCCCGAAATCGACGGCACGCTGAGGATCACAGGGAGATCATCATGTCGAACAAAATCATTCGGATTTCGATTGCAGCCTGCGGGTTGTTGTTGGGCACATCAGCATTCTCGCAATCGTCGGCGCCGCAAAGCGCGCCGCCTGCTGCCAACGACTACAGCAAGCCCGAGACCTGGCTGTGCCGTCCTGGACGCCAGGATGCGTGCGCCGTCGATCTGACGACCACGGTCATCACGGCGGACGGCAAGCTGAGCAAGGAGCCGTTCAAGACCAACGCGAACGCGCCCATCGATTGTTTCTATGTGTATCCCACGGTATCGAACGATCCCACGCCGAACAGCGACATGAACGCCGGGCCTGAAGAGAACAGCGTGGTGCGCGCGCAGTTCGCTCGCTTCGGGTCCCAGTGCAAGTTATACGCACCGCTCTATAGACAAGTCACATTGAAGGCACTGCGCGCTGCGATGGCTGGCGGCGGCGGCTTCCCTGCCGACCGGAAGCTCGGCTATGACGATGTGCTCGCGGCGTGGAACTACTATCTCCAGAACGACAACAAGGGTCGCGGCGTCGTGCTCGTCGGGCACTCGCAAGGCTCGGCCATGCTGATGCAGCTGATCAAGAATGAAATCGACGGCAAGCCGATTCAGTCGAAGGTTCTCTCGGCGTTGCTGCTGGGAACGAACGTCGCCGTGCCGAAAGGCAAGGATGTGGGTGGCTCGTTCCAGCACATGCCATTGTGTCGCTCGGGCTCGCAGCTTGGCTGCGTAATCTCGTATGTGACTTTCCGCAGCGACGTACCGCCGCCGGCGAACTCACGCTTCGGACGTGTGCCACAGGAAGGCATGACCGCTGCGTGCGTGAATCCGGCGGCACTCAAAGGCGGCAAAGCGGAGATGCACGCGTATCTGTCCAGCGGCTTCAATGGCGTGAGCACGGAGTCTGCGCAGCCCAAGCCGTGGGTTACCGGAGGAAAGATCGAGACACCGTTCGTGAGTTTGCCTGGATTGCTGACGGGCGAATGCGTGAGCAACGACGCCGGCTCGTATCTCGCGATCACGACGAATGCCAACCCGGCGGATCCGCGCACGGATGAAATCCCGGGCGACGTCGTCGCCAATGGCCAGGTCATGAAGGACTGGGGACTGCACTTGATCGATGCTCACGTCGCGATGGGCAACCTGATCGACGTGGTCGCCCAGCAATCGAAGGCGTACCGGAAAAAGTAACAGCACCGACCGCGAGCCGCCCACGGCGGCTCTGCGGTCAATCGATCTACATGCGCCGCATGTAGCCGCTCGCGCCTGCACGCCCGGAACCGCAAATTCCCTCCCCGCGTTCCGCCGTTGCGTTCCCCACGGCGAGACACCAGCGATGCGATACCTCGCGCTGTGCACTGACTATGACGGCACGATCGCCCGCCATGGCGTGGTCGACGAGCCCACGATCGATGCGCTCTCACGACTGCGCGAGTCCGGTCGCAAGCTCGTCATGGTCACGGGCCGCGAGCTGGCCGAGCTCATCGCAGTCTTTCCGCGGCTGGATCTGTTCGACCTGGTCGTCGCGGAAAACGGCGCCCTGCTCTACAACCCTGCGACGCAGGAACAGAAACCCTTGTGCGAGCCGCCGCTGCCGCAGTTCGTGGCAGCGTTACAAGCGCGCGGCGTCACGCCGCTGAGCGTCGGGCGAACCATCGTTGCGACTCGCGAGCCTCACGAGAAGGATGCGATCGAGCTCATTCGCGATCTCGGACTCGAGCTGCAGGTGATATTCAACAAGGGCGCGGTGATGATCCTGCCCTCCGGGGTGAATAAAGCCACTGGGCTGAAAGCCGCGCTCACCGAGCTGAATCTTTCCGTGCACAATGTGGTAGGCGTCGGCGATGCGGAAAACGATCACGCGTTCCTTGGCATCTGCGAATGCGCCGTGGCCGTGGCGAATGCATTGCCAGCCGTGCAGGAGAAAGCGGATTTCGTCACGCAAGCGACGCACGGTCCCGGCGTGACACAACTCATCGAGGAAATGCTGCAGGATGACCTCGCCTCACGCGAGCCGGCGCTGCGCCGTCATCACATCCTGTTGGGCAGGACTCACGACGGTCAGCCCGTACACTTCTCGCCTCACGGCGTGAGCGCACTGATCGTCGGCACGTCGGGCGGCGGTAAATCGAGCGTCGCCGCGGGGCTTGTCGAGCGGCTCTGCGAGCAGGAGTACAGCTTCTGCATCATCGATCCCGAGGGCGACTACGACAGCGTCGAATCCGCCGTCGTGCTCGGCGGCACGGACCATCCACCCGAGATCGAGGAATGCGTACAGCTGTTATGCAAGCCGGAGCAGAACGCCGTGATCAATCTGATGGGCGTGAAGCTCAGCGATCGGCCCTGGTTCTTCCTGACCTTGTTCTCTCGGATTCGCGAGCTGCGCGCCCGCAGCGGCCGACCGCATTGGCTGATCATCGACGAGGCGCATCATGTGATGCCATCGAACTGGCAGCCCACCGACATCGAACTGCCCGAGCGGCTCGAAGGCGTGCTGCTCGTGAGCGTGACGCCGGGCCTGCTGTCGAAATCCTTGCTGCGCGCCATCGATACCGTCGTGATGGTCGGCGACAAACCGCGGCAGATGTTCCACGAGCTCACGCAAGCTCAGAAGCTGCCGATGATCGACCCGCCGGTGGAGAAAATCGCGTCGGGCGATGCTCTTCTGTGGAGTCGCTCCGCCAATGCGGCCCCGCTCCTGGTGAAACTCGAGCCGAGCAAGATCGAGCACCGCCGTCACCTGCGCAAATATGCGGAAGGCGAGTTGCCGGAGGATCGCAGCTTCTTCTTCCGTGGACCGGAGGGAAAGCTGAAGCTGCGCGCACCGAATCTCATCACGTTCATGGAGCTTGGCGATGGCGTCGACGACGACACCTGGCTGTTCCATCTGCGGCGGCACGAGGTGTCGCAGTGGTTGCGTGAGGCCATCAAGGACGAGGAACTGGCCGACAAGGTGGCCAGAGTGGAGGACGAGGACGCGCATGATGCCAATGCGTCGCGCCAGGAGGTTCGCAAGCTGATCGAAGCGGTCTACACCTTGCCGGCGAGCACTTCCGCCAGCGCGCGCACGCCCAAGTAAGCCCGCATTGAGCAGCCCCCATTGAAACTGCACGATCCGGTTGTATACATGCGCTGATCCGGCCGGACCCGGCCCTCTGCTCGACGCATCCTCCTTGATGTATGCGTGCGCATTTGTAACCCTGGCTGTCTCACCGGACTACGAAGCCAGACATGCCAGCCACCAGCAAGCTCACTGCCGCGCTGTTAACCGCGGCACTCGGAACGATGACAATGAACGCGATCGCCGCCCCCGCACTGTCGCCGGACAATCCCTTCGCTCGCGAAAGCACGCTGCCCTTCAAGTGGCCGCCGTTCGACCGGATCGAGAACGAGCACTTCGTGCCCGCGATGGAGGCCGGCATGGCCGAGCAGCGCAAGGAAGTCGCCGATATCGTCAATAACAAGACCCAGCCGACCTTCGAGAACACCATCGTGGCGCTGGAGCGATCCGGCCAGCTGCTGACGCGGGCCACCACGATCTTCTTTGCGCTCGGTTCGTCGAACACCAACCCGGACATCGAAAAGGCGCAGACCGAGATGGCGCCGAAGCTGTCGGCGCACTCGGACGGCATCTATCTGGATACCGCGCTGTTCGCCCGGGTGAAGCACCTCTACGACCAGCGTCAAGCGCTGCAGCTCGACCCGGAATCGCTGCGGCTGCTGGAGCGCTATCACACGAATTTCGTGCGCGCCGGCGCCAATCTCTCCGAAGCGCAGAAGCAGGAGCTGCGCGCGCTCAACGAAAAGATCTCGTCCAGGACGACGGAGTTTCGCCAGCTGGTGCTCAAGGGCGATAACGCCGCCGCGATCGTGGTCGACACCAAGGCGGAGCTGGACGGCCTGAGCGACGCGCAGATCGCCACCGCCGCCGAAGCAGCGAAGGCGCGCGGCAAGGAAGGCAAGTACGTGCTGACGCTGCTGAACACGACCGGCCAGCCGCCGCTCGCGCAATTGAAGAACCGCGCGGTGCGCGAGCGCTTGTACAAAGCCTCCATCGGCCGCGGCTGGAGCGGCGAGTTCGACACGACCAAATTGATCGCCGAGATCGTCAAGCTCCGCGCCGAACGCGCCAAGCTGCTGGGCTATCCGACTCACGCCGCCTACGTGCTGGAGGATGAAACGGCGCTGACCGCCGACGCCGTGAACGGCATGCTGAATCAGTTGGCGCCGGCCGCGGTGGCGAACGCCAAGCGCGAAGCCGCCGACATGCAGCAGCTGATCGATGAGCAGGCGAAGGCCAACGGCACGGCGCCGTTCCAGCTGCAGGCCTGGGATTGGGACTTCTATGCCGAGCAGGTGCGCGCCAAGCGCTACGCGTATGACGATGCGCAAGTGCGGCCCTACTTCGAGCTGAATCGCGTGCTCGTCGACGGCGTGCTGTTCGCCGCCCAGGAGCTGTACGGCCTGAAGTTCAAGGAGCGCAAGGACCTGCCGGTCTACCAGGAAGACGTGCGCGTGTTCGAAGTCACCGATCGCGATGGCTCGGCGCTCGGCCTGTTCCTGTTCGACCCCTATGCCCGCAGCAACAAGCGCGGCGGCGCCTGGATGAACAGCTTCGTCGAACAATCCAGACTGTTCGGCAACAAGCCCGTGGTGACCAACACCCTGAACATTCCCAAGCCGCCGGCCGGCCAGCCGACGCTGCTGACCTGGGACGAAGTGACCACGACGTTCCACGAGTTCGGCCACGCCATCCATGGCCTGTTCTCGAGCGTGCAATACCCGCAGTTCTCCGGCACCAACGTGCCGCGCGACTTCGTCGAGTATCCGTCCCAGTACAACGAAATGTGGGCCACCGAGCCGCGCGTACTGGCGAACTACGCCAAGCATCATCAGACCGGCGCGCCCATGCCGAAAGCTCTGATGGACAAAGTGCTCGCCGCACAGAAGTTCAATCAGGGCTATGCGACCACGGAATATCTGGCCGCGGCCATCCTCGATCAGCGCTATCACCAGCTGGCGCCCGGCAAGACGCCGGCGGCGGCCGATATCGCCGCCTTCGAGGCACAGGCATTGAAGTCGGCGGGGCTGGATTTCGCGCCGGTGCCGCCGCGCTATCGCTCGACCTATTTCCTGCACATCTTCTCCAGCCCGATCGGCTACTCGGCCGGCTACTACGCCTATATCTGGAGCGAAGTGCTGGCGCGGGACACCGAGCACTGGTTCAAGACCCACGGCGGCCTGAAGCGGGAGAACGGCGACCTGCTGCGCGCGAAGGTGTTGTCCAAGGGCTTCAGTGCGGATGCGCTGACCATCTTCCGGGATTTCTACGGCACCTCGCCCGAGATCGGACCGCTGCTGGAGGCCCGTGGCCTGACCGGTGGAACGGAGGGCTCCGCGCACTGAACCGGGGCCGGCGCCGGCGTCGTCAGACGCCTGCAATCAAGGCGAAAAGGGCGGCCGATGCTGTATGCTGGCCGCCCTTTTTTCTGCCGGATAAGGACTCCCATGCGCGCGTTTCTCATAGCAGCGGTCGGATTCGTGGTGTTCGTAGCGGCGGTCAAGCTGTTCGCCAGGGAGCCCGCCGCAGGCGCCGCACAGCCGGCGGCCGCGGGTGCGGCACTGACCGGCAGCGAGGAAGACAAAGCCTTCTACGCGCTCGGCGTGGCGGTCTCCCAGAACATCGCATCGTTCGATTTCACGCCGGCGGAGCTCGAGAAGGTCAAGCAAGGCTTCACCGACGGCGCCCTGGGCAAGCCCTCGCAGGTCGATGTGGCGACCTACATCCCGCGGCTGCGTGAACTGCAGGGCCAGCGCATCGCCGCGGCCGCCAAGGTGACGCTCGACAAGGCCGCCGCCGAGCCGGGCGCCAAGCGCCTCGAGTCCGGGCTGATCATCACCACCGAAAAGGAAGGCTCCGGCCCGTCGCCGAAGGCCAGCGACACCGTCAAGGTGCACTACCACGGCACGCTGCCGAACGGGAAAGTGTTCGACAGCTCGGTCGAGCGCGGCGAGCCCGCGACGTTCCCGCTGAACGGCGTCATCCCCTGCTGGACCGAAGGCGTGCAGCTGATGAAGGTCGGCGGCAAGAGCAAGCTGGTGTGCCCGGCGGCCATCGCCTACGGCGATCGCGGCGCGCCGCCGGATATCGGCCCCGGCGCCACGCTGATCTTCGACGTGGAGCTGCTCGGCATCGAGACGCCGCCCGCGGCCGAAACCGCCAAATAATCAATCCTGCACTTTAGTAAACATCGGAGAGCATCATCGTGATTGCGGCTCGGCTCTGGTTCGTGCTGTTCCTGTCCATTGCGGGTTCGTTGTCGCTCACGTCGGCGCAGGCAGCGCCGACCCAGGGCACGGACTACGCCCTGATCACACCGCCGCAGCCGCAGACCACCGCCGGCAAGGTGGAAGTGATCGAGTTCTTCTCGTACGGCTGCCCGCACTGCTATCACATGAACCCGCTGCTGACCGAGTGGAAGAAAACGCAGCTGCCGGCGAACGCCGTGCTGGTCAAGGTGCCGGTGTCGTTCGGCCGGCGTGAATGGGGCCAGCTGGTGCGCGCCTACTACACGCTGGAATCCATGGGCGAGCTGGAGCGACTCGACGCCAAGCTGTTCGACGCGATCCACGCCGCCGGCGAACAGCTGGTCGATCTGGATTCGCTGGCGGGCTGGGCCGCCAAGAACGGCGTCGATGCAAATAAATTCCGCACGGAGTTCAACTCACCGGAAATTACTGCGAAGGCCACGCGTGCGGATCAGCTGTCGCGCGATTACAAGATCAACGGCGTTCCGACCCTGACGGTCGCCGGCAAATACCGCGCGCTCGGCAAAGACTACCCCGACATGCTGCGCATCACGCGCGAGCTGATCGATCAGGCGGCCGCCGCGAACTGATCGGACGGCGCTCGCCAGAACGAGCGCCCGTCGCCTCGCGCAGCTGACCCGTCCCAATCAAGCGATTGCCCCGCGCAGCGGGGCAACATCGACGAGTCTGCGTGGCGATGCCCTGCCGAAAGGCAGGGCACCAGCCCTGCTTACTTGATGTCGTAGACCAGGTTGATGGTGGTCAACGTATCGGTCTGCTTGAACTCCGCCGGCGGGTCGGAGTTGTGCCGCACCCCGTAGCCCACCGCCAGTGCCAGCACGTCCGTCATCTTCACCTGCAGATTGATATTGTTCTCCACGAACGTATTGTCCGCGCCGACCTCGGTGATGAACTTGTTGATCAGCGAAGTCGTGGCGGTGAACTTGTGCTCGAAATCGAGCGTGCCTCGGAACACCACTTCGCTGTCGCTGCGGCCAGCCTCGATCAGCGCGCCGGTCTCGGTGTCGAAGGCATCGCGCGTTTCGAAGAATTTGTAACCGGCACCGATGGTGCCGACCATGGTCGTATTCGGGCGATCCATGAAGCGCCGACCCACGCCGCCTGAGAGCGTGGCCTGATACTCGAAGCCGCTGAACTCGTCCTGTTCGTAACGGCCGGCGCCGAACAGAAAATTGCGCTCCGTGAATTTCCAGCCCAGCTCACCGAAAGTTTCCCAACGATTCGCGGTTTTGCCCTCCTCGTCGGAGGCATACAGCGCGGCGCCGCCCACGGTGTTCTTCCACTTCTCGGTCTCGTACTTCAGATTGACCCTGGCGTTGGCTGTTTCGGTGTTGGTGTTACCGCTTGCAATTACCAGACCTGCTTCCGACTTGCCGGTCCACTCCGCATGCGCCGGCAGCGCGGCGGCCAGAACCGTGGCCGCGAAAAACGATCGTCGCATCAATTAAGCTCCGTGAACAAAAGCGCCCGCCCCCGCGAACAGCGCGGGACCATAGCGGGTGCAGTATGGAAGCAGAAATACGTAATGCTTCCAACACGAAAGCATGTTTCCGTCGCCTGTCGACGACGTTCGAGCGCGCCCAACGGCCAAATCGCAGCCGCATCCGCCGATCGGCGACAGTCGAATCAAAAAGGGTTTTTCAACTGCCGGCCAGTGCTTCACAATCCACAGGATGACCTCGTCCGATAGCCTACGCGCCGCCCAGCCCGGCCCCGTCTATGAGCAGCCGCTCAATGAGCGGATGCGTACTTTTCTGCGTCTGGACTTTCTGTATCAGCAAGCGTTGTTCCACGAGGAGCGCGAAGACCCATGGTCGACCCGCGCCGCCATGAGCTCGCTGCTGGAGATCCTGGCGATTACCGCGCGCGGCGATATCCGCAGCGAAGTGCTCAAGGATCTCGAGCGGCAGATGGCCGTGATGCACGACTACACCACGCGCCCCGGGGTCGACAGCTCGCGGCTGAAAGCGGTGCTGACCAACCTGACGCGGCTGCGCACCGAGCTCAATTCGGTGGGCGCACTGTTCATGCAACGGTTGCGCGATTCGGAGTTTCTGAACTCCATCAAGCATCGCAGCACCATTCCCGGCGGCACCTGCGAGTTCGACCTGCCGGATTACCGGCATTGGCTGGACCAGCCGTTCGCGGTGCGCTCCCGGGCGTTTGGCGACTGGATGGCGACCATCCGGCCGCTTTGCGATGCCGTGACGGAGCTGCTGTGGCTGACGCGGGAAGCGGCCCGGCCGCGGCCGGAGATCGCGGTCGGCGGCACCTTCCAGATCGCGTTCGAGCGCGAAAATCCCTGTCAGCTGTTGCGTCTGGCGCTGCCCGCCGGCACGCAGCTGTTCCCGGAGATCAGCGGCAGCCACCATCGCTGCAGCATCCGCTTCCTGTCGTGGAACGATGTGAATTCGCGGCCAGTTCAGACCACAGAGGATGTGCAGTTCCAGCTCACCGTCTGCACTTGAGGCGTCAGAGCCCCAGCCGGGTGTATCGACTACCCTGAGCGCGATACTGCTGATGATCGTAAGTCCAACTCAATCCGTGATCCTCGCCAAACAGGCGAGGTTTGGTTGGCGAGAGAAGAGTCCGTCATGACTGTGGTCCGTTGCCCCACCTGCGACCGTCCAGTGGAGTGGACGGAAGCCTCCCGCTGGCGCCCGTTCTGCAGCGAGCGCTGCAAGCTCATCGATCTGGGCGCCTGGGCGGCCGAAAAGCACGCCATCCCCGGCGAGATCATCGAAACCGAGGATGGCCCGAAGCGGGATCGCGGCGAGCGGGACGACGACTAGCCCGCCCGAGCCCTCGCATCATCAGCGACCCGCTGCCACAGCGGGCCCTGTGCCCTCCATGTGCAGCGATTTGACCAGGAACGCCCACTGGTCGGCGTAGTCCTCGATCTGCATCCACACGGGCTTACCGGCGCCGTGGCCGGCGCGCGTCTCGACCCGCAGCATCACCGGGTTGGCGCAGCTCTGCACCGCCTGCAGGGTCGCCGCGAACTTGTAGCTGTGCCACGGCACGACCCGGTCGTCTCGATCCGCGGTCGTCACGAGCGTCGGCGGATAACAGACCTTGTGCACGTTATGCAGCGGCGAGTACGCCAATTGCGCACGGAATTCCGCTTCGTTCTCGCTGAGCCCGTAATCGCTGGACCACTGGCGCGCGTTGGCGCTCGGCGTGTGATACCGAAGCATGTCGAGCACGCCCACTGCCGGCAGTGCCGCGCCGAATAAATCCGGACGCTGTGTCAGTACTGCACCGACCAGCAGACCGCCGTTGCTGCGTCCACGAATCGCGATCTTTGCGGGCGAGGTGTACTGCTCGGCCACGAGATATTCCGCGGCGGCGATGAAGTCGTCGAACACATTCTGCTTGCGCAGCTTGGTCCCCGCTTCATGCCAGGACTCGCCGTATTCCGAGCCGCCGCGCAGATTCGCGACCGCATAGACGCCGCCCATCTCGAGCCATACCAGCACCGGCACGCTGAACGACGGCTGCTGCGCAATGTTGAAACCGCCGTAGCCGTAGAGCTGCACCACGTTCTGGCCATTGAGGGTCAGATTCTTCTTGTGCGCGATGAACATCGGCACCCGGGTGCCGTCCTTGCTCTTGTAGAACACCTGCTTGACCACGAACTGGCTGGTGTCCGCGGCAAGCTTGGGCGCCCGGAACAGCTTCGTCTCGCCGGTCGCAATATCCAGGCGCGAAATCGACATCGGCGTCAGGAAGTCCGAGTACGCAAAGAAGGTCTCGTTGTCGTCCACGCCGCCTTCGAAGCCCAGCGCCGTGCCCAGGCCGGGCAACTTCACGTCGTACTGCACCTTGCCATCGAGGTCGAACACGCGCACCAGCGAGTACGCATCCTGCAGATAACGCACGATGATGCGGCGGCCGACGATGGAGACTTCATCCGCCGAGAACGGCCCGGCCGGCACCACGACGCGCGGGCCCTTGTTACCGGCCACCGGCATCGCGACGACCTGCCCGTTGGGCGCACCCAGGTTGCTGTGGATGTAGAAAACATCGTCGATCTCGGCGATGAACTGATAGTTCGCATCGAAGCTGTCGATCAGCCGCACCGTCTCGCCGGTCGGCGTGCCGTCGCGAGCGATCCTGCGATAGTAGACGCCGGTGGACTGCGAGCCGTCGTACAACCAGAAAATCGCGTAGCGGCCGTCGTCGGAGATCTGCACATAGGGGTTGCGCGTCGGGTGATCGGTGACTTTGAAGATCAGCGGATCGCGCGCGACGTCCGTGCCGAGCTTGTGCCAGAAGACTTCGCGCTGCTTGCTGTCGTCGCCCTGGCCGTCGGACTTCAGCGGGAAGCGCGCGTAGTAGACCGACTTGGAATCCGCCGTCCAGGCCACCGGCACGAACTTGATGAAGCGCAGCACATCGGGCAGATCCTTGCCGGTCTCGACATCGCGGAAGTGCCACGTGCGCCAGTCGGTGCCGCCGTCGGAGAGGCTGTAAGCGACCAGCCGGCCGTCCGGGCTGGGCACGAACTCGCCCAGCGCCACCGTCGCATCCTGGCTGAGCTGATTGGGATCGAGCAGCACCCGCGGCTCGGCATCCAGCCGCTCGGTGATGTACAGCACGCTCTGATTCTGCAAGCCGTCGTTGCGTAGATAGAAGTAACGATTGCCGCGCTTCAGCGGGACATCGTAGCGCTCGTAGTTCCACAGCTGGGTCATGCGCTGCTTGATGCCCTCCCGCGCCGGGATGGACTCGAGATAGGGCTGGGCCAGCGCGTTCTGGGCCTGAATCCAGCCCCTGGTTTCGGCGCTGTCGGCATCCTCCAGCCAGCGATACGGATCGGGAACGCGCGTACCGTGATAGGTGTCGACATGGTCGATGCGCCTGGTCGCCGGATACTCGAATGCCGGCGACTTCATCGAGTCGGCAGGCACGGCGGCGCTGGCCGTCAGGGGCCCGGCATCGCCCGAGGCTTGCCTGGGCGGCTCGACTCCACAGGCGCCGAGCAACAGCAACGCAGGCAACAGCAACTGGATCTTCCTTCGCATGGCTCTCTCGCTCGAATACTAGGATGAGGTTGGCGCAACGGGCGCTGGGGCTCCTGCCCTGGAGCGTGCGCTTAGTGTAACGTCGTCATTCCATTTCCGGCGCAACTCTCATGCGGTATACAACGACCAACGTCGCGCTCCTCGCGACCTGCCTGATGGGCCTGAGCTTGTCCACTCCATCCAGCCACGCCGAGCCGCTGACCGTCGCCCGCATTTTCGCGGACCCCGATCTCTCCGGGCCCCGGCTGCGCGAGCCCAAGTTCTCCCCGGACGGACGTTACGTCACCTATCTGCAGGGCAAGGCCGACAACAAGGACCAGCTGGATCTGTGGGCCTTCGACACCCGCAGCGGCACGGCCCGCGTGCTGGTCGATTCGCGCAAGCTGGTCGGAGACGAGGAGAAGCTGTCCGCCGAAGAAGAGGCGCGCCGCGAACGGCAGCGCACCGCCTCGCTGCGCGGTATCGTCGAATATGAATTCTCCAGCGACGGCAAACGCCTGCTGATTCCGTTGGGCGGCGATTTGTATCTTTACGATCTGGAGGCCAAGGCGGAGCCGGTGACTCGCCTCACCAACAGCGCCTCCTATGAGACCGACGCGAAGCTGTCGCCCGGCGGCCACTACGTCAGTTTCATCCGCGACCAGGATCTGTTCGTCATCGATCTGCGCACGCGCCAGGAGCGCGCCATCACGACCGACGGCGCGGGGCCGGTACAGAACGGCGTGGCTGAATTCGTCGCGCAGGAAGAGATGGGCCGCAACACTGGCTACTGGTGGTCGCCGGACGATTCACAGATCGCGTTCACTCGCATCGACGACACGCCGGTGCAGGAAGTCGAACGTTTCGAGATCAACGCCGATGGCGCGCGCATGTTTCGTCAGCGCTATCCCGCCGCCGGCACGGCCAACACGAAGGTCGAGCTGAAAGTCGTCACGCTCGCGAATTCGAAGATCGCCGACCTCGATCTCGGCCTGGGCGACGGCTATCTCGCGCGCGTCAAATGGTTCCCGGACTCCAGGTCGCTGGCCGTGCAGCGTCAGACGCGCGATCAGAAAAAGCTCGAGCTGCTGAAGATCGACAGCGCATCCGGCGCCGCCCGCGTGCTGTTGACCGAGACCAGCCCGCACTGGGTCGAGCTGAACGACGATTTCAAGTTTCTGCACTCCAGGCCGCAGTTCATCTGGAGCTCGCGCCGCACCGGTTACAAACATCTGTACCTGTACGATCTGGACGGCAAGCTGCTGCAGCCGCTGACTGCCGGCGACTGGATGGTGGTAGGCGACGGCTCCGAGAATGGCCTGGTGGGGGTCGATGAAGCCGCGGGACGCGTGTACTTCCTGGGCTCGAAGGACTCGCCGCTCGAGCGCCACCTGTACTGGACATCGCTGACCAAGGATTCTTCGAATCACGTCACGCGCGTATCTCGCGAAGCTGGTTGGCACGATGTGAAGCTGCTGCCGGGCGGTCGTGGTTATCTCGACGTGCACTCTGCCCCGGACCGACCGCCATCGGCGAGCCTGCGCAAGCCGGATGGCTCGCTTGCGCATTGGCTGCTGCGCAATCCGCTCGATGCGACTCATCCGTATCATCCCTATGTTTCCAATCAAGTCACCGAAGAGTTCGGGTCGGTGACGGCCAGCGATGGGCAGCAGCTCTACTATCGGCTGATGAAGCCGGCCAACCTGGTCGCTGGCAAACGCTATCCGGCGGTCATCGACGTGTATGGCGGGCCGCACTTCCAGTATGTGCGCAAGGATTGGATGGGCGGGGCTCGCGCCACGCAAGGCCTGTTCCGTCAGGTGCTCGCGCAGAATGGCTTCGTCGTGCTGACACTCGACAATCGAGGTTCCGGCTTCCGAGGCAATAAATTCGAGACCGCAATCGCCGGCCGCACGGGCAAAGTAGAGATCGAAGATCAGCTGCGCGGTGTGGAATATTTGAAATCACTGCCGTTCGTCGCGGGCGATCGCATCGGCATCATGGGCTGGAGCTACGGCGGCTATATGTCGCTCATGGCACTGACCACCACCCAAGCCTTCCGCGCCGGCGTCGCTGGCGCGCCTGTGACGGACTGGTCGCTCTACGACACGCACTACACCGAGCGCTACCTCGGCACACCGCAAAACAACGCGGAAGGCTATCGCAGCAGTGCCATCATTCCTTACGCAGACTCATTGCATGGCGCGCTGCTGCTCGTGCACGGCATGGCGGATGACAACGTGCTGTTCACGCACAGCACGCGCCTGATGCAGAGCTTGCAGTCGTTGAACAAACCGTTCGACGTGATGACTTACCCCGGTGGCAAGCACGGGCTGGTACGGATGCCGCAGCAAGGACGGCATTACTACGAGATGGTGCTGCGGTTCTTCGAGCGAGAGTTGAACGCGCCGGATAGCTAACTGCGCGCGGCGCGCAACGCTGGGATCATCGGACGGTCGGCTTCCAGCAAGCCCACCGTCTCCAGCTCATCGAGCGTCACCCATTGCAGCGGCTGCCCTTCTACGGATCTTGGCTCGCCGGTGTAACGCGGCACCAGCCACAGATCGAGCAAGACGCGACGGTCCGAGTAGCCGTGTTCGTACTTGATCAATGGCGTCGCCTCGATGACTTCGACGCCCAGCTCTTCCTGCAACTCGCGCTTCAACCCCGCGAGCGGCTGCTCCTGCGGTTCGAGCTTGCCGCCCGGAAACTCCCATCCCCCGGCCATGTGCTTACCCGGCGGCCGCTGCGCAATGAGGACCCGCCCCTGCTGATCGAACAAGGCGCCGGCGACGACGTGAATCATGATTGGCAGGTCCGCTCTTCAGGTTGATGCATCGGGGACGCGGATCATACGACGAGTCGCCCGGCTACAGGCATTGCGCAAGCCAGACGGTGTGGCGCCCGCAGTCAGGGTCTTCCGTTGTGTGTGCAATGACTCGGAAGCCGTGCCGGGCCAGCAGTTCTCGATACTCCGCCGGTGACAAGCTCGCATGATAGAGGGGCTCGCCCTGATACGAGCCCATCGCGATGCCGTGGTCCGGGCCCGTTGTGAACAACAGCGGCGCGCCTGGATTGGCGTGCTGCTCGAAGATAGGAAACATTGCTCGCTGATGCTCATACGACAGGTGGAAAAAGCTGTCCCACGCGATGAGCGCATCGAACCTCCGATTCAACACCAGCGAGCGCATGTCGCTGACGATCCATTCGTTGCCAGGAAAGCGCGCGCGGCATTTATCGATGAGCGGCGGCGATGAGTCCACTCCTGTCACGTCGTAGCCACGCTCGATCAGATGCTTTGCAATGGGCTGCCCGGAGCCGCAGCCGATATCGAGGATCGACGCGCCCGGCTGCAACGAAGCCGTGAAGCGATCCATCCACGCTCGCTCCGTCACCAGCTCCGCGCGGCGCTCTCTATCCCACGCGTCGGCGTGGCGTTGATACAGGCCGACGACATCTTCTGGGTTTCCGGTATCGGTCATGGGGCGCTACCGAGTCCCTCAGCGCGATCTCGCGCCTTCAAAGCCTGGTCGACAACCAGATGGCAAACGACGTTGCGCCCTTCACTATCCAGCGCAGCACTCGATACAAGCCTCTGCTCTCGCCGCCGTGAGCGACGGCGTGTTGCTCGTGTTCCCGTTCGTCGCGGCGAATGGACTCCACGGCTGCGAGTGCCTCCAGATCCTGCACACGCAGTACCGCGACCTGATGTTCCAGATGCTCGTTCACGGTGTTCTCGATCGCCGCGGTACAGACCCAGATGGCCCGTTCGCCGAACAGCGCCGTGAGGGTCCCGAGCATCCATCCGCCCGCCATCCACAGCGGCAGCGCATGGCACGGTCGAACATTTCGGGCCTTCAATAACCCATCGAAAGTTTTGAAATGAATGAGCTCGTGCCCGAGCATGTGTTCCAGCGCCGGCACGCAACCAGGATGCAGCACGCGCGCAATCGCGATCTGACTCCGGTAGATCCGGATCGCCCCACATTCGCCCGCATGATCGACACGTAGAATCTGATCGACGGTCTGGGCCGTAGTCACTCGAGGTCCTTTAACCGAGCGGATCCTGCGCTCGCGACCTCGATTCTATAGGGTTCGACCGCAAAGGCAGAGCCCCTCCGTCGACCCAGATTCCCTGGCACCGGCCGCGCGCTGCCACAGTGTGACGCCGCTATACGATCAGCTTGTCATACTCGGCATGGCTGCCGATCCAGAACCAGGAAATCCCACCCTCATCGTTGACGCCCAGGGCGCGGTGCAACCCAACGCGGGCGGACCAGAATTCACCAACATGCTTCAAATGGATGGAGGGATGGCGCGGATCGTCTTTCATCAGTTCGAAGCATCGACCCGCGAGCTGCTGCACTTCGACCGGTAGGACGCGATAGTGCGACCAGAACGCCGGTGAAGCGAAGTGCTTCAAAGTTCTTTGCTCTTACCTTCACGTCGCGCACGGCGCGCAGCTTCGGCGAAAGCGTCGAGTTTGCCGGCTTTGACGTCGGCTTCAAACTGCTGATCCCACGCCTGCGCGTCGAACTCCGCGTACCACTTGCGGAATTCAACCAGCTCGGTGCCGGAAAGATTGCGGATCTGCTGTTCTATTTCCTCGATCTTGCGCATACGTCACCTCGCAAGGAGCCGAGCATACGCTCAGCCCCTGTTGCAGTCTTCACCAGAGAAGACTTGGCAAGAACACGACTTCACCCCTGTCCCGCCAGCGCTCCATGACAATGCTTGAACTTCTTTCCTGAGCCGCACGGGCACAGCTCGTTGCGACCGACTTTCCTGGTCTCACGCACGAACTGCGCGACGGGTTCGCCGGCTTCGGCGGCCATCGGTTGCGGTTCTTGCGCGGGAGCCGTCGGCGCGGTGAGCTGTTCCGGAGCGGCGTGCTGGAACTGCATGGCGCGAGCGAGGCGCGCCTGGCGCTCTTGCTCTTCGCGCTCCTCGCGTTCAATGTCGGCCTGAGTGCGCAGCTGCATGCGACAGAGCATCGAGATCGTGTCGTGCTTGATGCGATCGAGCATGGCGCTGAACAGCTCGAACGCTTCGCGCTTGTATTCCTGCTTGGGATTTTTCTGCGCGTAGCTGCGCAGGTGAATGCCCTGGCGGAGGTAGTCCATCGCGGCGAGGTGCTCGCGCCAGTGCGAGTCCAACTGCTGCAGCATGATGGCCTTCTCGATGTGACGCACGACCGGGGCGCCATACAGCTCCACCTTGGCCTCGTAGGTCTTGTCGATGCTCTCGTGGATGCGCTTGCGCACGCCCTCTTCGGCCAGATTCTGGTCCTGCTCCAGCCAGGCCTTGGGATCGATCTCGACCGCGAAGTCCTTCTCCACGGCCTGTTTCAAGCCTTCCAGGTCCCACTGCTCTTCCAGGCTACCCGGCGCCATGTACCGATCGATGAGCGCGTTGACCACTTCCTGGCGGATGCCGGCGATGGCGTCGCCCACGTCCTCGGCGGCCATGAGATCGGTGCGCTGGGCATAGATGACTTTGCGCTGATCGTTGGCGACGTCATCGTATTCGAGCAGGTTCTTACGAGCGTCGAAGTTGTGCGCTTCGACCTTGCGCTGGGCGCGCTCGATCTGTTTCGAGAGCATGCGGCTCTCGATCACTTCGCCTTCCTTCATGCCGGCGGTCTGCAGCCAGCGCTTGACGCGCTCGGGATCGCCGAAGATGCGCATCAGGTTGTCTTCGAGCGAAAGATAGAAGCGGCTCGAGCCCGCGTCGCCCTGACGGCCCGAACGGCCGCGCAGCTGGTTGTCGATACGACGGGATTCGTGACGCTCGGTGCCGATGATGTGCAGGCCGCCGGCGGCGAGCACCGCTTCGTGACGCTGCCGCCACTCCTCGCGCACGCGGGCCTTGGTCGCTTCGTCGACTTCGCCCATGCCCTGCAATTCGACTTCCAGGTTGCCGCCGAGCACGATGTCGGTACCGCGGCCGGCCATGTTGGTGGCGATGGTCACGGCGCCGGGACGGCCGGCCTGCGCCACGATCATGGCCTCGCGCTCGTGCTGCTTGGCGTTGAGCACCTGGTGCGGAATCTTTTCCTTCTCGAGCAGCTTCGAGAGCAGCTCGGAAGTTTCGATGGACGTGGTGCCGACCAGCGCCGGCTGGCCGCGCGAGACGCAGTCGCGGATGTCCTCGATGATGGCTTCGAACTTGTCCTTCTGCGTCAGGTACACGAAGTCGGGATGGTCCTTGCGGATCATCGGCTTGTTGGTGGGAATCACCACCACTTCCAGGCCATAGATGGACTGGAACTCGAACGCTTCGGTATCCGCCGTACCGGTCATGCCGGCCAGCTTCGAATACATGCGGAAGTAGTTCTGGAACGTGATGGACGCGACCGTCTGGTTCTCTTCGCGAACCCGCACGCGCTCCTTCGCCTCGATGGCCTGATGCAGGCCATCCGACCAGCGGCGGCCCGGCATGGTGCGGCCGGTGAACTCGTCGACGATGACCACTTCGCCGTTGCGGACGATGTATTCGACATCGCGGTGATACAGCGAGTGGGCGCGAAGCGCCGCGTTCAAGTGATGCATGATGCGGATGTTGGCCGCGTCGTACAGGCTCTCGCCCGGCTGCAGCAGACCGGCTTCGGCGATCAGCTGCTCGGCATGCTCGTGGCCGGTGTCGGACAGATGCACCTGGCGCGTCTTCTCGTCGGCCCAGTAATCGCCCTCGCCTTCCTCGCTTTCCTGACGCTTCAGCTTCGGCGCCAGCTCGTTGATGCGCAGGTACAGCTCGGTGCTCTCTTCGGCGGGGCCGGAGATGATCAACGGCGTGCGGGCTTCGTCGATCAGGATCGAGTCCACTTCGTCGACGATGGCATATGCCAGCCCGCGCTGGACACGGTCCTCGAGCCGGAACGCGAGATTGTCGCGCAGGTAATCGAAGCCGAATTCGTTGTTGGTGCCGTAGGTGATGTCGCAGTTGTAAGCGGCACGCTTCTCCTCCGAGCTCTGGCCGCTCTTGATCACGCCGACCGTGAGTCCCAGGAAGCGATACACCCGGCCCATCCACTCGGCGTCACGCGAGGCCAGGTATTCGTTGACCGTGACCACGTGCACGCCCTTGGCGGGCAGCGCATTCAGGTAGGCGCCCAGCGTCGCCATCAGCGTCTTGCCTTCGCCGGTGCGCATTTCGGCGATCTTGCCCTGGTGCAGCACGGTACCGCCGATGATCTGCACGTCGAAATGCCGCATGCCGAGCACTCGGCGCGCGGCCTCCCGGGTCGCGGCAAAAGCCTGGGGCGCAATGTCGTCCAGCGTCTTGCCCTGTGCCAGCAGCTGACGGAACTCCGCCGTCTTGGCCTGCAACTGCTCGTCGGACAGGGCCCGGAAGGAGGCTTCCAGGGCATTGGTCTTGTCGACGATCCGGGAATAGCCGCTCAGAAGCCGCTGATTGCGACTGCCGAACAGCTGGGTCAGCCAATTCGCCACGCTGAAACTCCGGGGATGGGGCCAGGGCCCGCAAAAACCTGTTGGGAAAAGCCCATTATTGTACACGCGCGCCCGGCGACTCTAATTACGGTCTCGCAATGCCGGACGGCGGCGCCCCGAAGGCTGGGGTCGAACCGGGGGAAAACAAGCGGAGGCGCTCGGGGACCGGGCGTTGGCGGGGCGAGAAGTGGCGCCCCGGACCGATCTCCAACGACCGACGACTATCTCCGTACGAATGTCATCGGATCCACGGCACGGCCCTGCTTGAGCACCTCGAAATGCAGGTGCGGGCCGGTGGAGCGGCCGGTCGAGCCCATCAGCGCGATGGCCTGGCCTTTCTGGACGGTATCGCCGACCTGCACCAGCGCCTTGGAATTGTGGGCGTAACGGGTGACGTAGCCGTTGCCATGATTGATCTCCACCGTCCGGCCGTAGCCGAAGCGCTCCTTGGAATAAGTCACCACGCCCGAGGCGACCGCGACCACCTGCGAACCGGCCGGGCCGGCGAAATCGATGCCGCGGTGATAGGCGTTACGGCCGGTGAACGGATCGGCGCGATAACCGAAGTGCGAGGAAATCCAGCCCTGCAGCACCGGCCGGCCATCCGGCACCACCTGGCGGCTCAGATTGCGGGTGGAGATCATGCTTTCCAGCACGCTCAGCTGGCGCTCGCGGTCGCGGATCTGGTTGGTCAGGTCATCGAGCATCGCGGTCAGCTCGGGGGCGGCAACGGTGGCGCCTTCCACCAGGCCTTCGGGACCGCCGACGGCGGGCTCGCTATCGAAATTGAATTCGCCCTTGTCCAGATTGGCCATCTCGGTGAGCCGGCGGCCGAGGGCATCGAGGCGGATCACGTGCGCATTCATCTGGCCGACCCGGCTGGTCAGCGCATCGAGTCGTTCCTGCAGATCGCGCCGGGCATTGGCGACTTCGAGGCGCTGCTGTTCCAGTTTCGCGCCCCACTCCGTGACCTGCGCGGCCGGATTGAGGATGAATCCGCTGCGACCGAGCTGGATGCCGGCGAACAGCACGCCGGCCAGCACTATGGTCACTGTCGCTATCGTCACCGTCATCGCCAAGGGGCGGCCAAGCTCGAACTGCCGAGCCTTGCCGAAGCGCCTGGAGAACACGATGACGTTCATTTGATCACTACCTTCTCTCTTTCGCGCCCAAAACGGCCGGCTTCCGCCGGCGGCACGATAAAACGGTCACACCCGCCTTGAACTCGTCCGCTTCCAGCGACAAGGTTCGCGTGCGATACAAGCCAGGGTCTGTCTGCTCGAAAGCGGCCGAGGCCGTTTCGACCGTGGCCCGCGCAGAACTGCGGTGGACGTAGAACCGAATGTTCGAGTTGTACATCCTGGCAACCCCGCTATCGTGGCGCGGCCCGCGTCGTGCGTACCTGCTGCCGTAGACCGGTGGCTTTGCGTCCCCGCCTTTCGACGGGTTTGCCCTTAACAGTGGCCGGAATATGCATAACGTCGTATCCAAAGATCAAGCGTCTGGCGCCCACATTGGAGCTTTCAGCGAATGACTGATCGTTTCAAACCGCTGGGCGAGAGCGTTGGCCCGTTATTCGCGCAGCTCGAACAGCGCGTGGCAGCACATCTCGAGCTGACCGAGCGGCTGCGCGCGGCGCTCACAGGCCCGGAAAAAGATCATGTGGTGTCAGCAAGTTGCCGGGGCGATACGCTGGTGGTGCTCGCCGATTCGGCAGCCTGGTGTCCGCAGATTCGTTATGCCCAGGCGCAACTGCTGGAAGTGTTAAATGCGTCGCCGGCCAGTGAAGCTGAGAGGCAGGTCACAAAAGTAAAAGTTCGCGTCGGCAGGAAGGCGCGCGAGGCGAATCGGCTGTAACGGCAGATTCATGCGCTGACCGGCCGATCGGCCGGCTGCAGAGAAACAGACTGCTCGATGAGGAGCGATCTGCGCGGCCGGATCGAGCCGCAGCTCGGTTCTCAGGCGCTGACCATCGCGGCAGCGGGCACGTAGGAAATCGGGCTGTCTTTCACGTTGTCGAAAGTCACCGGCTCCCACGCATTCGGCGTGTTGATCAGCTTGCGGACCAGCTGGTTGTTGAGCGCGTGCCCGGATTTGTGGCCGCTGAATTCGCCGATCAGGCTCTTGCCCAGCAGATACAGATCGCCGATCGCGTCGAGGATCTTGTGCTTGACGAACTCGTCCTCGTAACGCAGGCCGTCTTCGTTCAACACGCGGTACTCGTCCAGCACGATGGCGTTGTCCATGGTGCCGCCGAGCGCCAGGTTCTTCGAGCGCATGTATTCCAGGTCGCGCATGAAGCCGAAGGTGCGCGCCCGGCTGATCTCCTTCAAATAGGAGGTCGTGGAGAAGTCCATGGACGCGGTCTGGGAGCGCTTCTTGAACACCGGGTGGTTGAACTCGATCTCCATGTTCACCTTGAAGCCGTGGTACGGCTCGAAGCGGGCCCACTTGTCGCCGTCGCGCACTTCCAGCGGCGCGAGGATGCGGACGAAACGTTTCGGCGCGGGCTGCTCTTCGATGCCCGCCGACTGCAGCAGGAACACGAACGGACCGGCGCTGCCGTCCATGATCGGCACCTCTTCGGCGGAGAGGTCCACATAGGCATTGTCCAGGCCGAGACCGGCAAATGCCGACAGCAGATGCTCCACTGTCGAGACCCGGACCTCGCCGTTGAACAGGGACGTGCCGAGCGTGGTATCGCCGACGTTTTCGGCGAAGGCGCGCACGTCCACTGGCTCATTCAAATCGGTGCGACGGAACACAACGCCGGTATCCACCGGCGCCGGACGCAGCACCATCAGCACTTTTTTACCGGAATGCAGGCCCACGCCGGTCGCGCGGATGGTGTTCTTGAGGGTTCGTTGTCGCAACATGAGGGATTCCAGGCGGCGCAGACCCTAACACTGCCGGCAAGTGAACGGCAAGCCTCTGACTTGCCGTTACTTTTGCTGACATTGAAAAAGGACGTTCGCCGTTATGGATGAATCGACTTGCCAACCGGCGGCGAAGTTCCAGCGGCACCATGCACGATCCCTATGTAGCCCATAGAGAGATGAGGCGCCGCCCGCCGCCGGCCACGGTTTCCCGAGGACTTCGGGACCCCGTCAGTCGTGTTTCATCGGTTCGTTGCGCCTCAATCCGCCTGCCGGCGCAGGAACGCCGGAATATCCAGCATCGACGTATCTTCAGCCGTGAGACCGTCGCCCACCGCGCGACGAGCGGCACCTGCGTGCGGATCGCGCTGGTTACGGATGTAGGTCGGCACGTGCAGATCGTCGAGCGTGGGCACGCGGCCCCGGCCGCCAGGGATGGCGGTCATGCGACGCGTATCCTGGTGCTGTGGCTGCTGCATGTGAATGCCGGGGCGGCCGATGCCGGTGGCGACCACGGTGACGCGAATGGTTTCGCTCATTTCCGGATCGATCACGCAGCCCACGACCACGTTGGCATCCTCGGAGGCGTACTGCTTCACCGTATCGCCGACGATGCTGAACTCGCTGGTGCGCAGGTCCATGCCGGCGGTGACGTTGATCAGCAGGCCATGGGCGCCCTGCAGATTCACATCTTCCAGCAGCGGGCTGGAAACAGCGGCTTCGGCAGCTTCACGCGCGCGATTCTCGCCGCGAGCGATGCCGGTGCCCATCATCGCCATGCCGGTCTCGGCCATGACGGTGCGCACGTCGGCGAAGTCGACGTTGATCATGCCGGGACGCGTGATCAGCTCGGCAATGCCCTGCACCGCACCTTGCAGCACCTGGTTGGCCGACTTGAACGCATCGAGCAGCGTCACGTCGCCGCCCAGCACGGTCAGCAGCTTCTGGTTGGGAATGGTGATGAGCGAGTCGACATGCTTGCTCAGCTCGGCGATGCCGCGCTCGGCGGAGCCCGCACGCTTGCTGCCTTCCATCTCGAACGGCTTGGTGACGACCGCGACCGTGAGAATGCCCAGCTCCTTCGCGACCTGCGCCACGACCGGAGCCGCGCCCGTGCCGGTGCCACCGCCCATGCCGGCGGTGATGAACAGCATGTCCGAGCCTTCGATCATTTCGATGATGCGGTCGCGATCTTCCATCGCGGCCTGCCGGCCCACTTCCGGATCGGCGCCCGCGCCCAGGCCCTTGGTGATGTTGCAGCCGATCTGCAGACCGACTTTCACCTTGGAATGCTTCAACGCCTGCGCGTCGGTGTTGATGCAAATGAAATCCACGCCTTCGATGCCGGCCTGGATCATGTGAGCGACCGCGTTACCGCCGCCGCCGCCTACGCCAATCACTTTGATGACGGCGCCTTGGTTTTCTGTATCAGCAAGTACAAACATCGTTAGTCCCCTCAATGTCAGCGAGACAAAGCAAATTGCGACTCAACGCACGGCCGGTTCAGAGGTCCGCCGCACGCTCCACCTTCCCCAATCATCCCCTTGTTGTGGCCAGCTCCCTGGCGTCTCGTCTCAGTCATCAGAAATTTCCTTGAAACCACGCTTTCATGCGCTCGAAGGTGCCGCGCACGTTGCCGCCCAGCGGCAACTCGCGACGCCCGCGCAGATAATTCTCCCGGCCGTACAGCAACAGGCCGACGCCGGTCGAATGAATCGGATTGCTCACCACGTCCACCAGTCCGGTGATGTGTTGCGGCACGCCGAGGCGCACCGGCATGTGAAACACTTCTTCGGCGAGCTCGACGGCGCCTTCCATCTTCGCGCTGCCGCCCGTAAGCACGACGCCCGCGGCGATCACTTCCTCGAAGCCGGAACGGCGCAGCTCTTCGCGCACCAGAGCAAACAATTCCTCGTAACGAGGCTCGACCACTTCGGCGAGCGTCTGTCTCGCCAGCCGCCGCGGCGGACGATCGCCCACGCTCGGCACTTCGATGGTCTCGTCCGAGTTCGCGAGCTGCGACAACGCGCACGCGAACTTCATCTTGATCTCCTCGGCATACTGCGTCGGCGTGCGCAGGCTGACTGCGATGTCGTTCGTCACCTGGTCGCCCGCGATCGGCAGCACGGCCGTGTGACGGATCGCACCGCCCGAGAACACCGCGAGATCGGTCGTGCCGCCACCGATATCGACCAGACACACGCCAAGTTCCTTTTCATCGTCGGCCAGCACCGAGTACGCCGAGGCGAGTTGCTCGAGCACGATGTCTTCGACCGACAGCCCGCAGCGCTGCACGCACTTCACGATGTTCTGTGCCGCGCTGTCCGCGCCCGTGACGATGTGAACTTTCGCTTCCAGCCGCACGCCCGACATGCCGATCGGCTCGCGAATGCCTTCCTGGCTGTCGATCAGGAATTCCTGCGGCAGGATGTGCAGGATCTTCTGGTCGGCCGGGATCGCGACGGCGCGCGCCGCGTCGATCACGCGATCGACGTCCTCGGAGGTCACCTCCTTGTTCCGGATCGCGACGATGCCGTGCGAGTTCAGGCTGCGCACATGGCTGCCGGCGATGCCGGCGTACACCGAATGAATTTCGCAGCCGGCCATCAGCTCGGCTTCCTCCACCGCGCGCTGAATCGATTGCACCGTCGATTCGATGTTCACGACGACGCCCCGCTTCAGTCCACGCGACGGATGCGAGCCCAGGCCGACCACTTCGATGCGGCCTTCGTGATTGACCTCGCCGACGATGGCGACCACCTTGGAGGTGCCGATGTCGAGTCCGACGATCAGATTGCGGTCATTCTTCCTAGCCATCGGCACGAGAGTCCTCGGCGTCGCGCGCGACGCGGGTAGGAGCGTTCCAGCCGACCGAGAAGCCGTTGCTGTAACGCAGATCTACATAACTAACTTCCGCTGCCCGAGCCGCCACGACCGGGCTCGCCACAGCGATGAACCTTTCCAGGCGGGCCGGCACGTCCTGGCGACCGAGCCGCACGATCACGCCATTGCCAAGCGTCAGCTGCCAGGCGCCGCGGGCGTCCAGCTCGACTTTGCTCAGGCGCATGCCCACACCCAGCAAGCGGGGATACGTTTCCAGATACAGCTTCGCGACCTGCGCTTCGGTGCCGGGCGGGCCCACCAGCTGCGGCAGCTCTTGTGGAATGTGTCGCGAGTCTTTCAGGAACAATTCGCCGCGCGTATTCATCAAGCCCGACTCGCCCCAACGCGCCGCTGCGACGTGCTCGGTGATGAACACACGCACACTGTTCGGCCACTTGCGCTCGACCCGCGCGCGATCCACCCAGGGGATGGTTTCCAACGCGGCGCGCAGCGCGTCCAGATCCACGGACAGAAATCCAGAGCCACGAAACGGCGCGACCACTTCTTCGATCTGCACCGGCGCGACGCGCTGAAATTGCCCGCCGACCTCCACCTTGCCAATCGGTCGATCGAACGACACCGCGAGGCCCCAGACCATCACTGCGACACCGCTCAGCAACGCAATCACGCCGAGCGCTGGACGCAAGCCGCCATTGGTCAGCCACGTGACCATGGGCTGCAGCCGGCCGAGCAGGTCGAGCTGCTCACCCGGCGCTTTGCGACGATTGCGCTTGCGTGTGCCCATCATGAACGGGGCGCTCCTTGTCTATTTGCGCCGTCGCGCGGCAGACTCGTTTCCAGCACACGCCACACCAGCTCATCGAAGTCCATGCCGAACGCCTTCGCGGCCTTCGGCACGAGCGAATGACTGGTCATGCCAGGTGCCGTGTTCACTTCTAATAAGTAGAGCTTGCCGCTGGCACGATCGCGCATCACGTCGACGCGCCCCCAGCCATAACAGCCGGCGGTGCGGAACGCTTCCAGCGCGAGCGCACGAATCTCGTCTTCGGCGGCGCCTTGCAGACCGGGACAGATGTACTGCGTGTCCTCGGCTTTGTACTTGGCGTGATAGTCGTAGTACTCGCCCGCCGGCACGATGCGGATGCTGGGCAGTGCCACGTCGCCGAGAATGCCGACCGTCAGCTCATCGCCCACGATCAACTGCTCCATCAGCATTTCGCCTTGATAGCGAGCGGCCAGATCCACCGCCTGCTGCAAGTCCGCTTCTTTGAAGACGCGGCTCACGCCGACGCTGGAGCCTTCGCACGCGGGCTTCACGATCACCGGCAAGCCGAGCTCGCGTGCGGCCTTGGCCACGTCGTCGTTGCGAGACAAGCGTGCATAGCGCGGAGTCGGCAAACCCAGCGACAGCCACACCTGCTTGGTGCGGATCTTGTCCATCGACAGCGCCGAGCCCAGGACGTCGGAGCCGGTGTACGGAATGCCGAAGGCTTCGAGCAGACCTTGCAGAATGCCGTCTTCGCCGCCGCCCGCATGACCGTGCAGGATGTTGAACACGCGCTCGCAACGCTTGTTCACCAGCTCATCGAGCAGCGCGGCGATGCCATCGACTTTGTATGCGTCGACGCCCTGACGCTTGAGCGCCTCCAGACAATTGCTGCCGCTGTCCAGCGACACTTCACGTTCGCTCGAGGTGCCGCCCATCAGCACCGCGACGCGGCCGAATTCCCTGGCATCGCCGATGCGCTTCGGTCCGATCTTGTTTGCTTCAGCCATGACTCACAACCTCGCCCACGATGCGCACCTCAGTGTTGAGTCGCACACCCTGTTTTTGTTCCACCGTTTGCTGCACGTGACGAATCAATTGTTCGATATCGGCTGCCGTCGCCGTGCCGTCGTTGACGATGAAATTCGCGTGCATCTCCGACACGCGCGCGCCACCCATGCGAAAGCCTTTCAGTCCGCACGCTTCGATCAAGCGCGCGGCGTGATCGCCCGGCGGATTGGTGAACACCGAGCCGCACGACCACTCTTGAATGGGCTGCGTCGCCTTGCGCTTCGCGAGCAGCTGACGAATGTCGTCGTTGCTCACCCCCGGACGCAGCTCGAAACGCAGCAGTGCGCCGAGAAACCATTCGTCGCTCGGGCCCGACACGTGCCGATAACCGACGGTGTAATCCGATGCCGGTCGCTCATGACGCACGCCATTGCGATCGATGGTTGCGACCGCCACCACATGCCGCCAGGTTTCGCCGCCGAACGCGCCCGCATTCATAGCCAAAGCGCCGCCGAGCGTGCCGGGAATGCCGGCGAAGAATTCCGCCGGGCCCAGGCCCCACTTGATGCATTGTTTGGCGAGCTTCGCGCACGCAACGCCGCTGCCACACCACACCTCGTTCTCGGCGCGACGTTCGAGCTCGTCGAAGATGCCGTGCGTCTCGATCACCGCGCCGCGCACGCCACCGTCGCGAACCAGCAAGTTGCTGCCCAAACCGATCCACATCACCGGCGTGCCGGGCTGCAGCCCTTGCAGGAAGCCGGACACATCGGTCGCGTCGAGCGGCGAAAAGAACAGATCCGCCGGCCCGCCCACGTGCCACGACGTGTGCTTCGACATCGGCTCGTTGCGCTTCACGCGCGCTTCGAAGTCGGGCGGCAGCGACAACGCGTTCACGGTTGTCTCCGCTCGGCCGACAAAGTGGTCAACGCAGCCGGCAGCTCGGGCGCCAGGCTGCCGATGCTGCCGGCACCCATCGTCACGATCACATCGCCATCGCGAGCGATCTGGATCAACGCGCGCGGCAACTCATCGATTTTCTCGACGTACACCGGTTCGACACGACCGTGCGAGCGCACGGCACGGCAGATCGCCTTGCCATCCGCGCCTGCAATCGGCGTTTCACCGGCGGCATACACTTCAGTGACGATGAGCGCATCGGCATTGGCCGAGAGCACGCGAGCGAAGTCATCGAGCAGATCGCGCGTGCGGGTGTAACGATGCGGCTGGAACGCCAGCAGGATGCGACGGTTGGGCCAGCCCTGACGGATCGCTTCGAGCGTGGCCGCGAGCTCGGTCGGGTGATGACCGTAGTCGTCGATGATGGTGACCTTGCCCGCCGATGTTTGCACATCGCCGTACTGCTGCAAGCGGCGATCGACGCCGTGGAACGACGCCAGCGCGGCTTGGATGGCCGCGTCGCTCACTTCCAGCTCGGTCGCGACCGCAATCGCCGCCAGGGAGTTGAGGACATTGTGCCGTCCGGGCAGATTGAGCTGCACCGACAGCTTCTGCGCCGAGCCACGACGCTCCACTTCGAAGCGCGTCTGCACGCCCTCGCGCTGGATGTTCACCGCGCGCAGGTCGGCGTCGCTGTCGATGCCATAAGTCACGAACGGGCGATTGATCCGCGGCAACAGGCTCTTCGCGACCGGATCGTCGGCACACACGACCGCCAGGCCGTAGAACGGCAGGTTGTGCAGGAAGTCGATGAAGCTTTGCTTCAGCCGCTCGAAGTCGCCTTCGTGCGTGCCGAGGTGATCGTTATCCACGTTGGTGACGATCGAGATCATCGGCTGCAGGTGCATGAACGACGCGTCGCTCTCGTCGGCCTCGGCGACCAGGAACTTGCCGGCACCCAGGCGGGCATTGCTGTCGGCGCTCTTCAAGCGACCGCCGATGACGAACGTCGGATCGAGACCACCCTCGGCGAGAATGGATGCGACCATGCTGGTGGTCGTGGTCTTGCCGTGCGTGCCGGCGACCGCGATGGAATAGCGGAAGCGCATGAGCTCGCCGAGCATCACCGCACGCTGCACGATGGGCAGGCGGCGCGACTTCGCTTCGACGACCTCGGGATTGTCCGCCGCAACGGCAGTGGAAACGACCAGCACGTCCGCCTTGCCCACGTTCTCCGCGCTGTGACCGAACTTGATCCGCGCACCGAGCTTCGCAAGCCGCTGCGTGACGCCGTTCGGCTTCAGGTCGCTGCCCTGAACGTGATAGCCAAGATTCAGCAGCACCTCGGCGATACCGCCCATGCCGCTGCCGCCAATGCCGACGAAATGAATGTTGTGAATGCGGCGCATGCGATCTTTCATGCGGCACCTCCCGCGGCGGCCACGCATGCGTCGGCCAGACGCACGTCAGCATCGGTGATCGCAACCGAGCGGGCGCGCATCGCCATCGCTTGCAGTTGCTCCCGTCCACCGCTCAGCAATTTGTTGAGCTCCTGCGCGAGCCGCTCCGGCGTCAGATCGCGCTCGGCGATCGAAATGCCGGCCTGGGCATCGACCAGGAAGTTCGCGTTGAGTGTTTGATGATCATCGACCGCCGCGGCGAACGGCACGAAGATGGCGGGCAATCCCGCGGCTGCCAGCTCGGACACCGTCATCGCGCCCGAACGGCACACGACCACGTCAGCCCAGCTATACGCTTCGGCCATATCCGTGATGAAAGCGCGTACATCGGCCTGCACGCCGTGCTTCTCATATGTCTCGCGCACAACCGGCAAGTGACGCTCGCCCGCCTGATGGAGCACCACGGGGCGAGACGCAGCATCGATTGTGGCGAGCGCCGCCGGCACCGTCGCATTGAGCTTCATCGCACCCTGGCTGCCGCCGATGATGAGCAACCGGATCGGACCGGTGCGCTCGGAGTAACGCTCGGAGGGCGAAGCAATTGCAGCGATCTCACGTCGCACCGGATTGCCCACCTGCTCGGCATGCGTTCCCGACGGGAAGCTCTTCGGGAATGCTTCGAGCACGCGACGCGCCAGCTTCGCCAGCATTCGATTCGTCATGCCCGCGACGGCGTTCTGTTCGTGAATGACCAATGGGCGGCGCGTGAGCCACGCGGCAACCCCGCCCGGGCCCGCGACGAAGCCACCGCAACCGAGCACTACGACGGGCTTGCGCTTGCGGATGACTTGCAGGCTCTGCCAGATCGACTGGGCCACTTTGAACGGCGCGAGCAACAGCGTCGCCGCCCCCTTGCCACGCAGACCGCTCATCGATATCCATTCGATCTCGATCTGCGCCGGCGGCACCAGCTTCGCTTCCAACCCTTTTCTCGTGCCCAGCCACACCGGCTCGAAACCACGCTCGCGCAATACACGAGCAGCCGCCAGCGCCGGAAACACGTGTCCGCCCGTTCCGCCGGCCATGATCAGCACCGTGCGCTTCATTCCTCACTCTCCACTCGCTCGCGGCGAGGAGAACGCGACACGGCGAGGCGACCCGAAGTCTGAGCCTCGTGATGAATGCGCATGAGCAAACCCAGCCAGCCGAGCGTGACCATCACGCTCGAGCCGCCGTAGGACATGAGCGGCAAGGTCAGACCCTTGGTCGGCAGGATGCCCATGTTCACGCCGACGTTGATGAAGGTCTGCAACGCCAGCCAGATGCCGAACGCCGCCGCGCAGTAGGCTTGAAACGCGAGCCCTGCCTCGGCCGCGAGGCGCGAGATATAAAAGCTGCGCCACACCAGCAGAATGAACAGCGCCAGCGTGACGATCACTCCGGCGAGACCCAGTTCCTCGGCGAGCACGGCGAACACAAAGTCGGTGTGCGCCTCTGGCAGATAGAACAGCTTCTGCACGCTCGATCCGAGACCGACGCCGAACAGCTCGCCGCGACCGATCGCGATCAGCGACTGGGTCAGCTGGAAACCGGAGTTGAAGGGATCGGCCCAAGGATCCAGGAACGCAGTCAGACGCTTCAGTCGATAGGCCGAAGTCACCGCAATCAACGCCATGCCCGCGGCGGCGATCGCCACCAGTGCCAGGAAGTGACGCAGCTTCACGCCGGCGAGGAACAGCACACCCAGACCCGTGGCCATCAGCACGGTCGCCGCACCGAAGTCGGGCTCCAACAGCAGCAGTGCCGCCGCGCCCATCAGCACGCCCAGCGGCTTGAGGAAGCCTTTCAGCTCTTCCTTCAACTCGCCCTGCCGCCGCACCACGTAGCTGCACAGATATATGAGCAGCAGCACGCGCGTCAGCTCGGACGCCTGGAAGTTCATGACGCCGGCACGCAGCCAGCGGCGGCTGCCGTTCACTTCGTGGCCGATGCCCGGAATCAACACCGCCAGCAGCAGGACGAAGGCGACCAGCAGCAAGGGCATGGCCAGCTTTTCCCAGACCTGGGTGGGAATGCTGATCATGATCAGCGCGCCCAGTACGCCAAAGCCCACGCCATACAGCTGCCGGATCAGGAAGTACAACGGCTCCTGCTGTTGCTTATCGGCGATGCTGATGGACGCGGACGTCATCATCACCAGCCCGAGCAGCAGGATGCCGCTGACAGCCATCAGCAGCACTGAATCGAACGCGAACCGTCGCGGCCGACCGTTGCTTCGAGCAAATGTGAGAGTTGCCGCGCTCATGCCTGCAACCCTTTCACCGCAGCGGCGAAGACATCGCCGCGGTGTCCGTAATCCCGGAACATGTCGAGGCTCGCGCACGCCGGCGACAGCAACACTGTCTCGCCCGGGCGCGCCGCATTCGCGGCAAGCTGCACGGCCTCATTCATATCCTTGGCGAACTGGGTCGTCGCGGTGCCCTGCAAGGCCTTGTCCAGCAATTGCGCGTCCTGGCCCAGCAACACGACGTGCCGCACCTTGCCGCGAAACGCCTGAGCGAGCGGCTGGAAATCCTGACCCTTGCCCTGACCGCCGGCGATCAACACCAGTGAGCCCGGCATACCCGCGACGGCCGCGAGCGTTGCGCCAACGTTCGTGCCCTTGGAATCATCGACGAAGCGCACGCCGTTCACGTCGGCGACCCACTGCGAACGATGTGGCAGTCCGGGGAAGCCACGCAGCGCCTCCAAACAGGCAGCGCGCGGCAAATCGAGCGCATCGCACATCGCGATGGATGCCAGCGCGTTCGCCGCATTGTGCAGCCCGCGAATCTTCAGTTCCGACATCGCGATCATCCGTTCGCGGCCGTGCATGAGGATCACGTCATCGCCTTGCTGCTGAACGTGATAGTCCGCAGCCGGATCGGTCTGCAGGCTGAATCCGAATACGCGCGACGACTGGTAAGGCATGGCGCGGACCGCGGGGTCGTCCATGTTCACGATTGCAGATCGAGCGCGCTGGAAGATGCGCGCCTTCGCGGCGGCGTACTCTTCGATGCTCGCGTAACGATCCATGTGATCCGGCGTCACATTCAACACGGCAGCGGCCGCCGCCCGGAGCGACAACGTCGTCTCCAGCTGAAAGCTCGACAGCTCCAGTACGTACAACTCGGGCACGGGATCATCGAGCAACTCGAGCGCCGGCCGTCCAAGATTGCCGCCCGTGATCGCCCGCCGACCCGCGGCGTTCGCCATGAGACCAACGAGTGTTGTCACGGTGCTCTTGCCGTTGGTGCCCGTGATCGCTGCGATCGGCGCCTTGGCCTCGCGCACGAACAGCTCGATGTCGCCGACGATCGGAATGCCACGCACGGCGGCACTCATCAGGAAAGGCTCCTTCAGCGACACGCCCGGCGACGCGACGATCTGCGACGCGCCGTCGAGCAATCCTTCGTCGAAGCCGCCGAAGCGCACTTCCGTTTCCGGCGCGATCTTCTCGAGCGCCGCCGACTCCGGCGGCGCGGCGCGGCTATCGGTGACAGCGAAGCTCAAACCGCGAGACTGCAAATAACGCGCGCACGACAAGCCCGTCCGGCCCAGGCCGACGACGATCGCACGACCGCGATGCTGCCGATTCAGCACGCGAGCGTCGGGGCGAGTGGTGGCTTCGTGTGGCGTCATTGCGTCAGCGCACCTTCAACGTCGCCAGCCCGACCAGCACCAGGATCACGGAAATGATCCAGAAGCGCACGATGACCTTGGGCTCGGCCCAGCCCTTGAGCTCGAAATGATGATGGATGGGCGCCATGCGGAAGATGCGCTTGCCGGTGAGCTTGAAGGAGGCCACCTGCAGCATCACCGAGAACGTTTCCATCACGAACACGCCGCCCATCACGAACAGGACGATCTCCTGGCGCACAATGACGGCTACCACGCCTAGTGCCGCACCGAGCGCGAGGGCACCAATGTCGCCCATGAACACTTGCGCGGGATAGGTGTTGAACCAGAGAAAGCCGAGACCCGCGCCGACCAGCGTCGCGCAGAACACCAGGATTTCACCGGTGCCCTCGATGAAAGGAATGCCGAGATAACCCGAGAACACTGCATTGCCTGTCGCATAGGCGAACACCCCCAAGGCCCCACCCACCAGAACCGCCGGCATGATGGCCAGACCATCCAGGCCGTCGGTGAGGTTCACCGCGTTGCTGGTGCCGACCACGACGAAATAGGCGAGCGCGACGTACCACAGGCCGAGCGGGATCATCACCTGCTTGAACAGCGGCACGTACAAGGCAGTCTCGGCCGGCGACTTGGCGGTCATGTACAAGGCGATCGCACAGCCCAGACCCGCCACCGACTGCCAGAAATATTTGTATCTCGCGATCAGGCCGCGACTGTTGCCGACCACGAGCTTCAGATAATCGTCCCAGAAACCGATCAGGCCGAACGCCAGCGTCACCAGCAGCGTGACCCACACGAACCGATTGCTCAGGTCGGCCCACAACAGCGTGCTGAAGGTCATCGCGACCAGGATCAGCAGGCCGCCCATGGTCGGTGTGCCGGCCTTGGGCAGGTGCGTCTTGGGGCCGTCGTCGCGCACACGCTGACCGATCTGGTTCAGCGACAGCTTGTTGATCATCCACGGACCGATGAAGAAGGAGATCAACAGTGCCGTGAGCGCGGCCAGAATCGCGCGCAGCGTCAGGTACTGGAAGACGCGGAACGCGCCTTCCAGTAGAGCGAGCTGTTTGGTGAAGTACAGCAGCATTTAAGTGGTTGTTCTCTTAATGATGAGCGTTGCCGTCGCCAGGCGGCGCCGCGGACAGCGCCGCCGAGACCCGCTCCAGCCGATTCGCACGCGAGCCCTTGATGAGCACCGCCGTGCCGGGGGTCAGCGACGCCTTGGCATCGCGAATCAACGCATCGATGTCGGCGAACCATTGCCCGCCGCGACCGAACGCCTCCACTGAAAACCGCGAGCCCTCGCCGATGGCCAGCAGCCGTTCGATGCCCGTCTGGCGCGCATAGCGGCCGACTTCGGCATGCAGCTCGTCGCTCGCATCGCCCAGTTCTTTCATTTCTCCCAACACCAGCCAGCGCGAGCCGGAGAAGCTGCGCATCGCGTCCAGGCCCGCTTTAAGCGAGCTCGGGTTGGCGTTGTAGGAGTCGTCAACGAGGAATGCGCCATTGATGGCGGGCTTCAATTCGAGCCGGCCCGCCACGGTCTTCATCGCGGCCAGGCCCTTGACGATCTGCTCGATCGGCGTACCCGCGGCGCAGGCCGCAGCGGCCGCGCCGAGCGCATTGCGCAGGTTGTGAAGTCCGGCGAGCGGTATCGTCGCGGGCAGAGTTCCGTCCGGCGTCACCAGATCGAAGTCGATGCGGAAGCCGGCAGGCGAGTTCACCTCGCGCACCTTGTGCGCCATGAAATCGGCCTGCTGCTCGAAGCCGAACGTGAGCATGCGATCGGCGGCGCTCATGTCACGCCACTGCGATGCGTATTTATCGTCGGCATTGATCACGGCGACGCCTTCGAACGGCAGCGCCTGGAACATCTCGCCCTTGCCGTCCGCGACGCCTTGCAAGCTGCCGAAGCCTTCGAGGTGCGCGGCGCCCGCGTTGGTCACGATGCCAACCGTCGGCTCGGTGATGCTCGCCAGATGAGCGATCTCGCCCAGATGATTCGCGCCCATCTCGATGACCGCGTACCGATGCTCCTTGCGCAGCTCGAGCAGCGTCAGCGGCACGCCGATGTGATTGTTCAAGTTGCCCTTGGTCACGAGCGTCGGGCCGACCTGCGACAGAATGGAGCCGATCAGCTCCTTGGTCGTGGTCTTGCCGTTGCTGCCAGTCACGCCGACCACGGGAATCGGGAACTGACGCCGCCACTCGCGTGCGAACGTGGACAGTGCTGCCAACGGATCGGCGACGACGATTTGCGGCAAGTCGACCGGCAGTTCTTTTGCGACGAGCGCAGCAGCCGCGCCGTTCTGAGCCGCGGTCGCTACGAAATCGTGCCCATCGAACGACGGACCGGTCAGCGCGACGAACAGCGCGCCCGGTTTGAGCGTCCGCGTATCTGTAGAGATGCTGGTGAACTCACGATCTGCGCCGACCAGCCGGCCCTGCGCATGCTTCACGATCTCACTCGGTTTCCAGGCAATCATGACTGCCTCCCAAGCGCTCGCAGCGCTTGCTCGCGGTCGCTGAACGAGCGTCGTTCGGCGCCCACGATCTGATAGTCCTCGTGCCCCTTGCCCGCGATCAGAACGACGTCAGTGGGATCGCTCGTGGCGATCGCACGATCGATGGCAGCCGCGCGGTCGCGTTCGACGATCGCGGCTTCGGGACGAGTCAGACCTTTGAGAATGTCGGCGACGATCGCGTCACCGTTTTCGGTGCGCGGGTTGTCGTCGGTGACGATGATGCGATCGGCCAGACGCTCGGCGATCGCGCCCATCAAAGGACGCTTGCCGGCGTCACGGTCACCGCCGCAACCGAATACGCAAACCAACTTGCCGGTGCGATGCTTGCGCACGGCGAGCAACGCTTTCTCCAACGCGTCCGGCGTATGCGCGTAATCGACGATGGCGAGCGGACGGTTCGGCGCGGTGATCGTTTCCATGCGACCCGGCGGCGGACCGCATTTCTCGAGCGCACCGATCGCGTCCTGCAGCGACGTGCCGCTGGTCAGCAACGTGGCCAGCACCGCCAGCAAGTTCTCGACATTGAAGTCGCCGACGAAGCGTGAACGCAGCGTCGCCGCGCCCCAGCTGCCGTCGAGATCGATGTCCAGGCCATTCGGCGCGGCGGTCACTCGGCGAGCAAACAGTTGCTTCACCTCGCCCTGCTCGCTGCGCCAACGCGGATCCACAGCGATCTCACCCGCGCGACTGAGCACGACCAGACAGGTGTGTGCGACACGGGTCGCGATCTCACGTCCGAAGGCATCGTCCACGTTGACGATGGCATATCGCAGCGACGGCCAGCGGAACAGATGCGCTTTGGCCGCGCCGTACGCTTCGAGCGTGCCGTGGTAATCGAGATGATCGCGCGTGAGATTGGTGAAGATCGCAGTGTCGAACCGCACGCCATTGACGCGATGCTGGTCGAGCGCGTGCGAGGACACTTCCATGCCGAGGCAACGCACGCCCTGGTCGCGGAGTTCAGCGATTTGCCGGTGAACGGTGATGCAATCCGGCGTGGTCAGGGACCCTGAAGACAAGGCGCCAACGCGGCCGTAACCGAGTGTGCCCGCGTAGGCGGACGTCAGATTCAACTGTTCCAACGCAGCCGCGATGACGTGCGCCGTAGTCGTTTTTCCATTGGTGCCGGTGACGCCGATGACACGCACGCTCGCCGATGGCGCATCGAAGAACCAATCGGCGATGGCGCCCAGCCACGCCGTCAGCCTGGGAATGCCGATCAACGGCACATCCTCGGGCAAGCGCGGAGCAACCACGCCGTCCACCGGCTCCCACAGCACAGCGGCAGCGCCCGCATTCACCGCCTGTGCCGCGAAGCCGATGCCGTGAGTCCGCGTGCCCGGGAGCGCAATGAATGCGGCGCCCGGCGTGACTGCACGGCTGTCCAAGGTGAGATCCGTGATCTCCAGATCGGGCGGCACGAAATCGACAGACGAAACGCCGCTGTCCGCGAGCAGCTCTCGCAGATTCTTGGTACGCACGTTGTCGACCGGGCTGTTCATGGTGATCGTTGCGGCGGCAGTCCTCATGGGTTGGCCTGGACCAGCGTCGTGGCAGGCAGTCGGTCCAAACCGTCCGGTGGCACACCCATCAGGCGCAGCGCGCCGGCCATGACCTTGGCGAACACGGGAGCGGCTACGTCGCCGCCGTAATATTTCTTGCCGCTCGGCTCGTCGATCACGACCAGCGCCGCCAGCCGCGGATGACTGGCCGGCACCACGCCGCCGAACGAAGCCTTGCGACGATCCTGGGAATAGGCGCCGCCGTCCGCGGTCCAGGCGGTGCCGGTCTTGCCGGCCACGCGATAACCGATCAGCGACGCACGACTGCCGCTGCCTTCGGTCGACACCACGCTTTCCATCATCTCCAGCAATTCTTTGGCGACGCGCGGATCGATCACCTGCTCGCCCGGCACCGGCTCATCGACCTTGCGCAAGGTCACCGGACGCTTCACGCCGTAGGCGCCGAGCGTCGCGTAAGCGCGGGCGAGCTGCAGCGGCGTCACCGACAAGCCATATCCATAAGAGATGGTCGCCTGGCCGATCTTGCGCCAGTGCGAATACTCGTTGAGCAAACCGGCCGACTCGCCCGGGAAGCCGCTGCCGGTCACCTCGCCGAAGCCGAACGCATGCAGCATGTCGTACATGGACTTGGGCGGCAGCGTCATGGCCATCTTGGTCATGCCCACGTTGCTCGACTTCGCCAGGATGGTGGTCAGCGTCACCGGACCGAGATTGTTGTGGTCCGGAATCCTCTTGATGCCCACCTGCACGTAACCCGGCGAAGTGTCGATGATGGTGTTGCCGTGATAGCGCCCGGACGCGACGCCCGCGGCGGCGATGAACGGCTTGATGCTCGAACCCGGCTCGAAGATGTCGGTGGCGGCACGGTTGCGATAACGCGCGGCCGCGACCTGATCGCGATCGTTCGGGTTGTAAGCCGGCTGATTGACCATGGCCAGCACTTCGCCGGTCTCGATATCCAGCACGATGACCGTGCCGGCCTTGGCGCCATGTTCCTGAACCGCTGCTTTCAGTTCGCGATAGGCCAGGTACTGGATGCGCAGATCGATGCTGGTAACCAGATCGCTGCCGGGATGCGGCGCGCGGATGCTCTCGACGTCTTCCACCGTGCGGCCGAGACGATCCTGAATGACCCGCTTCGCGCCGGCTTCCGCACCGAGCCAGCGGTCATACGCCAGTTCCAGGCCTTCCTGACCGATGTCCTCGTACTTCTTGGTGAAGCCGAGCAGATGCCCGGTGACTTCGCCGGCCGGATAGAAGCGCTGGTACTCGCGCTGCAAGTACACGCCGGGAATCTTCAGCTCCTTGACCTGCGCGGCGTCGCTCGGGCGCATGTGGCGCACCAGATAAACGAACTCGCGATCCAGGTTGCTGGTGATGAGCTGCGTCAGCCAGCGCTTGTCGCGATTCAATGCCTCGGCGAGGCGCGGAATCTGATCGGCCGCCTTCATCACTTCCGGCGGAGACGCCCACACGGTGTCGACCGGCATGCTGGCGGCCAACGGTTCGCCGTTGCGGTCATAGATGCCGCCGCGATTCGCGGTCAGCTTGGCGATGCGGGTGAAACGGGCGTCGCCCTGACTCTCCAGGAATCCTTCATCGAGCAGCTGCAGATCCACGGCGCGCGCGACCAGGCCGGTGGCAATCAGCACCAGCGTGCCGAGCACGAACCGCAGTCGCCCGCGATACTGCTCAGGTGAGAAATGTTTGCCCTCGTCGCGACGGATCATGGCTTCACAATCCGAACTTCATCGGGCCGCGGCACGACCATCTGCAGGCTGCCGCGCGCCGTCTGCTCGACCCGCCCGTGCATGGCAAAGGCGCTCTGCTCCAGCTTCAGCTGGCCCCATTCGATATCGAGCCGATCGCGCTCGGCATTCAGCTGCTGCAGCTCGATGAACAGACTGCGCGCCTCGTGCTTGCTCCACACGACCGCGATCGAGGCGGCGAGCAGCGCCAGCCACAACACAGCCAGACCGATGCGGCTGCTCATGCGGCCACCCTTTCCGCCACTCGCAGCACGGCGCTGCGTGCTCGCGGATTGGCAGACACTTCCGCCGCGCCTGGATGAATCGCCTTGCCGACGCGGCGCAGTTTCGGACGGGCATGCGCAGGCACGTCGGGCAAGCCGGCGTACACGGGATCTTCCTGCGACTGCTCCTGCATGAAACGTTTGACGATGTTGTCT
>Ga0065721_10049025_pt1 | contig 51136 bp, 48 predicted proteins | sample Mesricmetagenome_FD_59108 | JGI IMG/M metagenome (GOLD analysis project Ga0065721, IMG submission 59108) | Mesophilic microbial community from rice straw/compost enrichment Sample: eDNA_1 v2 (version 2) | ecosystem: Engineered > Solid waste > Grass > Composting > Bioreactor | place: USA: Davis... | reverse complement strand
ATCGTAAGCCGTGCGTTGCCGGATGTGCGCGATGGATTAAAACCCGTTCATCGCCGGATTCTCTATGCCATGAACGAACTGGGCCTCCAGTACAACAGGCCCTATAAAAAATCTGCGCGTGTAGTAGGGGAGGTGCTCGGTAAATACCACCCCCATGGCGATTCCTCGGTATACGACGCCATGGTGCGTATGGCACAGGAGTGGAGCATGCGCTATACCCTCGTAGACGGACAGGGTAACTTCGGTAACCAGGACGGCGACGGTCCCGCTGCCATGCGTTATACCGAAGCCCGCCTGGAACGCCTGGCCGAATACATGCTGGAAGACATCGATAAAGACACGGTCGATTTCCAGCTCAACTTCGACGACTCGGAAAAAGAACCCACCATATTGCCTACCCGCATTCCCAACCTGCTCATCAATGGCAGCAGTGGCATTGCGGTAGGCATGGCCACCAACATGATGCCACATAACCTGAGCGAAGTGGTAGACGGCTGCGTGGCTTATATCGACAACAAAGAGATCACAATCGACGAGCTGATGCAGCACGTAAAAGCGCCCGATTTCCCTACGGGAGGCCTCATCTACGGTATGGAAGGCGTACGTACCGCCATGCACTTTGGCCGTGGCCGCGTGGTGCTGCGTGGTAAACTAACGGTGGAATCGAAACCCAGCGGCCGCGAAATGATCATCATCACGGAAGTGCCCTACCAGGTAAACCGCGATGCCCTGTGCGACAAAATAGGCCAGCTGGTGAATGAAAAAGTGATCGAAGGCATTGCCCACGTTAACAACGAATCGAACCAGAAAGAAGGCACCCGTATTGTGGTAGACCTCAAACGCGATGCCATCGCCAACGTGGTCATCAACCAGCTATTCAAATACACCGAACTGCAAACTTCCTACGGCATCAACAACGTGGCGCTGGTAAAAGGCCGGCCCCGCACGCTGAACCTGAAGGAAATGATCGGTGAGTTTGTTGAGTTCCGCCACGAAGTGGTGGTGCGCCGTGCTCAATATGAATTACGCGAAGCACAGAAAAAAGCGCATATTCTGCAGGGTTACCTGATTGCGCTGGATCACCTGGACGAGGTGATTGCCATGATCCGTGCTTCGGCCACCCCTGAAATTGCCCGCGAAAGCCTGGTGAATGCAGGGTGGGGGCTGGATGAGATACAGGCCAGGGCCATCCTGGAATTGCGCCTGCAACGGCTCACCGGCATGGAACGCGAAAAGATCAGGGAAGAATACGAAGAGCTGCAAAAACTCATCAACTACCTGACCGAGCTGTTGAACAACGAAGGCATGCGGTATGAAGTGATCAAAAAAGAACTGCTGGAAGTAAAGGATAAGTTCGGCGATGCCCGCAAAACAGAGATCACCTACCTGGATAACGAAGTGCGCATCAAAGACCTGATCAAGGAAGAAGATGTGGTGATCACCATTTCGCACCTGGGTTATATCAAACGAACTTCCGCCACCGAATATCGCGCTCAAAAACGCGGTGGCCGCGGTGCCATAGGGGGCAGAACCCGCGACGAAGATTATATCGAGCACCTGTTTGTGGCTTCCACCCACCATACCATGCTGTTCTTTACCGAAAAAGGCCGTTGCTACTGGCTGAATGTATATGAAATCCCGGAAGGGGATAAGGGCAGCAAGGGCAGGGCTATCCAGAACCTGATACAATTACAACCCGACGACAAGGTGAGGGCTATCATCGATGTAGCCGACATACAGGACAAAGAATTTGTGAAGAGCCACAACATCGTTCTGGCCACCCGCAAGGGCATCATCAAAAAAACCGCCCTGGAAGAGTTCAGCCGCCCGCGTCAGACCGGTGTAAACGCCATCACCATCGTGGAAGGCGATGAACTGCTGGTTGCCAGGTTAACAGATGGCAACAGCGAGATCATGATGGCCGTAAAAAGCGGCCGCGCCATTCGTTTCCCCGAAGAAAAAGTGCGGGCAACAGGCCGCGGCGCCATTGGGGTAGCCGGAATTGAGGTAGATGATGAAAACGATGCAGTTATTGGCATGATATGTGTCAGCAAGGAAGATAACAACCATACCGTGTTGGTGGTCAGTGAAAAAGGATTTGGAAAAAGAACCCCGATAGACGAATACCGGGTCACCAACAGGGGTGGTAAAGGGGTGAAAACCATCAGCGTTACTGAAAAAACAGGCGCTCTGGTAGGCATACTGGATGTGACTGAAAAAGAAGACCTGATGATCACCTGCAGAAGCGGTATCACCATCAGGATGCCGGTAAAGGATGTAAGTGCGCAGGGACGCGCCACCCAGGGTGTGAAACTGATACGCCTCGATGACGGCGATGCCATTGCCGCCATCACCAAACTGGACGACGACGACGAACCCGAAACCAATGGAACAGAGGCCGTACTGCCGGCGCCCACCAGCCCGGCTGAACCCGCCGCAGGTCCGGCAGAAGTGGTAAATTCCGGCGAAGCTGCAGAACCGGCAACGGGCGCATCACCGGAACCTGTTTCCGGCGAGCCTTCAGCACCCATTGCCAGCGAGCCCGCTGAGCCAAATTCAGACGATCAGGCAACCGATGAGAATGATAAAGCATCTGATGAGGATACCGGTCAGGCCTAAAAAGACAATTTTTGTTTTATATTAAATAAATTCAGAATACACATGAAAAAAATGTTTCTGACAGCATTGCTGGCTGTAATGGGTATCATGTTACACGCACAAAAGCTGGAAAAAGCCAAGGATCTATTAGGTAAGAAGAAACTCAATGAAGCCCGTACAGAAATCGACAATGTGCTGAACGTAGAAAAATTCAAGAACAATTCCGACGCCTGGTATGTAAAGGCTAAAGTATACGGCGCCATAGCCAACGATAGCACCATGAAGGCAAGTGCACCCGATGCACGGGATATTGCTTTCAACGCCATGAAAACCTACCTGGAACTGGAAAGCAAGGAAAAAGAAGCTTCGAAGAAACATATCCAGTTGACCCTGGACAATAACCAGCCCCTGGTGGAATTGTACTCGGGTTATTCAAAGGATGCCGCTTCTTTTTACAATGCCGGTAACTACAACGATGCCTTTGTAAATTTCAAAAAATCGCTGGATGTATTCGACCTGATGGCCGACAAAGGGTTGATTAACCTCAAGCTCGATACCACCACTACGCTGTACGCCGGTATCTCTGCTGAAAAGGCTAACAAACCCGATGATGCCGCCATCTATTATGCTAAAATAGCCGAGAACAAGGCCACCGGCGAAGGTTTTGCCGAAATCTACAAATGGCTGGCCGATTACTACCGCCGCAAGGAAGACCATGCCAATGCCTCCAAATTTGCCGCACTGGGCAGGGAAGTATATCCCAACGACACTTTCTGGACCGGTTTTGAGCTGGATATGGCCCGTGAAAAAGGCGATAAAAAAGATCTGTTCGCCAAATACGAGCAGGTGATCAAGGAAAATCCCGATAACCACCTGTTCCTGTTCAACTACGGTGTGGAACTGTACCAGGCGGGTTATGATCCCGATCCGGCCAAGCGTCCTGCCGACAGCAAGGAACTGATCGCCAAAGCCAAGGAAGTGATGGCCAAAACCCTGGAAAAAAAGCCCGATTATGCCAATGCCAATATGGTACTGGGCCAGATCTATTACAACGAAGGTGTTGAAATCAACAATGAGAACAAAGCCATCAGGCCCCAGAATGGCGTGAAACTGACAGCTGAACAGTTGAAGAAAAAAGAAGAACTGCGTGCTGAAGTGCTGAAAAAGTTTGAACAGGCCGTTCCTTATCTCACCAAAGTTGATGAAGCACTCGACGGCCAGGGCAAATTGAAAATGGAAGACAAGGATAACCTGAAAAATGCATTGGACTTACTGATCATCATCAACGAAGAAAAAGCCAGCCAGCTGGAGCAAAAGAAACGTGCTGCTGAAACCAAAAAAGATGCGGCTGCTGTAAAAGCGCTTGATGCCGAGATCAAAAAAGCACAGGACAATGTGACTAAGTATACCGAGAAATACAACAATGTAGATAGAAAACACTAGTACGTATATACGAATACAGATGTGCGATCCCGGTAGTAATGCCGGGATCGTTTTTTATTTTAATATCGTTTTAATAGAATATGGTAGACGAAATACCAATGAGCGAGTACCTTTACGTCATGCGCAGAAATGGTGCGCATGGGTTTAAGGGTTTAATTTTTCAATCAATTGAACGCGGCTTTTCCAGGCTGCGTTTTTTATTGCAATAAATTACTCGAAATCAATAAAAAAGCAAATCTGTCCAAAATTATCACCACCAAACAAAGCCTGCTGCTGGCTTAAGTTTTGTTGCTATAACGGTAAATATGTGTTATGAAAAAGATTCTATTTGCCGTTTTGTTTGCTACAGGTTTGATGGTGGGCGCCCAGGCGCAGAGTAGTGCAAAACAAAAATTGAAAGCAGAGGAAGTGCCGGCCGCACTGAAAAGCAGTTTTAACGCAGAATTTCCCAATGCTAAAGACGTGGAATGGTCTATAAAAGAAGGTAAATACAAGGTTGAGTTTGAATTGAATGACCAGGACCATTTTGCTAAATACGACGCCAGTGGCAAGCGGATGGCAAAGGGCATGCAAATCAAACAAAATGAATTGCCGCCGGCAGTGATGGCCGCCGTTAAAAAAGATCACGCCAACAAGGAGATAGATGATGTGTACAAAGTAGAAAAGGATGGGGCTACGCAGTATCTGGTGGTATTTGACGAGGATATAAAAGTGAAGTATTCGGAAGATGGGCAGGTGATCAATGAAAAATAGTGTAATGGATGAGGGGGTACCGGCCCCTTTTTCCTGACCTATTCTATTTAACATAATGATAATTATAAGAAATATTGTAATAGGGGTTCAGACAACCGTTGTACACGTTTTTCCATATGCTTATCAGGAAATACTTATACTAAACTAAGAGCAAATTCCGTTATAAGCGCATTCCCAATATTCCTATCAAAAACATTCGTATGAATACCTTTGGCTCTGCAGAACTTTTTACGTTGATTCTCATCCTGCTCATTCCAGTAGTTTTTTTCTGGCTGGATTACCGGTCGAACAAAAGATTTAAGAAATTTCACTGATCGGTCCGGCGTCTGGTTGTAACTGATTCACGCACCTAAAACGGTTTCTAATTAACCCAATTCACTTTCTCCTGCACGGGTTTCCTGGTTCCCGGCGCCGATGGCACCCTGATGCGCCCCACATACAAAAAACCCATAAAAACATCCTCAGCACCCAATCCAAATAACTTTTTGGCTTCCTCAATAAACGTAATCCCGCCGGTGCTCCAGTAACACCCAATGCCTTCATGAGCCGTGATGGTGAGATACATATTTTGCACGGCACAGGCCACTGCGGCAATTTCTTCCAGCTCAGGCAATAGATTGGCATGACGCTTACAGCCAATGGCAATAACATGTGAACATTGCTGCGGCGTTACCAGCAGCGATTCGTATTTGTTTTGTTTAAATCTGGTGCCGGCAAATTCCTTATAAATCGCAGCCTGTTGCTCGGCCAGTTGTTGCAACCCTTTACCGGTAAAAACCGTAAACCGCCAGGGCTCGGTTAATTTATGCGATGGCGCCCAGCTGGCATTTTCCAGCGCCTGCCAGATAATTTCATCGGGAACGGGCTTTCCGGCTTCAAATTGCTGGGTGAATACACTCCTGCGGGTACGAATCAATTGGTTGATGAAATCACTGGTACGCATATTTCCTGTTTCCTGCGTCATAATATTTTTCTTTAGCGAACAAAGATATGCGGAATCCGTATTTTGCAGGTACACGTCCCAATGACCATTTATGCAACCGATTATTTTACTTGTTTTTGTTCTTTCCTTCATCCAGGTTCGGGCAACTGAAGAGCCGAATCTCGACAGCCTGCTCAGCAACCGGCATTTTTTTCAATTACAGCGCACCTTGCGCCAGGCGCAATACGCCCATTTACCCGCGCACCGGCGATTGTACTATGAAGCCATCCTCGATAACTTTTTTCACAACCTGGCGGGTTCCAACAAAGCCATTACCACACTGCTGGAAAAGCATAAACACCAGCTCAGCAAAGACCAGATCACCAATTTGCTGATGAAAAAAATCGATAACCATGTAAAGCTGTATCAATACAAACAGGCCTATGCCACCACCAGGCTGCTGTTATCGAAATACCGCTCCAGCCTGACGGCCGAGGAACGCGCAGATGCCCGCAATTCGGCCATCATCTGGAAAGGTCTGCAACAGGTACCACCACAAAGCACTGTTGTTACAGCAGATACACGCATCGATTATCGCCGTGATGTGGCAGGTCTCATCAATATTCCCGTAAGATTTGCCGACAGCACCTACGATTTTGTATTCGATACCGGCGCCAATTTATCGGTAATCAATGAGTCCTATGCCCGCAAAACCAAACTGAAGCTGATAAATGTTTTCTTTAAAGTGCGGGCCATTACGGGTTTGCAGGTAAAGGCCAATCTGGCCATTGCCCCGGAATTCAGGATGGGCGATATCATCATTCGCAATGCAGTATTCATGGTTTTTCCCGACAGCGCCCTGTCTTTTGCCCAAGGACGCTATGCCATCAATGGCATCATTGGTTTCCCCGTGATAGAACAATTGCAGGAAGTGCATATCAATAAAAACGCCATGACGGTGCCGCAGACAGCCGCAGACCGCGCCATTCGCAATTTTGGTGTGGATGAATTGTTGCCGGTGATCAGCGTGGGTTTTAATACCGATACCCTGCCTTTTACATTCGATACGGGCGCCCAGTTTACCATGCTGAATGCGCCTTTTTATACCAAATACAAGGCCCTGGTGGATACGGCCGGCGAAGCATTTACCATGCAAATTGGCGGTGCGGGCGGCATCACGAAAATAAAAGCATTCCGTTTGCCCCAACTTCATTTTACCGTAGCTAACCAGCCGGTAGCTATCAAAGAAGTGGCTGTTAAAACAGGCAGCGCCACTCCCAAAGACCGCTTGTATTATGGCAATCTGGGCCAGGATGTGATGAACCAGTTCCGGGAAATGATCATCAATTTCCGGTATATGTATGTGGATTTTGTGCCCTGAGCTGGCAGGCATTAACCTTCCCTACCGCCATCATCGTCGTCGCGATCGCGGTTATTGCCGTTATTTCTTTTAAACAACTGGAAATCGGCCTTGCCGAATTTATAACTTACTGTAAACCGGAAATTCCTCGGGTCGCGGCGGCGGTATGAATCCTGGTAAAAATCGTCGGTATCATAAATGCTTCCCCAGCGGCGGGAATTGAAAATATCGTTCACATTAAATGTAAGCACAACCTTGTTTTTGAGCATCTCCTTACGCATACCAAAATCCGCTACATATCGCTCCTTGCTTTTACCCTGCGGCATGATCTCGGGCGATTCATACTCACCCATCAACTGGAAGCTGAGTTTATTAAACACCGGCGATACAGATGCCAGGCGGTAGTTCACAATCAGTTTCGATTCCCAGCTGAAACCATCATTGCTCAGGTCGGTATTGTTCACGCCCGATTTTACTTTTCTGTATTGCATGTTGAAGGTAGGTGTAATATCCATTTGTTTACCGATTCGTTGCTGCAGGGTAAACTCAGCGCCAATATTGTTTTCATAATCGGCATTCACAAAAGTGTTCAGTATGGCGCTGGGATCAACGGCGGCATTGTTTAACTGCTCGTATTGTTCCGCAGTTATGGTATCGCTGTAACGGGTGAATTCGCCGGTGCTATGGCGGAAATACAGCACGCCCAGAAAACTTCCGGTAGTATAGGTATTGTTGTAATTGAACTCAAAGGCATTGTTGAACTCGGGCTTCAGGTTAGGATTACCCTGACGAATGTTAAACGGATCGTTGATATCTACAAAAGGATTCAACTGCCAGAAATTGGGACGCCTGATGCGGCGGCTGTAATTCAACTGAATCTCCTGTTCCTCGTCGATGGTTTTGGTGAGGTATAAACTGGGAAAGAGCGCATTGAACAGGTTATCGAAACCATTGGGATATTCATAACCAAATTTCCGGGCGCTGTCAACCAATTCGCCATCGAATTTGGAATATTCTGCCCGCAAACCGGCCTGGTAACCGATGCCCAGTACTTTGCCGGTATAGGTAACATATCCGGCATGTACCATTTCACGATATGTATAATTATTGCTCAGGGGCAGCTTTTCTTTAAAACCATTGTTCATGGAAAAAGCGTTGAAGGCGCCGGTAAAATCGTTGATGAATGTACGCACGCCGGTTTCCAGCTTATTGTCATCGCCGTTGGGATCTACAAAGTCTACCTGTACGGTTACCTGGTTGTTTTTATCGTGGCCGTTGTTCAGCACCTTATTGGGTGCAGCGTATTGCGAGCCATCGGGATTAAAATAGGTGTTCAGGATATTCGATTCGTTGTCTCCCCTGCCGGTATTATAAGTTACGTCGGCGCTCAGCGATTTGCCGGTTTCCGGGAAATTATGTTTGAACACAAGCTGGGTGTTGCTGCGGTTCATATTCCCAATATTGTCTGAAAAGCGGGCGCCATAATGGTGAGGCTGCCTGTGCAAATCGAAATATTCCTGGTTCTGTACCTCATCGTTGGTAAAACGGCCCTTTACAAAATTCTGGCTGATGCTGAGGGTATTCCGGTTGTCCATAAAATAATCTGCACCAAAACGAATGGAACCAAAGCGGCGCAGGCGGTCGGTTTCGGTAAACTGGTTGAAATAATCGGTAGCTATCCCATTGTCTTTATTGGTGCGGTAGGTTTCGCTTTTCGTGCGTCCGCCAGACTGGTTATAGCTGCCGCTTACAAAAAAATTCACCTTGCCCTGGCGCCAGTTTAATGCCATATTGCCATTACCAATACGGGGCGTTCCAATGCCGGCCGATACAATACCGTTCAGTCCCAGTTTGCGGTTTTTCTTCAACACCACATTGATGATACCACCCATGCTGGCCGCATCGAATCTGGCCGAGGGATTGGTGATCAGCTCTACCCTTTCTATATTATCGGCGGGTATCTGGTCGAGTGTGAGAATGGTAGGGCGACCGTCTACAAAGATCTGGGGCGAGCTGTTGCGCAGCAAAACATTGCCATCCACATCTACCGATACCGAAGGAATATTGCGCATGACATCGATGCCTGTACCTCCGGTGCTTACGAGGCTTTTCTGCACGTCAAATACCTTGCGGTCGATGCCCATTTGCAGGGCTGGTTTCTGGGCTACCACCGTTACCGAACCCAGGTATTTGGCGTCGGCCTGCATTTTTATATTGCCCAGATCTTTTTCGGCAGCGCCTTTTTTATCGAAGGCGATGACCATTTCCTGCATGGCGTAGCCAATGGCGCTTACTTCCAGGCGGAAAGAATCGGTGGTGGAAATATTGAGGATATCGAAATCGCCGTTGGGTTTGGTGAGCATGCCACCGGCGAGGGAGTTATCGCTAATTTTGAAGAGTTGCACCGAGGCGGCCTCGATGCCTTTGTTGGTTTTGGCGTCTACAATTTTTCCATAGAGTTTGCCGGTTTTTCCGGTTCGGTTAGGGGCTGCTTCATTTGCCTGGGCCCAACATGTAATCGTTAACAGTTTACTCAGCAACAGAAATAATACATTTTTCATCACACGTAATAATTTGATAACCTGATCGCTATTCCAGATTCGATGTGTTTTAAGCCTGGTTTTTGGTGTTTTTAGGTTTATTCTCCGGAATTAGACGATAAAATCCCAGACAGTGTTTGATGCTGCTAAAAAATTAATGCCTATTAAAGCGGGGTTAGAAAGCTCATTTTTTAATTATCAGGGTTGGGGAATCGTTTCCAAAATTCTATATAATTTTCGTTCCATGATCTCCCTTAACGATATTTACATCAGAACATCTCTCCAACCCGGCGACATCGGCACGGTAATTCAAATGCACGGCTCCATGTACAACGACGAAAAACACTATGGCGTAGGCTTTGAAGTGTATGTAGCGGAAGGGCTTTGCGAGTTCTATCGCCGGTACGATGCCGTCAAAGACCGTGTATGGGTGGCAGAACACAATAACCGTATTGTTGGATTTTTATTATGCATGCACCGCGGGGATGCGGCTCAGCTCCGGTATTTCCTGATAGACCCGCAGTACAGGGGTATTGGACTGGGTAAAAAACTCATGGAGCTGTTCATGGAATTCCTGGGATCCCGCTCCTGCTATTTATGGACCACCAATGAGCTGCCGGCAGCCGCCGCCTTGTACAGGAAATTCGGGTTCGAAGTGGTGGAAGAAAAACCATCTACAGGTTTTGGCAAGCCGGTAATTGAACAGAAATATGAAAGGAAGGGGGGGTAGTGCCTCCTATTCCTCCGTCCACTCTACCTGCAGTTTGTTCAGGTTACGGTACAGTCCGTCTTCCATGGCCAGCAATTGCTGATGCGTACCGCTCTCCACCACATGCCCTTTGTCGAGCACAATAATTTTATCGGCATTGCGAATGGTAGACAAGCGGTGCGCAATGATAAACGAGGTCCGGTTCTTCATCAAATTGTCCAGCGCCTCCTGCACCAGTTGCTCCGAAGCCGAATCCAGCGAACTGGTAGCCTCATCCAGCACCAGTATTACAGGATCTTTTAAAATGGCACGGGCTATGGCAATACGCTGTCTTTGTCCGCCGCTGAGTTTGATACCGCGCTCTCCTACCACCGTGTCGTAACCCTCGGGAAATTGGCTGATAAAATCATGGGCATTAGCTTTGCGTGCGGCGTCTTCAATCTCTTCCCGGGTGGCATGGGGTTTACCATAAGCAATATTTTCTCTGATGGTGCCGCCGAATAACAATACATCCTGTGGCACCAGCGCCATTTGTTTTCGCAATTCGGTCAATGGAATGTCGTCGGCATTTTTGCCATCAAATAACAAGCGGCCGCTATCCGGATTATAAAAACGCAATAGTAATGCCGAGATGGTGGTTTTGCCGGCGCCGCTGGGACCAACGATCGCTATCTGTTCACCCGGTGCGGCGGTAATGCATACGTCATGCAATACCTGTACATCCTTACGCGATGGATAACTGAACGAAACATGGTCGAATGTTACTGCGCCTTTCAGGCGGTATTTTTCATCTACAGGTTGATCCTGCACCGATACATCTTCTGTGGATTCGCGCAACAATTCCCGCACCCGTTGTGTGGCGCCCAGGGTTTTTTGCAACTGGCTGTACAGGTCGGCAAAACCTGCCATGCTGCCCCCCACAAAAGCCGTATACACTACAAAAGCAGTGAGGTCGCCAAACGAAAGTGTACCGGCCTGCATCAGTTGCGTGCCATACCATACCACCAGCACAATGGTCCCAAATACACTGAACAGCATAAAGGAAACAAACAGTCCCCTGAACCGTCCATTAGCCACGGCCTGCTTAACTACCTTTTGCAAACTGCCTTTATATCTCCCTAACTCATACCATTCATTGGTAAATGATTTTACATTGCTGATACCCTGAAGGGTTTCCTGAACAATGGTATTGGAATCGGCCAGGTTATCCTGTGTGGCGCGTGACAGTTTGCGAATCTTTCTTCCAAATAAAACACCCGCCACTACAATCAGCGGTACCACCGATAACATCACGCCTGTAAGCGCCGGTGATAAAAACAGTATCAACCCAATGCCGATCACCAGCGTTAGAACGCCACGCAAAACTTCTGCCAGCATACTGGTTACCGCGTCCTGTATCTGGGTAAGATCGGCGCTGATGCGACTCGACAATTCCCCCACCCTGCGGTGTGCAAAAAAGTGCATGGGCATCATGATCATTTTGCGGTATACATCGCGGCGCATATCGGCCAGCGCGTGTTCGCCTACATAAGTAAACAGGTATACCCGCATATACGAAAAGATCATTTGCAAACACAAAATGCCCAGCATCCACAAAGCAATGGCGCCAGGTGAAATGGCCGTTTGCCCCTGGCTGATAGTATGGGCGCTGTCGATAAGCTGTTTCAGAAAATAGGGAAAAGCCATGGTGGTAGCACTGGACAGGGCAATGAACAGAAGGCCGGTAATAAAAGTCCACCGGTAGGGTTTCAGGTAACTGAAAATTAATAATGCCTCTTTCAGGTTTTCCCTGGTAAGCTTCACTTTGTTCATCTCTGGTCGCACGCTGGCCATATGATTGTTCTAATTAAATTTTAATAATAACGGTGAACCCTGTTTTTATGGTTACGGTACAGCTTAGGCTAATGTAAGCCAGTTTTGCCTAATTCAATGAAACTGATTGTGTAAGGAGGCCTTCTCAGCCGGCGTTCCGTATACCGTTCATATACTTTCACAGACGAATAAAGGCCTGGAATATTTTCTGGCACTATATATGTTTATCAGTACAGGAGCGCCCGTTTAGCGCACACAACCTGGTTCTTTACAAGATGTTGCTATTAACAAATACTGAATTTTTTAGTTTTTTAATTGCAGTCATTTTTTTTGGCATGATTCTTATTATTCACTATATACAGTTATCAGAAAACTGATATATAATACTCCAAAAGATTGCTTGTTAGCCTGATAATAGCGTTGACCTGGATACCTGCCTGGAAGTAGGGGATAATCATTTTATACATATTTAAAACTTAGAATTATGAAAAGAAGCTTTTTAGCAGCAGGCGTTGGTATTTGCATTTTTGCAGCTACCATGTTCACCTCAAATCACACAGTAACAGCTCAGGAGTACAATGGAACTTTTATCGAGCAGGACACTACTCCGAAGAAAAAGGATACTTCGGAAAAAGAACCCGATACGTTGAAACTGCAACAGTCTTCACCAGCGGTTTCTCAACGATAAGTAAAAACAAGCGAAAACCGGTTTGCCTATCGCTTTGCCGGTTTTCGCTTGTTTATTGGCGTTGTACTTCGTGTAACGCACCCAGTTATCAATTTATCGCAACAAGATAGTGGCAGTTGGCCACCTGCAAAATCCCCGGCACTTTTTGTGTCCGGGGTTTTTGCTATTGGTAAGCCATTGCTGTATTGGGAACCTTTCTGCGGCACCTGATTGTTACCAGTTTCCATAGGCGCCATAAAAAGCCGATCCCATCAAGGCCGTTTGATCGTTCTTTATAATGCGTATGGCAACGGTTTTCAACAGGTGCTGCATCCTGTCGCAATCCATATATTCATCAAAAAACTTTTTTTGCTGTAACAGCGGCGCAATTTTGGGTGGAATACCACCGCCTAAAAACAAGCCGCCGGTAGCTTTCATCTTCAACACCAGATTTGATGATTCGCGCGCGAGGTAGCGAACAAAAATATCCATGGTCTCCACACATATGGCCGACTTTTGTTGCAGGGCAGCCTGGCTCACTACCGCAGAATCGTCTTTTTGTTCTCTCAGTTCCTCGGCCAGCCATTGCGGCTCTTCCATCTTTTTTATGTCGCGCAGGAAATAATAGATATCGGTAATAGCCGGACCGGCCACTACTTTTTCCCAGCTTACCACACCGTATTTTTTTTGCATATATAACAACAGTTCTATATCCAGTTCGGTGCGGGGAGAAAAATCGCTGTGCCCGCCTTCGGTAGGAAACGGGTAATGATGATGGCCGCTCCAGTATAAACCCGCCTCTCCTAACCCGGTGCCCGGTGCAATGATGGCCATATTGCCGGTGCCGGATGCATGGCCGGGATGAATGGTAATAAAATCTTCGGGCTGTAAGGTGGCCAGCCCGTAAGCGGTAGCTTCCAGGTCGTTGATCAGGGCAGCATCCTGCACACCGGTTGCTTTTTTGATATCGGCAATATCCAGCACCCAGTTCAGGTTGGTAAGATCAACTTTACCGTTCAATACGGGCCCTGCCACGCCCAGGCAAATGCGGTGGGGTGCCTGCAGGTTATTCTCCTGCAGGAATAGTTTCAGGATGTCGATACAGGATTTGTATTCGCTGGAAGGATATCTTTTGTTGATGGAAAGTTCCAGCTTGTTGTCAGTGGCATGAAATAAAGCCAGGTTGGTTTTAGTGCCGCCGATATCGCCTGCCAGTACGGTAATGCCTTCGGGTTGGATGCCGGTTCTGCGGGGAATGTGAAGGTTTTTGATGGTATCTATCGCCATGAAATGCTATTTGTGTAAATGTACCCAATTATAAAAACAAAGCCCACGCAGCTGTGCGTGGGCCTGTTCTTTATATTGATTCCACTTATTTCACTTCTTCAAACTCGGCGTCGGTTACATTCTCACCTCCACCTCCATTAGACGGTCCGCCGGAATTGGGACCTTGCTGACCACTCTGAGCGCCTGCCTGAGTACCCTGCGAAGCCTTATACAGTTCTTCGCTGGCGGCTGTCCATGCGTTGTTCATCTCGGCCACAGCGGCGTCAATGGCGGCTATATCCTGCGATTTGTGTGCTTCTTTCAGCTTGGTGAGGGCGCTTTCGATAGGCGCTTTTTTCTCGGCAGGAATTTTGTCGCCGTATTCCTTCAACTGTTTTTCGGTTTGGAATATGAGGCTGTCGGCCTGGTTGATCTTATCGATCCTTTCGCGGGCTTCCTTGTCGGCGGCTTCATTGGCCCTGGCCTCTGCCTTCATTTTTTCAATCTCCTCCTTGCTCAAACCGCTGCCGGCTTCAATACGAATCTTTTGTTCCTTACCGGTGCCCTTGTCTTTGGCGGTAACATGCAAAATACCGTTGGCATCGATATCGAAAGTTACCTCAATTTGCGGTACACCACGGGGCGCCGGCGGAATATCGGTGAGCTGGAAGCGGCCCAGGCTCTTGTTCTGGCTGGCCATGGGGCGCTCGCCCTGCAGTACATGAATTTCCACACCGGGCTGATTATCACTGGCGGTAGAAAAGGTTTCTGATTTTTTAGTGGGGATGGTAGTGTTGGCATCAATCAAACGGGTCATCACACCACCCAGTGTTTCGATACCCAGGCTCAGCGGGGTAACGTCCAGCAACAGCACGTCTTTTACTTCACCGGTCAGCACAGCACCCTGTATGGCGGCGCCAACGGCTACCACTTCATCGGGGTTCACACCCTTGTTGGGTTTTCTGCCGAAGAATTTCTCTACAATCTCCTGTACTTTGGGGATACGTGTACTACCACCTACCAGTATTACTTCATCTATTTGCGATGCGGTGAGGCCGGCGTCTTTCAGGGCTTGCTCGCAGGGGCGCAAACAGCGTTCAAATAATTTATCAGCTAACTGCTCGAATTTACTGCGGCTCAGTTTTTTAACGAGGTGCTTTGGTACTCCGTCTACGGCCGTAATATAAGGCAGATTCACTTCGGTTTCGGTGCCGGACGACAGTTCGATCTTGGCTTTTTCTGCGGCTTCTTTCAACCTTTGCAGGGCCATGGGGTCCTTGCGCAGGTCTACATTCTCATCTTTTTTAAACTCGTCGGCCAGCCAGTCCATGATCACTTTGTCGAAGTCGTCACCACCCAGGTGGGTATCACCGTTGGTAGATTTTACTTCGAATACGCCATCGCCCAGCTCCAGCACGGAAATATCGAAGGTACCGCCACCCAGGTCAAACACGGCTATTTTCTGGTCGTGTTTGCCTTTGTCGAGGCCATAAGCCAGGGCGGCTGCCGTAGGTTCATTTACGATACGGCGAACATTCAAACCGGCAATTTCACCGGCTTCCTTGGTGGCCTGGCGTTGTGCGTCGTTAAAATAGGCAGGAACGGTAATTACTGCTTCATTTACTTCCTGGCCCAGGTAATCTTCTGCGGTTTTCTTCATTTTCTGAAGAATCATGGCAGAAATTTCCTGCGGCGTATATAAACGACCGTCTATGTCAATACGTACGGTATTATTGTCACCTTTTGTCACTTTATAGCTCCAGTGACTGATCTCCTCTGTCACCTCGTCGAATCGGCGGCCCATAAAACGTTTCACACTCATAATGGTGTTATGCGGGTTGGTGATGGCCTGGCGTTTGGCCGGGTCACCCACTTTGCGCTCGCCGTTTTTCAAGAATGCCACTACAGATGGGGTTGTACGGCGGCCCTCATCATTGGCTATTACCACCGGTTCATTACCTTCCATTACTGATACGCAGCTATTGGTGGTACCGAGGTCAATTCCTATTATCTTTCCCATAAATGCTGAATTTAATGTTCGATTATGGTTATCAATGATTATGCCGCGGAGCGGTGGGGTGTAAAAATGGCAGTTACTGAAGGACAACCGGCAAGCTACCGCAACAACCGGGTGCGGGGTATCCACATGGTATCCACACAGCCGTATATCTACTATACAAATACGTACTTCCACCCTTTTTTAACATGCCGTACATATCTATCTTCATACCGACTCTACCCCTCTACCTGGCATCCGTATCAGACCTTTAAAAAACCCAATTATGGTATTTTCGTTCTGGGGTATTTTTATCCTGTTGCTGGCCGCTGTAATTATATGTGACAGAAAATTTCAAATGTTACGCGACATCAGTAAAGCCAGCGTCGTTCCCTATAGCTGGTCGAGGGTTCAGTTGGCCTGGTGGACCATCATCATCCTCTCGGCCTTTACCACCATCCTGCTGCGCAGCGGCGTGGCGCCTAACCTGCACAGTTCCACGCTCACCCTGCTGGGCATCAGCGTGGCCACCACAGCAGCCGCCCGCGTAATTGACCTGGGCGATCAGCAAAACGCACATGTATTCCGTCACCAGAATTTAAAATCCACGAATTTCTTCCTCGATATCCTGAGCGACCATAACGGCATAAGCATCCAGCGCTTTCAGGCGGTATTGTTCAACGCGGTATTCGGCATCTGGTTCATAGCAACGGTGCTGGGCAATATCAACGATCCCAATTTCTGTCTCAGCACCTTTTCAAAAAGCGATCCCAACCTGGCGCAATGCCTGTTGCACCCGGCCGATTTTTATATGCCGGTCATCAGTGAAAATAACCTGGTATTACTGGGACTCAGCTCGGCCACCTATGCAGCATTAAAGATCACAGAGAACAAGAGCACCGAATCGGAAGCGCTGCCCGAAAAAGTACCCGACGAAGCTTTGAATACACCTGCACAAGGATAATATTTTGATTTTTTGGAATTGCAAACACCAGCCACTATGACCATAATTCCTGTATCAACAAGCAATTTCACGCAGGGAAGACGATCTTACCGTCCCGAGGCCATCGTTATTCATATCATGGAGGGTACCCTGGCAGGAACAGATAGCTGGTTTAAAAACCCCCTCTCGCAGGTATCGGCTCATTACGGCATCGGGAAGAATGGCGAAGTGCACCAGTATGTACAGGAAACCGATACGGCCTGGCACGCCGGCCGTGTGCATTCCCCTACCTGGCCCATGATCAAAAAATCGGCCGATGGCATGTACATCAATCCCAATTACTATACAATAGGTATTGAACACGAAGGCAGCGACAATAGCGACTGGCCTGATGCCATGTACACGGCCAGCGCCAAACTGGTGCGCGACATCTGCCAGCGCTGGAGCATTCCCGCCGACCGGCTGCACATCATCGGTCACCATGAAATTTATTCCCTGAAGACCTGCCCTGGTTTTAAAGTAGACCTGAACAAATTGATTGCACTTAGTACCAACAGTGTGCCCATTGTAAACGGGCAAACCGAGATCAGCAAAACCGAAAAGTTTGGCAAGGTGACTACCCTCACGCGCCTGAACATGCGCAGCGGTCCCGGCCAGGTATACAAGATCACCAATATGGTGAATGCCGGTATTCAATTGGCCTACGACGGTTTTACCATGCAGGGCGAAACGGTGAACGGCAACGGGAAATGGTACTATACCAACGAGGGCAACTGGTTCTGGAGCGGAGGCGTGCGATAAGTTTTTTTCCGTCCTGTAAGGGCGTTTATCCGTACCCCGGCATACGCTGTATGCCGGGGTGAATTGTTTGCGCCCCTGCCGGATCATTATTAAACAATTAAACCATTTAACCCATGTCAATTGCATCTACAAAGGGTAAAGGTTGGTTGCACGACCTGCCCGATTACCGCGATTTTACGCCCAACACCGATGAACTAACTCCCAAACAGGCCAACATGGGCGCGGGCGAATCTGTGAATGAAATATTATCACGGGTGAACAAGGGCGCACCCAAAGGCGCCAAAACACGCGAGGCCGCCAAAGAAACAAAGACCGATCTGCGGGCCTGGTGCTCCCCCATCGAAGACCAGGGTACGTTAGGCTCCTGCACCGCCCATGCGGGCGTGGGCCTGTATGAATATTTTGAACGCCGCGCCTTTGGCCGTTATATCGATGCCTCGCGCCTTTTCCTGTACAAAGCTACCCGTAACCTGCTGGGCTGGACGGGCGACGACGGCGCCTATTTGCGCACTACCATGGCCGCTATAGCCCTGTTTGGCGTACCGCCCGAAAAATACTGGCCCTATAACGAAAATGATTTTAATGAAGAGCCCTCCGCCTTCCTGTACAGTTATGCCCAAAACTACCAGGCTCTGTTGTATTATCGCCTTGATGGCGTGGGTACTACCAAACCGAATTTGCTGGAAAAAGTAAAAGATCATTTGCGTAATGGCTTACCTTTAATATTCGGTTTTACATGTTATTCATCGTTAGACCTTGCCGATGACGGCAGGATCCCCTTCCCCGACAACAATGAGAGTGTGATAGGCGGTCATGCGGTAATGGCGGTGGGTTTCGACGATGATAAAAAGATTGTGAACCCGGGTAATAAAAAGATCGTTACCCAGGGAGCCCTCCTCATCCGCAATTCCTGGGGCGAAGCATGGGGCGAAAAAGGATATGGATGGCTGCCTTATGAATATGTGTTGAAAGGCATTGCCAGCGACTGGTGGAGTATGACCAAGGCCGAGTGGGTAGACAGCAAACAGTTTGGCCTGGGTAAAGGTTAGCCCGAAAGAAAATGTCAACCATGCAAATACAACGCCCGTTACACATTACCCTGCTATTGTCCGTACTGCTTTGGTTGGGCAGTTGCAAAACCATCTCGGTATTTGACCAGTATGCGTATGCGCAGGCCACAGCCCTGAAGGTAGACGTCCTGAACCTGATGGACAAAGCCACCGGCACCTACACATCGCAACAGGCCGAGGTGGATGCCGTACTTACCCGCCTTGAAAAAGTGTATGAGTACGAACTGCACCGACCAAAAAATGCCATCACCGTAAAAATGTGGGAGATTCTGAAAAACCCCGAACGCCATCTCTTTGGTGGTTTTATAAAACGCTGGAAAGATCAGAGGCAACTCAGCGCAGCTTTTATTGGCGAAGCCAAGGTTCAGGTAGCCCAGGCCTTTGATATGATTGTGGAGCTGGAAAGTGAAAAGATCAAGGAAAACAGTCCCCAGGTAACCCTTTTTATAAACGCCAATCAATAACCATATGCCCGACTTTGATGATCTGTTCAAAGAACTGAAAGCCGGTGTGATTTTCCTGGCCGAAAGCACCCTCAAAAATTATGTATCCAGGGCCAAACAGGATGGCAATAAAATGCTGAACGATATGAAGGAAAAGCTGAAGCGCTGGACCCAATTGCTGATTGAAAGAAAATTAACCACCGAAGATTTTGAATGGCTGGTGAACAGCCAGAAAGACCTGATACAAATGGCGGCGCTGAAACAGGCCGGACTGGCGGCCATTCGCATCGACCAGTTCAAGGCCAGTTTGCTGAATATGGTTGTGGATACTGTATTCAGTTTTGCGAAAATATAAAACCCTCCCGAACCGGTATACTGCCCGTCAAAGCGGTATGCCGGTTCATTTATACCCGCTGTTCCTGTACCCTGAACGTAAAATATTTTTGGGTAACAAAGCTGAAAGAAACAACGATCACCGTGGTGAGCAATTTTGCCAGCTCCGGCAAAATATGTAAATGCTCCACAAACAATTTCAGGAAAATATAATTGAGCAAAATACAGATCACCACCAGCACAAAATACCTGAACAACTGCACCCGCCTGCGCAGGGTGCTGCCGGTAAACACAAAGGTGCGGTTTAAATAAAACCCCAGCGGAAAACTCACACAAAAGGCCAGCATAAATGCGGCAATATGCGGACTGATAGCTACCAGCGGTGTATGCACCACTTTTCCCCTCAGCAAATACCGGTAACTGGCCATATAGATCACGATATCCAGCAGGGTGTTCCCGCCCCCGCAGGCCGCATAACGATAGGTCTGCAAAGGCATAAATCCTTTAAATAAGGGATAAAAAAAATCCAGGAAACTAATGATCCGGTTCTTCAAATTCCATTTTTTAAGCGGCACAAAGGTAAAAGAATATGATCTATAACCGCCTTCGTTCAGGAATTCATCAAAAATGGTCCTCGCTTAACTGGGTATTTTAGTAAGACTTTCTATTCTCTTGATTTATAATTAGTTTGATCTGAGTCAAGAATATTTAACAAATGTTTGTTTTCGCTTAAAAATGTACAAATTTGACACAAGTTTTAACCCCTAAACTGAGAAAAGGCTGCTCTCTTCAAACAGAGTGGCTTTTTTGTTGATAGCCTGCTCGGGCCATTGCATTATTTTTGCAGCCTTAAAAAACATGCATGGCACTCGTTTCTGAAATACAATCGGCAGTCAGTACACAGATCAAGGCAATATATCAATTGGATATTGCTCCCTCTGCTATTCTTGTTAATGAAACAAAACCTGAATTTGAAGGCGACTATACCGTGGTGTTGTTTGCCCTGTTAAAACAATTGAAAAAACAACCCGAGGTATTGGGCAATGAACTGGGGCAGGAACTGGTAGCAAAAGCCGGTCACCTGTTCTCGAAATTTAGCGTGATTAAAGGATTTCTGAATCTCACTATTACCGACGCATACTGGATTTCCTTCCTGCAGAAAAATTACAACGATCCTGAGTATGGCAAACAACCCCGCAAAGGGTTGCGTGTTATGATTGAATATTCTTCTCCCAATACCAATAAACCCTTGCACCTGGGTCACCTGCGGAATAATTTCCTGGGTTGGAGCATTGCAGAAATTTTCAAGGCCAATGGCTATGATGTGATCAAAACCTGCATTGCCAACGACCGCGGCATTCATATCTGCAAAAGCATGATTGCCTGGCAGCTGTTTGCCAATGGTGCCACCCCCGAAAGCACGGGCATCAAGGGCGATCACCTGGTGGGAGATTATTATGTGCGGTTTGGCGTGGAGCATAAAAAGCAGGTGGCCGAACTGATGGAAAAAGGTATGTCGAAAGAGGAAGCCGAAAAAGAAGCGCCCATTATGAAAGCCGCCCAGCAAATGCTGGTAGATTGGGAAGCCGGCAAACCCGATGTGGTGGAACTCTGGCGCAAAATGAATTCCTGGGTATATGCCGGTTTCGATGTCACCTACAAACGTATTGGCAGCGACTTCGATAAAATATATTATGAAAGCGAAACCTACCTGCTGGGTAAAAAACTGGTAGAGGAAGGATTGCAAAGCAAAGTGTTTTACCGCAAAGATGATGGCAGCGTATGGATAGATCTCACAGCAGACGGGCTGGATGAAAAGATTGTACAACGCAGCGATGGCACGGCGGTATACATTACCCAGGATATTGGTTTGGCCGTATTGAAACAATCCGAGTTCAATGCCGAGCAAAGCGTATATGTTGTAGGCGATGAACAAAATTATCATTTCAAGGTATTGAAACTGATTTGCCAGAAACTGCGGCTACCCTCGGCCGATGGCATTTACCATCTTTCCTATGGCATGGTGGAATTGCCAACGGGCAGAATGAAAACCCGCGAGGGTACCGTGGTGGATGCAGATGATATACTGGATGAAATGATCAGAGAGGCTGAACGCAAAACAAAGGAACAGGGAAAAACCGAAGATTTTAATGCCGAAGAACTGAAAGAATTGTATGAAACCATAGGCGTGGGCGGTTTGAAATTTTTCCTGGTGCGGGTGGATCCCAAAAAGCGGATGATCTTTAATCCCGAGGAGTCCATCGATCTGCATGGGTTTACCGCCACTTTTGTACAATATGCCTATGCCAGAACCCAATCCATATTGCGTAAGGAGCAACCCAAAGCAACTACCCTTCCGGATACATTATTGCCCATCGAGAAAAAAGTAATCCTGGAACTGGAGAAATTTCCGGCCATTATAAAACAGGCCTGCGAGGAAATGAACCCCTCTGTGATTGCCGGATATGCATTCAGGCTTGCGCAAACCTTTAACTCATTCTTATCTGAGGTAAAAGTGCTGAGCGCCGAAACCCCTGAAAAGAAGGAATTGCGTCTGGAAATGTCGCAATTGACCGTGCACACCATCAAATCCGCCATGGCCCTGCTTGGTATTAAGGTTCCTGAAAGAATGTAATTGTGTAACCAAAAGGTTTCATATATTTGTAGCCGAACGGTTACAAATAATTTGTCATTTCCAAACTTGATACCATGAAAGCAGAACCTGTTATAGTTGAACGCACGTTGCAGGCGCCCATTTCCAAAGTATGGAAGGCCCTCACCGACCCGCGTCAAATGAAAAGCTGGTACTTTGACATTGAATCATTTAAAGCCGAGCCCGGTTTTGAATTCAAATTTTATGGTGGGGATAACGAAACACAATGGGCGCACTATTGCAAAGTGCTGGAGGTGGAGAAGGAAAAAAAGCTTTCCTATACCTGGAGTTACGACGAGTTCCCCGGCGTCATCACCATAGTAACCTGGGAACTGTTTGCCGGCGATAACAATTCAACCATCGTTCGCATAACCCATACCGGGCTGGAACAATTCCCGCAAGACAACAGGAACTTCCGCAAACAAAGCTTCAACGAAGGCTGGATGTATATACTGGGCACCAGTTTGAAAGATTATGTAGAAAAGTTTTTCATAGAGCTTACGCTCAACCTGCCGGAACCGCCTGAAAAAGTATGGGAAATCATTACCGACCCCCAGATCATCAGATTATGGGCAGCAGCATTTCACGAAGGCACCACGGTGGAGAGCGACTTTCAACCCGGGCATGAAGTGGTGTGGAAAGACGGATTTGGCGCTATTGGCGCCAAAGGCATCGTATTGACCAGCGAACCCACCAAAGCCCTGCGTATCGGATATTATGATGCAGTGAATATGTTGCCATCCGCCGAACCGGGTAAATACTCAGAGTTTTACAAGATAGAACAACACAACGGACAAACACAACTATTCATTAGCTGTGGTCCGCTGGATAAAGAATATTTCGACCTGCATATGTCGAAATGGGGTAAAGCCATGGAATTAATAAAGCAAACAGCCAAAGCGCGGTCCTAGGAACCGCACTTTTTTATCATATGCCATTGGGGGCTTTTCTTTCTTCTTTTAATTTCTTCAACGATGGATCCATTTGAATAGCCCTTTCGCATAATTGCATTCCCTTTTCCTTATCCCCTTTTTTCTGGTAGGCCATACCAATCATATACAGGGCATTGGCATTTTGTTTGTCTTCCTGCAAAATCCTGTCCCAATGATTGATGGCCTCATCGTACTTGCCGGTTTGATAATAGGCTTCGGCTACATTGTATAATACTTCCTGGTCGCCGGGTTTGCGTTGCAGTACTTCCTGTAACAAAGCAATGGCCTTATCGTAATTTTTGATATTCAGGTAAGCGTTCGACAAATTTTCCAGGTAATCATTGCTACGCGGATAGCCTTTGGCGCCTGCCCTTTCAAACCAGTATATCGCTTTTTTATCGTCGGGGATGGCATAAAATACCAGCGCGGCTTCATACATCCAGTTGGCCTTGCTGCTGTCGCGCTCGATGGCCTGTTCATAACAACCGGCTGCTTTTTTATAGTTGCTCATTTCTACCAGGCTGCGGGCGGCTATATAGGGCGTTTCGGCGCGGGTAAGATCTTCTTTAAAAGCCATTTCGCAATATTTTACCGCTTCACCATAGTTTTCCTGTTCGTACATACTTTTGGCAATAATAAAGGCTGCCGATTTACCGATCTTCAGCTCCTGCATTTTTTTGGCGTAGGTAATGGCATCGTTCCACTGGCGGATATTCAGCGACAATTCGGCCAGCTTTTCAATGGCCTCGGCATTCTTATTATCTGCCTGGTAGGCTTTCAGGTATTTGTCACGGGCCTCGGCATACCTTTTTTGTTCCACCAGACTTTTGCCCCATTGATTAAATACTTCGGCATTGGATGCGTAAAATGTGGTGGATTTGGCAAATAATTTTTCAGCTTCCCGGTAGCGGCGTGCCTCCTGTTCGGCCATGCCTTTTTCGAAATAATGTTGGGCGCTATCCGGTTGGGCGAAGCTGTACGTGGAAATTGTTCCACATACCAGAAAAGTAATTAGGTTTTTCATATCAGGATTCTTACTTTAATACTACTGCAGCTAACGGTGGCAAATGCACATTTATTTCATACCAGTCGCCGTTATTATCCACAGGGTTTGTTAAAACAGATGGATTATATACATCGCCCGTGCCATAGTATTTTTTCCAGTCGCTATTGAATATCTCCTTCCATGCCGGTTTGCCGTATGCGTATAGCTTCCAGTCGAAGCGGGCCACAGGCGTCAGATTCAAAATAATCAACAGGTCATTGGCCGGGTCCTTCCCCTTGCGGCGATACACAATCACACATTCATCGCGGTGGTTCAGGTCAACCCATTCAAAGCCGTTCATATTGAACTGGTTTTCGTACAAGGCCGGTTCATTCCGCAACAGGTGATTCAAATCGCGCACACAATCTTTTAAACCCCTGTGCGATTCGTATTGTAACAATTCCCACTGCAATTCTGTTCTGTAATCCCATTCTTTTGTAGCGCCAAATTCACCACCCATAAATAAGAGTTTTCCCCCGGGATGCGTAAACATATAGGTATACAGGGTGCGCAGGTTGGCAAATTTCTGCCAGTCGTCGCCCGGCATTTTATACAGCATCGGGCTTTTACCATGCACCACCTCGTCGTGGCTCAGCGGCAGCATAAAATTTTCGTCGTAATAATACATCATGCTGAACGAAAATTTATTCTGGTGATGCCGCCTGTGAATGGGATCCATTTTAAAGTAATCCAGGGTATCATGCATCCAGCCCATCATCCATTTCATACCAAAACCCAATCCGCCCTGGAAGGTGGGGCGCGATACACCGGGCCAGTCGGTAGCCTCTTCGGCAATCGTCTGCACATCGGGAAAATCGCGATAAACAGTTTCGTTCAGGTCCTTGATAAAATTCATCGCCTCCAGGTTACCATCGCCGCCGTATTCATTCGGTTCCCATTGCCCGTGTGTACGGGAATAATTCAGTTTCAGCATTGAGCTCACGGCATCTACCCGTAATCCGTCTACATGAAATTTATCCAGCCAGAAGCGGGCGCTGCTGATCAGGAACGATTTTACTTCGCCTCTCCTGTAATTGAATACATAGCTGTTCCAGTCGGGATGAAACCCTTTGCGCATATCGGCATACTCATAGGTATTGGCGCCGTCGAACATAAACAATCCGTGCGTATCGTAGGGAAAATGCGAGGGCACCCAATCCAGTATTACGCCAATACCGGCCTGGTGAAAGGCATTTATCAGCTCCATAAATCCCTGCGGATCGCCAAAGCGTGATGTAGGTGCAAAATACCCCGTGCCCTGGTAACCCCAACTGCCATCGAAGGGATGTTCCATGATGGGCATCAGCTCCACATGGGTAAAACCCATTTCCTTTACATAAGGCACCAGCCGCTCGCGTATCATGTCGTAGTTATTATAACTTTCCTCGTCGTGTTTATTGGGGCGCATCCAGCTGGCCAGGTGCACCTCGTATACGCTCCAGGGTGCATCGAGTGCATTGTGGCGGGCACGTGTTTGCATCCAGTCTTCATCGCGCCACTGGTATTGCAGGTCCCAGGTAATGGTGGCGGTATGCGGGCGTTTTTCCCAGAAATTACCATAGGGATCGCCCTTATCGAGCCGGGCCCCTTGATAGCCATGAATATGATATTTATATACCTCTCCCTTGGGTAAATAAGGAATAAAGCCTTCCCAGATGCCCGATTTGTCGAGCCGTACAAACAAAGGATGGCTTTCCGTATTCCAGTCGTTGAAATTACCGATCACCGAAACATAGGTGGCATTGGGCGCCCATACGGCAAAATAATAACCCTGGCGGCCAAGTACTTCGTGTTGATGCGAACCAAACAGGTTGTACAGGCTGTAGTGGGTACCCTGTTGAAAATTGCGTATATCTTCTTCCGTGAACAAAGAATAATTCCAAACCGGCCGGGTGCTGTCTACAAAATGTACTTCTTCGTATTTGATCATTGTACGCAGGTTATCTGGTTTTCGGTTTAACGTTAAATTATGAATCATTTTTGGCGAATGGTTAATGCGGGGCACGCCCATACCTTAAAACATCCATGAAAATACTAACCGTCCTGTTCGCCTTTCTGCAGGGTTTCAGCGTGCACATCTATGCACAACAAGCCACCCTTAAAGGTACTGTAATTGACACGTCGGAAAAAAGAAACCTTGCCCATGCGGTAGTGGCTATATTGCGCCCTGCCGACTCGGTGATAGTGAATTTTACCCGAACCGATGCCCATGGTAATTTCTCCATGCAAAAACTGTCCCCTGGTAATAATCTACTTATGGTCACCCGCCCTGGCTATGCCGATTACTTCGATCAGGTGGATCTGGCTGTCCTCGTTAACAATTTGGGCCAGGTAGCCATGATATTAAAAAGCCGGTTGTAACAGGAAGTGGTGGTATAGCATAAACTGGGCGCCATTCGCATAAGGGGCGATTTCACCGAATATGTGGCCGACAGTTTTAAACTGTGGCCTGGCGCCACCGTGCAGGACCTGCTGAAAAGATTATCCGGTATACAGGTAAAAAAAGATGGCAGAATCACCGCCCAGGCCGAAACCGTACAAAAATTGCTGGTTGATGGTAAAGAATTTTTTAGCGACGACCCCACCATTGCCACCTGTGGACTCACCTTTGATGCGGTAAGACAAAGTACAGGTATAAGATAAAAAAAGCGACCATGCGGCATTTACGGGTGTGGACGACGGTCATCAACCAGGACCATCGACAACTGAAAGAAGACAAAAAGAACGGCTTTTTTGGAAAGGTGGAGCTGGCTTCAAACGCCGCCAACAGATGGAATAATAATGTGATGGTCAATGCTTTTAAGGACAAACGCAAATTGGCGGCCTTTAGCATTATGTCGTCAACGGCAAAGTAGGGCTCGATTTTTCCGAACGCATGAACTATGGCAACTTCTCTTCTGAGGGCTGGTGCCAAAAAAAATTCCTAACTTTTGGGTGATAGTGGGCTTATCAGAGCCACTTATGAATAAAAGCATTCCAAATGGTTACAACAATTGACAAAGAAGAGGTGATTGCCGAACGGGAATTGCTGTTTATTGACCTGTACAAAAAAGCATTCCCGCTGGTGGCCAGCTATGTGGCCAAAAAAGGCGGTGATTTTGAAGAAGCTAAGGATATTTTCCAGGATGCGCTGGTGATCTGGTACGAAAAACAGCACCTGAACTTACAATACAGCGAGGCCTCCTATATATTCGGCATAGCACGTCATTTATGGAGCGCCCGGATGAAGGAAAAAAGCCGGCAGCAGCCCATCCCCCCATCTGTTACCGAACCACCGGTAGCCACCCAAAAGCTGTTGACGCTGTTGCAAACGGCCGGGAAAAAATGCATGGAATTATTGCGTGCTTTTTATTACGACAAACTGCCCCTGAACAAGGTGGCAGACCGCTTTGGTTTTAACGGCGTGCGTTCGGCCACCGTGCAGAAATACAAATGCCTGGAGAAAGTCCGGGTAACCATCAAAGAAAAATCGTTGACTTATGAGGACTTCCTTGATTGAGACGAAGCAGATAGACGATTATCTTTTTCATTCCGCCGATGCGCATCTGTTCGAGGCGAAATTGATACTGCAACCTGCACTGCGCGAAAAACTGAAATGGCAGCAATGCGCCTATAAGCTCATTCATGCTTATGGACGGCAGCAACTAAAGGCCGAAATAGAAGCCGTGCATCAAAAACTATTCAGCGAACCTGTGCACCGGGGCTTTAGTCAAAGAATCAGGACCTTGTTTTCTTCTCACTGATTTACCATTTTATTTATTGTTTTATGAATAACGCAAAAAGCGAATTCCGCCGTTTTGCCGTACACCATTATGGCATCGGCAGCCAGTATGTTGACAAATATTTAGAGCGATTTACATTTCCCGTGGCCATAACACCCTATATCACCGAAGAAAGGCAGTTGAATGTGGCGCAAATGGATGTGTTTTCGCGGCTGATGATGGACCGTATTATTTTCCTGGGCGATGCCGTGGACGATAAGGTGGCCAATATCATACAGGCGCAACTCCTGTTCCTGCAATCGGCCGATCCGCGCCGCGATATACAATTATACATTAATTCGCCCGGTGGTTCGGTATATGCCGGTTTGGGTATTTATGATACCATACAATTGATATCGCCCGATGTGGCTACTATTTGTACCGGCTTGGCCCTATCCATGAGCGCCGTATTATTATGTGCCGGCGCCAAAGGAAAACGGGCAGCGCTGCAGCATGCGCGGGTAATGATACATCAGGCATCGGGCAGCATTGGCGGCAATCATTCGGATATAGAAATTACCGTGGCGGAGATCAAAAAATTACAGAACGAACTGTATACGATCATTGCCGCCAATTCGGGTCAAAGTTTTGAGCGGGTGCAAAAAGCGGCCGATCGGGATTATTGGATGACGGCTGCGGAGGCGAAGGAGTTTGGGATGGTGGATGAGGTGCTGGGTCGTGGTACGGTGGAGCAGGCAAGGCATTCGAAAGCTTCGTAATAAGACGGGGCCTTATGTTGCTTATTCGCCATTGATCCAACCCATAATCATTTCCATGGTTTGTTCCAATCCTGTTTTTGCGGGGTAATTGATGAATTGGGTCACCTGCCCGTTTTGCACCAGCAGCGTTCACCATAACCGCCATAATAAAATAAATGTACATGATGCGACTGGAGGATGAGCCAGTTCTCGAAGAAATCCTGCTGGTGGTTGGTGCAGTTTATTTTGAACACCGGTATGTTTTGGAGGTTGATCGTTTGCAGCGCTTCGTACACCACTTTCCGCGATGCGGGTTCATGAGCCGATCGTACCTGTATATAAATAATGGCTTTCGGAAGTTCTAAAACCGTCTCCAGGTCCTTTTCTGAGGAAATGGCAGTGATTTGACAGGTTTGAACGGGACGCTCGGGAATGCTCATTAGTTGTTGGGAACTTTACCTGGCGAATCTATGCGATCTGTAACAAAATTGGAAAAGATTATGGGTGGATGGGTTGGTTTTAGAAGGATTCTACCGGATGGCGTTGTTTTTTGACGCTATAGCAGTTTTGTGAGGCCGTACACGATATTGATGGCGATGCCGGCCAGGTAGCATAGTGAAAGGTATTGTTTGCCGAAGCGTTTTATTAATTGGAAGATGAGGATGGATGCGATTGTTAGTATCACCAATTTGTTCACGCTGATCCAGTAAAACAGGAAAAGGACAAAGAGTATGGCGGTGGATAGCATCCAAAGTATAAAAAGGGTATCCTGGTGGCGTTTTTTTCGCTTCTTTTTCATCATTCGGGTGCGAATGTATAGGATTTTTGGATTGCGGAAATGGGCTCAACTCATGAAATATTGTCCAATACGTACAGGGTTTAAATACATAATCCGGCCAGTTGGCATTCAATTTCACCACCACTTATCCAGTACAATCGGTGATGGTTCCATGAAGTAGGTGCTTTGTGTAGCCTGAAGGTACAAAAATGAACAATGGCCGTATCAAAAACGTACACTTTTCGGCTTCCTTATACATATAGCATATTGATTTTAACTGTCATAAAAATCCGGCATGAATCCTGAATGGCAACGGTATGTTCAAAAATTATCTGAAAGTTGCCTGGCGCAACCTCCTGAAAAATAAACTGCATGCAGTGATCAACATCTCCGGTTTGGCCATCGGTATGGCAGTAGCCCTGCTGGCGGCATTCTGGATATGGGATGAACTCACCTACGACCGGTATTTCGACAACCACAAAAAGCTGGCGCAGGTAATGGTATACCAAAGTTCGAAGGGAAGAAACGTCACCACTACCTCGGTATCTGTTCCTATGGGCGAGGCGCTGCGCACCAGGTACAGACAGGATTTCAAATATGTATCACTCACCTCCTGGAACGAGAGCTACCTGGTGGGCATAGGCGACAAAAAAATATTCCGCAATGGCATGTGGGTGCAGGGCGATTTCCCTGAAATGTTTACACTAAAAATGGTAGCCGGCACACGCAAGGCCCTGAACGATCCTTCTTCGGTGCTTATATCGGCCTCTATGGCCCAAGCGCTGTTTGGCAGTAAGAATGCTTTGAACCAAACGGTACAGGTAAACAATACCATTAGTTTAAAAATTGCCGGTGTATATGAGGACCTGCCGCATAATACCAGTTTTTATGATGTGCACATGCTGCTACCCTGGACGAATCAACACAACTCGCAGCAATATCAAACGAAATGGGATAATCATTGTGCCCAATTGTTTGTGCAGCTGGCTAATGGCGCCAACCTGGAAAAAACGTCTGCAAAAATTCAAAAACTGCCTACCCCAGAAATCACGGCTTGGTATGAAGATATTTTATTGCATCCTTTGGATAAAAAGCACCTGTATTCCGAGTTTACCAACCGGGTAGCCAGTGGCGGACCCATTGAGTTTGTATGGTTATTCGGTACCATTGGTGTATTTGTGTTATTACTGGCCTGCATCAACTTTATGAACCTGAGTACGGCGCGCAGTGAAAAACGCGTCCGGGAAGTGGGCATTCGCAAAACCATGGGTGGCGTACGGCAACAGCTCATTGCACAGTTTTTGAGCGAGTCGGTGCTGTTGGCGTTTATGTCGTTTATGCTTTCCATCCTGCTGGTTCAGATATTACTGCCTTTTTTCAATCAGCTGGCCGGAAAAGAGATCTCTACATTATGGAACCTGCCGGTATTTTGGGTGCTGGCATTATTGTTTGCCCTATTCACGGGTTTGATGGCGGGCAGTTACCCGGCATTTTATTTATCGGGTTTTAATCCCATCAGGGTGTTGAAAGGTGTATTCCGTGCAGGCCGAATGGCTTCGCTGCCGCGCAGGGTGCTGGTGGTGTTGCAGTTTACCGTATCGGTTACGCTCGTTATTGGAACCATAGTGGTATTCAGACAAATACAGTTTGCCAAAGACCGGCCTGTTGGTTATAACCGGGCGGGATTGATCACGATGCATATGCATACACCCGAAATGCAAACCAAATATGAGGCCATTCGCACCGAACTGCTGCAAACGGGTATGGTGGAGAATGTGGCCCGTTCATCTCAGTCGGCTACTTATTTTTCCAATAACAACAATTTAAGCTGGAGAGAAAAAGACCCTGCCAATGTGGTCTTTTTCAGGGATGTAGTGGTATCGCCTGATTTTGGAGCTACCATTGGCTGGAAAATTAAGGATGGACGTGATTTTTCACGCGATTTCCCGGGTGACAGTGCCTCGGTGATTTTAAATGAAGAAGGTGTAAAAGTAACCGGTTTTAAAAACCCAATTGGCGAGATCATCACCTATCACGGAGAACGATACACGGTGATAGGCGTAGTAAATGATATGCTTACGCAATCGCCCTATGAACCAATAGAACCGGCTGCTTTTTTTATGAAAGGATGGACGGGCACCATGACCATCCGCTTGAAACAAGGCAAGCCCGTGCACCAGGCACTGGCCAGGGTGGAAGCGGTGATGAAACAATTTGATCCCGGCAGTCCCTTCGATTATAAATTTGTAGATGAAGAATATGCCCGCAAGTTTACCGATGAAGTACGGGTGGGTAAACTGGCCGGCTTTTTTGCCATACTGGCCATCCTGATCTCCTGTATGGGTTTATTTGGCCTGGCGTCTTTTGTGGCAGAGCAACGCACCAAAGAAATAGGCGTGCGTAAGGTGCTGGGAGCATCGGTGTTGCAGGTATGTCATTTGCTGACGAAGGAATTTATGCTGTTGGTAGGCATCTCGTTGCTGATTGCCATGCCGCTGGCCTGGTATGGTATGTATGGTTGGTTGCAGGATTACCAGTATAGAACTACGTTGAGTTGGTGGATATTTGCAGCGGCTGCCCTGGGCGCTATAGTTATTACCTTGTTAACGGTGGGTTTTCAGGGAGTGAAGGCGGGATTGATGAACCCGGTGAAAAGTTTGAGAACGGAATAACCGCAAAAAAGGCGCTTCCGTGGGAGCGCCTTTTTTGCGGAGCGGATGCGCCTGGTTCAGACCCGGGGCTTTGGTTATATTACAAAACCGTCTGGCAATATCGAACCTTTCTTCACAACCACCACCCCATCCTTTATCGTATACAACGAATGATCGGTATTCTCCAAATGATTACTGCCATTAATTCGTACGTCATTTCCTATGCGGCAATTTTTATCAATAATGGCATTTCGTATATAACAACGTTCGCCAATACCCAGCTTGGGCAGCCCGCGCGCCAGCGAATGATTCATTTCTTCGATGGTTTCGAAATAATCTGAACCCATGACGTAGCTGCTGACGATGGTGGTGCCATGGCCAATACGGCTGCGGATGCCGATCACACTGTTTTCAATACGGCTGGCATTGATGATGCTGCCTTCGGCAATGATGGTCCTTTCGAGCGTGGTGCCGCTGATCTTGGCGGGCGGCAGCATGCGGGCGCGGGTATATACGGCATTCCGGTTGTCGAACAGGTTAAAGGGCGGTATCTCCATAGTCAAAGCCAGGTTGGCTTCAAAGAAGGAATAAATATGCCCTATGTCGGTCCAGTAACCATTGTACTGGTAGCTCATGATCTTGTGCACGCCGATGGATTTGGGGAGAATTTCCTTACCAAAATCGGTGGCGTTCTTATGCTCCTCCATCAACTGATCGAAGATGAGCTTGCGGTTGAATATATAAATACCCATGCTGGCCAGGTAAATCCTGCCCTGTTTTTGCATTTCCTCGCTGGTTTCACTGCCCCAGTCGGCCAGCATATCCTGTTTGGGTTTTTCGGTAAAGGCCGTGATATGTCCATCGGGATCGGCTTTCAGGATACCAAAATCCGATGCATCTCTGGCGCTCACGGGAATGGTGGCCACAGAAATATCGGCGCCGGTTTCGCGGTGCTTGTCGATCATTTCCTGAAAATTCATCTGGTACAGCTGGTCGCCTGAGAGAATGAGTACATATTCAAAATCGTGCTGGCTCAGGTGGCGCAGCGATTTGCGTACGGCATCGGCAGTGCCCTGGTACCACGATGGGTTGTCGGGCGTTTGCTCGGCAGCCAGTATGTCTACAAAGGCGCTGCTGAATATACTGAAGTGATAGGTATTCTTGATATGTTTGTTCAGGGAAGCAGAATTGAACTGCGTCAATACGAACATGCGATTGATACCGGAGTTGATACAATTGGAAATGGGTATATCTACCAGGCGATATTTACCGGCAATCGGCACAGCGGGTTTGGAACGGCTTGCTGTCAGGGGATACAGCCGGGTTCCTGCACCGCCTCCTAAAATGACAGCAATCACTTGTTTGCTCATGTCTTTGGTTTTTGAAGTATGAAGTATGAAGTAATACTTCCTGTTTAAAGATATTAATAATTCTATTTCAAACTCTGATAAACGTCAACATAGTGCCTGACACTGGTTTCCCAGCTAAAATCCAGTTGCATCATGGTTTGACGTACCGATTTCATTTTTTCCTTATCGCGGTACAGCTCGGCCGCACGCCATATGGCATGTGTGATATCGGGTATACTGGCATTATTGTAACAAATGCCGTAGCCACCTACATCGCCAAAATCAATAACGGTGTCCTTTAGCCCACCGGTCCTTCGTACCATCGGCACCGTTCCATACCGCATGGAGTACATCTGGTTCAGTCCGCAGGGTTCTACCCGCGATGGCATTAACAAAAAATCGAGGCCAGCATACATGAGATGGCTTAACGATTCGTTATAACCGATGAATACATTATAGTCGAACTGCGATAAAGGTTTGAGTGCCGACAAACCCGCTTCCACTTCGGGGAAGCCGCTACCCAATACGAGGAAGTTCATGCGGCGCCCTATATAGTAAAATGAATCACCGATCACCTGCGGCAGCAGGTCGGCGCCTTTCTCACCTACCAGCCGGCCAATAAAACCGATCAGGGGTTTATCAAAATCAAGATGGAATTGATCGCACAGCATCATCTTGTTCCTGGCCTTGCCTGCCTCCACATCCTCCACGGAATAATGATGGGTGATGTATTCATCGGTAGCGGGGTTCCATACTTTTGTATCGATGCCATTCAGTATGCCCACACATTTGCCTTTTTCGTATTCAAAGAGCGCCTCCAGCCCATTGCTCATATACCGCAGTTCCTGCATATAACTCGGACTTACGGTAGTTACCCTATCAGCACATTTTATACCACTGGCCAGTGGGTTGATGGTATTGTTCCAGTCGAGCAATCCCCATTTCCACATATCCCATTGGGGAATGAGTATACTGCGGTTCCATCCCATCCAGCCCTGGTATTCGGCATTGTGAATGGTGAGTACGGTGGGTATGGAGCTCAGGGATGTATATTTTGAACAATGTTTTACCATGAAGGGAATGAGGGCCGTGTGGTGATCGTGCACATGTATCACATCGGGATGGTACGACCAGGCAGACAACCAGTCCAGTACACAGATCTGGAAGGCTGTGAAACGTTCGGTATCGTCATCGTACCCATATACCTTTTCCCGGTCCAGCAAACCGTTCACATCTACCAGGTACAGCTCAAAACCCAATTTGTTGGTCTTTTCCTTGATGACGGTAAATTCAAACCACCAATTGCCCATATTGGTATTGCCCTTATGCACCACTTCCCACTGGTGGGCATACAGGAATTTGGTGCGGTACATAGGCATAACCACCCGGGCATTGTGCCCCAGGTGATTCAGGTATTTTGGCAATGCGCCTACCACATCTCCCAATCCGCCTGCCTTGGCTACAGGATAACACTCTGCGCTAACATGTAAGATTTCCATGCTGGATACTCAGATTTGAATTAAGGACAATGCGCATTCAATATAGGAAGGTTTTTTAAAATGATGCTCTTTCATGCAAAACTTATTACTTTTAAAAAATTTTTTCAGTCAAACTAAAACCATACATGAGTCAGCAAACCAAATGGTCCCAATTCGGCGTATTGGTGTCCGTATTCTTCTTTTGGGGATTTGTAGCAGCCAGCAATGATATTCTCATTCCTGTTTTTCACGAAAAGTTACAGCTCGAAGCCTGGCAATCGCAAATGGTATCTTTTGCCTTTTATGTAGCCTATACCGTAGGCTCCGTCATTTATTATTTTGTAAGCCGGGCCATTGGTGAGGATTTGTTGAATAAAATAGGCTATAAGAACGGTATAGCATTAGGCCTGGTGATCTCGGCCCTGGGTACTATTTTGTTTTACCCCGCTGCCGAAACCGAATCGTTTTATATCATGATCAGTGGCCTGTTTGTAGTAGGGCTGGGTTTTTCTTTACAGCAAACAGCGGCCAACCCCCTGGCCATTCAAATGGGTAATCCCAAAACGGGGTCCCAGCGATTGAGTATGGCGGGTGGTATTAATAATTTTGGCACCACCATCGGCCCCCTCATCGTAAGTACGGCTATTTTTGGAACACCTGCAGTGGATAAGGTGGCGGTAGCCGATATCGGCGCGGTGAAAGTGCCCTACCTGATATTGGGAGCGGCCTTTGTACTGGTGGCCATAATCTTCAAATTATCGCCCATCCCCAATAAAATCGTTGCAGAAGATGAATCGTCGCGGGTAAACACTCCTACCGATGTGGCCTCGCCCCTTGCCAGGGCCAGAACAAGCGCCCTGAGTTATGGTCAGCTATGGCTGGGTATGATCGGCATTTTTGTATATGTAGGTGTGGAAGTGGCTACCGCCAGTCACCTGCCCTTATATATGAAAGATGAACTGAATTTTCCTACCAGCAGCGTGGCTCCGTTCATCTCATTGTACTGGGCCAGTCTGATGATGGGCCGTTGGACTTCCAGTGTGGGCGCCTTTGACATCAGCGCCGGCGCCAAATCGATACTCCGGTTCGTGATGCCTTATCTGGCTTTTGGTGTATTCCTGCTGGTGAATGTAATAGCCAACCACGAGCTGGCGCCTTTCTATGTATATGCATTTGTTATTATAGCCCTCATCATTGGCGATTTGCTGAGCCGTGGCAACCCCGCCCGCCAGTTACTGATTTTCAGCATTTGCGGCGTAACTGCCCTGGTGATTGGCATGAGCACCACCGGCATAGTAAGCGTTTTTGCCTTTATCAGCGTGGGTCTTTTCTGTTCTACCTTATGGCCTTGTATCTTTACGCTGGCTATTGCCGGTCTGGGCAGGCATACCACTTCGGGCGCCAGCTTCCTGATTATGATGATCATGGGTGGAGGTCTTATAAGCCTTTTGCAGGGCGTGGTAGCCGATAAAATGGCAGGCATGCATCTTTCATTTATTGTTGGCGTAGCCTGCTTTGCCTACCTGGCTTTTTATGCCGTTCGCGCTAAAGCCATCTTAAAAAACCAGGGAATTGATTATGACAAACTCGAAGGAAGCGGAAGCCACTAAAACAGAAAATAGGTGGTATCTTAGCGCACCAAAAACCGGATCGGCTCATAACGACGATTTAAAAGCAACTGAGACAACTGAAATGATGACACCAGAGTATGCCATTGGCATTGATATTGGCGGCACCAACACCGTCTTCGGTATTGTAGATCACCGGGGCGAAATCTCGTACAGAGGTGCCATCAGTACCCGAAAACACAACGACGTCAACGACTATATCAATGAACTGGCAGGCGCCCTGGCGCCGGCCATCGACCAGGTGGGCGGTTTGCATGCCATCCGCGGTATTGGTATTGGTGCACCCAACGGTAATTATTATAAGGGCACCATTGAATATGCGCCCAACCTGCCCTGGAAAGGATTGATCCCTCTCACCCAAATGATGATCGAAAAATTCGGCATCCCGGTATCGCTCACCAACGACGCCAATGCGGCGGCCGTGGGTGAAATGATGTACGGCGTAGCCCGCGGTATGCGCGATTTTATTATGATTACCCTGGGTACAGGCGTGGGCAGCGGCATTGTGGCCAATGGCCAATTGATATACGGACACGATGGTTTTGCCGGCGAACTGGGGCATACCACCATTATACCCAATGGTCGCCTGCACAAAGGCACCGGTTTACGGGGCTCACTGGAATCCTATGCCTCTGCTACAGGCGTGGCATTAACCGCTATTGAATTTCTGGAGCGCGATCCCAAACAGCCCAGCCTTTTGCGCAATTATCCCAAAGAGGAGATCGACAGCCGCATTGTATATGAATGCGCCATGCAGGGCGATGCCATTGCCCGGGAAGTATACGAATTTACCGGCCAGATATTAGGACTGGCCCTGGCAAATTTCGTGATGTTCTCTTCGCCCGAAGCCATCATATTATTTGGCGGCATGACCAAGGCACGCGACCTGATATTGAACCCAACCCGGGAACATATGGAGAAAAACCTGCTGCCGATATTCCAGAATAAAGTAAAACTGCTGTTTTCTGAACTGCGCGAAGCCGATGCGGCCATACTGGGTGCGAGTGCGTTGGTGTGGGAACAGAAAACAGACAAAGTAGTTTGAATAGCATAACGAATGTTGAATATTAAATATGGAATGTTGAAGTTGTATTTACTTCGGCATTCCATATTTAATATTCAATATTCATTATTCATTATTTCCTTTTCTTCTGTACTATAAATACACTCGCCACCGCCCTCTGTCCTTCCTTATCCGAAGGTTCAATAGTTTCCTTCCCATTGATCAGCATACAACTGCTGCCTCCACCATCAAGGTTCACTGCTTCTTCGCATCCCAGCTCTGCCATAATACGCGCGGTTTCTTCCAGGGTGGCGCCTTCCGCCGAGCCGGGTGTTCGTCCCTGTATCACCAATATGATCAGTCGCCGGTTGCGGGTATAACCCATGGCTGTGCGTGGATGCAGGTCGTTATGTCCGTTTACGTATAATTGTTCTTCGCGATGGGTGACGTTTACGGCGCCTTCGTGCACCAACACGGGACCACCGCCAATGGCCGCATGCATTTTCCAGTATTTCCAACGGTCAATGGTTTGCAGGTCATCGATAGTAGGATTGGTTTTTCCGCCCTTGGCCACAATGGGCCGGTCCTGGAAGGCATAAGGCCAGCGTTTGGCCGAATCGGTAAACAGCCAGGCCACATCGGCCCAGCGTTTTTTATGAATACCAATGGCGCCGCGGGTGGGATAATAAAACGAATCGGTATACAGGCTTTTTAATGCCGGTACATTATAGGCTTCCATTTTGCCATTGCGGATTACGGTGCTCAGGTTTTGATTGGTTTGAAAAGAAAAATAGGCGCCATTTACCACAATATAAGGTCTGCCTTCCAATTCATAAAATTCAGCAGGTGTATAGCGTTTGCCCTGGCCGGTTTGGGTAGTAAATTCCAGTTTTTTGTCGCGCATTTTGATCTCAGCGCACCAGGCGGTAAAGGGGCGACCGTTCAATGAGTCGGAACAGCAAAACACACGTATGGAGGGTGGCAGGCTGTCGAAAAGGTGGTTCATTTTTTTCCACGTCAACTGGCCAACAGTATATGCTGGAAGTATGAGCAGAATCGTTGCAATGGAAAAAAGTATTCTCATTATTTAATATCGAATGTTGAATATTGAATAATGAATGTTGAAGTAGGCACTTCATAATTCAACATTCATTATTCAACATTCAATATTTCTTTTTCCTTCAGCCATTGCGTACGGCCATATCCAGGTATCACATGGCGTTCGCTGTGGTAAGAGGAACGTACCAGCGGTCCGCTTTCCACGTAATCGAAACCCATCTGGTAACCGGCTTCGCGGTATTCGGCAAATTCATCGGGGTGAACGAAGCGTACTACGGGCAAATGTTTGCGGCTGGGTTGCAGATACTGGCCCAGGGTAATCACATCTACCCCGCTGCTCCGCAGATCTTGCATCGATTGCAGCACTTCTTCTTTGGTTTCGCCCAGCCCCAGCATGATGCCGCTTTTGGTGCGCATGCCGCCTTCTTTCAATATCTTTAGCACTTCCATGCTGCGCCGGTATTTGGCTTGTATACGTACCTGCCGGGTAAGGCGTTCTACCGTTTCTATATTATGCGATACCACTTCCGGAGCGGCATCAATGATGCGTTGAATATCTTCTTTTTTCCCTTTGAAATCGGGCACCAGGGTTTCCAACGTTGTATCGGGACATAAAGCCTTTACGGCATGAATGGTATTATACCAGATGGTGCTGCCGCCGTCTTTCAGCTCGTCGCGGTCAACCGAGGTGATCACTGCATGTTTTACCTTCATCAGGTAAATGGCTTCGGCCACACGCTGGGGTTCGTCCCAGTCAACGGCATCGGGCCGGCCGGTAGCCACCGCGCAAAAGCCGCAGCTGCGGGTGCACACATTTCCCAGGATCATAAAGGTGGCGGTACCCTCGCCCCAGCATTCGCCCATATTCGGACAATTACCACTTTCGCAAATGGTGTGTAGTTTATGAGTATCTACCAGGTTGCGGACGTTTTTGTAGCTTTCGCCGATGGGCAATTTAACCCTTAACCAGTTGGGTTTTTTTACAACGGAAGCAGATTCATCTACTTTATTGATAACGGGTAATTCCTGCATAGTTAGTAAATAACACCTTTATTTACAAAAGGTTTGAAATGGTGCCGGGTACAAATGTACTACAATTTTGCGAAGGGGCACCCCGGCATGGCATGCCCACCCCGGGCTACCCAACTGGCGTTGCCAGGGCATTGTGCAGCCACCCGCCGCAACGGGGCATTGCCCCGTCAGGAGCACCCTATTGGCAGCACCCAAAATTTGATCAATGATTCGCCCCGTTAGAGACGATGCGTGTGAATTTATGGTTTTCGCCTTCCCAGCAAGAGGGAAATATAGGCATTGAAGAAGAATTTCTTCGGCTCATTATACGCCATCTGGTATACATCGGCAAAATAATACTCGGCGTTCAGGCCTACCTCAATGGCGGTCACCGTTTCGTTAAACCGGCCATAATCAAAACGCATAGCTGCCTTGGCATGGCCACCCCATTTGGGCTGCACCTTGTCCCAGCCCACGGTAAATCCCGAGGCGCCCTGCTCTACATAACCGCTGTCGCTAATGGTGGGATAAGTTTTGCGCACGCGCTGGCTGTTCAGGTCGGTGACATCCACAAAATAGGGTTTTTGCAACCCCACACTTAAACCGGCGGCATATATGGCCATTACCGCCACACCGTTCTTATTGCCCTTGCCGCCAATAATGCGTTGCTGGCCCACGCCCAGTTTGGCCTGGTAAAAATTATTGAGTTTGCCATAGATCACGCTGTTGAAGTTAAAACCGTTGGTGAGCGAGATCCTTTTCTCTTTTTTATGTTTTTTTTCGTTCAGCTCAATCTGGAAGATGGTGGCAACGCGGGGGCTTTTGAAACGCCCTATCTCGTAGGAGATACCGTAGCCATCGGTGTTGAGTTTTAAGCCGAAGGCGCTTTGTTTGCTGAATATGATCTCCCCTTCTTCCTCCTGCTTGAGCAGGGCATTAATCCTTTCGCGTTTAGCTTCTTTCCTGTCCTTTCTGGCGGTTGGCGATTTGGGTTTCGGATTATCCTGCGCCCATATTGCGGGAGTAGCAAGCGTGGCAGCCAACAGGAGCAAAACAAGTTTCTTCACCGGCGATGATTTGATTATTAAACGTAAATTTAAGGTAAAAATATACATAATGACCTCTACAGTAGTTTACGATGGAAATCTTAGAACGGTTTGTACACATGTTAGATCAGGTTCTGAAATTGAGACCGATGCGCCGGTGGATAACCAGGGCAAGGGCGAGCGTTTTTCCCCTACCGACCTTATGGCAACTGCCTTGGGATCGTGCATGCTTACCATTATGGGCCAGAAGGCACGCGATATGGAAGTGGATATTAAAGGAGTTCGGATAGATGTGGAAAAGGTCATGAAAGCCGATCCGCGCCGTGTGGGTGGCATAAATTTAACATTTCATTTCCCTGAAACCCTGCAGGTAAGTGAAAAACAAAAAACCATACTGGAACGCGCCGCGCATACCTGCCCCATGATATACAGTATTCATCCCGATATTGCCGTTCAGGTAAATTTTAACTGGAAACCCCAGATGATCATAAATGAAGTATGAGGCAGGAAGTAGGAAATAAGATAAAACAGAATTTTTCATACTTCTTATTTCCTACCTCATACTTCAATCTTTATACTTATGATAAAAATGTTATAGAAAAAGGCCGGCGCTTTGCGCCGGCTTTTTTATTTTAGCAAAAATTGCTCCCTGTATGAAATATCTGTTCTCTTTGATGGCATTATGCCTTATTACTATGGCATCCCATGCCACCATCCGTCTCCCATCTGTGATCAGCAGCCATATGGTTTTGCAGCAACAGTCCAGCACCAGATTATGGGGTTGGTGCGCACCCAATGAAAAGATTTTTATCACCACCAGCTGGAATAATAAAACCGATTCTGTGGTGGGTAATAGCGGCGCCCGCTGGATGGCTACTATTGAAACACCGGCTGCCGGCGGTCCCTATACCATTACTTTAAAGGGACAAAACACCATTGTACTGGAAGATGTGCTAATTGGCGAAGTATGGGTTTGTTCCGGACAATCGAACATGGAATGGAGCTATCGCAACAAGCTGCCACAGATCGAAGAAGAACTGCCCTCCTGTTATAACAGGAATATCCGTTTCTTTCATATCCCCAAAACAACCGCCGATTATCCCCAGGATAATTGCGATGCACAATGGATGGTATGCGATTCCAATGCGCTGAAAAGCTTTAGCGCCGTAGGGTATTTTTTTGGTAAGAAACTGAATAAAGACCTGAATATTCCCATCGGGCTCATCAATTCCAGCTGGGGTGGTACGCCTGCCGAAACCTGGACACCCGATTCCGTTGTAAATAACAACCCGGTATTGAATGAAGCTGCCCGTAAATTGAATACCTCCAGGGGTTGGCCCATTCAACCCGGCCAGGCCTATAATGCCATGATTGCGCCCATTACCAAATTTTCCATTGCCGGCGCCATCTGGTACCAGGGCGAAAGCAATACCACCACCTCTGCCACCTACAGCCAGTTGTTCACTGCCATGATAGAAAGCTGGCGCAGGGCCTGGAACAAGGAGTTTCCCTTTTATTATGTACAAATTGCGCCTTTCAAATATGGTAATCGTAATATCGGCGCCTTATTGCGTGAACAACAAACCAAAACCATGGTCGTGCCCCGTACCGGTATGGTGGTGATTACCGACCTGGTAAACGATACCAACAATATTCATCCCCTCAATAAACGCGATGTGGGTGAACGACTGGCCGCCTGGGCATTGAACAAAACTTATAGTAAAAACGATGTGGTATATGCCAGCCCCCTGTATAAAAGCATGGAAGTAAAAAAGGGAAAAGTATATGTGCAGTTTGAACATGCGCCCAATGGCCTGGTGATAAAAGGCAAAAAAGCAACAGAATTGTTTGTAGCAGGCAGCGACCGCCGTTTTTACCCGGCCGAATCGAAACTGGAAAAAGGCCAGCTGGTAGTGTGGAGCAAGCAGGTGAAAGAACCGGTGGCCGTGCGTTTTGGATTTGGCAATACCGCCATGGGAAATTTATTTAGCAAAGAAGGCCTGCCGGTAACGCCGTTCAGGACCGATGACTGGGAAGTAGATACGAGTAAATTGTAAATCAGCAATAAGAATGAAAATAAGGAATGAGAAAGTGAGGTGAAACCACTTTCTCATTCCTTATTTTTAATATATTTTTCCACCACTCTCTGCCGTATCCACCAACTGCTGAGTCAGCGAAGGTTCAAACACATCAGACCGGTTGGCCAGTACCAACCGCAGCAGATCGTGAATGGTAATAATACCTGCAAACTTGTTATCCTCGAAAGCTACCAGGTAACGTACACTGAAACGTGCCATCAGGCCCATGCAATGTTCAACGCTATCGCCAATCTCCACCCTGGGCAATTCGGTATTCATTACTTCCTGTACAGTTGCGGTACTGCTCGACTTGCCTTTCAGGGCAACATTACGACTGTAGTCGCGCTCTGAAAAAATACCCTTGTATTCATCTCTATCCATTACTATCACATAACTCATGTTTACATGGTCCATAAGTTGCAATGCTTCAATAACCAGTTTGGAGGGCTCAATAATATTCTCCGGCCGGGGCTTGCTGGCAATAATATCACTCACCGTTTTCATGCAATAGGCTTTTTTTAGTTCTAAGTTTATTTAAGTGTCAATTATTCCGAATAAATATATTACATATTCGAATACAGCCCTCATGAACTGTCCTGATGTTGTTACAGAAGGTGTATTTTCGTGCTGAACCAACTCCAGGCAGTATGAGTACCCAGGAACTTTTTGAACAGGCGGTAAAGGACAGCAAAAACCTGGCCCAACGCCCCGGAAACGATACCCTTTTGCAATTATATGCCCTGTACAAACAGGCAACCGAGGGTGATATACAGGGCGAGCCGCCAACGAATCTCTTCGATTTTGTGGCCAGGGCCAAATACGATGCCTGGGCAGGCGTACGCGGCAAATCGAAGGAAGATGCCATGCAGGAATATGTGAACCTGGTGAACAAGCTGAAAGCATAATGAAAAAAACTTTTTTGTATACTGTGTGGCGGCATAGCCGGCCGCTGTTTTTTGGTATGGCCTTTTTTGCCCTGGGCTCGGTGGCAGCCAACCTAACCGGTATACAAATCATGCCTTTTTTTGTTTGGGGCATGTATTCTGAAAAAGAACAAAAAACCGATCATTACGAAATAGTACAAACCACCATCAACGATTCAGTGGTATTGGATATATATGACTATCCCGGCCCTGCCCGTTTTTACCTGGCCGGTCCGCTGGGATATTATAAAAGAATAAAAGATAATGGAGGCGTTGACCCTACGGAGAGTTTCCTGGAAAACAAGATTCATACACGTATCGAATGGCCTTTTAATAAGGGCGCACAACAAAAAGAATTTATAAACTGGTACCGCCGCTACCTGGCCCGGGTGACCGGTATGGAAATTCATAGTTTGCGGATCAATGTACTGCGGCTGCGTTTCGATGATCAACAACCCCTGAAGGATTCGATGTATTTATTTGAACAATGGTAATACTGTATGCTGCCAAAGAAAGACAATGCTTGGCCCGTGTGGTGTTCACGGCCATCCTGCTTTCATTGTTGTATGCTTTTTTTACCGACACCCTGTTGCACCAGTTGCAGCAACCGGTGATACGCTTCCCCTATATTGATATCACTTACTGGCTGATGCATGGTTTGGGAATACCCGAATTGGCCACAGGCAAATGGGCATGGGTTTTTGATGTATTGCTGGTGGGTTCGTGCATAGGATGTTTATGGACGCCTGATGTGCGTGGTTGGGCGTGGGCCTTCCTGGTACTGTATTTTATTTACTTCATCAGCTGCAATACATATGGTACACTTCATGCCAGCGATAAAACCGGCATACTATTGATAGTTATTCCTTTCCTGGTGCGCGACCTGGCATCGTTTAATTATTTATGGCAGGGTTTGCGGTATGTGCTGCTTTTTGCATTCAGCAGCGCTTTTTTATGGAAGCTGTTGCGTTTAAGCTGGCTGCAGCCCAACCAGGGTTTGTTGATCATGAAAAAGAACTGGGTCCAGTATTTATATCATAATCCCGATACCGTTTGGGCCAATGTATTACACTGGTTGCTGGCACATCCTGTACTCGTGAATGGTTTGTTTGTGGCCGGTTTTTTATTGGAAGGCGTATTTATTGTGGGTTTTTTTACCAGGAAATACGATAAATGGCTGCTGGTAACATCTGTGTTGCTGGTATTGGGATTCTGGGTAACGGCCGACGCCCATTTTATCCACTTCCTTATTTTGTGTTTGACCCTGGCGCCATTCCGGAAAGTGCATGCAACAGGCATTGACCGGAACTGATGCGTTGCGCCAGCGGTTGCATGTTGCGGATCATTTGCCGGTATGCTTCTTCGCTAACGGAATCGATGGCTGTTTTAATTTCATGCAGGTTATTGATGGTGATACCAATTCCATATTTTTTTACAAGTTGGCCACTGGCGGCGGTAGCGGGTGCAATGATGGGCAAACCCGCCAGTATATACAGGGATAATTTATGCGGACTGTTATAAGCCAGGTAAGCTCCGTATTCGCCTGCGCATCTGTCAATACTTATACCATCCCAGATAAGGCCAAAACTCCCTTTCAGTTTACCGAGTATGGTATCTGCTCCAAACACCCCTTCATAAATTATATTGGGAGCAGCCGGTTGCCTACCCGACCCGTATATGCGGAAAGAAACCGGTAACAAAACCAGATCGCGTACAAAGGGACTTTTTTCAAGATTACCCGCAAATACCACCTCACCGGTTTTTGAACGGTTTGCAGGCATGGGTTGGGCCAGGAAATCGAAAAACTCCAGTTCTGTTAAATGAGCATGCGGCGCCACCTGCCGCATCCAGGCGGCCATGGATGCGTTATGTACAATAATAAATTTCAGTTTTTGCAGCGCTCTTTTTTCCCGTTGCAACAAACGGTCATCGAGGTTGCGTAAACCTTCTATATCGGTAATGGTCGCAACGATCTGTATGTTTTTCCAACGCAACAGGTTGATCAATAAACGGTGCATATGGGCATGCAGGGGAAACTGGAAAACCACCCGCGCGCCTACAGGAATGGTGAAAAAGGTTTTTACCAGGTAAAAAAAACGAGCCAGTTTGGCCTTCAGGGAATAACTGAATATGTATGGAAATTGAATGGCCTGGTAACCATTGTCAGCCAGTATTTTTTCGGTATCTATATTACCGATATGACCATGTACCACCTGGCCCAGGTATGGATGCTCGTTTATGTAATAGTTTTTTGCCATGATTGAAGCAATCCCTGTAATAATTTATTTTTCATAATAAAGGCCTGGCCGGCAAAATAAACCGGTATACAAATGGCCAGCGATAATAAAACGACCAGTGCCGGTGATTCTATATATTTTTCAATAAGCCGGATGATGGGTATAAACAAAGCGGCACAAATGCATGACTGCAGCAGGGTGCGGAAATCGATGAGGGGTAACTGCGGCCGCATTCTTCTTACCTGCCAATACGAGATCAGCAATATGATAGATTCTGCTATAATCAAAGCATAACAGGCACCCGTTTGATGAAAATAGTAAGATAAGATGAGGGAGAGTACCACAAAAACCAGTCCGCCGGTAACCAGCGCATACAGGTATTGTTTTTCGCGTTGGTGCGACATGAGGATCTGCTTTCCCAGGAACAGGTTATAGGTTTTGATAAAAGGCAATACCGCCAGTATTTGCAGGCTGGCCGTGGCGCCATGAAACCGATCGGACAAAACGACCTGCACCACGGGACCGGCCAGCAGGTAAATACCCAGTCCGGCCGGTATGGTAAGCAGCGTAATCAATTGCACCGAGCGCAGGATGGTTCTTTTCAGGTCGGCTTCGCGGTCGGCATGCACCAGGGCTACCGTTCGCGGGAACAATACCAGGAACATATCGGTAAGCAGGTTGCCCAACAGCCGCACAATACGAACCGGCAGTGCATATAAGCCTACAGCTGCCGCCGTGCTCACCATACCCAGCAATACATTATCCAGTATACTGGTTATACTGTAGAACAAACTGATGAGATAGGTAATACGGGTATGCCGCAGGTGATGCCGCCATTGTACGCCTTTAAATCGGATCTGCAGTTTTCTGAACACGATCACAGCGTTGGTGGCCAGATTGATGATGGCCGCCCCCACCATAATGCCATAATAAATATAATAGTGACCGGGTTCCTTAATGAGTATGAACATGGATGCCAACGCCAGCAGCCGGCTGATGAGGGATCGGGTAGTAATGTATCTGAATTTTTCGATGCCCTGAAAATACCATTCGCAGGCAAAAAAATTGACCAGTAGAAAAGCTACGGAAAAAAGCACCAGTCTGATATCCTGTATCTTTTGCCATAACAGGTAAACGGTAATGCCGTATAATACAAGCGTAATGCCCGACGTAACGAAATGCAGCAACAGCAGCTCCGACACCAGCCGGCGTTGTTTTGCATGGTCCTGCTGTATACGCGCCACCTCGCTAACGCCATAAGCGGCAATCCCGAACTCGGCAATGGCCAGAAAATAAAAACTCAGCGAATCGATAAAACTTACGCGACCAATACCATCGGGTAGTAATACGCGCGTAATATAAGGGATGGACACAAGGGGCAACAGCACCTGGCTGCAGGACAATAAAAAATTATAGGCTAAATTTTTTTTGAGGTTTGCCAAACGATGCCCGGAAATTTTAAACCGTTATGGTATGGTGCAAACATAATATATTTACGTTCATGAAAATAGGCATATTTGAAACAGAGCATTTTGAAGCCGCTTATCCGGTTATCAGGCTGTTTGATATGCCTTCGAACCAGCTGGTGATATTTACCACACCCGCTTCCTTCAGTATGCTGAACCAGCTGCTGAAAGAGGATATGCACCGCTATGAATGGGTGGTGGCCGAACAGCAGCCGCGCCGGAAATTTTTTCGCCAGCTGGAGCATATGGTAACAGCGCATCGACTGCAGCTTTTTTATATCAATACCATCAGCAGCAACCATATTTTATTTGCCCGTTTGATCAGGCGCTTGCCCGGGGTGCGTGTTGTACTCACTGTGCATGATATCAACTGTATGTTCCGGTCGCGCTGGTCCTGGCAGCCACGGAAACTGGTGCAGCATATCGGTAAAAAAGCATTGATCAGGCAGGTGCAGGAATTCAACGTGATCTCCGATACCATGGTACATCACCTGGTTCAACAAACCGGTGTACAAAAACAGGTGCACCAGGTTCCCGGGGCTGTTTTTGAAAACAGGCAGGCAAATCTTACTATCAACGATCATATACACCTGGTAGTGCCGGGAACAATAGATAAAAAAAGGCGGGATTATGATCAGGTATTTGCCTTATTGCAGATGGCCGAAAAAGAAGCCCTGCCGGTACACATTACCTTATTGGGCGCACCGGTTGATGAATACGGACATGAAATGATGCGCAGGGCCCGGGCATACCAGGGCGCCTGTACCAGGCTTTTGTATTACGATACAGCTATCGTGCAACAGGATGAATTTGACAAACAATTAAGCAGCGCGCATTTTCTTTATATACCCTCCGTAGTGGAAACCGCCATATGTTCCGGTATTCCCGAAACTTACGGCCTTACCAAATCGTCCGGTAATATCTTCGATGCCGTAAAACATGCACGGCCTTTTATAGCGCCTGCACACTTAACCATTCCACCTGCCCTGGAAAGCAGTTGTTATAAGATCAACAAACTGGAACAACTGGGGATATTTTTTCGCACGCTGCTAAGCGAAAAGCATGCGTATGAATGGTGGCAGCAACGTGCTCTTGCCAATTCCATGGAGTTTACCATTGGCAAGGTTCGTGAACGAAACCCGTCATTATTTTTTATCGCGCCATAGTCATATTCAATTGCGCCAGTTCCTGGGGCGGTAATTCTTCTTTCATTTTACGGAACAGGAACTCATCTTCAAAGCGGTTGTGTTGTTCTACCAGGTTGATGAAAGTTTTGTACAACTGATAGCCGTCGTCATAAAAAGGAAGGCGTTCGGCCAGTGTGCGGATGGTATCGTGGTCGCGTTTGAGGGTATTGATGAATACCCGGCTGAAATGGTGTTTTTGCAGGAAGGGAAACAGGAAGGTTTCTTCAGATTCAACGTGTTTCTGCACGCTGTTTCGCCAGAACTGGATGATGGATTGTTTGAGGGATTGTTTGTCTTTGTTTTGCTGAATGTCTTTCATCAATTCCCGGCATTGTAGTTTGTCTTCTATGTGTTGCCTGGTAAGGACTTGCAAGGTTTCCATATGAATATTCCTCCTGCGGAGGAATAAAACAAAGATCAATCCATAACAGGTTTTTGGGGAAAATTAACATTTTGTTTTTGGGTGTGAAGACCCGGGCGCCGGAGGTGCCCGGGTTGAATACGGTAGTTTTATTTAAGGCTGTTAATAATAGTGACAAACTCGCCGGCATTCAGCGATGCACCCCCTACCAATCCTCCATCCACATCCTCACACGCAAACAACTCTTTCGCATTATTCCCCTTCACACTCCCTCCATACAAAATAGAAACAGTACCCGCAACTTCCCCGCCATATTGCTTCGCCAACACCGCACGTAAGTGTGCATGCATTTCCTGGGCCTGTGCCGAACTGGCGGTTTTGCCGGTTCCTATGGCCCAGATAGGTTCATAGGCTATTACGAGGCGCTGGATATCTTTATCAGACAAGTGAAAAAGCGATTCTTTTAATTGCTGTTCCACATAGCTGTTTTGGGTACCAGCTTCACGTACCTGCAATGGCTCGCCACAGCAAAAGATGGGCGTAATATTGTTCTCAAGGCAAAGATTTACTTTTTCTGCCAGCATCTGGTTGCTTTCCTGGAAGTATTCACGGCGCTCGCTATGTCCCAGTACACAATAAGGGATGCCGATTGAGTTCAGCATTTCGGCCGATACTTCTCCTGTATAGGCGCCCGATTTTTTGTTATAGCAGTTTTGTGCAGCCACAAAATAATTGGCTTTGTCTGCGGTTTTGGTTTTCGCCATAATAAGGTAGGGAAAGGGAACGGCAAAAACCACCTGTTGATGTTCGGCCAGTGTGATATTGGCATCCAGGATATCGTTCAACAGTTTTTCTCCCTGCTGGTAAGTACCATTCATCTTCCAGTTAGCAGCAGCAATTTGTTTGCGCATAAAAAATCTTCTTTGGTTTAATTATTATGATTGCTCAAAAATATGCTTCAATATGGTGATTTCATCTGTTGTGAGTTCCCGGTTTTTAAATTTTTTCCAGTTGGCGATGTCGGCTATGGCTTTGTCGAATTCATAGCGGCTCAGTCCGCGGCTGCCCCAGGTAAAGCTGGGAATATATTTGGGGGTAAGTCCTTCGCCAAACACATGGGCGCAAATGCCTACCAGGGTGCCCGAGTTAAAAGAAGTGTTGATGGCGGTGCGGGAATAATCGCCCATCAGCAGACCGCATTTTAAACCGGCGCGTACATAATCGTTTGAGGCATGGTGCCATACCCTGATGTCGCTGGCGGTATTTTTCAGGTTGCTATTGGAAGTACCGGCGCCCAGGTTGCACCATTCGCCAATCACGGAATCGCCGAGGTAACCATCATGGGCTTTGTTGGAATAGCCAAAGATCACCGAATTTTTGATCTCGCCACCTACCACGCTGTAGGGGCCTATGGTGGTGGCTCCGTATATTTTGGCGCCCATCTTTACCACGGCGCCTTCGCATAAGGCAAAGGGACCCCTGATAAGACTGCCTTCCATGATCTCGGCATTCCTGCCTATGTAAATGGGGCCGGTAGATGCATTTAACACGCAGTGTTGCAAGCTGGCGCCGGGCTCAATGAATATATTACTTGAATTGATGGCCTGTACCGATTCGGGTATGGGCGCCGACTGGCGGCCTGCGGTGATCAGCCTGAAATCGTCGTGCAGGGCCTGTTCATTCCACTGAAATATATGCCAGGGAAACTGCAGCACCTTTACATGGTTATAATCGGGTTGAAAGGATGAATCTGTACTATTTTTGTTAATGGATTCAATAAATGACGGGGTTGGAATGATATTCGCGGCAAATACATACGCATCGTTGTTGTTGGGGATGGGGTTATTGGATAAGACGGTGACAGGCTGTTGCAGCATGCGTTCCCATTTCTCACGTATGGTTAAAATGCCGATGCGTATGTCGGCTACAGAACGGGTTTGAGCAAAGGGGAACAAGTGATAAGCCATCTCCTGGCTGGATAGGTAAACCGGCTTCATGATACAAGTTATTAATTAGACCTTCCTTAAACAAAAATCCCCTTCCCGAGAACGGGAAAGGGAAAGTATAGCCATGAAAAACAAAAATGTTTGTATTGAAATTACGCTTTTTATTTCTTCTTTTCGTAACGTTTCTTGA
>Ga0065721_10049024_pt1 | contig 51175 bp, 44 predicted proteins | sample Mesricmetagenome_FD_59108 | JGI IMG/M metagenome (GOLD analysis project Ga0065721, IMG submission 59108) | Mesophilic microbial community from rice straw/compost enrichment Sample: eDNA_1 v2 (version 2) | ecosystem: Engineered > Solid waste > Grass > Composting > Bioreactor | place: USA: Davis... | reverse complement strand
TTGCTTATCCTTATCTTAGCCGCCTGTTATACAGGACTTAATCAGACAACCTAAAATTTTAACAGATGGATTTTAAACAAATTCAGGAGTTGATCAAAATGATCAACAAGTCTAATATCGGTGAGGTGACAATTGAAGAGAAGGGATTTAAACTTACCATCAAACAAAAACAAGAACCGGCCCAAACTGTCATTGCAGCTCCTGTACAGCATTCCGCACCCGTTATGCCCGCCCTGCCGCAGGCGGCGCCTCCGCCACCTGTTCAATCGGCTGGTTCTGCTGCAGAGAAACCGAAGTCTGCCGAACCTGCCGCCGATAACCTGCTCACCATAAAAAGCCCGATGATCGGCACTTTCTACCGCAGCCCGGCTCCCGGTAAACCTGCCTTTGTGGAAGTAGGTGATGATGTTAGTCCTGGCAAGGTTGTTTGCATTATAGAAGCCATGAAACTTTTTAACGAGATAGAAAGTGAGGTGAAAGGCCGTATTGTGAAAGTGCTTGTTGAAGATGCTTCACCGGTAGAATACGACCAACCCCTGTTTTTGGTAGAACCGGTTTAAAATTTTTCAAATTAAACGAAAGAATGTTCAAAAAAATATTAATCGCTAATCGTGGAGAAATTGCCCTCCGGGTGATCCGTACCTGTCGTGAAATGGGCATCAAAACGGTTGCTGTATATTCAACGGCTGATAAAGACAGTCTGCACGTTCGTTTTGCCGATGAGGCCGTGTGTATAGGAAAAGCGGCCAGTACAGATTCGTATTTGAATATTCCTCATATTATGGCGGCCGCCGAGATTACCAATGCCGATGCTATTCACCCCGGCTATGGCTTCCTGGCTGAGAATGCCCGTTTTGCCGAAATCTGCGGCGAACATAATATCAAGTTCATTGGTCCCACCCCTGAGCAAATCAGGCGTATGGGCGATAAAATGACCGCCAAAGAAACCATGATCAAAGCCGGTGTGCCCGTGGTGCCTGGTGGCGAAGGTTTGCTGGAAAGTCTTGAACAGGCAAAAAGCCTGGCCAAAGAAGTAGGTTATCCCGTGATATTAAAAGCTACTGCCGGTGGTGGTGGTAAGGGTATGCGCGTAGTATGGGATCCCGAAGAAATGGAGCGCGCCTACAATACGGCCAAGGCCGAGGCCGGCGCTGCCTTCAAGAACGATGGCGTATATATGGAAAAATTCGTGGAAGAACCACGTCATATAGAGATACAGGTGGCCGGCGACCGTTATGGCAAAGTATGTCACCTGAGCGAGCGCGACTGCTCTATTCAGCGCCGTCACCAGAAACTGGTGGAAGAATCACCTTCTCCCTTTATGACGCCCGAACTGCGCCAGCGTATGGGCGAAGCCGCCATCAAAGCTGCTTCGGCCATTGGGTATGAAAGTGTGGGCACCATCGAGTTTCTGGTAGACAAACACCGCAATTTCTACTTCATGGAAATGAATACACGTATCCAGGTAGAACATTGCGTAACCGAAGAGGTGACCAATTTCGATCTCATTAAGGAACAGATCAAGATAGCGATGGGTGAAGCCATCAGCGGACAAAATTACGAGCCGCAACTGCATGCCATCGAATGCCGTATCAATGCCGAAGATCCGTATAACGATTTTCGTCCCAGCCCTGGTAAGATCACTACCCTGCATCAACCCGGCGGCCATGGTATTCGTGTAGACTCCCATGTATATGCCGGTTATGTAATACCCCCTTATTACGATTCCATGATTGCCAAGATCATTGCCGTAGCGCGTACCCGCGAAGAGGCCATCAATACCATGAGCCGCGCTTTAAGCGAGTATGTGATAGAAGGGGTGAAGACCACCATTCCTTTCCATCAACAGCTGATGAAGAATGTGGCGTTTTGTAAAGGTGATTTTAATACGAAGTTCCTGGAAAGTTTCAAGATGATATAAAAGCTTTCACACTATACCGCAAAACGGGCTGTGAAGCCCGTTTTGCTTTTATTGGTTCGTGAATTGTATAATCGCTTCTTCTATTTGCTCCTCCACACCATAAAACCCTGCCAGCTTCCTTATTACAGCTTCTACTATGGCATCGGGACAGGAAGCGCCGCTGGTGATCAATATCCTGGCCGGTTTATTGGCAGGCAGGTAATTCACCGTCAACTGCTCTTCTTTTGTATGAAAATTATAGTGCAGGATGTTTTCGCGCGACAATATTTTTTCTGCGGAATTAATAAAAAAGGCAGGCAATTGCAATTCACACAACTCCACCAGGTGTGTGGTGTTGGAGGAATTATATCCACCCACTACAAGGGCTATGTCGGCCGGTGTTTGCAACATGCCGTTTACCGCCGTTTGGTTATCGTTGGTGGCATAACACAATGTATCGCGGGTATCAGCAAAACGTTCTTCTGTAGTGCCGTAATGGCTTTGTATGGTTTGTTTCAGATATTCGGCAATGGCCTGTGTATCAGTAGCCAGTTGCGTGGTCTGGTTCACCACACCAATGCGTTGCAGGTGTTGGGTGGCATCAAAACCCTGCGAATACCTGCCGGCAAAATCAATATAAAACTGTTCTGCCGGTTTTTCACCGGTGATGTATTTGGCCAGGTTCATGGCTTCGGCCATATCGTTTACGATTACCGAAGGCGCGTTTTGAGCAGCATGTGAAAAAGTAGCCCTGGTTTCTTCGTGTTTGGGTTTGCCATGTATCACAATGGTATACCCTTTCTGCGCAATTTGTGCGCTGCGATTCCATACTTTCTCCACAAAGGGGCAGGTGGTATTGTATTTTTCAACCGGTATGCCCAGCGCATTCAGCTTCGATTCAATTTCCAGTGTGGTGCCAAATGCGGGAATGATCACCACATCATCGGGTGTGAGTTCTTCAAATGGTATCAACTGGTTCCCATTGGTATCCTGCAGGAATTGCACGCCGCGGCTTTGCAGATCGGCATTTACCTGCGGGTTATGAATCATTTCGCTCAGCAAAAAAATTCGTTTGCCGGGATGGCTGTCGATGGTGCGGAAAGAAATTTCAATGGCATTTTCTACCCCGTAACAAAAACCAAAATGACGGGCCAGGTAAATATGCAGATCGCCCAGTTTCAACAGGGTAGGGGTGAAATCCTTCTTCAACCTGTCTGCTGCTTTCCGTGCATTTTTAATGGCGGTGATCAGCGGACTTCTGTACGTAATGGGAACATTAAATGTTTTCATGCCATGATATAACAGGTGCAAAGGTACAATTTGTTTAGGGTTTGGGGTATATTCGTGAGGTTGGAAGTCGGAGGTCGGAAGTCAGAAATCTGAAATACTGGTCTTTGTGACCTTTGACCTCTGGCATCAGACATCTGGCCGCTGACTTTTGACCTCCGACCTCTGACTTCAAATAAAAGATATTATGCAGCGACGTTTTACCCCAGTAGCCTGGAGCACCACCAGCAATATGTACGAAGTGAATGTGCGGCAGTACACCCCCGAGGGCACCTTTAATGCATTTGCCCGGCATTTGCCCCGCCTGCGCGATATGGGTATCGAAACCCTGTGGTTTATGCCCATCACCCCCATCAGCCAGGAAAAAAGACAGGGCACCCTGGGCAGCTATTATGCCTGTTCTGATTATAAAGCCATCAATCCCGAATTTGGCACCCTGGCCGATTTTAAAGCCCTGGTCAATAAAGCACACAGCATGGGTTTCAAGGTCATCATGGACTGGGTGGCCAATCATACCGGTTACGATCATATATGGACCAAAACCCATCCCGAATACTATAAGAAGAACGCAGAAGGCAAATTTTACGATACCAATAACTGGCACGATGTAATTGATTTGAACTATTACGACCATGGTTTGCGAGCCGCCATGATAGATGCGATGGCTTATTGGGTAAAGGAATGCGATATAGATGGATTTCGTTGTGATATGTGCCACCTGGTGCCGCTGGATTTTTGGCAAAAGGCCCGCACTACCCTGGATGCCATCAAACCCCTTTTTTGGCTGGGCGAAACACAGGATGTGGCCTATCTCTCGGTTTTTGATTGTATGTATGGCTGGCGCTGGATGTCGGCCACCGAGAAATTTGCCAGGCACGAGGCGGGTTTACAGCAGTTGTATGATGTGCTGAACCATTATGAATCTGATTGTCCGCCCGGCACCTTCCCATTATTATTTACATCCAACCACGATGAAAATACCTGGAATGGTACCGAATTTGAGAAATACGGCAGTTTGTCGAAGCCGCTGGCGGTATTTAGTTGTACCTGGAACTGTATGCCGTTGATTTATACCGGGCAGGAATTGCCATTGCACAAGCGCCTGCCTTTTTTTGACAAAGACCATATAGAGTGGAAAGAGAAACCCGAATTGCATTCATTTTATAAAACCCTGCTGGAGTTGCGTAAGGCGCATCCTGCATTGCAAACAGGCGTACCACCGCGTATCATTCCAATTGAAAGCAATATTCCGGTCATGGCTTTTCACCGGCAGCAGGGTGAGCGGGAGGTGCTGGTGATATTGAATTTTTCAGGGAACGATGCTACGATACAGGTGCCTGTAAATGGCCATTTCACCAACTTGTTTACCAACCAGTTGGTGGCGATGCCCGGGGCTATGGCTATTACCGGGTACCAGTATTTTGTATTGGTTAAATAAGCGGCTTCCAGAAACATTCAAAAAAAATCCCGGACCAAAACTGGCCCGGGATGCTATTACCTGATAAGCTATTATTTATTTAGCGTTGTCCAGGTTAATGATAATCGGGTAAACCCCTTCATAACCCGGATATATACCTTCCAGTTTCACACTGCCTGTAGCAGTTTCCAGTGTCTTACGCAGGTCATCTACGTTGGTGATGTCTTTGTTATTTGCTTTAATGATCACATAACCTTCCTGAATACGCACCTTGCTTAGCAAACCTCTGCTACCAATTAATTTTACCACAACACCACCTTTTACACCCAGTTCTTTGGCGTCTTCCTTGCTCAGATTTTCCAGGTCGGCGCCCAGTTTATCCAGCACTGAGTTCTTGACGATATCAGTGGTGCCGGTGAGGTTTTTCAATGTTAATGTGGTAGTGTATTCCTTGCCGGCGCGGCGGTAGGTAAGGGTGATCTTGTCGCCGGGACGATAGGTAGCAATCTGTCCAACCAGGTCGGCCCCGCTGATCACAGGTACGCCATTGATTTTGGTGATGATATCGCCTTTTTTAATACCGGCAGCTGCGGCGGCACCGCCTTCACGGGCATTCATTACATATACACCGCCGTCGTCTTTGATACCGTTTTGTCTTTTTTCCTCTTCGCTGAGGTTATCACGCGGATATTCAATACCCAGGTAAGCCCTTTGCACGGTGCCGAATTTCATGAGGTCGGCAACGATCTTCTTCACAATGTTCACCGGTATGGTGAATGAGTAACCTGCATAGGCGCCGGTGGGCGAGGCAATGGCCGAGTTAATGCCGATGAGCTTGCCCTCGGTATTTACCAGCGGACCACCACTGTTACCCGGGTTCACGGCTGCATCGGTTTGAATAAACGATTCAACCGGTGTATTGCTCTGGCGGCGGTTAATTTCCAGCGTTCTGCCTTTGGCGCTTACAATACCGGCTGTAACGGTGGTTTCCAGTGTAAGCGGATAACCTACAGCCAGTACCCATTGGCCTATCTTCACATCGTCGGAATTACCATACAACAGGAAGGGGAGGCTTTTTGCATCAATCTTGATCACTGCCAGGTCGCTGCTGGGATCGGCAGCTATCAGCTTTGCCTTGAAAGATTTTTTATTGGTAAGTGTTACGGTAATATCGTCGGCGCCATCGATTACGTGGTTATTGGTAACGATATAACCGTCTTCACTGATGATAGCACCCGAACCGGAAGCCATTTGAGGAATGGAACGGTAACGGTCGCCAAAAAAGTCGTCGAGGTCGGGGAATAGGTCGCCGAATGGATTATTCCGCGGCAGGTTATTGCTTACCGTGCGGGTGGCTTTTGTTTTGATGTGCACGGTTGCCGGGATAGCGGCTTCCGCGGCAGCGGAGAAATCTACGGGAGTTTGTCCTGCCAATCCGTTAAATCCTGCATAATTGGCCGGTATTTTTCCCGAATCACCACCGCGTTGACCCTGTTCGTACACATAGGTATCGCCTTTCAGGTGGTTATAACCCCACATGGTAACAGCGGTAGTAGAAGCACTCAGGAGTATAACAGCCAGAATTTGTTTCCACTTCATTTGTTATGAGTTTTATAGAATTTTCGAATTACTACAATGTCAAAATACATGCCTGTGACGGCAAATAAACGTCAGAAATCTGTTCCGGGTGGCGCCGATCGTCCTGTTTAACATTTAATTTACTAAAGTCTTCGTAGATCGGCTTTACTAATATACTAAAAGTAATCAGTATTAGCGAATTGCAAAAGCATGTTCAAAAAAATTGATTACTTGTAATGATGCAAATATTACAGGCTGATTGCCAGTTTTTCACGTAGCCGGAAATATTTTCAGGGTGGTGTTGCAGTTTTTTGGGGCAGCACTACCGCATTCCTGGTTGGTTAAACCTTCCCCCGCCGGCTTCACAATTCCAGCAAAAATTGCAGTGTGTCAACCCCATCGGCATAATCTGTCAGGGTCGGTTGCTGCGCCTGGCCAAAAGGCGTATACTGTTTACCCACTATACATTGCACCTCTTCACTGGCCTTCAAACCAGCCGCTACTTCTGCCTCCTTCTTATAAAATTCATAATTCAACTGGCTGATAGGACTGAACAAGGCCTTGTTTTCATGCAATATCACCGAATCGTTCGTCATATAATACGCCTTGTTCAGAATAAGCACCGCCAGTATATAGTCGTAATTGTTTTTGTATTTATGATGATCGGCCAGGTAATTGTATTTCTTAAACGTTTCCAGCAGGGGTAAAAAATCATAGTTTTCCGGTACATACAATTTGGTAACATTGCGGCAGCCCAGTCCGAAATACTGGTACACATCATCGGCCAGTTTCTCCAGGTCCTGTATAGTTTCGTTCCCATTCAACACCGCTACAGACGTTCGATTGCGGCGAATGATATGCGGATATCTGCTGAAATAATATTCAAAATACCGCGCTGTATTATTGCTGCCCGTGGCAATATAGGCATCGCAGTTTTTGAGCATGTCTGCAAAACCAATCAACTGCCTGGTCTCCTCATCCCATGCATGCAATTGCTGCACCAGGTGTTTGATCAGTACATCGTCTTTGGAAGAGAGTTTTATGGTTTGCCGGTGACCCGATATAAAAGCGCATAAAAAGTCGTGAAATCCCACCATCGGGATATTGCCGGCCATCACAATACCTACGTTTTTAGGGGCTTTATTTTCTGGCGGAATGCCATATTGTTGGGTCCAGGCCTGCAGCTTGTCTTTCTTCAAAAAGCCATTGGCGATGGCGTTTGCCGCCAGATCGATGAACTCGGGTGTAAACCAGCCATTTTGGATGCTGGCCCTGTGTTTGGCCGCCTGCCATTCCTCGTTATTTTCCAAAATATAATCGCCCAGTCTGTTCAATAAAACATGTCGTTGTTGTAAATTCATTCCACCGTATATTTGTTTGTGAAAATAGATGTATTCAACCCTGTAAAATTCTGCAAGTTATGGCTATTAAAATTACTGAAGAATGTATCAACTGCGGAGCCTGTGAGCCCGAATGTCCGAATAATGCAATTTATGAGGGGGGAGTAGAATGGGCTATTGCAGATGGAACTACCGTAAAGGGGTCATTCACGCTGCTTGACGGCACGGTTACAGATGCCGATGCGCGCCATGCACCTATCAGTGTAGATACTTATTACATCGTTCCCAATAAATGTACTGAATGCCAGGGTTTTCATGAAGAGCCGCAATGTGCTGCTGTTTGCCCGGTAGATTGCTGTGTTCCCGATGAAATGTATCAGGAGACCGTGGAAGAACTGATGGCTAAGAAAGCGAAATTGCATATATGAGGTCAGAAGTCAGAGGTCGGAAATCGGAAAATACAGGAAGTTTCTGAGCTCCCACCTCTGACTTCCGACCTCAGAAAAATTTTGCTTCCCGGCCAAATTTTTCGTAAATTAGAATCAGAATAGTAATTGTAGCCTCTGTGCTACTTTATTAGTGGCGGGTGATATGTCCTGCCGTAATGAGGTGAAGGATTAACGGCCTTCACCTTTATTATTTTAAAGAAGTCTTAAATTGTCTGAACTGCTATTTGTAATCCGGCTTGCTTTTTCGTTTATTTGCTGAAAATTTTCCAACCATTAATGAAGCCGAAAATAGCCTTTATTACCGGCGGGTATTCTACCGAATCCGTCATTTCCTATAAAAGCGCCGAAACCATTGAAAAAAACATCGATACCGAGAAATATTCCGCTTACAAGATAGATATCACACCCAACGGGTGGTTTTATGAAGATGCCAGCGGCCATAAAACAGCCGTTGACCGCAACGATTTTTCCCTCACCCTGGAAGGCCAGAAGATCCGTTTCGACGCCGTTTTAATAGGTATTCACGGCACACCGGGCGAGGATGGCAAGCTGCAGGGCTATTTCGATCTTTGCGGCATACCCTATACCAGCTGTGACTCAGCCACTTCGGGGCTCACCTTCAATAAAAGGTATACCGTGGCCGTGGCGGCTTTTGCTGGCATAAATGTTGCCAAATCTGTTCATATTTTTAAACACAGCCCGGTAGCGCCGGCGGATATTTTGCGTCAATTGAAGCTGCCGGTGTTTGTAAAACCCAATAACGGCGGATCGAGCATCGGCATGAGCAAAGTAAACAAAGCCGAAGAACTTTCTTGTGCGTTGGATAAGGCGTTTAAAGAGGACGACCAGGTGCTTGTAGAAGAATTTATATCTGGCCGGGAATTCACTGTAGGAATGTTTAAATCGCCCGGGGGCATCATTGTACTGCCGATTACCGAAGTGAGGTCGAAAAAGGATTTCTTCGACTATGAGGCCAAATACGAGGGTTTGAGTGAAGAAATCACACCGGCACAGGTAGAGGAGGCCATTGCCGAAAAAGTGCGGCAAACGGCCAGGAAAGTATACGAGTTGTTCAACTGCCGGGGTGTGGTGCGCATTGATTTTATTTATAACGAGGAAAGGCAGGACGTGTATATGCTGGAGATCAATACCGTGCCGGGACAAAGCGAGGCCAGCATTGTTCCCCAGCAGGTAAAAGCCATGGGATGGACCCTCAGGGAATTTTATTCGGCACTGATAGACGATGCATTGAGCAGGAAATAAGATTTGAAGGCGAAGGCCGTTATTTTATAAACAAACATTAATACCTGTGTTCAAATTCATAACCGGAAAACCACTTTGGGTACATATTTTAGCTGGTTTAGGGTTAATAATTTTACTGGTTATCATATTTCTGCAATCGCTTCAATGGATCACCCGGCACGATAAAACCCTTACCATTCCCAACGTAACCGGTAAGACCTTTGAACAGGCCAAACAAATGCTGGAAGCACAGGGTTTTGAAGTGCAGATACAGGATTCAACGTATAATGATACCGCCGCACCTGCATCGGTATTGCGTCAGTTTCCCGATGCCGATGCTACTGTTAAAGTAAATCGTACGGTTTACCTGACCGTTAACCGTAAGGTGCCGCCGTTGATAGACATGCCCAACCTGGAAGGGCTGAGCTACCGCAGCGCCGAAATTGCCATTCAGCAATATGGCCTGAAACTGGAAGATACCGTATACCGCACCGATTTTGCCAAGAACTCGGTACTGGAACAACAATATAACGGGCAACGCATCAAGGCCGGTACGAAGATACCGCAGGGCAGCAGTATTGTGCTGGTATTGGGCAGCGGCCTGGGTAGTGAAGAGTTTACCGTACCCAATATGTATGGACTCACTTACAGTGATGCCAAAGTGCTGTTGGAATCCACCGGCTTGAATGTGGGTATTGTGATGCCGAATGCCGATCCCAACGCATACGTATACAAACAACGCCCCGAGCACAAAACGCCCGACGGAAGGTTGAACAAGATTCGCCAGGGCCAGTCGGTTGACCTGTGGCTGATGACCGAAAAGCCGCCGCCGCAAACCACTGTACCTAGCGTGCCCGACAACGATGATCAGTAATAGTGAATTTAAATAAACGAACGTTATGCAAACAATAACCCCCGAAGAAGTAAAAGAGCGCATGACAAAGGGCGAAGCGCTGAACCTGGTAGATGTGCGTGAACCTAACGAGCATGCTGAATTCAATATCGGCGGACAGTTGGTGCCGCTGGGCAATATCCGCAATATGCAGGTAGATGAGTTGGAGAATTTGAAGGATAAGGAAGTGATTGTGTACTGCCGTAGCGGCAATCGCAGCGGGCAGGCCGCGATGATACTGGAGACGATGGGTTTTCAGAATGTGAAGAATTTGACCGGCGGAATGCTGGCCTGGGAGGAGAAGTTTGGGAGGTGATTTCGCCTGCGCTGAAGCTTCTGCAGATACAACCTGATTTGTATACTTAATCCATATCACTGTGCTCAAATTCATTACCGGTAAACCGCTTTGGGTCAATATACTTATTGGTTGCGGCATATTCCTGCTGTTGTTTGTATTATTGATGCAATCACTCGGGTGGATCACCCGGCACGATGCCGTTTTGCCTGTACCGGCCGTCACCGGCAAATCGCTGGACGATGCTAAAAAGCTGCTGGAAGGGCAGGGGTTCGAGGTGGTGGTACAGGATACCGTATTCACCGATACAGCGCCCCTGTTATCTGTGATGAACCAGTTTCCGGAGGCGGAGGCCATTGTAAAAAAGAACCGTACCATCTTTCTCACCATCAATCGTGATGTTCCACCTGATATAGCCATGTCCAACCTGGAGGGCAGCACCTATCGCAGTGCCGCAATATCCATTACGCAGCATGGACTGAAGCTGGAAGATACCATTTACAGGAAGGACTATGCGCGCAACATGGTGCTGGAGCAGTTGTATAAAGGAGAACGTATACAACCTGGCACCAAGATACCGATGGGAAGTGCTATTACATTGGTGTTAGGTACAGGGCTGGGTAATGAAACTTTTGATATGCCCGATTTATTTGGCATGACATTGAGCGAAGCGAAGGAAGTGATTGAAAGCAGTGGATTGATGATGGGAACTGTGATTCCGGCAAATGCGCACCCTGGTACTTATGTGTACAGGCAATCGCCCAACGCGCAAACGCCTACAGGCCGGGCAAACCAGGTGCGGCAGGGGCAGATAGTAGATATATGGGTGCAAACAGACAGGCCTGTGCGGGAGGCGCCGGAGCCGGAGCCGGTTGATTCAACCGGAGGATATCAGTAAAATAGAAAAGCCCTGTTAAAACAGGGCTTTTATGTTGGTAGAATTTCGCTATAACTTCACATTTACCCCCACCATCCCATTTCTCCCCGCCATCGGGAAATAAAAATTCTCTGTAATCATACTACCTCCATACAAATAACTATACGTATACCCATTGGGTTCATACCGCTTATTCAACACATTATTCACCTGCAATACCAACCCTAGTTCCCGTATCCCCACATTCCTCAATACATAACTCACCCTGGCATCCTGCACATAATAAGCATCCAGGCTCCTGCTTCTGTTCGATGTATTATCCAGGAACTGCCTGCCCACATATTTCCCCATCAAACTAATCTCCAGGTTCTTCACCGGCAAAATATTAACCGTACCGCTACCGGTTAAATCGGGCGATAATGCAATATCTGTAGTACCATGTGCAATAGCTTTCTGCCCATCGATATCATAGTCGTAATAATACTCTGTAAAGTTCCTGATCTTGTTTCTGCTCAGGGTTATATTCGCAGCTGCATTCAGCCAATGCGTAAACCGCAGGCCGCCCTGCAACTCAATGCCCATACGATAACTATCCGGCGCATTGGTACGCGTAAACGCTCCCACATCGTTGATCCTGCCGGTGAGCACCAGTTGGTCTTTATACAACATATAATACAGGGTGGCGCCCCAGTTATAGGCACTGCCCTTACGCTCCACACCCAATTCAAAATCGTGCAATTTCTCCGGCCGGGGCTGTTCATTCATGCCCGCCTCAAAATCATCACGGTTGGGTTCCTTTTGTCCCAGCGAATACGATGCATACAACTGGTAATTGTTTTGGCTATATACCAGCCCCAGTTTGGGATTTACAAAATTCCAGGTATTACGCACATGCAGTGAAGGATTATCCCTGAACCCACCGATATTATATAATACCCTTCGGTATTGCAGATCGGCAAAAGCCTGGAATGCACTGCTGAACTGATGCTGGTATTTTACATAGGCATTCACATCGGTTTTATACGATTCCAGGTTATACCAGCGATAGTCTTTCGGTATACTGCCCTCGGCGGCCCACAACACCTTGCCATAATGTTTACCATCATACCGGTTCCATCCACCACCTGCAATCAACTGGCTGGCGCCGCGTTGGTATTGAAGCGAAGCAATCTGTCCGTAATAATAGTTATCCAGCCACAATTGTCGTACCAGGTCGGTCTCGGAAATGGTATCAGTGCCATGTATCACATCAGTCAGACCATAATCGCTGTAAGCATGCAGCGGTTTGTATTCTTCATAATACCCGCGGCCACGGGTAAGGAAAAAAGCGGTATTAAATACCAGTGCGTTTTTGAAATCGTGGTTCAGAAATAACTGGTAATGGTCCTGCTGGTAGTTATCGGTTTGATTGGAATAAGTGAAATAATTGTATTTCCTGGGATCGGAATGGAAGAGGTTCACCGAATCCTGTTCGGTGTAATACATCGAGCCCAGGTTGTTATAATAATGTGTTTCCAACGCCGCACGGTCGTTGCGCAGTTTGGCCTCAGGCACGCCATTCCATGCCTGGTAGGTTTTTTCAGTGCCCGAAAAAACATTCAGTCGCACGGAGGTATTTTTATTCATCCAGGCGCCCGACAGGTAAAACGACCGCAGGTTGCTGCTGGCGCGTTCTACAAAACCATCGCTGCTGATCTTCGACAAACGGGCATCGATGGTAAAATGATCATCTATCAAACCGCTGCCTGCCTTAACCGTATGCTTCCAGGTATTGAACGAACCATAGCTGTTATTGATCTCTGCGTAAGGCGTGGTATTGGTTTCGTTGGTGGCCATATTGATGGTGGCGCCAAAAGCGCCGGCCCCGTTTGTGGAGGTGCCCACACCGCGTTGCACCTGTATGCTGTTGACCGATGATGAAAAATCGGGCAGGTTCACAAAAAAGCTGCCCTGCGATTCGGCGTCGTTGTAGGGAATGCCGTTCAGGGTAACGTTAATGCGGGTAACATCGGTACCACGTATGCGAATACCCGTGTAGCCAATGCCAGTACCGGCATCGGAATTCACCACGGTTGAGGGTGTTTGATTCAATATAAAGGGCAGGTCCTGACCCAGGTTTTGTTTTTCGATGTCTCTTTTACTGAGGTTGGTCTTGGTAAAAGGCGATTTGTCGCCGGCCCGCGTGGCTCTGATCTCCACCGGGTGCAGAAAGAGGTTCAATCGCTCCAGTTGAATGTTTGCCGTACTGCCCGTGGTCACCGTTTGTTCTACCGATTGAAAACCTATCGATGTAACACGGATGGTGTAGTTGCCCGGGCGTAGCCTGCTAAAGGCAAAATAGCCCGAATCGTTGGTGAGTGTGGTGGTTTGCCGGTCCAGTTCTACCGTAGCCGAGGCAATGGGTTGGGCGTTGGAAGCATCTGTTACCTTTCCCGAGATCTGTGCAATGGACCCATGGGCGAGTAACAGGTAGCAAATCCCCAAAAACATTTTTTTCATTACACAATCATTTTCACATTGAAAAAATGGTTTGAGAGAAATGCTGCGAAAGTGAAGTTATAGTATGACCTACCTTCCCTGCGCAGGCATTACCCTGTTCAGGTTCTACGGGTATTATCTCAGCCTTCCGGCCCTGGCCGGAAAGCACCCCGAGGAATCTGCAGTTCAAAAAAGCGATGTAAAGATAGATCAAATAATTTTTAGAGATATTGTAACATTTCGCCAGCCTTGTGCGTCACACCCGAAAGTGTTTGTATGGCAAAAGCCTTGTTAACCTGTATCATGCTCTGTATCAGTAGTTTGGCAATGACCCAGGAAAAGGGGAAGGTGATTTACGACGAAAATGCTGAGGCGAGGACCGTGGGCAGCTTTCACGCCATAAAGGTGTCGCACGGTATTGATTTGTTTATTAGCCAGGGAACGGATGAGGCCGTGGCGGTGAGTGCTGTTCAGGCCGGCCACCGCAACCGTATTAAGACCGTGGTGGAGGATGGGGTGTTGCGGATTTATTTTGACGACCGGGTAATGGGTTGGAACTGGCGTGGCCGTAATATGCGGGCTTATGTTTCGGTGAAGACCATCCGGGAAATAGCGGCATCCGGTGGATCGGATGTGATTGTGCGTGGGGCGCTGAACTGTCCGGATTTGAAATTAAAGCTCTCCGGTGGCAGTGATTTTAATGGTGAGGTGCATGTCACCAATCTGGAGATCGATCAAAGCGGGGGCTCTGATAGCCGTGTACGCGGCAAGGCCGTGAATGTAAAGGTGGAGGCCAGTGGCGGCAGTGATTTTAACGGGTATGAACTGGATGCTGAATATGCCATTGTAACCGTGAGTGGGGGGAGTGATGCCGATGTGAAAGTGAGTAAGGAGCTGGCGGCGGAGGCCAGTGGCGGGAGTGATGTAAATTATAAGGGTAACCCTGTGATCAAGTATAAGAGTGCGAGTGGGGGGAGTAGTGTGACGAAGCGTGGCTAGGAAGTGAAGCATCGTCCCGAAGGGACGACCCTATGGTAACCCGGCACGCAGTGCCGGGATGATATGATAATGATTACTTACAATATAAGAGGCCGTCTCAGTATGAGACGGCCTCTCTATGTTGCGAAGGGGAGGATCGAACTCCCGACCTTCGGGTTATGAGCCCGACGAGCTACCGCTGCTCTACTTCGCGATGTGGGGTGCAAAGATAAAGATATCTCTCTTTGCATCCAAACAATTTTTATTCTTCTACATTTGCAGGAATTTTGAATCATCATGAAAGCGGGTTTCGTTAATATATTCGGCCGGCCCAACGCAGGCAAAAGCACATTGCTCAACGCCCTCATGGGCGAAAAGCTCGCCATTGTGTCGCCCAAAGTGCAAACCACCCGCCACCGCATCAAAGGCATACTCACCGAAAGCGACTACCAGATCATCTTTTCCGATACACCCGGCATCATAGAACCGAAATACAAACTGCAGGAAAAAATGATGCAGGCTGTAAAAACGGCGCTTGAAGATGCCGATGTGGCGCTGTTGCTGGTAGACATCAACGAGAACCACGAAGAGGTGAATGCCATTTTCGAATCGCTTCACCTGAAGGTGCCCGCCATTGTGGTGATCAACAAACTGGATGCCGCCAATGCGGAGAAAAAAGAAGCGGTATTTGAATATTTCCGCTCCAAACCCTATTGCAGGGCGCTGGCTGGTATTTCGGCCCTGCAACAAACGGGTATCAAAGAACTGATCGGCGCCATTCTGGAGTTTTTACCGGAAAGTCCGCCTTTTTTCGAAGGCGACGAACTGACCGATTTGCCCACCCGCTTTTTTGTGGCAGAAATGATCCGGGAAAAAATATTTTATTTATTCCAGGAAGAAATTCCCTATCATACCACGGTGATCGTAAATGAATTCAAGGAAAAGGCCACCCTGGTGAAAATTTCTGCCGATATTATTGTTAACCGCGAATCGCAAAAAGGCATATTGCTGGGCGAAGGCGGTAAAATGATCCGGCAACTGGGCACCGAGGCGCGAAAAGATATAGAACAATTTCTGGCGCAAAAAGTTTTCCTGGAATTGTTTGTGAAGGTGCGGCCCAAATGGCGCGATAATGACTTCATGTTAAAAGAATACGGCTATCACTAAATATTTGAAGCACATTTTATGGCAGGTTTTACAGTTGCAATTGTTGGAAGACCCAATGTAGGCAAGAGCACATTTTTTAATCGAATGCTCGAGAAACGCAAGGCCATCGTAGATGATATCAGCGGTGTTACACGCGACCGGCAATATGGGGTAGCCGAATGGAATGGCAAATCCTTTAATATTATCGATACAGGCGGTTTTGTACCGCAGAGCGACGATGTTTTTGAAAAAGAGATTGCCAAACAGGTGATCATTGCAGTGGAAGAAGCCAATGCGCTGCTGTTTATGGTAGATGCCGCCACGGGCATTACCGACCTCGACTCTTCGATGGCCGATGTACTGCGCCGTACGCATAAACCGGTGTTCCTGGTGGTGAACAAGGTAGATAACCACGAACGCCTGCTGGAAGCCACCGAGTTTTACGGGCTGGGTTTCGACAATATCTTTTTCGTATCCTCAATGAGTGGCAGCGGTACCGGCGAATTACTGGATGCCGTGGCCGCACTGATCACCGATGAACAGGTGGCCGCAGTACAGGAAGAGGCCGGGTTGCCCAAGTTTGCTATTATTGGTCAGCCGAATGTGGGCAAGTCATCGTTATTGAATGCCCTGATTGGGCAGGAGCGCACGATTGTAAGTGATATTGCAGGAACAACACGCGATACCATTCATACACATTATAATCTTTTTCAGAAAGAATTTGTGCTGATCGATACCGCCGGTATTCGCCGCAAAACCAAAGTACATGAAGACCTGGAATTCTATTCGGTGATACGCGCTATCAAAGCTATGGACGAGGCCGATGTGTGCCTGCTGATGCTGGATGCACAAAAGGGCATCACGGCACAGGACCTGAATATTTTCAGTCTGGCTGCCCGCAAAGGCAAGGGCATTGTACTGCTGGTGAACAAATGGGATACCGTGGAAAAAGCCACCAACACCGCCCGTGATTATGAAAAAGAATTAAAGAACAGGCTGGCGCCTTTTACCGATGTACCGGTGATCTTCATCAGCGCCCTGGAGAAATTGCGTATTCATAAGGCTATTGAAATGGCGCTGGAAGTATATGAGAACAAAAAACGGAAAATCCCCACTTCAGAACTGAACGATGTTATGCTGAAAGCCATATCATCGTATAATCCGCCCGTAGTACGTGGCAACCCTATTCGTATTAAATATATAACGCAGTTGCCTACCCAGGTGCCGTCGTTTGCCTTCTTCTGTAATTTCCCCGACGATATTAAACAGCCTTATAAAAATTACCTGGAGAACCAGTTGCGCGCCCATTTTAATTTCACGGGTGTGCCGGTAAGAATATTTTTCAGGAAGAAATAATTTTTTGCATTCATAATTATTTTTATATCTTCGTATAGGTGATGATGATAGTATGTTAAAACTACTATCATTATGCGTAGAAGATATTTCCTGTATGGCTGGCATTGCCTGCTTATGATCCTTTTCCGGCAAGCACCTATCTTTTCACAAATCAAATGGGATGGCGGTGGTGGAGATGGCCGTTGGTCAAACTCCGCAAACTGGTCGGGCGATGTATTACCCACTGCATCGGATGATGTAGTGCTGGATAATACATTTATTTTCGGTAATTATACTATAGAAGCCGATGCAGCCATAACCATCCGGTCACTGACTATCCAGCCCTCTTTAAGCCATCACATCACACTGTTATTACCAGCTGGCAATACAGCGGTTCCGGCATTTACGGTTTCCAACATCACCATTGATAATGGTGGTGTTTTCAGGAATGCGTCCGGCGCCGACAGCGGCCAGCCGTTGATCATCACCGATTCCCTGCGCATCAATAATGGCGGGCGTTTTGTGCAGAACACCGATCGAAGTCATGCCGCCATTGTAACCGTGCTGTCCGCAGCCTCCGGTACGGAAGAAGGTATATTTGAATTTGATTTGCCCGGCGCCTCCAATACCATTTCATTAAGCGGCCGGCGTTTTGGCAAGCTGGTGTTTTCTTCCAATGCCATGCCTGGTATTGCAAACTATACGGCCACAGGTACAAATGCCATCCATATTCGCAGCAACCTGGAGGTGGGAGAGGGTGTTACCCTCAGTTTGAATATGTCTGATACCTTGTTTATTCATCGCGACCTGGTGCAGCAAGGCGGTACCATCAACCTGGGCAATTCAAGCCGAACACTTACTACTATAATTGGCCGTCACCTGTTACAATCATCCACAGGTACCATCCTGGAAACAGGTACAGCCATCCCGGAAATTATTTTACAGGGTAAATCACCGCAACAGATCAATTGCCAGGGTACCATCCAAAACAATATTGTATTTACGATTGATAATGCCAGCGGCGTCACGCTTAACAACAAGCTTTCCCTCCCTTATCTCCTGCGTATAAAGAAGGGCCGGTTAAACACTTCCTTCACCCACCTGCTCACACTATTGCCGGGATGCTCAGTACAGGCGGAAACCAGCTATATTAACGGGCCTGTACGGGTGGAATTGACTTCTTTTACCAGTCGTTACCAGCTGCCCCTTGGCAAAGGCAATACAATAAACTGGCTGGCGCTAAAAAATGCCTACGGCCATTTTACCGCCGAATATTTTAACAGCGATCCGCACCTGCTTGCCGATAGTATGGGCACAGGTCTCCATCACTTATCCAACAATGAATATTGGTCCATAAAAGCCGATGCTTACCCCTTACCCTCCGCGCAGATTGAACTTCCTTTCACGGCAGGCAGCAGCATAACCGTCACAGATATGGATCATCTACGGGTAGCCAGCCTGCAAAACGAAATCTGGGTGAATGCCGGTAATACCGATTATACTGGTACTGCCGGCTCGCAAGGTTCGGTAACCAGCAACGAAGTTGACCATTGGAATAATGGATCCACTTATTTCACCCTGGCCAGTAGCATGCCTGCCGGCTCACTTTCCTTAAATGAGAAGCCGCCTGTGTCAATTAACAGAACGAATAACGCTGACTTCCGATTGGTATCTATCTCATCTTCCCATACACTTACCTGCCAGTCGCCGGAAAAAAGCCGCCTTACCATCAGGGTCACCAGTATAAATGGCACGCTTATAAAATCATACAACGCTTTTGTAGAGAAAGGTATGAATACTCTGATCCTTCATCCGCATCAACTACCTGCAGGTATATATTGCATTCAGGCATTTTTTGGGTAAACACCCATCAAACATATTGAAGTATTTAAGGCTGTAATGGGTGGATTGTTCAGGCTCGTGTATGTAGTAAAGGAGTGCCACATGAAATGAGGTGGCGCTCCTTTCGTTTTTTATACAGATTTTGCTTTGGGAGCACCCAGTTTCAATTTGGCAATTAATTGCCCCACCTCTTTTTTATAGGTTTCCAGCGCGGCCTGTTCCTGTTTGATAAAGCTGTTGTTTTCCAGTTTGCCCACCACTTTTTCCATGGTGGCCGTGGTTTCATACACCAGCTTGCGGAATGGATTGCGATAATCCTTGGCGCGGCTTTCATAAATTTCCTTCACCATCCATTCACGGGTAGCAATGCTTTGATTCAACAGGCTTTTCAACAATCCGGGTGAAGCCCTTTTTAAATCTATCTCAAATATTTCATACACTGCGGCCATGGCATGCGCCAGTTTTTCCTGTTGGTATACCTTTGCCTGTTGCCGGTAAAAATCATGCACGGCTTCCCATCCTTTGAGCTTACCGGTATTGATTTGTTGGATGAGTTTGTCAATTTCAGAACGAAGTATCAACTGTCCACCCACATTCATCCATTCAGCCAGACTAACATTTGCAGGCAGGCTCTCCAGCAGATGTTCGGTGGTCCTGATCTTTTTAGCCTCTATATGTTTCAACAACTCCTGTACGGCATTGTACATGATCATTTCCCTGAACAGGTGGTAAGCCCGCATGGTTTTGATAATACGCACAGGACGACGGCTGTTCTCAAAACCCTCGGCCAGTATGGTAAGTTCATCTACCACGGGATCGCGGGTATCCAGCAGAGTTTTACCGATATCCATCAATTCTTCATCGCTCAGCTTTTTATGATTGCCTTCGCGTTTCAGCCAGGCTTTGCCGGTAAATTTTTGCAGCAGGCGCATGGCCTTTACAATATCGTTGATGGTATCGGGCGCCAGGAAATTGAATTCCAGGTGTTGTGTTTTGTCGATGCGTTTATCGCGGTCGGTATATTTCCATGAATTCCGGGCCAGCGCATACATATTGTGCATAAACCAGTAGGCAGGCATCACCACCAATTGGTTGGTGGTATGGTCGTTGCTCACCAGCGAGAAGGGGATGGGAATATTCAGCTCCCAGGAATAATCGCCCTTGGCAATAATGGTATAGCTGGCAAATTTAGAATTGTGTTTCAGGCTAACACATAAGCCTGGCCAAAAGCCACGGCCGGCCACAATCTCCCCATCGGGGCTGCGTGAATTGTGGTTGGAACCTATGGTAGCGCCTGCGGCCATATTGCTTTGTCCCTGTATAAGGGCGGCGCACAGGAAGGAATTGTTATGGTGTTGTTCGTGCAGGGGGAAGATGAGCGAATTCAGTACCTCACAACAGGAGATGGTGGAATTGTCGCCCAGATACGAGTTAATTAAACGGGCGCCGTACTTCAACTGGGAGTGCGAACCCAGTACAAAACGAACGGCTTTTACCCCGTAAAACACACGGCAACCATAGCCAATGATGCCGTTCACCAGCTCGCAACCTTCACCCACCTGTGTAATGGCCTCGGCAGAGGAATTGATGGTGACATTCTTTATTTTATTGGCGCCTTTCAGGTAGGCATCGCTGCCAATATTTACATCTTTTATGATGCGGCAGTTTTTTACCACGGTGCGGTCGCCAATAGAGCCATAATACCCCCTGCGGTGATCGAATTTTTTGGCCGTGAATTCCTTGAATTTATTCAGCAGCTTTTCGTTGTCGCGGAAATAGGTCCATAAGAATGCATCGCCCGGCAGCATGCCATCGAAGGGCAGAATGCTGCGGCCGGCATTCTCATTACATACTTCCATCCATATACGAATGTTTTCTTCTTCGCCCTGTTTCAGTATTCCGTTTCCGAATTTGGAATGATCGGTGGTGGCAATTTCATTCACGTTTACCAGTATTACATCGTTGCCGATGATATAATGGCTGATGTAGTTTACATTATCTACCACCACATTGTCGCCAAAATCGCAACTGATGATGGTGCTGTTATACAAACCAACGGGGCGGCGCAGGTTATGAAATTCCAGGTAAAAAGGTTCCAGTTTGCCGATGCGCACCAGTCCGTAAAACTTGCAATCCTGCACCAGCTCGGGGTTGAATTTATCTGAAACCAGTATTTTATTCCAGTCGTCGCTGGTATTGCGGTTGCGTACCAGCATTTCTATTTCATGTGCCGAGAGATGGCGGTAATGGATACCGTTTTTATTTTGCTGATTGCGCAGGTAATATTCGTCTTTGCCTTTTGGCAGGTATTCTGCGGGTATAAAATTATATCCCAGCGAATGCAGTGGACTGCGGGTGATCTTGTTCATGGTGAATGTGTTCCGAATTAATAATTACTCCACAGTTACGGATTTTGCCAGGTTTCTTGGCTTGTCTACATCCAGGCCTTTGGCCACACCAATATAATAGGCCAGCAGTTGTAATGGGATCACGCTTAACATGGGCGCCACCAGTTCATCGGCCTGTGGCACTATGATCACATCATCGGCCATGCGGGTAATGGTATCGTCGCCCTCGGTAATCACCGCAATTACTTTTCCCTTACGGGCTTTTATTTCCTGTATATTGCTGATGATCTTTTCGTGGTAGGAATCTTTGGTGGCTACAAATACCACGGGCAGCGATTCATCGACGAGGGCAATAGGCCCATGTTTCATTTCTGCGGCAGGATACCCTTCTGCATGTATATAGGAAATTTCTTTCAGCTTCAGGGCGCCTTCAAGAGCGATGGGGAAATTATAACCGCGGCCAAGATACAGGAAATCGCGGGCATCCTTATATTTTTCTGCCAGCTTTTTTATGTTCTCCTGCTGTTGCAGGGTGGCGGGAATTTTTTCGGGAATATCCTGCAATTCGTTCAGGAGGTGCAGGAAACGATTGTTATCGATGGTTTGTTTTTCGTGTGCGAGTTTTAATGCAATGATGGTCAATACGGCCAGTTGGGCGGTAAAAGCCTTGGTGCTGGCCACGCCAATTTCAGGACCGGCATGCGTGTAGGCGCCGGCATGCGATGCACGGGCAATAGACGAGCCCACCACGTTCACCACGCCAAATATCAGGGCGCCCTGCTGTTTGGCTTTTTCAATGGCCACCAGGGTATCGGCCGTTTCACCGCTTTGCGATACGGCAATGATCACATCGCCCTTACGCACCACGGGGTTGCGGTACCTGAACTCAGAGGCATATTCCACTTCTACGGGAACGCGGCACAATTCTTCAAAAATATATTCGGCCACCAGCGCTGCATGCCAGCTGGTGCCGCAGGCAATGATGATGATGCGTTGCGCATTTTTTAACTGCTCAATATTGTTTTCCACGCCAGCCATGGTAATGCGGCCATTGGCGGCATCTACACGGCCACGTAAACAGTCGAATACAGTATGCGGCTGTTCGAATATTTCTTTCAGCATGAAATGGTCGTAACCGCCTTTTTCAATGGCAGCCAGCTCAATGTCTAATTGCTGTACATAAGGCGTTACCTTTTCATTGCCCAGGTTTTTGAGGATAAATTCATTGGGCCTGATGATGGCCATTTCGTCATCACTTACATACACCACTCGTTTGGTATATTCCACAATGGGCGAGGCATCGGAGGCCAGGAAATATTCATCTTTACCAATGCCAATTACCAGGGGGCTGCCTTTACGGGCGGCAATGAGAGTATCAGGATTATCCTGGTCGAGGAGGATGATTACATAAGCACCCACCACACGATTTAATGCAATGCGTACGGCTTCTTCCATACTGCATTCATTGTTCCGATGAATATCTTCTATGAACTTCAGTAGTACTTCGGTATCGGTATCACTGGCAAATTCATATCCTTTGTATACCAGTTCCGATTTCAACTGGTTATAGTTTTCAATGATGCCATTATGGATCATGGCCAGTTTGCCATTGGAAGAAATATGGGGATGTGCATTGCGGTCGCTGGGTTCGCCATGGGTGGCCCAGCGGGTATGCCCGATACCGATGGTAGAGTGCAGGTCTTTACCCACGAGGGATTCTTCCAGATCGGCCACTTTGCCTTTCTTTTTATACACTTTCAAACCCGAGTTCAGGAGGGCAATCCCGGCGCTGTCGTAGCCACGATATTCCAGCCGTTTTAATCCTTTCAAAATAACAGGGTACGCCTCCTTGTGTCCAATGTATGCTACAATTCCGCACATAAGTTGAATTTAATAATTGTTTTATGGCCCGGGCGGCACCCGGTGGTTTTCAAATTCTTCTGTTATGCCCAACAATGCAATCGGTTGCGCAAATTATCAAAAAAAGGCTAATGCAGTTGGCAAAATCCTGCAATGGGCAAATATGAGCAAACCGCATACCTAATATCGGGCGAAACAGAAACCGTTATTTTTTTAACCAGGTCTCAAACAGGCGGAAGATCCTTTTGTATTCATCGGTCCAGCTTTCAGGCTCTGTAAAGGCATGGTCCTCCACGGGATAAACGGCCAGTTCCCAATTGTCTTTACCCAGTTCAATCAGACGTTGTGTTAACCGTACCACATCCTGGAAATGTACGTTCACGTCTACCATGCCATGGCATATGAGCAAATGACCGGTTAAGCCCGAGGCAAAATGGATGGGAGAACTGCGTTGGTAGGCTATGCTGTCGTTAAAAGGCACATTGAGAATATTGGAGGTATAACCGTGGTTATAATGCGCCCAGTCTGTAACGGGGCGCAGGGCGGCGCCGGCTGCAAATACTTTCGGTTGGGTAAACAGGGCCATTAATGTAATGAAACCTCCGTACGAGCCGCCGTAAATGCCGATTCGTTCGGGGTCTACGCCGCATTGTTCAACCAGATAACGGGCGCCGTCTACCTGGTCGTTCAGGTCTTTATCGCCCATATAACGGTAAATGCCGGTGCGCCAGTCGCGTCCATAACCGGCGCTGCCGCGGTAATCAATGTCCAGCACGGTGTATCCGTTATCGGCCAGCAGGTTGTTGAACATGTATTCCCTGAAATAAGGGGTAGACCACCATTTATGAGCGTTTTGCAGGTAGCCTGCGCCATGCACAAATATAACAGCCGGCTTTTTAGGGTGTGGTTGCCTGGGGCGGTACAGGCGGGCATATACCCGGGCGCTGTCGCGGGCGGTGAAGGTGATCAGTTCCGGATCACGCCAGGGATAAGATTTAAATTCCTCGCTTTGTGCCCGGTGGGTAACCTGGATTGCTTTCGTTTGCCTGCTGCGTTTTTGGGAAGCCACAGACAAACCGGAACCGGGTGGCGGATTTTGTTGCAGGTACAGTTCCCAGGGTTGATTGGTGTACGAATATAAAATGGCAATCCATTTTTCATCGGGAGAAATAAAAGCCTGGTGGGCGCCGGTTTGCGTAGTAAGGCGTTCGGCCTTACCACCGGTAACGGGCAGGCGGTACAAATGCTGTTCGCCGGGATGCACTTCGTTGGTGGTGATGTAAAAATATTTTTTACTGGCAGAAAGTTGCGTGTTCAGCACTTCGTAGTGACCACTGGTAAGCGCCTTCTTTTCCCTGGTGACGGTGTTAATGGTGTATAAGTGGGAGTAACCGGTTGCCTCAGACTGAAACCAGAACGTATGATCGTCTATCCAGCCGGTATTGTTGCCACCATAGTTGTTGATTCCCGGACCGCCCACCCAGGCTTCATCACGCTGCCTGTCGAGCAGGGCGAGTTGTCCGGTTTCGGCCTGCAGCAATAACAGCCAACGATCCTTATTGTCCTGGGCGCGTAATTCCAGCACGGCATTATTTTTTCCCGGCGACCAACTGGTATGCAGAAAGTTCACGGGTCGTAAGGGCGGTTGTTTTGTCTGTTCTTTGTAGATGGTAGGATAGTCTTTTAAATAATCCGGCAAATCGCGAATACCGGGTATGGAATCGGTCTTCACCTGCCATACCGTATCTTTCAGGGTGTCGAATACAAACAGTTCCTGTGTGTTTTGGGCAGCACCCACCTTGGTGCGTGTATTGATATCTTCGGTAAAGCCGGTTTCAGTAACATAGTTGGGAACGATGGCTATTTTGTTTCCGGAAGCGGTGGTGCTTAGGCGGTAGGCAATAAAACGGCCGTCGTGACTGATGGACAGGTTAGAGAGGTTTTTTCCTTCAATAGAAATGACGCGCAATGTTTTTTCCCTGATGAATTGTTTGAGCATGGAATCGGCCAGGTCTTTCTTTTTTTTGCGGCGGCTTAAGACCACCGATGTTTCCAGAGCCTGTTGTTGCAGCCATTTTTCCTGGTGGTTATTGCCGGCGCGTGATGATTTGGGAGCATTGCCAGCTTTGGGTACGGCTATGGATTGGAAATTGGTGAGCTGGGTAGTTAAGCCGGTTTGAATATCCCAGGCATACAGGTTTTGCTCCCTGGTGAAAACGATTTTTTGATCGTTGAATGAGAATTGCGGGTCGCTTTCGGTTTCGGTGGTTTGTGTGATGCGGCGTTTGATACCGGATTTTACCTGCACCCAGTATATATCGCCTTCATGAATGTATACATATTGGCTGCGTTGGGAATTGTAACGCACCTGGCTATTGGCTATGGCCGCCTGCCGGAAGGCATAATTGGTTTTTTGAGGTACAGGCGATGAGGGGGTGATATAGTAAACCGAATCGCTTTCCGCTTTTTCGGGGTTCCAGTTGAACAGCAGGTATTTGCCATCGGCTGTCCAGAAGGGGTTGGAAGGGGAGGTGCCGATCCATTTCGGGTCGCGCATTATTTTTTCTACTGTAAGGGGTTGGAGCTGGCTGTAGGATAGCTGGGATAGCAGCAGGAATGTAAGGGAAAAGATTATTCTCATGTGGTTAAGTTAGCAAGTTTTTACAGCAATATCCCCTTCAAAAACATGTACGCCACAGAAAAATAAATCACCAACCCCGTTACATCCACCAATGTGGCTACAAAAGGCGCGGAGGAAGTGGCCGGGTCGGCGCCGAGCTTTTTGAGAATGATGGGCAGCATGGAGCCGGATATGGTGCCCCATAACACCACGCCGATCAGCGAAAATCCAACACTGGCGCCAATCAGCATCGTATGATCGCCATAGGTATGAAAAACCATATTCCAGAATATCACCCGCAAAAAGCCAATCAATCCCAGTATGGCGCCCAGCATTAAGCCCGAGGCAATTTCACGTTGCATCACCCGCCACCAGTCTCTGATATGGATTTCGCCAACGGCCATGGCCTGTATAATCAAAGTAGAGGCCTGGGAGCCGCTGTTGCCACCGCTTGAAATGATGAGCGGTACAAACAAGGCCAGCACTACGGCTTTTTGAATTTCATCTTCAAAATACCCCATGGCGGTAGCCGTCAGCATTTCGCCCAGGAACAATACAATCAGCCAAACCACCCGTTTTTTGAACAGCCTCATGAGGGGCATTTCCAGGTATGGTTCATCCAAAGCCTCGGTACCACCGATTTTTTGAATGTCTTCGCTGAACTCTTCATTGGCCACCCACAATACGTCGTCGATGGTTACAATACCCAGCAATATATTCTTATCGTCTACCACCGGCAGGGCCACCCGGTTGTTCATTTTGAATATCTGGTTGGCTACTTCCTGGTCGTCGTTTACGTTGAGGGTGATATAACGGTTATCAATAACTTCCTCCACCTTTTTTTGAGGCGGGGTGAGCAGTATTTCACGTATCCGCATGTCGTCTACAAATTCACCTCGGTCGTTTACCACGTATATCACGTCGATGGTTTCACTGTCTTTGCCCACTTCGCGAATATGGTCCAGCACTTCCTGCATAGTCCAGTCTACCTGCACGGCAATATAATCCGGCGTCATCAGCCTGCCCACGCTGCTTTCGGGATATCCCAGCAGGGAGAGGGTGACCCTTCTTTCTTCGGGATCCAGTAATTTGATGAGTTCTTTCACCACCTCGCTGGGCAGTTCTTCCAGGAAGGCCGTACGGTCATCCGCCGGCAGCTCGTTCAGCAGTTCGGCTGCTTTGAACGGGGTCAGCTCCTGGAAAATGTCTTTCTGCGCCGGCAGGTCCAGGATCTTGAATACGCTGGCTGCCCGGTGAATGCTCATATTGCCAATGATCTGGCTGGCATATTCCGGCAGTTCGTTGATGAGTTCAGCTACTTCGCTGATATTCTGATCGTTCAAGAATTCCCGAATGGGCAATACCTCCTCGCGGCTCACGAGGTCGAGGAATTGCTCCCGGACGTTTTCTATTTCCGTACTCATGGGCCAAATTTAGCCCGTTTCGGCGGGAAAAGGCCATCCCGTTCAAAGCTGGAAGAAGAGCGGGGTTCTGATCACGCAACCCCCGGAATGCGGCGACCGCTTGCATGCCATGCAGATGATCCGGCGTTACGCCATAATTGTGCAAACCCCTAAATTGCGGCCATGATCTTACCTTGCCTGTACATTGCACCCACCAGCATGGGTCGTGGTGTGTTTACATCGGAAAACATACAATCCCGCACCATCATTGAAATATCGCCGGTGATCGTTATGGATCAGAAGGACCGGCTGCTGCTCGATCAAACCCGTTTGCACGATTATATTTTTGAATGGGGAGAGAAGAAAATGCAATGCTGTATGGCCCTGGGCTATATTCCCCTATACAACCACTCGTATAAAAGCAATTGCGAGTACGAAATGGATTATGCCAACGAACTGATGACGATCACCACCGTTCGCCCCATAAAAGCAGGGGAGGAGTTGTTCATCAATTACAATGGCAACTGGGACGATCCCAAGCCATTGTGGTTCGATGCCCGGTAATTATTTTTTACTCGCCTGTTTTGCCTTGAATACCGGCCGGTATTTCAGGGAGAAGAGCATGCCGTAGCTGCCAATCTTCATATTGCCAAAGCCCATTCCCTGCAGGGGTATTTTAATATAGGGTTCTGCCTGTATGGAAAAATGTTTGCTGACCATTTTTTCGTAACCTACCGACAGGTTGAGTACGGAGAATGCATATCGTTTTATTTTATCTGAGCCCCAGGAGCTGTCGCTGTAAATACCAGTGCCGCGCTGCCAGTACCAGTAGTTATAGCGCTGGTGTTTCATGAGATAGGTGGAGGCGCCGGCGCTGGCAAAAAAGCGGCGTTTATCGTTCAATGAAAATTCGTAGCGGATGTTCACGGGAAAATCCCACATAGCGCAATAGCCTTTCAGTACATCCAGGTCTACATAGTCGATGTAGGTATGTTTGGGGGCATGAAAGGTATTGCTATCGGCCTGGTAGTATTTGCGGGTATAAATGGCGCTGGCGTTTATTGACCAGCGGTCGTTGAAGCGGTAGCCTACTGAGATGCCGACATTGTAGCCCGTTTTATAGAGGGGGCCGAAGGATACCGTGCTGATGTCGGGGCCTGCCACTACGCCCAGTTCAATGGGTTGTTTGTACTGGTGGGGTATGGCGGGTGGCTTGGCTGCAGCAGTAGAGTCGGGTGACGGGGTGGTTTTTGAGGGTGACGCGGTGTTTTCGGGGGTGAATACGGGCGGTTGGAGGGTGGGGGGTGAACCGGGTATGGCGGGATTAATGTGAGCAATTGTTGGCTCGGCTGTAACTGGTTTATTTTTGTTGATAATTGGTTTGTAGGTTACTGGTTTGTTTAGGGCTTTTATAGATTTATTGGTTACAGGCTTGTTTTGGGCAATAGCAGGCTTATTGGATGCAGCTATGTTTTTTGTAATAGCCGGCTTCTTTGTTGCCTGCTTACCGGTAACAGGTTTGTTGTCAACAACGGTTGCCGGTTTTTTAGTAACACTGTTTAACCGGGGTGTTTTGGCTTTGTCTACGCCAGTGATTGAACCGGGTGCTACAGGCTGTTGGCCGCCGGCGGGTTCTTCCGAAGGCTTTTCTGCGGCCGGTGTTACTGGTTTTATTGCAGAACCGGGCGTTGCCGGTTTCCCGTTAGCAATGGCCGGATTGTTTGCACCTGCTTCCGGTGTATTGATATGTTCATCGCTTCCGGCAAGCCTGTTTACTTCACGTTGCGCCGGCCCGGTCTGTATTTGATTCGAGGCCAACGGCACCACGGGCTGACTATTGATCAGCAATCCCGTTAAAGCCCCTCCCGTAGTTACAACAATAAAAAGCAACCAGAACAGGAAACGCCGCCTTTTTTTCTGCTGTGGCAGCTCCTGGTCGAGCCGTTTTTCCAGTCGTTCCCAACCTGATGGACCAAAGTCCATCTCGTAATGCTCTGCAGCATTTCGACTCAAACGGTCAAGGTCTTTATCGTGGAGGGGATGCATACGCATTAAATTGATTTTTGGTCATCAATAGTTTTCTAAGGTTGTCCCTGGCTTTTGACAGGTTAGATTTTGAAGCACCCACTGAAATGCCCAGTGTTTGCGAAATTTCTTCATGGCTCATACCTTCTATCACAAATAAATTGAATACTGCCCGGTAAGCCGGCGATAATAAGCGAATGGCCTCGATGATCTCCTTGTACGACAATTTGTCGATGCCGCTCTCCGTATGGTCGGGTATCGATTCCGATTCATGATTCAGCACATGGCCGTTCACAGACGAATTATTTTTTCGGTAATGATCTATACAGGTATTGATCAATATGCGTTTGAACCAACCTTTAAGCGACAGCAGGGTGTCTTCCTGCCGGGTTTCATCGAATTGCCCGATATTTTTGAACAATTTTACAAAACCTTCATTTACGATTTCCTCGCATTCCTCCATGGCATTGGTGTAGCGGTAACATATCTTCATAGCGAACCCCCGGAGAAGGTTGTACAGCTCCTTTTGGCTGTTCCGTTCATTCTTACGGCAGCCGTTCAATAAGGCGGAAATGTTCGAGTTATCCAGCAAGGGTGTTGGTTGGTTTGCAGAAAATTACTTTGCTAAAAGGTACTACATTATAACTCGCCTACTGATACGGAGACCTGGTTCATGAGGTTGCCGGAGACTGAAATTAAATAATATTGAATATTGAATATTCAATGATGAATGTTGAATTTGGTAATACTTTAAGTTCAATATTTAATATTCAATATTTTATAACATCGCTTGTGGGTTGGCCGGTGAGCATCAAATGGCCTCTGATGTATAATTGTAATTGAATATAGTCTTTTTGGGGCAATATACCCAATACTTTCAGCTGTTGCAGGCTGCCGGTAGTGCTCATCCACGGCGTAACGGTTTGATTCAGACGAGCTTCTATTAGTTTTTTGTTTCTTTCTATCAGCGCCGCAATATCGAATACCGACTGGTTCTGCAATTGTTTCATGATCTTTTTCCGGAACAAAGCCTTGGCAATATTCACCATCATATCCTTTGTGTCCAGCGCAAAATTGATATCGGGCATGGTCAACACCTGCCTGGCGCTGTCCAGCACGGGGGTACCGCTCAGGTGCAATACGCCCTTGCGGTTGCCGGTAAAAGATACATCAACCTGTATCTTGCCTTCATTAGTGCCGCTGATGTGTACGTCCCTGATCACAAAAGTTCTGCCTTCCACCTCGAAGGGTTTGTTCACCAGGCTGTCGTTCAGCAGCTTGTTGAAGAATTTATATTCATACACGGCATCCAGGTAGGTACTGATGCCGGTGGTATAACTGGAACCATTGATGGGCGGCAGGGGCGCATTGGTAACCAGCCGCTGGCTGTCTGATGAAAAGGTTGGTCGGCCCTGGTAGCCGATGGAAAAATACAACGTGTCTTTATACACGTTAAAATTACTGACCCGCAAACCGGTGGGGTTCAGGTTTAAAAAACCATAGGTACTGATGGGCATTACCCGGCTGCCGCCGCTGCGCCACTGGTTCAACAGCGGATTGTTGTTGAGATCCTGAATAAATTGATCGAAGGTGTGGCAATATGTTTCCACCGATGCGCGTATACTATCCATGATCTCGGAGGTCATGTCGTTTTGCATCAGGGTAACCTGGCATTTATCCAGCGGGTGTAATTTATCCAGTTTGGTATTGGTGAGTATCTGGTGATTGGGTAGCAATGTGAGCTGTGAACTGATATTGAGATCAACCCTGCGCAGGGGTTCGCTGCCAAAACCACAGCTGCCGCTTACCCAGGGCGATACCTGTTTGTCGAAAGCGCATACCGTGCGGCTGCCGGCAATCTGGTAGCTGCCACGAAAACCAATGGTCACCTTGTTGTTGACACAATTAAACGTAAAGGGCGAACGTACAAAGCGGTATTTATAACGAAAATCGCAACTGGTTTGATCGTAATTGGGCCATTTGGTATTGGTGAATTCTTTGGCGGTAGAACTATCCATCATGGCCAGCAGGGGCTTCATATAGATCTTGATTGGGATATAAATCTGTGAAGCCGGTAGTGGTGGTAAAAGACGGGCGGCCTTTTCGTTATCGGAGGTGGGCGTGATGGTCAATTTTTTTGGGCCGGAACAGGCTGCCAGGAAGATGAGGACGGCTACAACAGGAATAAGTTTCATAGTGGTAATTTGCGCAACAAATATAAAAAATTTGCCCCGGGCTTCGGTTCGGGGTTGTAAATTGACACCCAAAACCATTTACCCGGCATGACAAAGCTGTTCAGGCTGTTACAAAAGGCATTCCAGGAATTGCAGCGCAACGATCCGTTAAGGCTGGCGGCGGCTACAGCTTTTTTTACCTCTTTTGCCCTACCGGCCATCCTCATCATTTTAATTCAAACGCTGGGTATGGTGTTCTCGAGGCGTACGGTGGGTTTGCATATGCTGGAACACCTGTCGGATATCATTGGCCCTGGAACCGTACAGGACCTGCGCAAAACCCTGCGTAATGTGCGGCACCTGGCCACCAGCTGGTATATTGCCACCGGTGGGTTTTTGTTTTTGATATTTGTGGCTACCACCCTGTTCAAAGTAATCAAGGATTCGCTGAACCAGTTATGGGATATCAGGGTCATCGACAAGCCGGGTGTAATGTTCGCACTTAAATTGCGCATACGATCGTTTATCGTGATTCTGCTGGCCGGCTTCCTGTTTACGGTGGTGATGCTGGCGGAGGCCTCCATGGCCGTGTTGAAAGAATACCTGCAGGAGGTATGGCGGCGCGGGCATTGGGTGCTGGATGCCATATTGAACCAGGCCATATCGATTGCCGTGGTGACCACCTGGTTTGCAGTGTTGTTTCGTTTTTTGCCCGATGGGCGTCCGCAGTGGAAGGTGGCTTTTACCGGCGGCTTTTTTACAGCATTGTTATTTACCTGTGGTAAGCTGATATTGGGTTTTTTACTTTCCTACAGCAATATGCAAACCATTTACGGCGCCTCTACATCCATGGTGCTGATGTTGCTGTTTGTGTTTTACAGTTCTTTTATTTTTTATTACGGCGCCTGTTTTACCAAGGTATGGGCGCAGCATGTGAATGCACCCATCAAACCGGGTAAATATGCTGTGCACTATGAGCAGAAAAATTAATTTAGCATGTGATGAGCACTACTTATTCCGCCACCTATCATAATGCTTCCGGCCATTTTTACCAGGCCACCATTTTTGTTTCACCCGTAACCATCACCATACGTTATTCCGATGAAAGCGGCCGGCAATACGATGTGCACTGGCTGGTAAAACATACCAGCCTTCACCGGCAGGCCATGTACGCTGAACTGCAGCACCGGCATCAACAGACAGAAAAACTGGTAATACGGGATGAAGCCTTGTTGCAGGCCATTCAAAAACAGGTACAGGGCAAACACCTGTTCAACAGCGCAGGCGCCAAACTGACGATGGCTGGGGGTATTTTGGTAACCTTGTTCCTGGCTGCTTATCTGTGGTTATTCCCATGGATGGGTGAAAAGGCGGCCATGGGTTTCTCAAAAGAAGAAGAGATAAAACTGGGGCGCCAGATGTACCAGTATATGGCGCCGAATTTAGCCGCCGACCCCAAAAAAACAGCCGTATTGAATACATTTTTTAGAGAACTACATTTTAAGATAGATTATCCCATACAGATCACCGTTGTAAAATCCGCTGAAATGAATGCTTTTGCCATTCCCGGCGGGCATATTGTGGTATACGATGCCATTCTGCAAAAAATGAAATCGCCCGAAGAACTGGCAGCTTTGCTTGCGCATGAAAGCTCGCATGTGGCATTGCGCCATTCGCTCAGGAATGTGTATCGTAACCTGGCCCGGAAAAGTTTTTTGTTGCTGTTGTTTGGCGGTGATTCGGGTATGCTGTCGGCAGTCATCAACCAGGCCGATGAACTGAAAGGATTAGCGTACTCCCGCGCGCTGGAAACAGAAGCCGATAACAATGGACTGCAACTGATGGCCAAAAGCCAGATCAATCCCCGGGGTATGCTGCACCTGATGCAAATGATGCAAAAAGAAAGCAAGGGACCCGATATACCACCCATCCTCAGCACCCATCCGGTATTTGATACACGCATCAGTAATATCAAACAACAAATAGCTGTATTGCCGGAAACAAGAACAGCAAACCCTGAGCTGGCGAAATTATTCCGTGCTATTTATGAGTAATTTTTTAGAGCACTAAGGCGACGGTTTGTTGGCCTCGGCAATCAGGCTTTCTTCACCCCAGCCGCTTTCCAGCTCGGTAAACTGTTTTTGTTGATCGGCCTGCAACAGGCGGTCCAGTTCTTCCATATGCGAACGGCTGGCTATGATGTATTCATCGCCATCCCTGATAGAGGCCAGTTCTTTCAACACCTGCTCATCGTATTTCAAAAAGGTTTGCGCGGCTCGATGCACCTTGTAAGCCCTGTAACCCAAAAAGCTCAGCACATCCTGGCCCAGGCGCAGCGAAGTGTCTATCGTTTCGCGGTATACGTGCAGCATACCGGCATTCATGAGGTCGTAGGCATCGTAGCGGTTACGGGCACGTACAAACATATGCAAATGCGAAAAATGCTTTTTTACGGTTTCAATCATCTCCAGCCTTTTTTCAGGCGAGTCGATGGCTATCACAATTACTTTGGCATGTTCGGCGCCCGCTGCCTGCAACAGGTCGTACCGGGAGGCATCGCCATAATGTATTTTGAATCCCATTTTGCGCAACAGTTCCACGCGGTCGCTGTCATTATCCAGGTAAGTGGCTTTTACGCCATTGGCGCGTAAAAAACGGCCAACGGTATTGCCAAAATGGCCAAAGCCTGCAACAATCACCGGGTTTCTTTCTTCTATAGCATCGGCTTCGCGTTGGTTATCGTGTTGACGAATACGTGCACCCACAAAAGGCAATACCAGTTGCTCATTCATGAGCATCATCAAAGGCGTAAGCGCCATGCTGATGGCCACCACGGCCACCAACCGATCAGTTACCGATGCAGGTAAAATATGCTGCTGCAACGAAAAGGAAAGCAATACAAAGGCAAATTCACCTATCTGGCAAAGCGATACGGCAAATTGCAGGTTTTGATCACGCTTCAACCCGAATGTCTTTCCCAATACAATTAACACAATGCCTTTAATGGCCATTAACACCAATACAGCGCCCACTATAAACCCGGGTTCCTGTACAATGAGTTGAAAATCGATGGAAGCACCCACCGCTATAAAAAACAGGCCCAGCAGCAAACCTTTAAAGGGTTCTATATCGCTTTCCAGTTCATGCCGGTATTCACTATCTGCCAGCACCACACCGGCCAGGAAAGCGCCCAGCGCGGGGCTCAAACCTACCTGCATCATCAATACGGCAATACCAATCACCAGCAAAAGGGCTGTAGCGGTAAATATTTCGCGCAGTTTGGTGGCGGCTATGACCCTGAACAATGGCCGCACCAGGAAGCGACCGGACAGAATGATCATCCCCACGGTGACCAGCACTACCAGTGTTTTTCCCCAACCCGACAAATGATCTACCAGGGTGGCTTGTGTGTGACCGCTTTCCGTAGCAGTGGTGTCGGGCAAATTCACCAGCAAAGGAAAAAGGGCCAGCATGGGTATCACGGCAATATCCTGGAACAGCAACACGGAAAAAGAACTTTGTCCGGCGGCGGTATTCATCAATCCCTTTTCGTTCAGCGTTTGTAAAACGATGGCGGTGGAAGACAGCGACATGATCATGCCCAAAGCCAATGCCTGTTTCCAGGGCAGGCCAAATGCCATGGCCAGCCCTGCAATGGCTAAACCGGTTGCCAGCACCTGCAGGGTTCCCAAACCGGCGATGGATTTACGCAATTTCCAAAGGCGTTTCGGCTCCAGTTCCAGCCCAATGATAAACAACATCATCACCACGCCAAACTCGGCAAAGTGCATGATGTCCTGCCCTTCGTTGCCAATAAAGCCGGTAACGGCGGGGCCTATCACTACGCCGGCCAGCAGGTAACCCAGCACGGAACCAAGCCCCAGTTTTTTGGCCAGGGGAACCATCACCACAGCGGCGGCCAGGTAAACCATGGCCTGGAATAAAAGTGATTGTTGATCCATATATCAGGACTGTATAGGTTGAGGAATGGGAACCAATTCGTTCAGGTACGTAACATTTTTCCATTCATCGAATGAAATACGGTCGTGGGCCAGCGCAGTGAGCAGTTGTGCATATTGCAGGCCGTGTAATTCAATATCGGCTGTTTGCAGTTTATGGGTGCCCTGCACCACAAAGGGCGGCATATAGGTCATATGGCACAGGTGCGCCGTTTGATCGAAGGGCGCCAGCAATTCGGTAATGGTAAAACGGTTCCTGCCTGTTTTTGAATAGGCCGCCTGCGTGCCGCCGGTGCTTATGGCATTAAAAACCTTTTTACCGGCCAGCGCCCTTCCTTTGGCGCCATAGGCCCAGCCATGTTCCAGCACCAGGTCGAGCCATTGTTTTACCAGGGCGGGCGCATTGTACCAGTAAAATGGATGCTGCCAGATGATGATATCGTGCAGGGTTAATAAATATTGCTCTCTTTTTACATTGATATCAAAATCGGGATAGGCTTCATACAAATCGTGAAAGGTAACACCTTGTACATGTTTGATATGGTTTATCAAACGCGCATGGATCCTGGATTTTTCAAACGCAGGATGTGCAAAAAGAACAAGGATATGAGCCATGTAACAAGTTTACTCATAATTTACAATATTTCTGCCACGTGTTTTTTAATATTCTGCGCAATAATATCGGTGGGCAGGTCGTTGGCATCGCCGCCAAAGGGATCTTCAATTTCTTCGGCTACCAGTTCCAAACTGGCCAGTACATAGAAGATGAAGGCCACCACGGGTATGGCAATATAACCCATGATGATCACAAAACTCAGCGGCAGGGTCATTACGTAAAAGAAAATGAATTTTTTCAGGAATACGCTGTACGAAAAGGGGATGGGTGTGTTCTTGATGCGTTCACAGGCGCCCATGATATCGGTAAAGGATTGCAGCTCGGCATTCAGTACAATCAATTGATCGCCCTTGATCTTCCCTTCTTCATACAACCTGTTTACACGCTGTATCATAACGGCCGCTACCTGGTTGGGCACATGCTTGTTTTTGTCGAGGTGTTTTAATTCCGGATGTTCGTGATCGTCCAGGGCCAGGCGGGTAATTTCCAGGCGCAGGTGATGGGCCAATACCGAAGCATACATGGGAATGATTTTGCGGAAAAATGCACGGTGTTGTTCCTCATCGGGTGCCAGTATAGCGTGCAGTTTGATGGCCAGGTTGCGGCTGTTGTTGACCAGCATACCCCATAGTTTGCGTCCTTCCCACCAGCGGTCGTAAGCGGTATTGGTACGAAATACCAGCAGCATCGAAATTACAAAACTCAGCAAGGTATGCATGCTGGTCAGGTTTTTTACATGATCGTTTTTCGACCAGTTTAAATACTCCAGTTCCAGGTAAGCCACCAACGCTGTATACAGGGCAATGCCAACGATCAGGGGGGTAAGCTTGCGCAAGGTATCGGCCTTGTGAAATCTAAATATAAACGTGAACCAGTCCTTAGGGTTATAGTTGATCATAGTAAAATTATCTGATGCCAAAATTAGGGGGAACGAACGGTAGTAAAAAGAAAACCGGCAAGCTGAATTGCAGGTTGCCGGTTAGTATTGTTGATGGCTTGCCACTTATGGTTTGGCCCAGTCTTCTTTGGTTAATTTGGGATTGATGGTATACTTGTCGTAAACGATCTTTTGTGTATGGTTGCCCGATTGAATGGTTTCGGTAAACGGCAGCAAAATATTATCTACCTTTTTATAATCGGAATAGGTAATGCTGGAAGTGGCGTTGTTGTCGCCGGCCAGAATCAATGCTTCCAGGTGGTTGTTCTGGTTGTTGATGATATAGCCGGCACGCAGGTTATCTACCTGAACCATTACCGAAGAAAGTCCTGCCTGCTGTTTTTGCAGGGTAGCAGAAGACTTTGCCAGTACATCGGAACGAAGCCCCAGCTGTCCGCAATACAGGATATGTTGCATTTCACGAATGCGTTGTGGCGATAAGGAGGTATAACCACTGCCATCATAACTCCATCCGGTATTACCTTCCAGTTGTTCTACCAGTATCACGTTGTTGTTCACAGCCGATTCTATACGCAGGAAATGCTGTTGAAAATCGGCCTGCATGGTAATGGTGAGGTTATTGGTATTCATCACCGCCTTGAGGGTATTGAGATTATCCAGGTAGGTGCCGCCATGTGCCTTGTTGGCGCTTTGTAAAATGATCATGGCGGTAGAAGGATCGGCTGCGGGTCCTGATTCGTTTTCTGTAGAAGCTGTTGCAGTAGCAGCCGATGCCGGTGCATCAGCTGCCTGTTGCGCTACATTGTTTTCTTCTTCGCGATAAAATATTTTACCATCGATCACCGCAATGGCGATCTTGTCTTCGCTTACAAAAAAACTTTGTGTGGTGGTACGGCCATTATCGTATTGCAGGGTGAGTACACTTTGCGCCAGCGTATAAAATCCATCGCCATTATACGGTTTGTTTTTTTTGCCTTTTGATGAAGCAGGCGTGCCTGATGTGAAACGCATGCGGCCGAAACGGCCGCTGGCGTCGAAATAGAGTTCTTCCTGTCGACCGCTGGAACGGGTGTATTTGTACAAACCCGGGGGTACTTTGGCAGACACGTCCATTTTAATAAAAGTAGCTGCGCCCGATTGCCCGGTTGCGCCGGTAACACTTAAATGGATGACTTTTTCTGAACCATCACTCATCCATTTCATTTTTAACCGGTTACCATCAATGGAGTAGGTGCCGGTAACTCTTTTTTGCCAGTCGGGCTTATCCAGTTCGCTGCAAAAAGATGCATCGGGGCGGAAATAATAAACATGATCGGTTCTGTCCATTCCGCCAGAGGTTGTGTTGGGTGTGTATTCACTGCCCGCAAACACGGCATGCATGGTTTGTTTTTGTGCATAGAGCGCTGTAAATGAGAGGAGAAAAAAAGATACACAAACTCCTTTGACCGCTACAAATAAGGGATTAAATGTCATGGGAACGTTTACATTTTTTTATGAAATTCAAAAAGCCTGCCGAAATTGGTCAGATACCTTACATTATCACCTTCTTTAATGGGAAATTGATGCCTTTTACTACGCTTGCTGAGGAACAAATATATGGGTTATGAGCATACCAACTATCCGGAAGCATACTGGTAGAATTACGATACCAAAATCGTAAAAATAAAGAACCCGCTTACATATACCAACTGGTACGAATAAGCGAGTTCAGTGGTGGGGCTTATATATATAGAATATATTACATGCCGGGGAATAACGGGCGGCCTATTTCACGTCCAGGCCAGGGAATGCTTATCAATAACAGGATCAAAGCTACCACGAAAAACCAGAATGCTTTTTTGTATTTGGTAGTGTCGGGGATGGCTTTTTTGGCCTGGCCTCTGCCGATGGTGATGAGGGCAATGGCAATGAGGTTCATGAGTGGATGTTCTACCCAGAAGAAACGGTAGAAGCTGTCTTTCATAACGCTGGTGCCTTCGGGCAGCGTAGTGGTGAACATACCAAAGCGGCCAAACAACATCAGGTACAAACCTACCACAAAGGTGATATGCGCCGAGATCATGGTGAACAACCAAAGTTTCTTATCACCATCTGTCAATGTTTTTTTTTGCTGCCAGCCTGTAAAGCTTTTGATGATTGATGCCAGCAACAATATTAATATTACCCAGCGAAGTACATTATGAAGGTGGAGCATACCTGTAGCCATACAAAAAAGTTTGCAGGCAAAGCTATGGGTGGAAGGTTGAATATCAAAATAATGTATGAGAAATATGCCCAGGGGGCATCGGGATCAACATTTACATATGTGACCGGTATTAACGTTATTTAAATGAAGATTATTTTGTCAAATACCATACATGTCAGAATATTGTCATAAGGAAGGCATCGCCTTGCCCCTGAAAATCTATTTATATTGATGAAGAAGTTTTTGATTTTGTACGGGTTGTTTGTAATTGTCTTGCTGTTCGGCTGCAAAAACAATGATAAGGAAGATCCGGAAAAGATATTGCAGCAACCACCCTTTAATGTGCTTACCGACAGCATTCAACAGTTTCCCGATAAACCGGAGCTGTACCTGAAAAGGGCTGTATTGCTTTCGCAAAACGATATGCATGAACTGGCTACGGCAGATTATAGAAAATTATGGGAACTGAATCCCATTCCGCCTGTAGCCATGCATTATGTGTCGAACCTGTTACTGGCCAACAAACCGCAACAGGCCATCGATCTGCTGAAGGAATGTAAGGCCAAATGGCCCGATTACGGCGACCTGCACCGCCGGCTGGCCGAAATCTACGATCAGATAGGGGAGGGCCAAAAAGCCAAACAGGAACTGGATGAATGGGTACAACAGGATTCCCTGAATTTTGAAGCCTGGTACGAAAAAGGGCTCATGCTGGTAAAAATGGGCGATACTACGGCGGCCATACAGGATCTTGAACAATCCTGGGCCTTGCAACCCATCCATTATAATGGATTGGCCCTGGCCAGCGTGTATGCCGCCACCCACAACGCCCGCGCACTGGAGATATGTGATCAACTGCTGGCAAAAGATACCACCGCTGCTACCAACGATGTGCTGTACCTGAAAGGAAGATATTACTCCGATATCAAAGAATACGATAAGGCAAGGGCGCTTTTTAATGAATGCATTCGGCGCGACTGGAAATTTGCCGATGCCTATATAGAAAAAGGCATCATGCTGTACGAGCAAAAAAAGATCGATTCGGCCATTGACGTGTTTGCCATGGCCGTTTCAGTAGCCAACCGCAATCCCGATGCCTATTACTGGCTGGGCCGTGGGTACGAAGCCCAGGGCAACAGGGAAGAAGCCCTTCTGAATTACCAGCGGGCGGCTGCCATCGACGAAAATTTTGAGGAAGCTATTGAAGGGATCAGGCGGCTCAAAAACCGATGATGGAAAAATTGGTCATAGCCTTTACTTTTGCAGCACCAATCACCTTCATTCATCATCAACCACTACAAACATGCCCATTATTGCACCTTCTTTTTTATCTGCCAATTTTCTGACGCTGCAGGCCGATTGTAAAATGATTGACGAAAGCCAGGCCGACTGGTTTCACCTGGATGTAATGGACGGGCGTTTTGTTCCCAATATCACCTTTGGACCCATGATCATCGAATGCATCAGGAGTACCACCAAAAAGGTGTGCGATGTGCACCTGATGATCGTGGAGCCGGAAAAATATGTGGAAGATTTTAAAAAAGCCGGCGCCGATGTGCTTACCGTGCACCTGGAAGCCTGTGTGCATTTACACCGGAATATTGAACAGATCAAATCGCTGGGCATGCAGGCCGGCGTGGCATTGAACCCGCATACACCTGTTAACTTGCTGAAAGACGTATTGCATGATATAGATGTAGTGTTGATCATGAGTGTAAACCCGGGATTTGGCGGACAGAAATTTATTCCCCAAACCCTGCAAAAAATAAAAGCATTGCGCCGCATGATCGACGAAAAGGGGCTGGCCACCCGAATCGAGATCGATGGCGGGGTGACCCTGCAAAATGCGCAAAGCATCATCGATGCCGGCGCACATGTACTGGTGGCAGGCAATACCGTGTTCAAATCGCCCGACCCGAAAGCAACCATTGCAGCACTGAAAAAACTCTCATAATTGGCAAAGGACCTATTCAGCAAACAGGCTTCCATGTATGCGCAGTACCGCCCCGGTTATCCGCGCGAACTGTTCGACTATATCATTTCCTTTGTAAAAGAAAAAAACACCGCCTGGGACTGTGCTACGGGTAATGGACAGGCCGCCATTGAACTGGCCCGTTATTTCAAACGGGTAATGGCCACCGATATCAGCAAAAAACAGTTGCAACAGGCCATACCACACGAAAGAATTGTTTATGCCGTGAGCGCTGCCGAAACCACCTCCTTTGCCGATGCCGGTTTTGATTGCATTACCGTGGCGCAAGCCTATCATTGGTTTCATTTTGAGGCCTTTCATAAAGAAGTGATGCGGGTGGCCAAACCCGGCGCCGTGATATCCGTGTGGGGATATGGACGAATTGTTTGTGAAGATGAACAGGTGAATGGTGTTATTGATGATTTTTACCGTAATGTAGTGGGGCCTTATTGGGATGCGGAAAGAATACATGTAGATGCCCATTATGCCACCGTGCCCTTCCCTTATAATCCATTACCCGGAAAAGATTTCAGGATATATACAAGCTGGGATGTGAGCCAATTGACAGGTTATTTGAATACCTGGTCGGCTGTACAGCATTTTATTCTACAAAACCATTATAACCCGGTGGAAAAGCTGGCAACTGTGCTCATGCAATGGTGGCCGGCCGGTATCAAAAATTTTTATTTTCCGATGTTTGTAAAACTAGGAACAGTATAAAACAACGAATCATGAAAGCATTGATGCTGGAAGACGACATGAAATTGGTATACCAGGATGTGCCCACGCCCGTCCCAAACGACGATGAGGTGCTGGTGCGTGTACAGGCCGTAGGCATTTGCGGCAGCGATGTACATGGCATGGATGGCAGCACCGGCCGGCGTTTGCCACCCATCATCATGGGGCATGAGGCATCGGGGGTCATCGAGACTACCGGCAAAAATGTACTGGGCTGGCAGGCTGGCGACCGGGTTACTTTCGACTCCACCATTTACCCGCCGGACGATTGGTATACGCAACATGGCATGTACAACCTGAGCGATGGCCGCATGGTGCTGGGGGTATCTACTCCCGAATTTAAAAAGCACGGCGCTTTTGCCGAATATGTGACCGTGCCGCAACATATTCTGTACAGGATACCCGAAAGCGTTAGTTTTACCCAGGCAGCGCTGGTAGAACCTGCGGCTGTGGCCCTGCATGCCATTCAACTAAGCAATATTGCACCCAGCGATGTGGTAGTAGTCATTGGCGCCGGTATGGTGGGTATGTTCGTGATACAGCTGCTGAAGATCACCGGTTGTAAAAAAATCATGGCCATTGACCTGGAAAAGGAAAAGCTGGAGCTGGCCAAAAAACTGGGCGCCGATGCCTGTTTTACGCCAGACAACAATGCGTTGAGCACCACCTTGCTGGAATGGACGGGGCAACGTGGCGCCGATGTGGCTATTGAAGTAGTAGGCATAAATGCCACCATTCAACATGCCATCACCCTCCTGCGAAAAGGCGGCACGCTTACCCTGTTGGGTAACTTATCGCCGCAGGTCATACTGCCTTTACAGGCTGTGGTAACACGCCAATTGCGTATACAGGGTTCCTGCGCCATCAATGGCGAATACCCGGCAATACTGGAGCTGATTGCACAGGGGAAATTACATATGGAATCCATCCTCAGCGCAGAAGCGCCGCTGGCCGAGGGCGCCCAATGGTTTCAACGATTATACAATAAGGAAAAAGGATTGATGAAGGTAGTATTGCATCCATAAACGAATCATATGAAAAAGTTACGATCTGCTGTTATTGGTTGTGGTAAAATTGCACAGGTACATGCAAAGGCCCTGCAAAATATTCCTGAAACAGAACTGGTGGCCGTGCAAAGCCGTAGTGAAGAAAAGGCAGCTGCTACCGCCGCCCGTTTTGGCGTAAAGCATTATACTGATGTAGCCAACATGGTTAAACAGGAGCAGGTAGATGTGGTGGTGATCTGTACACCGCATCCCGCGCATCGCGAACCGGCCCTGGCCGCCCTGCAAAATGGTGCGCATGTGCTGGTGGAAAAACCACTGGCCGTTTCGCTGGAAGATTGTGATATGATGATGCAGGCCGCTGCCCAAAACGGCAGGCAGCTGGGTATGGTTAGTCAAAGACGTTTTTATCCATCGTGCCGCCGCATTAAAGAAGCCATCGATGCCGGCAAACTGGGTACACCCATGCTGGGTACCGTGGTGATGTATGGCTGGCGCGATGAAACCTATTATAGCAGCGATCCCTGGCGGGGCCGCTGGAAAGAAGAGGGGGGAGGTGTGCTGGTTAACCAGGCGCCGCACCAACTGGACCTCCTGTTATGGTATATGGGCAGCGAGATAGAAGAACTGTATGGGGTATGGCAAAATATCAATCACCCCTATATAGAAGTGGAAGATACGGCTGTAGCCATCATTCGCTTCAAGAATGGTGCGGTGGCCAATATCGTGGTCAGCAATTCACAAAAACCCGGTATTTATGGCAAGGTGCATATTCACGGCAGCAATGGCGCTACGGCCGGTGTACAAACCGATGGCGGCGCTATGTTCATTGCCGGTCAGTCTACCATACTGGAGCCGCCTTTAAACGACCTGTGGACGGTACCTGGTGAAGAAGCCCTGTTGAATGATTGGAAGCAGGCCGATACCCGGGAGTTCAATGCGCAGGACCCGGTGGAGTATTATATCCGTTTACAGGACCAGGACTTTATTCAGGCAGTGACCGCCCAGCGCCCACCTTTGGTAACTGCCGAAGAGGGCCGCAAGACTGTGGAATTGTTTTCTGCCCTTTACCAAAGCAATAAGGAAAGACGACCCATCAGGTGGCCGCTTGCCTGAGCAAATTATTCTACATAAAATCTGTTTATCAATGCCGCTGTATGTGCGGCATTTTTGCATACACCAGTTAAAATTCAGCTATGCCTGAAATACCCGACCTGGAAGTTTTCAGCCACAACCTCAACAAAAAACTCAGGGGTAAAACCATCAAAAAACTGAGGGTGCCGGAAACAAAAAAATTGAAAATGTCGGCCACCACCCTGCGAAAGCAGTTGCAGGGCCAAACGATTGCTGCTATTTACCGATCGGGTAAAGCGTTGTTTTTTGCATGCAAAGACGGTACGGTATTGAGCCTTCACCTGATGTTGCGTGGAAAACTGGAATGGTTTGAAAAAAAGAACCAGCACAAATACACTGTGCTGGAATTCTTATTCGATGATGATACCGGTTTGGCACTTACCGATGTACATAGACAGGCGACACCCGCATTAAACCCCGAAGCAAAGCAGGCGCCCGATGCTTTGTCGAAACAAGTGAATACTTCCTTTCTGAAAAGATTATTACAACAATCCGATAAGCCGGTGAAAACTGTGCTTACCGACCAGGGTACAATACGAGGTTTGGGCAATGCCTATACCGATGAAATATTGTATCATGCGCGCATTGCTCCCATGAGTACCAGCAATAAGATACCGGAAGAAAAAGTAAAACAGTTGGCCCGCTCCATCAAAACAGTTTTAAAAAATGCGCAAAAACAAATTCGTAAGATGGACCCCGATACCATTGGCGGAGAACTGCGCGATTTTATGGCCGTGCATAACCGCCGGAAAACAAAAAGCCCCGGCGGTGCTACCATCAAACGCATTACTCTGAATTCAAGAAAAACCTATTATACCAGCGAACAAAAGCTGTATAAATAGTAGTACGCAGGTATGAGCAAATAAATCCTCACTACCCGTACTGGCAGCTGTTTTGCTGCAATACCGGTGTAACAAATTGTTTTGCTATGGTAATCAATGAAAGAGAATTTCCTGTGGTAGTGCAGGCTTTTCAACCTTCGGGAACAGGTGAGTTGTTTGTTGCAGAACAAATGGTTCAAAACCAGACCGAGGCCGACCAGTTTACCAGCCGTTATGCCGGTTATGTGATCAAGGCACGCGTGGTTTCAGATAACGAATTGAATAGTAATGGCCATACAACAGATGCCCGTACAACAACCAGTGAGCCTGCACGCAGAAGAACAGGCGCCGGTTGGGTCATCGTATTATTATTACTGATTGCATTGGTGATCGTTGGTTTTACAACGGGCTGGATACAGCGTACATTTGATATGGCCATACGATAACAACTTACTTCCACTTGTCTCTGCAGCATCATGCAACGGTGCCGCAGAGACATTTTCATGCCATGTTCATGATTCGGTTATGCCTATAGTTTATGATACATTTGTTCCAGCACCGAATGTGTTTCATACACCCAGCTGGGCGCACCATCGGGCCAGTTGAATTCATAATCAACAATCAGATTACGCAGTAAATCATATCCTTTTAAAGCCTGCTCCCGATTATAAAAACAACGCACCCAGCTATCATCAACTTTTTTGCGGTTGGGCAAACCAATACCGCGGTTATACCATTCAAAAATAGCAGGCAGTCCGCCAAAATCGATGGTTTTTGCCTGACGTTTGATATTATCCCGGAAATACAGGGCATAAAAGCGAACACATTGTTTTACCCTGGCCCTGATGGCCGAGTCGCTTTCAGCTTTAGGCGGGGTTATGCGCCATTGGTTATTGGCGGGATGGAAAGGATCGTTGTACATATTCTGGTGCACCACACCGTTTGAGATCAGTTTTACAGGCAATTGCTCCTTTCTTTCCAGATCTACCAGTACCAGCCTGTTCCATTCCATTTGCCCTATCAGGTACAGGTATTTTTCAGCCCCGGTGTAATGCAGTTCCAGCACCGGGTGGCGGCCAATTACCTTCACCCGCCACGTGCCGGTACGCATATGACCACGGGGTTTTTCCAGCAGGGTGCTGTCTTTAAACAGTCTGAGTTCGCCCGGCAGATCTTTGGGCAGGTAATCCCCGAATTCTTCCGATCGCCAATACTGGCATAATACATCGGCAATATTGTTTTTGTGAAAGCGGCTCAGTTTTTTCAACCCGGTATCCCTGCCGGTAACGATGGTTTCTTTGTATTGGAATACGTTTTTTTTCTTTTTTTACTCACCGACGCAGAGGGCGTGCCGGCATCGTAACAGCCGCTTATGGAAAGGGCAAAGCATACAAATGATATGAATTGGGTTCGAGTCATAGAAACAGGCCTTCAGGGTTGGGTGTAAAGATAGGGCAGAAGACCAGACCTGCCAATCCGGGGCTACTGCGGTATAATAAAATAGGTTTTTTTAAGTTTTAGAGTGACATCAATTTCAATTAATTTCGACCGCATTAAAACCAACATTGTTTGAATTTAATCCGAGACTTATTGCTTAACGTGGGCCTCGTTCGTCGAAGCTTCAAGCATAGGCGGATGAATGTAGTACGAACAGCACTGCTCATCATTACGGCCTGTTTTTCCCTTTATACACAAGCGCAGAAAAAAACGGCCCGGGTTTCGGGCAGGGTGGTGGGTGAGAACGAGCAACCCTTGAGCCAGGTATCGGTGATGATACTGGGCCGGCAAAAAGGCATCGCCACCAGCGATTCGGGTACATTTCGTTTGCAGGTGCCCGCCGACAGGGCTTTTGCCATTGTGTTCAGCTACACCGGTTATAAGACCGAACAACGCAATTTCCTGTTAAACGAAAACGAAGGAGAATACATCACCATCCGCATGGAACGGGGCGCCCGTGAACTGGATGCGGTGGTAGTTACCGACCAGCGCCAGCGCCGCGAAGCAGGCCTGGTGGTCATCAATCCCAAAAACGCTATTAACATCCCGGCCCCCACGGGTGGCATTGAAAGCCTCATAAAGGTATTCGTGGGTTCCAATAACGAGCTTACCAGCCAGTACTCGGTACGCGGTGGTAATTACGACGAGAACCTGATATATGTAAACGATTTTGAGGTGTTTCGTCCCTACCTGGTGCGCAGTGGCCAGCAGGAAGGGCTTAGTTTTATCAACCCCGAACTGGCCCGTAATGTGAATTTCTATAACGGCGGTTTTCAGGCGCGTTATGGCGACAAGATGTCGTCGGTGCTGGACATACAGTATAAAAAGCCAAAGCGTTTTGGCGGTTCGGCCTATATTGGTTTGCTGGAACAGGGGCTGCACCTGGAAGGCACTTCAAAGAACAACCGCTTTACCTACCTCATCGGCGCCCGTAACCGCAGTAATCGCAACCTGCTCAGCAGCCAGGAAACCCAGGGTAACTATGTGCCCTCATCGGCCGACCTGCAGGCCCTGCTTACTTACCAGTTGAATACACGCAATACGCTGGAACTGCTGGGTAATATCTCCCAAACAAAATTCACCCTCATACCTGAATACAGCCAGCTTACTTCTTCGGTATTCTCACCCTATTTCAGCGCCAACCTGGGGCTGGATATATATTTTGAAGGCCGGGAAGAAGATCGCTATCGCACCAATATGGTGGGGCTCTCGCTCACACAACAATTGAGAAATAAACTGCGCCTGAAATGGATGGTAAGCCGTTTTGAGAACGATGAAAGGGAAAGCCTGGATATTACCGGCGCCTACCTGTTTGGCGAAAGGGAATTTGATAAAAGCAAACCCGATTTTGGCCTCATCAATAATCCGCTGGGCGCCGGGTTGTACCAGACCTATGCACGCAACAAACTGAATATACAGGTATGGAATGCCTCGCATAAAGGCATGCTGGATGCGGGCAGGCATTATCTGCAATGGGGACAAAGTTTCGAAAGGCAAAGCATTGGCGACAAACTGCATGAATGGGAATACCAGGATTCGGCCGGTTATAACCTGCCTTATAATCCCGATGAACTGGTGTTGAATAAGGTGCTGAAATCGATGGCCGGTTTGCATATCACGCGGCTGACCGGTTATATACAGGATAATTTCCTGGTGCACGATTCCATAGGGCTGGCCCTGCAAGCCGGTGTTCGTTACAATTACAATACGCTTAATAATGAATTACTGGTATCGCCCCGGGTGGGCATCAGCTGGAAACCGGCGCACTGGCGCCGGGATGTGATTTTCCGCGGCGCCGCCGGTGTTTATCACCAGCCGCCCTTTTACCGCGAGCTGCGCCGCTACGATGGCAGCGTGAACGAAGACCTGAAAGCGCAAAAAAGCTGGCAGGTAGTGGCCGGCATGGATTATAATTTCAAATCGGGCAACCGTCCGTTCAGGCTTACCACCGAAGCCTACTACAAGAATATGTGGCATGTGGTGCCCTACGATATAGACAATGTGCGTTTGCGTTATTTTGGCGAAAACCGGGCTAAGGCCTATGCTACCGGGTTGGAACTGCGATTGTTTGGCGAGCTGGTAAAAGATGCCGAAAGCTGGGTAAGCCTGGGTTTTATGCGCACGCGTGAAGACCTGGAGAACGATACCTATTTCGATTATACCCTCGACTCGAACAATGTGGTGCAGGATAGTACGCTGCGTGAAGCCGGCTGGCTGCGTCGTCCCACCGACCGCCTCTTTACGTTTGGTATGTTCCTGCAGGATTACCTCAGCACAAACAAGAACTTCAAGGTATACCTGAATTTCCTGTATGGCAGCAACATGCCCTATAATATTCCCAATAGCGTGAAATACCGCAATGCGATGGTCATAGATCCCTATATACGCATTGATATCGGCTTCAGCGCTCTGCTGTTAGACAGCGAAAAAAGCAGGAGGCGAAGCCACAGTCCCTTCAGGAATTTCGAGAATATATGGGCTACGCTGGAAGTGTTTAATCTTATTGACCGTGATAATACCATTTCCTATATGTTGATCAAAGATTTCTCCAACACCGTATTTGCCATGCCCAACCGGCTTACGCCCAGGTTACTGAACCTGAAGCTGGTAGCCCGGTTTTAAGTTGTCTCAAAAAGGTACTTTTTTCCCGAGATGGGAAAAATGGCATCAAATGCTTCATCTTAAGATATTGATTAACAATATGTTACTGTTTTGGCATTTTTATGGTAAATGTTGAGCCAAACGTATTCTTATGATGGCGATACACAACCAGATCACTACCCGTCCCAATCCCTTTGTTAGTTCTATTACTCTGGAAATCACTACAAATGAAGACAAACCCGGCGTGGTTCGTATGGCCGGCGAAGACGGCAGAATATACCAGCTTTTTCTTTGGCAGTTGAAGAAGGGAATCAACATCAGCAATATCAGCAATCTCAACAGGCTGGCCAGTGGCAAATATATGGTGGATGTGATGGATCAGGATGGCCGCGTGTTGTGCAGTACCAAGGTAATCAAGTAGTTAGAGGATACATGTTTTCTCCTTTACCGGTCAGAAAACTTGTAGGCGCCGTTTTTCATTTCCCGATATTGGAAAAATATGTCCTGTTTTGGGAACTAATTATAAGCCACTCGCCATCAATGTTCTGACAATCATGACTTTTGAAAATGGCACTGCTTTAGCCTGCTACCTGTAAATCAAATTTGTGATGCCATTAACCTCGAATGAAACAACTGAAAAACACTTTGTGGATGTCTCATCCATCCGGCAGCGGCTGAACCGGTTATTACAGAAAGATGCGCCGCCGGGTTTATCAAATGCACCTGTTATGATCCCTAAAGTGATTGTTCGCCCTAATCCCTTTTTTACCTCTATTACTCTGGATGTAACGGCCTCTGCGGGAAAGCATGTAATAGTGCGTATGTTCAACGAAGACGACAAGATTGTAAAAATGTTCAGCTGGTTCCTGGTAAAAGGGATCAATATCACCAATATCGGTGAAACGGAAATGCTGCCCATAGGAAATTATTCACTGGATTTTATCGATCCCGAGGGAGAGGTATTGTACAGTACGCAGCTTACCAAGGGAAAATAATATTGATTAAACCCCCATACCCTCCTACATTGCGAACTGAACCCCGGCCGCCGGCCGGGGTTTTTTGTAATTTTGCGCATGACCAAGCTGAGTGTAAACATCAACAAATTCGCCACCCTGCGCAACAGCCGTGGTGGTAACAATCCCGATGTAGTAAAAGCCGCCATCGATGCACAGCGTTTTGGCGCCGATGGCGTGACCGTGCATCCCCGCCCCGATGAAAGGCATATACGTTATGCCGATGTGCGGGAAATAAAAAAGATCATTACTACCGAATTCAATATTGAAGGCAATTGCCGGGAGCAGAAATTCATTGACCTGGTGCTGGAAACCAGGCCCCACCAGGTGACCCTGGTGCCCGATGCTGAAGGCCAGCTCACCTCCGATCATGGATGGGATACCATCAAACACCGGGATTACCTGCGGGAAATGATACAGGTATTTCAATCGGCCGGCATTCGTGTATCCATCTTTGTTGATCCCGTCATCGACATGGTGAATGGCGCTGCCGAAACCGGTACCGACCGTATAGAATTGTATACCGAAGGCTATGCCCGGCATTACCACGAAAACCGTGAGCAGGCCGTGGCGCCCTATGCGGCGGCGGCCAAAAGAGCCAATGAACTGAAGCTGGGCATCAATGCCGGTCATGACCTTGACCTGCACAACCTGGCTTATTTTGCGCAGCAGGTGCCGGGATTACTGGAGGTATCTATAGGGCATGCGTTGATATGCGATGCGTTGTATTTGGGGTTTGAGAATACCATTCAGTTGTATAAGCGGCAGTTAGGCAGTTAGTCGCAGCGAACCACCCGCGGAAACGGGGCATTTATCGAACGCTCCGTTTTCGCGGCATTATACCACCAACACATCCTGCCACTCATTCTTCTTATTAAAAACAGATTTCGCAAATGGACACAACGGAATAATCTTTATTTGATGCGAGCGGGCATAATCCACGGCCGTTTGCACCAGGTTCTTCCCCACACCTTGCCCCTCCAGTTCCACATTCACTTCTGTATGCTCAATTACCATTTTATTACCCGCCAAAGTATATACCAGTTCCGCCAAAATTCCCCCATCATGACCCATATAAAACATGCCTTTACCATCAAGCAGCTTGTGTTGGATTACCATAGTTGAAGTTGAATTAATTAGTTTTGGGCAAGCGGTCAAGGGGTTGTGCAAATTGCGCCGCTAATTTATGATTAAAAAAAAATTTGGTCAATTCATTTTTGCAAAGCACTTTTGTAGCCTAATGAAAAAGCA
>Ga0065721_10049023_pt1 | contig 51189 bp, 49 predicted proteins | sample Mesricmetagenome_FD_59108 | JGI IMG/M metagenome (GOLD analysis project Ga0065721, IMG submission 59108) | Mesophilic microbial community from rice straw/compost enrichment Sample: eDNA_1 v2 (version 2) | ecosystem: Engineered > Solid waste > Grass > Composting > Bioreactor | place: USA: Davis... | reverse complement strand
GCGCGATCCTGAACAAAATGACGCATCTGGGAATGCCGGACAGTTACCGAATCTGTACCTGAAAGCAGGCAGAGATTAAGATTCCAGGGGCAGGAGCGTCACGCAATCCGATTCATGCAACAAAGCCGCTGCGCAGGCTTGATTGGTAGTAGCGGGTACGCCGAGCATTGCGGTCCTGCCGCGGGTAGCTCCTTGACCATACATAGCAATGAGTATGGTCCCTTCAGGATAAACGCGGCAATTACTTTTCTCAACGGCCTCTTCGGTAATCTTCTCTTCGGTCGTCGTGATGAGTCGCCCCACTACCTCTCCCGTTTTGACCCATGGAATTGAACCCTGGAAATACTCTGGGCGACTTCGGGGAGGAGTACCGCCTGTTTCAACAGAGCACAGGGACCCCAATGAACGCACAGGCAACTTCATCGGGTTCGTCACCGGGTCCCCGAACATATCGAGGAAGACGGATTGCGACAGTTCATCGAGTTTGACGACAGCTTCCCGCCGCTTCTGCCGGATCGCGTCGGCCTTGTCGAGGATGGCGGCAATGCGCTGTTGCTCGTTGAGGGGAGGTCGCGGAAGATCGAGCGACTCCAGAAAATGCTTTGGCACGCGGCGCTGGCCGGCGCTCCCTGTCATCTTCCGTTCCCCTTCGGTACGAATCCGGGGCTGCCGCAGGAAATGGAAGAGGAATCTGCGGTCTATCTGCGCCTCGTCCGCCCGAACGACGTGGAACTCGGTCGAACCGAGGGCATTAGGATGCGGCACCTCGGCCAGGGCAATCTTTCCGTTCTCGAAACACGGGGTAATCTTGGCAACGAGGATATCGCCGGACCGAAAAGGCGTAAAGCCCTTTGCCACTTCCTGATAGGGCCGTTCCGTCACTACTTCTATCCGCCCCGTAACTTCCGAGACGGCCGCCATGGGCACGAAGGAAACCGATTCCTCAGGTGCGACAGTTTCGCGGAAAGGCGGGTTGATCGCGGCGGCCTCGCCCAGCTTGACGGTCGGCCAGCTCATTTTCCCAGCATCCCCTGAAGCTCCCGGATGCCCGCCTGGATCTCCTCCTCCAGCGCGGCCAGGTCGGCCAGAATCCTCTGCGGCGGCTCGTGCTCGACCGCCTCGTGCACGACCTCCCGGTACCGGTTGATCGACAGGTCGAAGCCGTTTTCTCGTATCTCCTCCACCGGTACGAAAAAGCTCTGTTCCGTGCGCGCCCGCGCCCTCTCTTCCTCGCCGTCGCGGCCCTTCCAGCGCGCCACCACGTCCGGGATGTCGTTGGCGGAAACCGCGACGCGCTTGTCGTCCAGGGAGAAGCCGTCCGCCTTCATGTCGTAGAACCAGACGCGCTCCGTGCCGCCGCTGTTGGTCTTGGTGAAGAGCAGCACCGCCGTCGAGACGCCCGCGTAGGGCTTGAACACGCCCGAGGGCATCGACACGATCCCGTCGAGCCGCTGCTCCTCCACCAGCATCCGGCGGATCGCCTTGTGGGCCGTGCTGGAGCCGAACAGCACCCCGTCCGGCACGACCACCGCCGCCCGCCCGCCCGTCTTCAGGAGCCGCAGGAACAGCGCCAGGAACAGCAGTTCGGTCTTCTTGGTCTTGAGGACGCGCAGCAGGTCCCTGGCGACCGAGCCCTCGTCGAGCGACCCGGCGAACGGCGGGTTGGCGAGGATCAGGGAGTAGCGCTCGTCGTCGCCCTGGTGCTCCTCGGCCAGGCTGTCCTGGTAGCGGATGTCGGGGTTCTCCACCCCGTGCAGGAGCATGTTCATGCTCCCGATTCGCAGCATCGTGGAGTCGAAGTCGAAGCCGTGGAAGCAGCGCTCGTTGAAGTGCGCCGCCTGCTCCGCGTCGAAGAACAGGTCCGGGTGCCGCTCCCGGATATACTCCGCCGCCTCCACGAGGAAGCCCGCCGTGCCGCAGGCCGGGTCGCAGATGACGTCCTTCGGCTGGGGCGCGGTCATCTCCACCATCATCCGGATGATGTGGCGCGGGGTGCGGAACTGGCCGTTCTGGCCGGCCGAGGCGATCTTGCCGAGCATGTACTCGTAGAGGTCGCCCTTGGTGTCGCGCTCCTCCATCGGGATGCGGTCTACCATCTCCACCACGCGGGCCAGAAGCTGCGGCGTCGGGATCGTGAAGCGCGCGTCCCTCATGTGCCGGGCGTAGGTCGAGGCGTCACCCCCGAGGTCGCGGATGAAGGGGAAGACCTGCTCGGAAACGACCCGGTACATCGCCCGCGGCTCCAGGTTCTTGAAGCGCGACCAGCGCAGGGCCTGCTTCTCGTCGGGGAAGACGGGCTTCTCGAGGGGGCGGCCCAGCCGGTTTGCCTTGGCCTCCTGGACGGTGTGCAGGTCGTCGAGGCGCTTGATAAAGAGCAGGTAGGTGATCTGCTCGATGACCTCTATGGGGTTGGCGATGCCGCCGGACCAGAAGGCGTCCCAGAGGCGGTCGACGCGTGACTTGAGTTCTCCGGTGATCATGGTGTGGGGTTAGGCTCCGCAAGTCCCGTGCCGGACGGGAGGGGCGCGGCCGGGGGATGCCGTACGGTTCGACGCGCGCCCGGCGCTTCCCTTGCGGTACGTGCTCCGAGACTACCCGACTCCGGCCCCCGCGGCAAGGCGGCGCGGTCTGGACCCGCGGGCCCGGATGGGGGACAATGCCCCCATGAACCCCGGACTCCCGCGGCGACTGCGCAACCTGTGGCTCCTGCACCGCCCAAGGCTCAAGCGGGCGCTGTTCCCGAAGCCCTGGCCCGACTTCACCGAGGAGGAGGTCGTGCTCTCCCGGGGCCGGATCGTGGAGATCGGGGCGGACGGGAGCGAGGAAACGAGGGAGGAGCTGATCGCCCACTTCCCCGGCGTGCCGGCCGACCGGGCCGCCTACCAGGGCTGGTTCAACAATGACGTCGAGTACCGGATGTTCGCCGCCTTCGTCTTCGCCCACCGCAACCGGGACCACCCGTACGCTAAGCTCATCCGCGACGCCTTCCCCGAGATCACCGACCAGCAGATCGTCACCTTCCAGAAGGGCTGGACCCGGCTGACCTGGGAGGACGAGGCGGAAGCGACTTCCCGGGGGCGCCCGGCGTAAGGGGCAGGTCAGCGCGCGCTCAGGCGCGCCAGCCTCTCCCGGATGCGCGCCTTCTCCCGCTCCACCGCCTCCCGGTCTACCGGGCCGGAAAAGCGGGAACGACCGGGAGAATAGCTATCTCCCTCTCCCGTCGTCTTCGCTTTCCCGTTCGGTTTTCCGCCGCCCCCGGGGGACCGCCGCAGCATCGGGCGCACCGCGGCCCCGGGCGCGAAATACAGTCGTCGGTGCTCCCGGCGGCGCGCGGCCGGGTCCGCCAGCAGGCGCCCGCCCTCGCCCCGCACCTCGATCAGCCCCCGCCGCACCAGAGAGTCCACCGCCGAGGATACCGCCTCGCCCGCGCGGCCGGTGCGGCTTTTCAGCTGGCTGTGCGAAAGCCAGTCCCGCTCCTTCAGCGTCCCGTCGGGGTTGCGCCGGCCCAGGGTCTGGCGGAGCACCACCAGGAGCAGCCGCATCTCCGTGTCCTTCAGGGTCGGCAGCACCTCGTCGATCAGGCGGCAGGGCACCATCACGAACGGCTCGCCCCCGCCGGTCTTAGAGTCCGGCCCGCTCATGGGTTCCGGGGCGGGTCGAAGTCGTGCTCGATCGCCGACACCAGGAAGCGCGAGGGCGTGCGGGCGGCTCTTCTGCCCATCCAGCCCGCCTGGCGCAGCACCCGCTCCGGCCCGAACCGGGCCACCAGGGAGAGCGCCTTCGGCCGCTCCACCCCGTAGGCGAGCAGCGTACGGAACGCCTCGCCCTCGGGCGTGCCGTCCGGCGGGTCGTTTTTCGTTTCCTCCGCTTCCGCTTCCGCGAGGGACGCGGGGTCCTTGCCCATCAGGCGCAGGACCTGGGCCTCGACCTCGGCGCGGCCGCGGGCGTACCGGGCGCGGCTGAATCCGTAGACCTGCTCCCGCCTCGAGGGGCTTGGTGAACCTGGGGGCTCCGATGCCCCTGAACCCGGGCTCGCCCCATCCGAAGGCTCCGGGGGCGCGGACACGCGGGAAACGACCGCGGGGGAGGGCACCCAGACGGGAAGCGCCTGCTCGCGCGGCACCTCGACCACGACCGGGGCATCCCGCCAGCGCACTTTCGCCAACTCCCGCAATCGCTCCACGGTGGAGTGGTCGCCCGTGCCCAGCACACGCGCCACGGCGGGGGCGGACGCCTCGAAGCGCCCATCCGGCGTCAATAGGGAGAGCACCGCCAGCAGCGTCCTCGCCTCCCGGTCCCCGAGCGCGGCCAGCAGGCCGCAGTCCTTCAGGGCGGGCGTCACCAGCAGCAGCGACTCCGGCACGAACCGGGGCGGGTCGGTCAGGGCGCGCCGGTGCTCCACCCGCAGGGGCGGGCCGCTCTCCTCGCTCGTCGCTTCCGTCGTCGGTTCCATGGGCGTGGGCGTTAGGGGGATGAAAAAACGGAGCGGGCTGGGGTCAGCGGGCGGGTGCCCGGAGCGGCGGGAGAGGGCCCCGGTAGACCGGCTCCAGGGAAACGCGCACGGTCACCTCCGAGGCGACGCGGCAGTCGCGCGGCCCGTTGCCGCGGCCGGCTTCCCGCTCCTTGCGGTCGAAGTAGGGCGCGTCCAGGTGCCAGGTGCGCCCTCGTGCCCCGTCCCCGGCCTCCGAGAAGGTGCCGACATGGCGCGCGACCAGGAGGTCCAGCAGCTCCGCCCCGCCGACCAGGCGCACCGGGGCGAGGGGCGCGGCGGCCAATACTTCCGGGTCCAGCCGCTCGGACAGGCGGCCGGTGGTCACCAGCAGCGCCTCCGCGGCGCCCTCCCGCAGGCACACCCCGCGCAGCTCGTCGACGCCCCTCTGGAAAAGGCGGCGGTCGGGGTCGTACTGCTTGGCCTGGACGAGCACGCGCCGGTGGACGCCCCCGGCGTCGACCGCCGCCTCCAGGTCCCAGCCGCAGGGCGCGCCGTCCCGGCCGTTGCGGCCGCGGAAGTGCCCGCGGTCGGCGGGGCATACGCGGGAATAGCCGGTCGCTTCGAGCAGGTCGGCGACCACGGCGACGAAGGCCGCGTAGGGCAGGGAGAGCAGCCGGTCCAGCAGGGCGTGGCGCAGGTCGCCCGGCTCGAAATAGGGAACGCTCGGTGCAGGCGCTCCGGCGTCACCGGGCAGAGAGGGAGAGATTCTCGGGGTCATGGGCGGGGCGTTAGGCGGTTGGGAGGGCGGGCTCGGAGCGGGACCACTGGCCGGGCAGGGCGTGGCGCCACCCGGGCCGCAGGCGGTCTTTGCGCTCGTCCCAGGCTTCGGGCGGGAGGCAGCCGCGGCAGTTCATCGTCTCGCAGGCGCTCCGGGCGAAGGTGCCGTCCGGGGTGAAGACGTCCGCGACGCACAGGGCGCGGCCGCTGCGCAGCGCGAGGGCGTCGGCCACCGCCTGCGCGGTGCGCACCGAGGGGGACACCCGGCCGTTCAGGAGGCGCGAGACGGTGGCGCGGCTGATCCCGGCGTCGGCGGCGAGGCGTGCTGGTCCGTCGAACCCGTAGAACGGGACGTGCAGCAGGAGCGCCCGGAGGCGCCTGCCGGAAGCGATCGCATGGGGAAGCTGGGGCATGCGGGGTGCGGTTAGGGGGGTGGGTCAGGGCGCCACGTGTCGCGCGACAGACACATCATGACCGAACAAATACCGAACGTGCAACCACCGTTGCACGACCGCTGCCATCCCTCTGGCAGGAGGCGTGAAGCAGGCCGCCGGACGGGTTGCGCCGGCGGCCCGATATGTACTACGCTGGCCTGAAGCAGCTCCCCACCAACCGCTAACAACCCGCATGGACAATGCCACGACCACCGTCGCCGACCGCCCCGCCTGGGAGGTCGCGCCGCCCTACCCGCTGAAGCGCTACTTCCTCGGCGACTGCACCGTCCACGCGGACGACCTCTCGCCCGACGAGCCCCTGTACGCGGACGCCCCGACCGCCGAGGAGGCAGCCGCCCTGGCGCGCCGGCGCTACCGCATCGCCCCCGGGGACCGCTTCCGCTTCGTCCAGGTGCTGTGGCGCACCGAGGACGGGGAGGAGATGGAGCTCCCTTTGACGATGGAAGCGACCCTGGAGGCAGCCCGGGGCGGCATGGCCGACCTCCTCGCGCAGCAGGATCGGGAGGACGCGGAAGGCCGTTAACGGCACCCGTACCGGCCCCGGCGCCCCCCTAGCGCTCCCAGCGCACTGGAACCGGTGTATTGCATATGTATTGACATACGCAATACATTTCTCTACAGTGGGACCATACACACCGTAAGTGCCTCGATGGAATCCACGCCCCACCACCTCCCGCGCCGCGACGCCCTCCCGCCCTTCCCCCTGGTGCGCTACTACATCGAGGACTGCCCCGTCCCTGACGAGGACCTGCTCCCCGGCGAGCTTCCCTACGTGGACGCCGAAAGCGCCGCCGACGCCGCGCAGATGGCGGCCCTGCTCTACACCCCCGCCTTCGGGCGCTTCGCCCGCATCGCCTGGCGGACCGAGGGCGGTGAGGCCTTAGAGATGGCCCTGACCCGGGAAGGCGCTATGGCCGACCTGGAGAAGGCCGCGGCCGAGCGCGACGGGGGGGACCGGTGAGCAGCCCCCTCTCTCTACCGCCAAACGGCGACGGACCGAGCCGCCAGGCGACCACGTTCCGCCTGACCGCCGAGGCGCGTTCCCTCCTGGCCCACCTGGCCGGCCGCCGGGGCGTCAGCCAGGCCGCCGTGCTGGAGACCCTGATCCGTCAGGATGCGCAGCGGGACTACCTCGCGGAAGCGCTGAAGAAGCCGGCCGAATAGGCCCGCCGAAACCCCTCCGCCCCCACGACGCTGCCGCACGCTGCGGGTCCGCCCGTGCGTGCAACGCTCGTTGGTCCTTTCGCCGTGCTCCGCTACGCTGCGTCGGCGGGGGCGCGGAACCGCAAGAGGCAACGGCTTCCCTGAGACTCACAGGCCGGACCCGCCCGCTCCCCCGACACCCGACACGCAAGGAGGGATCTGCCCATGGATCCCGTTGAGAGGATCGCTACGGAGGCCGCGGCGTTCGCCCTGGAAGCCCCGCCCGCGGTCACACCCCCCGATGCGCCGCCGAAGAAGCGTGGCGCGCTCCTGAAGGCCCACCGCTTCGGCGTCTCGTATCCCGACGGCACGGAGGGGACCTGCGCCTACGAGCGCTTCGGCCCCGCCTACCACCTGTTCTGCCATTCGTACGGGGACGGCTCACCGCTCCCCCGCCAGTACCACACGAGGCAGCTCGGCAACCGCCCGGAAGACGTGGAGGCGAAGGGCCGGGAGCTCGCGGCCGCCGCCTTCTCCGAGGCGGTGGAGCGGGAGCGCAAGGACCGCTTCGCCCGGGTCACCCCGCCGACCGACGGGAGCCGCAAGCCGGATACGTCCCTGTTTAGGCTCTCGCCCGCGGACGCCAAAAGGCACGGCGGCCGGTATGCGCTCTGCCTGCCGATGCCTTCGGGACGGCTGGTCCGGAGTTCCGCCACCTTCGCCACGCTCGCCGAGGCGAACCATGCCTGGGAGGAGGTCGGCGACCGGCGGCTCGTGGTCGCCTGCTGCAGCCGGCTCGACCGCCGCTGGCTGGCCCCCAAGTACAACCCGCTCTACGCGAAGGGGGCACCACGATGCTGACACCGCTGCCGCCGCCCCCGGTCCCGGAGGCGAAGACGCTGGAAGAGGCGCGGCTCCAGGCGAGGGTCTGGGGCCGTGCCAGGAGCCTGCCCGACGAGGGCTACTCCGCCACGTTCCTGACCGAAGACGTGCTGGAGATTTCCGGCCCGAACGGCGGACCGTACCGCATCGACACGATGGCGAGGACGTGCGACTGCCCGTTCTTCGCCGAACACGGCTTCTGCAAGCACTGGTGGGGATGGCCTCACCTCTGGTGAATGGAGGGGAGAAAGAACCATGCGCGTAGGGCGAGACACCGTCGAAATCGGAATCGCGGTGTGCGAGGTCTACGAGTTCACCGACGGGGAAGACGGCAGGCGCTACCTCTGGAACGCCACCGAAGGGAGGAGGATCGCGGAGGCGTCCGGCCGGGACATCGTCGCCGTCTACCCGGAGCAGGCCGGGATCACGAAGGAGAACCTTTCCACCTTCGCCCCCGACCTGGACCTGAGGCGGGCGCAGGCGCTGCCCGGGGCGGCGCTGCTGGTGCCGCTGCTGTTCGTGCCGCACCGGGGCAAGCACGTCTGCATCGACGGGTGGCACCGGATCGCCAAGGCGCTGTACCAGGGTTTCCCGTGCCTGCCCGCCTACGTGCTCACGGAAGAAGAAGCGGAGTCGATCCGCCTGGAGGAGCTGCCGTGACCTACACGATCGGGAAGTGGAAGCGCACGCGCTTCTGGGCAGTACGCGATGTGAGCGGCGCGCTCGTGTGCGTCTGCGCCTACCGCACGGGGGCGCTGGCGCTCAAGGCGCGGCTGGAGGGGAGGGCGGCGACATGACCCGCCTGATCCACGACGGCCCGTGGCGCTACGCGGGCTACCACGGCTGCCCCTCGGTCTGTCGGCTGCGTGTCTGGCAGACGCCGGACCCCCGCCCGTCGGTCGTGCTGTTCACGGAGCTGGAAGAGAACCCGGGCACCTCGGTCACCAACCGGGTCGAGGTGCTGGCGACGATGGTCTACGGCTGGCTGGAACGGCCCGAGAAGGAGCCGGTCTGGATCGAGCACTACCCGAACCGCGGGCGGCACAACCCGCACACCGGGCGGTGGGAGTTCCCCGAGCACTTCGCCTTCGTGGAACTGGCAAGGCTTCCCGACGGCAGGTTCGCGAAGCCGAACTGGCGGGCGACCTGCCGCCGGACGGTCGAGGAGATCATAGGCCAGCGACTCGGAGACTGATTCGGAAACAGATCAGGTCCGTCTGCGATTCCAAACCCGCCCGCCAGGCTGAGCAGCCTGGCGGGCTTTCCTCTGGCCTAAGCCTTATCAACGAGGGAGCCAGGATAGACTGTTCACCGCCCTCAGGGACTGATAGCATTGAGGCAGAAAAGCCTCATAACCCCCTGGCATGAAACCCGCCGCCCTGATCGCCCTATCCACCACCCTCGCCGTCGCCCCGATCTGTGGGATCGGATACCTGCTCTGGCGGCAGACGCCGCAGGGCATGCGCTACGTGTGCGGACGGTCGGCGAGCCCAAAGGCAATCGAGGAATCGCTGCGGAAGAAGTTCGAGGGGCCTGACGGCCGAACGGCCCGGCTCATCTACGACCGCAATTTCGAGAATTACAAGGCCGACCGCCGCATCACCTGGGCCGAATACTACGAGAGGGAATTCGGGCCGATAGCAAAGGTGCGCGAAAAGGAAGCCAGGGAGATGGAAGCCTTCATAGAAGCGAGCAAGGCCGGCAAGCGTGGCGTAAAGCTATATCCCCACATCCCGGATGAGCGGCTGGACGAGGAGACTACGATGGGCGCCCCCCAACTACCCCCGTACAATCTGCCACAGCTGAGAAATTCCGCGTATCAAGACTGCCTGCGCGAGCAAGATCCGGGCATCATTTCCCAGTCCGATAAGAGGCGGTTTCTCGACGACTGAACGGAAGGCCAGCGGACCCGCTTACGTAGTCGGCAATTATATTCCAATCAAGGTTGCATAGTCATATCCCAGAGCGGGGCGACACCGCGCCATGTCCCGTGCCTGACTGGATTACCACTCCACCGGGTCTGCCGCCCGCGGAATTCGCCATCCCCCCGAGCACCGTCCAGGCATACGGGAGTTCCCGGGGCATCAAGCCCGTGACAAAGCACATCGCAGGAGCCCGCAAGACAACTGCCCTTGGCTTTGCCCAGCAACCATGCTCTAGTGAGCCTACAGGGCGGTCCGTTGCACGGATGTTACGGTCGTTGCCGTTAGAACAGCCGATCGGCAAGGTGGACGGACCTACCCGTCACCTGCCGCCATGCGCCTGCCCCAGCCGAACGCCGACGAGGTGCGCGAGTTCGCCCGCCTATGCCGGGAACATACCGGCGACGAACTTACCCCCGAGAAGGCGGAAGAAGTCCTCACCGCGCTCCTCCACTTCTACTACCTCACCCGCGGCCACGAGCGCCACGAGCACAACCGCCTCGCCCGCTCCCGCGCCGCGGCCACCGCCCCCTCCGCCCAGACGCCACCGCCCCCACGCCCATGAAGGAAACAACCGCCGCCGCCCGCTTCGTCCTCTACGCCCGCAAGTCCACCGAATCCGAGGAGCGCCAGGTCCAGAGCATCGAGGACCAGACGCGCCTGTGCCGCGACCTCGCCAGGCGCGAGGGCTGGCGCGTGGTGCGCGAGATCACCGAGGCGCGCTCCGCCCGCAAGCAGGGTGCCCGGCCCGGGTTCGCCGAGGTCGTGGCGATGCTGGAGCGCGGCGAGGCCGACGGCGTGCTCGCCTGGCACCCCGACCGCCTCTCCCGCAACGCCGTCGACGGCGGCTGGATCCTGGACCTTCTGGACCGGGGCAGGCTGCGCCACCTGCGCTTCGTCTCCTACACCTTCGAGAACACCCCCGAGGGCAAGTTCATGCTGGGCATGCTCCTGACGAAGAGCAAGTACGACGTCGACAAGCTCTCCGTCGACGTGCGCCGCGGCATGGACTCCAAGCGCCGCCTCGGCCACTTCCCGCACCGCGCCCCGGAGGGGTACGTCAACGACCTCGCCACCCGCACCATCCAGCCCGACCCCGAGCGCTTCCCCGTCCTGCGCCAGGCCGTCGAGCTCGTGCTCGCCGGAGCCGTGAAGCCCCCGCAGGTCCTGCGCGCCCTCAACGACGAGTGGGGCTACCGCACCAAGAAGACGAAGAAAAGCGGCGGCGGGCCGCTCTCGCGCGCCGCCTGGTACCGCCTGCTGACCTCGCCGTTCTACTGCGGCGAGTGCCGCGAGAAGGGGGACACCTACGCCGGGAGCCACCGCCCGCTCCTGACCCGCGAGGAGTTCGACCGCATCCAGGCGCTCCTGGGGCGCGCCGAGAAGCCGCGCCAGGTGCGCCACCGACACCCCCTATCGGGGCTGATCCGCTGCGGGCGCTGCGGCTGCATGGTCACGGCCACCATATCCAAGGGGCACACCTACTACCACTGCACCAACGGGCGGGGCACCTGCGACCGGAAGGGCGTGCGCGAGGAAGTACTCCTCTCCCAGGTCGAGGAGAAGATCGCCGCGGTCAGCATTCCCGAGTGGACCGAGCCGGTGTTGATGGAGGCGGTGCGCCGCTTCGCCGAGGCCGAGTCCGGGAAGAAGCGCGAGGTGAAATCGAACCGTTCGCAGACGCTGGAGGGCATCGAGCGCCAGCGGCAGGCGCTGGTGGGGATGCGCCTGAGGGAACTGTTGAGCGACGAGGAGTTCGTGCGGGAGAAGGCGCGCCTCGCGGAGGAGGCCGCCCGCCTGGAGCGCGCCGAGGCCGACGCGGAAGGGGAGCGCGAGCGCGCCCTCGCGGCCGCCGAGGGCGTCATCTCCTACGCGGCGTGGGCGAGGAAGTCTTTCGCCGGGGCCGGGGCCGACGAACGGCGGCGGCTGGCGGGGCTCCTGGGCACCAATCACTGTCTAACCGGCGGGAACCTGCTCCTGGAGGTGAATCCCGCGCTGACTTATCTGGCCGCGCAGGCGGCCAAAATCGAGGCTTTCAAACCGACTGAAAACGGCTCTGGTAAAGCAAAAAGGACCGTCTCGTACGAGAAAGTCCTTCATGGCTGGGCATGCGAGACGGCAGTCAAACTTTGCAGTCTATTAGCATCGAGACCCGGGCAATCACAGGCTTGCCAACCTGCCGATGATGCCCTCGATTATGAGCCGTAATCCTGACCAGTCTTGGCGCCTTATAAGCTTAGGGTCTGCCTCAGCGGATTTTAACTTGGCCCTAAACCGCGCTTGGATGGCTGATTTGCTTATGATCTCGCCCTGGTATCGCCTCAATTTGGCGACGTATCCCGTCCATTGCACGGGACATAGCTCGCCATCCTCCTCCCTTAGGACATCTTGACCAAGATAAAGCTCGATGGCCCCGGCCAAGCCGTTGATGTCCATGTCTACTTTTCCCTGCGGCCCGAGTGTGGGATAGTGATTCCCTATTTCAATGGATGGATAATTGATTACCGCGAAGTTTCGTGGGAGTTGAGCCTGGTCGAGGGACGATAGGGCGTCATACGCAGCAGAGTCATTGTCGAACACCGCCAAGATTCTGTTGGAGATTCCTGCCGCCGCAAAGCTCTTGAGGGTCTTTACAAGGACGCCCGCACCGCCCTCCGGTTTATAGTTGTAGTCAAGAAAGCGAACGTGGCTCAGAAGGTGTGGATACAGCAATGCGATAGCCCCCCTCAAAACCTCGGCGTCAAAATGTCCCTCGGTCAGGATAATCGGCGGAGAGTAGGTGCGCTCAATGCCGCGGAACCCATTGTCTTCATCGAAATACGCGTCGTCATACCAGCCCTCGTGTGCAAATTCGCTGACGTCAAGGACAACACTTGCACCATCGTCGGCACCCCTCAAGTGATAGAACATGCAGTCGCAAGGGTTGAGCTGCAGCAAGTCCGCTAGTTCTCTTTGGCAATCGTCGTCCAAAGGCTTGTTGGCTTTATACTGACTCAACAATCTCTCGAATACCCCCCTCGAAGAACCATAGTATTCAGTTACACCCTCCAAAAATGCCTCGAAAGACTCTTCGCCATACCCCAGGACACTTAGCCTGTCCTTGATCTCCTTGGTAGTTCGGGAGAACGCCACCAACTCGTACTCATCGCCTAGATCGCCGTAGTGGGCATGGAAACCTCCTAGCCCCAACCGCTGGGCACGCTGATGAGCACGCTTCCCTCGCATCCGGACAATGTCATCCTTGCTAAACAAGCTTAGAACCGAATGGTCAAGCTCGTTTCGCCAGCGAAAGACGGTGGCGCCATCGATTAGGAGGTCGGCATAGCTACTCATGGCAATTCCAAATACAACTCAACTGCAGCAGTGTGGGGTGCAGACAAAACCGCCCGGGGCTCGAAGCGATGGCGCACTGGCACGGAGGATATTGTCTCCTCAGACACGCAGGAACTCGGCGACGCGGAGACGTCCCCTGGACACGTTCCATAAGGCACATAATTCGACGGCACATTCCCCTGAAAGCTATGGATGTAAGAGGGCATTACCCGGCCCTCTAAACTATGTTGCGACTCTGTCTCCATCGCTGTAACTCACGAACCGGGGGATTTTCTACCTGATCCGGAACGATGACGTCGTCGTCGTGCGCGACGCCGGGGCTGTCCGGATCATGCCTGCCGATTTGCCATGCGTCTCGAACGTTAATCTGAAACTTCCCGATGCCAAGTTCCACCATCGGTACTGGTTGGTCCGCCTGGAAATGCGCCGGTACAAGCAGAAACCGCTTGTGCGCAGAATAGGACTTCAGGAACCTGTCCAGGTTAATCGGCGTTGTAGCGTCCATGCGGTGAACCCGGCATACAATCGTCCAATACCTGTTGTCGCCCTCTACTGCCTCGTGATTCCCGCGAATTAGTAGACGGTAAGCGAAGGGATTTGCTTTGTCTATCCCGCGGATAATCGTCAGCCGTAGCGACTCCTTCTCGTCCACCTCACCGAACTCTGACCGCCAAGCAGTGAATATCTGCCGCGCGGATTCTTTGTCCTTGAATATTAAACCCATCAACGGCGGGGGCGCTCCGACCCCCTCGATTGTCCCGTAAAAGACGCCTCCCCATCCCGCTCGGTCCCAAAGGCGTTGTCGAATGGGCGAAACGACGGTCATGTCTTGGTGCGACATGGTATCGGGGTCGAAGAGGTCGGGGGGCGGTTCGCCGTTTCCGAATTCCTGAATGGGTTCCTCGTTACCCTCGGGGGAACCAGCCACCGGGTCTGTCTCGGGAATCCAGGGCGCTCTGCGCGTAAACTCGTATGAGTCTTCCTCAGGTGCCAACCAATGCGAAATACGGCAACGAGGGGCGTTCCCGAGCACATTCCGTAGGGAACCGATAGCTCCCGTGAAGGCCGCAGCGCGCTCCGCGACCCTTTCCTCCTTAAAAAGCGTCAGGAGGTCCCTTTCAGGGTCCCTGAACTGGGCGATATGAGCTGAAACTTTGAGGGCCGCTTCGAAAACTTGCTCGCGAAGCGACTCCTGCGCCTCCCGCGGTATTTCGTTGGGATCCAGGTGCCGGCAACGGAGGATGAAGTGAGGGCGGCCCAGCCGCTCTTGTTCCTCCACGGCCACGTACTCCTCCAATCCCTTAGTCGAAATCACATCAACGGTGAGCTCTGGCTCGAACGCCGCAGCGCGCCTTGCAGAGATTGTGGAGAGGAAGCTCTCGAGGCTGGCGAGGAAGGATTCTCCTATCTCGACGCACGGCGGTTCTGGCGTGCAGTTCACAATCACCGAGCACCCGAGGATTTTTGTGGTCAGTGCTCCGGAGTTCTCGTCCCGTAAATTTATACGGTCCGGGAGCGACGCGCCAGCCTGCATGTTCCCGACTTTGGCTGCGAACTGCTCCGGGGTCTCATTAAACTGTTGGGCCGCTTCCGCAAGCCTATCCGCATGACCGATCAGGAAGAGGGCAATGTCGGCGCCCATCGTTAGCCCCAGGCGATCTAGCGCAGGCACCAAGCGTCGTAATTCCACGTGTTGCTCGGGGCGTGCCCGCACGATCATTCGTGCGAGTAACAAGTCGAAGCCGAAGTCCGTCTCGTCAGGCTCGTATTGGCCGCTGTCTGATAGGGCCGAGCGAAGGGCCGTGTCCATCTCGTGCCACACCAGCAGGTGGGGGAGCCGGGCCAGCCTCAGTTCCGTCCATTTCAGCCGACGCACGCAAGCGGCAAACTGCCTGCTGACTGTGCCATAAGTCCAGAACTCGTTTGCCGCTATGCTGGCTCCAGAAAGGTAGGTGCCGCGGGCCGCCCAGAACAACCCTATCCGCTCGTAGGCGTGTGCACACAGGTAAAGGGCGTGCACGATCTCGCTGCGGGTTTCGTGTTTGTACAGCCGACCCAGTGCCTGCCCGGTGAGCGCGATGGCCCTGACCGCACGTCCCTGTTCAATGAGTTGCTCTCCTCGCTTTAGCAACAGGCGGGCGGCCCGCACTTCACTCGAGCGCCGCGCTTCCGCGTTGACTACCGCGTCGAAAAGCGAGTCGTAGGCCGGGGATTCTTCTATGCGCTCTCCGACGGCAGACACAACCTGCACGAGGACTTTCATGGGGAAGCCTACCAGCCCCTCGGAGCGCTCCACCACCTGCTTCAATTCGTCGAACGCAGTGCTGGGATCCGTTCCCTCCATCCCGTGGCGGAGAAGGTCGTTTTGCAGGAGCAACACATGAGCCTGAAGGGAAACGCTCGGCCGTTCCCCGTCTCCCGAGAGCCGTTCCAGCTCCGTTCGCAATACGGTGGTCCGCTCCTCGTACCACTTGACCTGTGTTGCGTTACCGCTGGAGGAGACGTGCCAGTTCAGGCATGTCAGCAAATTGGAGAGTCGCTCGAGGTCGAAAATGTTGGACGAATCTTTAGCACGGCCTTCGACCTGTTCGTATTGATCGACCGTAGCTGGAAAGTCTTCGTACCACCAGAACAAGGTCCAAGCCCACTGGTAAGCGGATTCCACCTGCTGGCGGAGACTGCCGTATTTCAGGGCAATCCTGTCGGCACGGGCGTATGCTCCTTCGACCTCGGTACGGGGCCTTTCAAGGGATCGGCAGAGTAGGGCCGCGTCCAGGGCATCGTCCACCAATTTGGGGCCGAATTGGCCGGCACCTACAGCGTCTGCGACGCGGGACTCTATTTCTGCAAGCTCCGCAGCGCGAGCAGTGTCGACCGGACCCGATCGCGTCGTCCGTTTCTTCAGGGTCTGGACCCTAAGCTCTTCGATGGCGATTTCTTCGTGCTGCCCCCCGAAAACCCGCTCCAATATCCAGGTTCGGTCGAGGATGCGGACGTCCATGCGGTGTGCTTCGGACAGGGTGTCTTCTACACTGGATCTTTTCCTCGCGGGGATGCTCTGGTTCGTCACGAAAAAAACTTTCGTGTATCCCCGGGCCGTCTCCGCGATCTTCTTCACGTCCGACTTGACCTTGGAAAGCCACTCCGCTTTGGCGCTAAATGCGAAAGCCCAGCGCTCCTGGGATGCTTCCCGCGCAACCCCTCCGTACCACTTAAGAGCGAGGCTGTCGGCGACTGGGAATGTCTCGGAATCCGCCTTGCTGTCACCGCCGCCGGTCGGACCGGTGGTGGGCAATAAGTTAGGGCACACTTCCTTCTCACACAGCCGCCGGGCAAACCGTTCGAAGTCCATCTCCTGACTTCTCTTGGTCAAGGAGCTTAACGTGAAATCAAGAACAGAGCGGTCTAGATCTTCCACGTCCTGTAATTCGGAGTCGCTGAAGTATTCCGGGTGCGCAGATTGGTAGTACTCCCTCGGAGACGGCATTGGCTTCAATTTCCTATGCGCCAGGACAGGGAGCCGCTGGCGGGGTAGAGATTCGCATTCACTCCGATTTTACTGCATTCGGCTTAGCTCGCATGCTATCCCCCACGGGAACCATACAGAGCCTCCATAATGACGTCCTACCGTTTTAAGACGCTGGTATAATTGTGCGCTGTATCAGCACAGGATCGTTGTGGTGCGGGCTATTCACCCGTGCAGAGACCGGCCAGGCCTCCATCCGCTCCGGATCCAAGGGCTGCAGTGTCTCCAGGATCACCTTCGGGGCCGTGTTCCCATCTAACCAAGATGCCTCATGCTCCCGGCCTAGGATCACCGGCATGCGGTCGTGCACCCCGGCGGCCAGGGCGTTCGGCTCGGTGGTCAGGATGGTGAAGCTTTGCAGCGCATTGCCATTCTCGTCCCGCCACTCGGCCCAGAGCCCCGCCAGGGCGAACAGGTCCTCGCCCTTTACCGTGAAGTAGTAGGGCTGCTTCTTCCCGCCCTCGCGCTTCCACTCGTAATAGCCGCTCGCCGGCACCAGGCAGCGCCGGGACTTGAAGGAGGCGCGGAAGGAGGGCTTCTCGGCGGCCGTCTCCGCCCGCGCGTTGATCATCTTGTAGCCGATCCTCGGGTCCTTCGCCCAGGACGGCACCAGCCCCCAGCGCATCACCTCCACTTTGTGGGGGCCGCCCCCCGTGACGACCGGCAGGTCCTGGCCGGGCGCCGCGTTGAAGCTGGGCCGCAGCCCGTCCGGCACCTCCGGAGCGCCGAAGCGCTCCCCGAGGTCGCCGGTCTGGATGAGGGTATAGCGTCCGCACATGGCAGGCAGGTTACGTATGGTTACGGGTGGTTGCGGGGCGGGCCCTCCCTCCGGATCTCCGGGGGCGGGAAGACGAAGCCGTCCTCCCCGACTCTCGCTATCAAACCAGATTCCACGAGCCTGTCCAGCGCCTCGCACACCGCCGCGTACGTCCAGCCGCTCTCCTCGGGGTGGGGCGCCCTGGGGCAGGGCACCTTGGGGTTGGGGGTGTTGTGGTCCATGCCGGAAGCGTAGCAGGCGGACATGGCGGAACGGTGACGGCCGCATGACGGAATCATGAACGGCGCGTGCGCGGCCCCGTTCCGTGAGCCGGGGCATTGCGTGTTCGGTTTTCATTCGGTAATAATGAAACCCTCATGAAGCGCGCCCGCCGGGGCGGCCCGCCCCGTGAGGCCCCGCCTGACCCCTAACCCCTCCCGCCATGCGCGAATCCGTCCAGGAAAAGGTGAGCGTCGTCCTCGTCTACGACCGCGCCCGCGGCAAGGCCCTGCCCGCCCGCCTGCGCTGGAACGGGAGGGAGTACACCGTGGACGAGGTCGGCTTCCACCACCCGGTGCGCGAGGGGCGCGCCCTGCACCACGTCTTCTCCGTCACCGCCGGCGGCACGTTCTTCCGCCTGGACCTGGACGCGGAGACCCTGCACTGGACCCTGACCGAGGTGAGCGATGGCCTCCCGGACTGACGCCCCCGGGCCGGTCCCGGCGCTCCCCGGGCTGGGCCTGAACCGCAACGCCCCGGCGCTCATGCACGTGGACCTCAATTCCTGCTTCGCCAGCGTCGAGCAGCAGGCCAACCCCCTGCTGCGGGGAAAGCCCGTGGCGGTCGCCGCCTACACCAGCCCCGGCGGCTGCATCGTCTCGCCCTCGGTGGAGGCCAAGCAGGAGGGCGTCCGGGTCGGGATGGCGGTGCGCGAGGGGAAGCTCCTGTGCCCGGCCCTGGTGGTCCTGCCGCCGGACCCGCCCAAGTACCGCGCCGCGCACCTGGCGCTGCGGCGCATCTTCCGGGACTACTCCCCGGACGTGGAGCCGAAGAGCATCGACGAGGCGGTGATCGACTTCGCGGGAACGCCCGCCCTGAAGCGCGGCCTGGAGGAGGTGGCGCGGGAGATCAAGGGGCGGGTCCGGGCGGACGTCGGCAGCTGGATGCGCTGCAGCGTCGGCATCGGCACCAACCGCTTCCTCGCCAAGCTCGCCGCCGGGCTCCAGAAGCCGGACGGGCTGGTGACGCTGGGCCACGCCAACCTGAAGGCGACCTACGCCAGGCTTTCCCTGACCGACCTGCCGGGCATCAACGTGCGCTTCGAGGCGCGGCTCCACGCCGCCGGCATCTTCACCCCCTTAGAGTTCCTGGCCGCCGACCAGGCCACGCTCCACAAGCGGGTGTTTCGCTCCATCGCCGGGCAGCAGTGGTACCTGCGGCTTCGGGGCTGGGAGACGGACGCGGTGGTCTTCGCCCGGCGCAGCTACGGGCAGAACTACTCGCTGGGCGGGGCGAGTTCCGACCCGCGGGAGCTCTCGGGGCTGCTGATGAAGCTGTGCGAGAAGGCGGCGCGGCGCATGCGGGCGGCGGGCTGGGCCTGCCGGGGCGTGCACGTGGCCTGCGTCTTCGCGGACGGCACGCACTGGCACGTCGGGCGGGTGCAAGGCGAGCCGGCGTACGCCACCCCGGACGTCCACAAGCGAGCGACGCTGCTGTTCAACCGCCGCCCGGCAGGCAGGCCGGTGGCGAAGCTATCGGTGACCTGCTACGAGCTGGTCCGGACGCACCGGGAGCAGCTGCCGCTCTTCGACACCGAGGCCGAGGCGATGAGGCGCCTGGCGGACGCGTCGGACGCGGTGAACGACCGCTGGGGGGAGTTCGTGCTCACCCCGGCCCTGATGCTGGGGCTGGAGGGGCGGGCGATCGACCGCATCTCCTTCGGGGGCGTGCGCGAGCTGGAGGAGGTCTACGCCGCCGAGCCCCCGGCGCCGGAACTTTCCGCCCGCCCGCTTGCGTAGCAGGAACCGTCTACCAGTAACGGTTCCACATGGAACAGGACAACCTGAACAAGCGGAGTGTTAGTGGCGAGACGGGGGAGCGGGCGGAAGCCCACCTCCGCCGGGCGCGGGCGTGGATGATATGGGTCAGCGACAAGCCGCTGGTCGCCGGCGAGCCGGACTTCCGGGTGACGTGCCGTAGGCCTCGCCGCCTGAAGTTCCTGGTCCAGGCGCTGGCGGATGCCGTCGGCTCCGACTACCGCGTCATCGTCCAGGAGGAGCGGGGCTGAACGCCCCCTCCCTCCCCCGATGTTGGGAACCCGCCCGCCCGCTTCCCCCGTAAAGCAAGCGTCTATCACTAACTGACGCTTATGACGGAGAGGCTATGGGGCTTCCTGGTCGGACTGGCGGCGTTCCTGGCGTGCCTGATCGTTTACGAATCGGACGCGCTCAGGGAGGCGCGCCGGGCCTGGGTGAGGCTTAAGGTCGCTCACAAGAGGCGCACGAGGCGAGAGGTAAGGGAAGGGGCGGGGCGATGAGCGCCCCCCCGCGAGTGGAAGACCTGGACGTTCCGGGTCAGCAGCCCGGACTACCCGGACCTGGACGAGGTCTTCGCCGTCCGCTGTGCGACAGAGGGGCAGGCGCAGGCGATCGCCGGGGCCCTGGAGGCCGGGCTCGACGGCTACGGGACGACGGTCACCATCGAGGAGGAGCGGGAGTAATCCCGCCCCTTTCTCATTTGTGGCCCGTACTTGCAGGGGCCGCGGCCGACGTGACGGGGACGACTTTCCCTATCGTGTGGCCGCGAGACGTGCTACCATGCCAGCGCAAGCACGCACTCGAGTGCAGCACGCACTCGCCCGTGCCTTTCCCCTCACATCCTCACACAGGTCCCCCATGACCGGCCTCACCCACCTCGCGGGCGGCGTCGCCAGCCTGCTGCCCCTGACGCTCGCCTACCCGGCCCTGTTCCCCGATGCCCCGCTCACACCGGAGGCACTGGGGGCGGCCGCCCTGGCGGCGTGCCTGGGCGCGCTCCTGCCGGACCTGGACGCGCCGCAGTCGCTGCTGAAGAACTGGAAGGTCGGCTACCGCCGCACGGGCAAGCGGGGCCGCACCCTCACCCCGGCCTACCGCCCGTTCGATCCGGTGGCCTCGCTCCTCTCCCCGCTCCTGGGGCACCGCAGGCCCCTGCACTCGCTGCTCGGGCTCGGCGTCGCCGCGGTCCTGCTGGGCCTGCCCGCCGCCTTCTGGCTGGGGTGGCCCGCGGCGCTGGCGCTGCTGCTCGGCTACGCGAGCCACCTCCTGCTGGACGCCTGCACCGTCTCCGGCGTGCCGCTGCTGTGGCCCGACCCCCGCCCCCTCTGGGCGCTGCCGAAGCGGCTGCGCGCCGCCACCGGCGGGCCGTGGGAGGACCTGTTCCTCGCCGTCCTCGCCCTGATGGGGCTCGTCGCCCTGCTGCCGCTCCTTTCGCGCCCCGCCTGAAAATCAGCCCGACCCCCTTGACAGGGCCGCCGTTTTCTGGCTCTACTGCGGGCGCGGCGGGCCGCAGTCATCGGTCCCGCCCCCGCGGTCCTTTTCCCGGCTCGCCAGCACTCCTTGAGGAGGCATCGCCATGGAAAAGGTCCTGGACACCACCCACGAGTTCACGCTCGCCTGCACCCAGACGGGGGCCTGCCGGCTCCAGGTGTTCCGCCCTGACTCCGGCCCGCTCGTCGCCGTCGCTGGCATCCTGTGGGGCCAAGGCGTCCCGCAGATCGTCCACTTCGCCGAGGAGGTGGCGTCCGACGTGTGGCAGAAGGTCGTCAAGCCCCTGCTCCCGGACGGAACCCCGCCGGAACAAGGGATGACTGGATCCAGCACAACCCCCGGCACAAGCTCCACCCGAAGGCACGCCACCTGGAAGAGGAATACTTCAGCAGGGTGCGCTTTCTCTGGGATGGGGACCACGCGGCCTTCAGTACCGCGCGGTGGGAACCCGTAACGCGCCAGGAGGTCGAGGCCCTGGTGGGCCAGAAAATAGAGCCGGCTCGCGTCGGCTGATCCGCCCCCGGTCTCGCACCGGACTTCAACGATCCGCCGCCGCCCACATCACGGGCGGCGGCTTTCTATTGCCCGGGGAGTGCGCCTTGCAGGTCCGCCACGCCGGGGACGCGCCACACCGGGCTTGTCACGTCCGCCCGCTCGAGGTCCTCCCGGCAGGCGGCCAGGAACCGCCCGGACACGGGAGAGCCTTCCGCCCACTGCGCCAGCCGGTCCCGCCGGGCCGGGTCCCACGTCACGGCGAGGCAGCGCCCGCGGGCGTAGCCGATCGCTTCCCGGAGCGCCCCGCCCGTGAACAGCGCCCCGTACTGGGCGAACTTCGCCTCCCATTTTTCGCGGCCCTCGGTTCCCCGGTCGCTCTCCACCAGGCCCACCATCACGGCCGATTCCGACAGCCGGTAAGCGAACCAGGCGTCCGGCTCCACGCTCCCGGCCGCCGCCTGCGGCCCGTCCTTCCACGCCTCCATGGAATGGCGGAGCGACCGGGCAGACGCCGCCAGGAATGCCCGCATGTCACGCACCATGAGCTCGTGGCGCAGGAACGTGAAATTGGCCGCGTCCCACTCGGGGAGCCGCCGGTCCCGCTCCGCCTCGCCGATCATGTCCAGGCGGAAGAGGGTGCGCCGCCCCTCCCGGCTGGCCTTGTACACGTCCTGGGCGGAGCCGTGCACGATGGAGGGGTCCCGCTGCCTCTCCGGCGGCTCCAGGGCGGCCCTGGGCACGGCGACCTTTTCCAGGAGCCCGGCGTCGAACAGGTCCCGCAGGTGCTGGTTCGCGGCCCGGTAGGAGAGCCCCGTGAGGCGCACCGCCTGGCGGGTGGTGAGGATGCCGCAGGCGGACACCTCCCGCAGCACGGCGAGCTTCAGCGGCGTGACGGCCCGCCCCCGGCCCGTGGCGGCGTAGCGGGGGCGGCGCTCAGAAGCTGCCATCGTCGGCCGGCGGCTCCGGCGCGGGGGAAGGGGATTCCGGCGCTTCCGGGCCCGGGGCGTCCCGTTCCTTGAGGCGCCCGGCGACACGCTCGATTTCCTCGTCTCGGGCCATGACCGCCGCCATCGCCTCCCGGAAGCTACGGAGGTTCGCGGCGGCCGAAGCGCCGGCAAAGGCCGTGGGTGGGGCGTCGTCAGGGACGTCGGCCATCTCCACGTCCGCTACCCGTACCGGCTGCGGCTGCCCGGTTCCAACCTGGAGGACGGCGTACTGCCTCTCGAGGCCGCCGACCAGTAGCCCCTGCCAGTCGGCGGCGGCGGGCGAGACCCTGACGCTCTCCTCCCTGGTCGTGAATGAGAGCGACGGGAACCAGAATATGATCGCCAGGTCGGACCATACCTCGTGGCCGAGGACGTCCTTCCATCTCAGGTAATCGTCGTGCCTGCCTATCCTTCCGTTGTGCTCCTGCTCGTATTCCAGGCCTATGAATTTCGCGTGCGGCGCTTCGGAGAGCCACCTGAGGTCGCCGGTGAGGACCTGGGCGCCGCCGAACGTCGCCCAGGAGGTCTGCCGGAAGCAGAGGCGCAATCCCGGCCGATGCGGCTCCAGGTGCTTCTCCAGCCACGGGAGGCACGCGCTCACGGTGTAGTCGGTTTCCCCCGCGGGGATCGGAGGAAATCCCGGGACCGTGTGCCAGGAGCGCCTGAACTGGAACCCGTTCCTCACCCAGAAGTCTTCCAGCCGTTCCCCGTCCCTGATCTGGCCCCAGCGTCCGTTCGTCCAGGTATGAGGGTGGTGGTAGTTAGGCTGGACGAGCCCCCTACACACCAGGCGCAAAGGGGTTCCGTCCGACCAGCAGAGGGGACAGGAGCCGATGACCGTCGCATTCTTCCTCATGGACACGGTAACGTCCCGCCGCGTGGCGAGGACGGCTTTCCCTGAAGTGCCGGCGAGCCACCCTGCCATCTCCGCCGCGTCGTCCTTCCCGAGCCGGAACAGCGCCTTGACGCGGCACTGCGTCAGCAGCGCCTCCCGCAGGAAGGGGGGCATCTGGTTCAGGTACTGGCAGGCGACCACCAGGCGCAGGCGGCTCTCGCGGGCCAGGAAGGCGATCTCGGACAGGGCGCTGCCGACGAACTTCTGGGACACGCCGATTTCGTCCAGGTACAGGACCACCGCCTTCTTCGGGTGGGCGTGCCGCCGGGAGGCGAGGCGCAGCTGGTGGGCGATCAGGCCGCCCAGGAGGCGCGCCCCCGCCTTCCCCAGCGCTTCCTCGTCCAGGCAGACCAGGACCACCCTCTGCTCCTGCCAGAGCGAGGCCAGGTCCAGGCCGTTCTCCCGCGCCGAGAACATGGAGGCCAGGAAGTCGGAGCGCAGCAGGGGGCTGAGGCGGTTCAGGACGGCCCCCGCAGTGGCGTCGGCGCCTCCCCCGCGCCCGAACGACCGGAAGAACTTGGCGGCCTGGCGGAAGGCCATCCAGTCCTGGGGCTCGCCGGGCGGCAGGGCGGCGCAGAGCCCGTCCCGGTACTCCCGGTCGGTCAGCAGGGGCTCCAGCTCGTAGAGGGACAGGCCGTGGCTCCCGAGTAGTACCAACCCGTGGGTCAGCGCCTCGTCCATGCGGTCGGTCCACTCGGTCGCCTCGGCGATGATCGAGGCCATGGTCTCGGCGGCGTTGCGCGCCCCCGCCCCGAGGTCCAGGACGTTCCAGCCCGGGGCGCTCTTGCCGCCGCCGGGGACCACCTTTCCGGTGGGGTCCAGGATCACTACCTGGTCAGGGCGCAGTCCCGCCTGTTCGGCGCAGTCGGCGAGGCGGCGGATGCTTTTCCATTTGGGGTCCAGGCAGACCAGCGAGTGCCCGGCTGCCATCTGCTGCCGCGCCAGGTGGAAGGCCAGGCGGCTCTTGCCGGAACCGGTGGTACCCACGACCAGGCTGTGGTGCGCCAGGTCGTCGTCGGTGACCTTGACGACCTTTGCCTCGGCGCCGGCGTCGCCACTCCGCTTCCGCCTGCCGCCGCTGAATCCGGGGACAGATCCCCTCACGGCCTCCAGGACGTGTTTTTGGCATAGTGGATCGTCCGCGTGACTGGGAATCCTCTTCAGGATAGGATTGGAGACCAGCTCCTTGCGCAATTCCGGGTCATATGTGAACGTGTCATCCGGCACTTCTGCGTAAAACGACCCGATGGGAACGGCGTTCCCGACGTGAAAGCTATTCATGGCCTCCCCTTTGCTCGGGACACTCCGAAGCGGGGAAACCCGCGAGGACGGAAAGTAAGCCCCGAAAAGTATGCTCTCCTGCCTGGGACTTCGGTGAACCCGGTATCACTTCCTGCTTCACGGTGTTTCACCGCCCATTTCACCACTCACTTCACCTAATTTTTTCGTAACAGCCGGTCTCCGCTCGCCGAATCCGGGTACACTGTATTGCCTCCAGGTTAGGCCCGGATGAGGGGCAAACATGCGTTTCGTAAACAGCAGGTCACCGGTTCGAATCCGGTCGTCGGCTTCCCCCCTGTTTACCCCTCGTTCTTATCCGTTAATCACCGTTGCTGCCGCTGTTGACAGATCCGGGTCACACCCGGCCCAACAGGGAAGAGTGACGGGCACAGATGATTACCGCTTTGACCGTTTCCACCTGGGAGGAGGCCCTTCGGGACTTCCTCCTGCACCTCAAGGCCACCCGCGCCGAAAAAACCGTCCGCTATTATTCCGTCCAGCTCGGGCTGCTCGCCCGCTGGGCCGAAGGGCAGCAGATCCCGCTGCAGGGCTTCGGCAAGCGCCACATGGACCGCTACCTTGTGGAGCGCGCGAAGTCGGGCCGCAGGCCGCTCACCATCCGCCACGACTGCGTCTGCGCCAAGGCATTCCTCAGGTGGTGTTCCCGGGACGACATCCTGAAGAAGAGTCTTCCAGGCCATGAGGAACGCCTCGCGCTCTCCGCCCGTCACGGAGTGCAGGGGGATGCGGCGCTCCCGGCTGTAGGCCCGTACACAGTACTCGTCGAAGCGCCGGCCCTCCATCTGGAGCATGCGCGCCCGGTTGCCGCGCCGGCGATACACATTCATCACATTGGGCGTGGAGTCGGTGGAGTCGATGTGCTTCTCGATCACGACGTTGTTGCGCCCGGGGGACAGGTACACGCTTCGGAGGGCACACTGCTCCATCCGATCCGCCCGCTGTCGATGCGGACATTCCCCTGGCGCCGTTCCGTCACACGAAACCGGTCGTCCGTGCGGCCTATCGTCATGCCGGATCGCGTATTGACCTTGCCTTCTTGAACGATCCTCGGTTTGACAGCATCCCGCCCACCACTCGGAGACGCACTCGGAGTTGCGGCGGCTTTCACAGCGTTACGGTCACAGCGTTACGGTTCTCTCTGCGGTACCGTCAGCCTTCTTCAAACGCACAGCGACGCCCGCTTTGTCCAGCAGGGCGCCAACCTCGTCCGGAAGAAGCTCTGACAGGTCCGTCACGCTGCCAATGGCGAGGATCTCGTCCCCCCGGACGACGCCCGCCTTCTCCGCCGCCGAGCCGGGCTCCACATCGTTCACGCGCCATCGAAAACGCAAACGCGGCGCTGTACCGTCTTGGCTGGGAAGGCCGTCCTCGAAGGGGATGAAGGACAGACCGCGTACCAGGCGTCCCCGGCATTCACGCAGGGAGGGGTTCACAACACCCGTCGGTGATGCCAGGATCGGCTTGAGGTACATCCGCTGTTCCTTCAGGTCGATCAGAACGCGGTAGTGCGCCAGGAAGTCGATGCCCACGGTCGGGTGGTCGCCCGCGAACACGCTGTTCGGGCGGGGGGCAACGACGACGGACAGGGGCACCGGCGGGTAGGCTTCGGCACTGACCTGCGTCCGGTAGAAGTCTGAGGCCACGTTCGCTCCCGAACCGTTGACTTCGCCCTTCCGGAGCAACCGGCCTCGGAACTCCGTGGGCAGGCGGTCGGGGCGGAAGTTGGTCCACTTCGCCCCCGTGTCCACCAGAACCTCCTGGGGCAACGTCTTACCTCCCTCGCTCACTACGTTCAGCGAAACGAAGAAGTGCGTTCCTGTCGGCACCAGGAGGCGTGTGGAGAGGGCCTTCGGTAAGACCACATCGAAGCCGAAGCGCTTGAGGTCTTGCTCGTTCGCTCCGCCGTCGAGGAAGGTACAGGCTTGGGCTTCGAAGTCAAGGATCAGGGCAAACTGCTTGAGCAGGTCCCCGCCCATAATGCCGTCCAAGCCCGCCCGCTTCAGTCCCGCGGCAAGCTGAACCGTCCGGGAATCGTCCGCCGCGACGATGATCAACCAGCCGTGGGAGTTTATAGTGCCGATGTTGATTGTGTCGAGTTGCACCACGTCGAAGGTGCCGCGCTCCAAATCGCGCTTCTGTGGCTTGAGGTCGAGACTTTTGACGAGGTCTTCCGTGGCGTAGATCCCCATGGCACCGGTGTCCAGGAGGAAGCGTGCCTTGACCTTCCCGTTGAGCGTGACGGTCAGGACCGGCCCACCGTGGTTGAACATCGGCGCGAAGGGAACCACATGGATGCGGGATTCCGTTGCCGGCGACGGAATCGCTGTCGGCGACGGAATCGCTGTCGGCGACGGAATCGCTGTCGGCTCTGTCTTTTCTTGCGCCCGCGCCGGGAGCGCACCAGAAGGAAGGAAAAGCAGCAGCAGGGCGATTACCGGGAGGCTGGTGCGCATGTTTCCTATTAAGTAGGCAAATACGGACATAAACTTCAGAGTGGTACTCATCACACACGATCCGTCATTGCAGGGATACAGTATGAGGGGGCGCGGCTATATTATGTAGTATGTGAGTTATTTCTAGATACGGCCCCTGAATGGGGACAAACAGATGCCTACTACTACCCCAAAGATACTTCAAAACCGAATCGCGCACTTGCTTGCTGCGGTTGCTGCGATTGTTCTGCTTGCCAGTGGTCCGGCGTGGGCCCACGAGAAGTGGTTCCATGAAACCCAGTCGTTTCCGCTACGTCTGGATCTCATTGGGCGGCCGTTGCCGCTGATCTTTCTGGCGGGCGTGGCGGTCGCGACCGTCGCCGGGGCGCTCTTCTGGCGCGCGCGCGGCCGCCGTGGTTTTGTACCGGGGCCGGAGGCGTTTGGCGCGACGCCCGAGCGGCGGGCGGCGCTGTACGCCCTGGTGCCGCTGCTGCTCGCTCTCCATGTCGCGGTGCCTCTGCTTGTGAACGGCGTTCAGGGGCATCTGTTCTCGCCGAACGCTGCGATGTCCGCCCCCTGGCGCTACTTCCTCGGGCTGGCTGAAACCGGCATCGCTCTCGCGCTGTTCTACGGCGCCCTCACCCGGTTGGCGGGGGTGTTGCTGGGGGTGCTCTGGGTGTGCGGGCTCTTCGTGGCCGGCGCGGAGGCCATGCTCGACAATATCTTCTACCTGGGATTCGCCGCCTTCTTCTACTGCGCCGGGCGTGGTCCGGTGGCTGTGGACCGGTTCCTGTTCCCCCGCCTGGAGCCGCCCGCGCATCTCCTGCCGTGGGCCATCCCCGCGCTGCGGATCGGACTGGGGCTGAGCCTGATTATTGTGGCGTTCACCGAGAAGTTCGCGAACATCCCGCTCGCGCTGGCGTTTCTGGAGAAGTATCCGCTCAACTTCACGTCCGCGCTGGGGATGCCCCTGGCCAACGAGGTGTTCGTGCTGTGCGCCGGGTCGGTGGAGCTTCTGGTGGGGATGTTCCTGCTACTGGGACTGTTCCCCCGGGAGATCGTGCTGATCGCATGGATACCGATCAATATGACGCTGACCATCTTCAACTGGGTCGAACTGGTCGGTCACCTGCCGATCTACGGCATTATGGCGGTCCTGCTGGTGTGGGCAGCGTCGGACCGTGAGGACGAGGAGAACCGCGCGCTGTGGCGGCGCGGTCTGCAGGAGAGCTGGTTCCCCGCGCTGCCGGCCCGCGCTGCCCAGGAGGTGGGGGAGGGAGTGGGACGATGAAGGCGACGGGCGTCGCGGGGGTGGTGCTGGCGCTGGCACTGCTCGGGGCCGCATCCGGGTGCGGGGATATGACGCCGTTGACTGCAGCCGACTTCGCCTCTCCGGGGGCGCCCGGGCATGCCAGCGAGGATCACGGGCACCGGGCCGCGAACGGCGGCGTGGTGGCCTCTGTGGGCGATACGCACCATGTTGAGGCGCTGTATGAGCCGAGGACGAAGCGCGTGCGCGTGTTCGTCCTCGGGGAGGACGAGGCCGAACTGTATCCCATTCCCGCCGAGACGCTGGGGGCGGAGGCGACCACGGCGGGGGGCGATGTCCTCCCGCTCACGCTGCGCGCCCGGCTGCGGCCGGGCGACCCGCCGGGGAAGGCGGCGGAGTTCGCCGCCGCGCTCCCGTCCCGCGCGGACCATCCGGCCGGTCTTACTGTCACGCTGCCGATTGGGGACCGGCGCTATCGCGTCCGCCTGGACCTTTCCGGCGCCGGCGAGGCGGGGGCATCGGGTATGGCGGACGTTGCCGGCAGCCACGCCGATGAATCGGCGGATGCGGCACCGACCCCGGAGGAGCGCGCCCTGTTCCTCACGCCCGGAGGGCGCTACACCGACGCGGACATCCGTGCCAACGGGAGCCAGATCCCCCGGCGCAAGTTCGCGGGCGTTCCGACGAACCACAATGCTACGCCGCCCCCGGGCGCCCGCGTGTGCCCGATCTCGGAGACGCTGGCGAACCCGCGCTTCGCCTGGGTGATCGGCGGCGAAACCTATACCTTCTGTTGCCCGCCCTGCGTCGGCGAGTTCCTGCAACGGGCCAAAGAGGAGCCAGGCGCGATCCGCCCGCCCGGCGCCTATGTGAAGCGCTGACCCCCCGCGCCAGGGCGTCAGCGCAGACCGACCAGGAAGCGGGCGGCAGCGGCGCTCGTGGCGGCCTCGCTTTCGGTGAGCGGGACCTGGGCGCCGCGGGCGACGTCGGCGATCTCCCGCGTGCTGAGCTTTGCCATCTCTCCCACGGTGCGGACGCCCTTGGCGATCAGGGCGTCCCGTACCTGCGGGGAGAGGAACCGCGCTTCCGACAGCGGGGCGTCAGCGACCGTGCCCACCTCGGTGCCTTCGTTGAAACTGCGGGCGATGGCGTCCGCTGCGTCGGGGAGCAGGCGCAGACGGTCGGCCTCGGCCCGCGCCACCACGTCCAGCAGCGCATCCGTGCTGGCGAACGGTGTGTCCGCGGGCAGCACCTCCAGCGTGTCGCGCAGGCGGCGCCCGTCCGGCAGGATATCGTCGCCGAAGCGGTTGAGGAACTGGTCGCGGGTGAGCGGCTCCTGCTCCAGAGCGAGGCGGATGTCGGGCCGGTCGGCGAAGTAGCGGCCCAGCACTCCGGCGTCGTTGTTAAAGACGTCGGGGGTCCCGCGTAGCTCGAACGACCGCGTCACCTCGGGAAGGATGATCACGCCGGCCGCAGTTTCCCAGGCGCTCGCCCTCTTGTCACCCACCAGGATCGTGCCGCGGAACTTGGAGTCGTCCAGGATGCCCACGAACGGCGGGGTGCGGGAGGGTTCCGTGGTCTGTCCCCGTGCCGCCGACAGCTCGTGCACATCGCTGTGAAGCTGGTTGATCTGGGCGCGGATTTCGTCCAGCAGGACGCGCAGAGAGCGGCGCATCTCTGCAAGGCAGGAGGCGGTCCGGCGAACGTCCGCACCCAGGGCATCCAGGTCCGACTCAATACGGTGGAAGCGCTCGTTGAATCCGATGTCGCCGCCGGGGGTCGCACCCGCCTGCACCACATCCTCGCCGTCGGTCCAGTCCGCGTGGATGAACGTGCGCGTGAACGTCGGCGCACACTCCGGGTGGGCGGCGGCGAACGGTTCGCGGTAGTCGAACCGGCGCAGGGTCCTCCCAAACTGCTCCAGGAGGAATCCGCTGACCAGCAGGCCGGTCTCCGCTTCGGTCAGGGTTCCGGCGTTCTTCTCCAGAAGCGCCGTAAGCTCGGTCACGCTCTCGGCGATCTTTTTCGTAGCCTGTGCCATCTCTCCCGGTTCTCCTTACTGCATCATCCCGCGGCGCCTACGCCGCAAAGTCCTCCGGACCGCCGCGGCTGCGGGCCCGCCGGAACGGCCGAAACGTGCGGGCGACCGTGGCGGAGAGCGGTTCCGCCGCACTGTCGCCGTTCAGGTCTACGTATCCCCGCCGCAGGTCGAAGGTGTTGATCTCGACCCCGATGGGATTGCCGGCGGCGAGCAGGTTCATGACGAACTCGTACTCGTCCAGGGTGAGCGTCGCCGCCTCCGGCAGCGTCACTTTGTACTCGTAGGGGTCCGTCCGGTCTGGCTGGCGCCGGTAGCCAAGGACCATGATAAGGGACAGCCCGTTCGCGCGGCCGGTAAAGGTCGTGCGCGTGCCGACGCCGCCAATCGTCCCCGAACCCACAAACGCTCCGCTCGTAGCATCCGGGGCGGACGTGTTGGCGGCGGGGGGACGCGGCTGCAGGGGCGCCACATACCAGCGGTAGGCGGTGGCGCTGCGCTCGGCCAGGTTGGTGCCCGCAAGCGGGAGGGAGATCACGCCAGTCACGAGAAGCGCCTCCTGCGCGCCGGTCCAGAGGGGGAGCGCCGCACTGATGCCGCGCCGCGCCAGAAGCGCCAACAACTGACGCAGCGCGGCGCCAGCCTCGGCGCGTTCCGCTGCATCGCCACCCAGCAGCGGACCGGTGAGTGAGGCGGGCAGAGCCAGCGTTGCCAGGCGGTCGGATGGCAGGGCGCGCAACTGGGCGACGACACGGGCGGCGTCCCGTGCCGCCGGGAGGTCGGCCTCGGCGAAGCCGGCGACCACCTCCGCGGGTGGTTCGCCCGCCCCGGCGGCCTCCGCCCAGCGCGCATCGGTGGTCGCGGCGTCCAGCACCTGCCACGGGGCGCCGCCCGCGTCGATCCACGCGGCGAGAGTGCTGGCGAGTCCGGCCGCCAGCGCCTCATGCGCGCCGCCCGCGTCGCCGGGCGCCTGCCAGTGGGCCTCCAGGGGAACCGACATCCGTAGAGGCACCTGCGACGGGCCGGTGACGGTGAGGCCATAGGCGGGCAGGTGCGAGACGTACACCTGCCCGCCTCCAAGCGGGTGCCGGGTCGCCATACCGCAGGCGTCGAGCAGCCAGGAGCCCTCCGGGTCTTCGGCGCCGGTCGGGAGAGCCTCTTCGCCGCGGTCCGCCAGCCGGTTCAGCAGCCGGACCGTTTCGGCGTCTGTGGTCTCCGGCCACCCGCGAGCCAGGAGCGTGGCGCGCGCGGCGTTCCACGACGCTTCGGGAACCGCCGCTACATCGCAGCCCAGGCCCAGTTCGTAGCGGCTCCCGCCCGCGTCGTCCTGCGCCCGGGTCACCGAAAGCTCCTCCGCGGGGACGCCGAGCGCCCGCAGCGCCCGCCCGGCCCGGTCCAGCGCGGCGGCCAGGTTCGGCGCGAAGCCCGGATTCCCCGCCAGCGTCCAGTTGTCGCGGAGGCGCTGGCGCAGCGCAAGCATCTGGTCACGCTGCGCAGAGGAGAGCAGGCGGGCGGCATGTCGGGCGTTCGCTGCCGGGTTGTTCGCCGGGTAGACGAGGTAAACGGCGCGGATGTAGTCCAGAAAGCGGGCGCGGTGCGGGCCAGCGCCGGTCTCTATGAGGTGTAGCGCCACGGCGAACTCCGAGTCCTCCTCGATCACGCCGAAGTCCGGGTGGACGGCCGCGAGGCGTGCCGTCAGCCCCGCCTTCGTTCCTGCATAGAAGGGCCGGTAAAGCGCGAGGCGGCGACGGTACTCGGCGTCCGGCTCGCCGCCGGGGCGGGGCTCGGTGACCAGTTCGTCCCGTTCAGCGTTCCAGACCAGCCGGTCCCGGAACCGCTCCACGCCCAGGTCCGCGCCGTGTCGGTCCAGCGCGCCGCCGCGCGCGGTCGCCAGGGAGCGTGCCGCCGCGATCTCGCGGGCCTGGCGCCGGATGCGCCCCTTTTCCGCCGCGAGCGCAAAGAGCAGGCGCCCGGTGTTTCCGCCGGTCGCATGGACGACGAGCGCCGCGGCGACCTCTGCGGGCGGCAGGGGCGTTATAGCGCCGGTCTCGGTGTCCTCCCGCTCCAGGGTGAGTTCTAGCAGCACGTCTTCCGTGGTGCGCCCTCCCGGGGCGGTGGGGGGCAGGTAGAGCGGCAGGAAGGTGCCCGCCTCTGTGTGCGCCGCCCACTCCAGGGGCGGGAGGGACTCCGGCGCGGGGCCGTCCGGGTCGCGGGTCGCCCGCAGCCGCAGAGTCTCGGACGGAGGGACCGGCAAACGGGGCGCAGCGATCAGCAGGGGGCGGAACCAAGCGGATGCGAGCGTTACCCGTCCGCCCGCGTCGACGTCCAGGCGTTCATCAGCCGCCCCCGCCTTGAGCGGAGCGGTGAGGCTCGCCGCCATATGCCGGTGCGACGCCCCGCGCATCTCGCCGGGCAGCGCCGCCGGGTCGATCCCCTCCAGGTCCGGAAACGCGGGAGCGTCCGGGTCAAGACGGGGGGGCGGGTCGGTGAGGGTTTCGGCCATGATGCTCCTCTTTCAGCCCGTGCTACACAATGGTCAGTCCGCTATCGTCGTCCGCAAACACCGGTATCTGGTCTGCTTCCAGTGTGGCATTTGCACCGCATGCCAGCGTCTCGGCGCCGCTCGGCACCGCCGCTCCCGCAAAGTCCAGGGCATCGCTTCCGGAGGGGTAGCGCACCAGGGCCAGGTCGCGGACGTCGGCGATGCCGGGTTCATTCATCAGCGCCCAGGTGACCTCGGCGGCCCGCACCGGCTCGCCGAACGCCACCTCCTCAATCACAGGCCGCAGCCGCAGGAGCAGCCGTCGCTTGAGGGCGCGGGCCGCTTCCGAATCGTTCACCGTGGCCCGGTCCCCGACCGGCAGCGGAAGTCCCTGCACCACCAGGTCGGCCCGCACCTGGATGCCGACGGAGCGCGCCTTCTGAATGCGCGGCAAGATTCCGACCGGACGAACATCTTCCAGGGCCGAGGCCACGGCGGCATAGAGCCCGTCCGGGCCGTCCCAGAAGGCCGAGGGGGTGGGGGCCACCAGCACAGTGAAGTAGTAGGGGCTGGTCAGGTCGCGCTCGGCGGAGAACAGCCGCTCGATGAAGTTGAAGTTGCCGAAGATCGACTGCCCGATGTCCAGACCGCCCCAGCCGTCGTGCACCTGCACCTGCCGAACGCCGGGCACCAGGGAGACCGCAAGCCGTACGGCGTCCACCGTCCAGAGAGAGCGCGGCGCCTGCAACAGCAGGGCGCGGTAGCGTCGGTCGGACCAGCGCAACTCGCCGCCGGTCAGCGGAGCGTCGTGCGCGATGGCGACGGTAGCGAAGCCAACGGCGCGCAGGTCGTCCAGCTTCTCGTCGTCCTCGTTCCAGCGTGTGAGCGCCTGCCCGTCCTGGGCGGGGTCCAGATTGTGCTCAGGGCCGGGGTAGAACGCCGACACCGCCACGGTGCGCTCCCGCTGCGCCGGGGTGAGCGTCACAGTCTCCTCCAGCGCGGCGTGGTGTCCTCCCTCCGTAAGCAGGCGGCTGCCCCGCGGCAGCGTGAGCTGCGCGACCCCGGCGGGGAGATCCGCCGCGAGAGACAGGCGAACCTGCCCGCGCGCCTCCAGAAACGGCCGCGGAATTCCTAGCTCCTCGCCCAGGCGCGAAAGGGCGGCGCCGGTCGCGGTGGCGACAAACTGGCCGTCGTACATCCCGGCGAGGGCGGCCCACAGGCGCGCGTCCTCCAGGGCCTGCACTTCCATAACCTTGCGCAGCGCGGACCCGGAGGTTAGGTCCAGGTCGTCCCCGAAAAGTTGGCGTGCCAGCGCCAGCTTTTCGGCCAGCAGCCGCCCGAATGGCTTGGGGGCGAACCCTTCCGGCAGGATGCCGAACGCGCCCGGCCCGGTGGACCGCAGCACTGCTTCGTCCACGGCCAGCACATCGGCTACGGCCCGATCTGTGGTATCCGTCGTCTCAGCCACCGTTCGCTCCTCCCACGGGCAGCCGGTCGATACCCGCCAGGCTGCCCACTTCCACGCTCAGACTGTCGCCCGTGACCGTCTCGAAGACGAGGCGAACCCTGAGCGAGCGGCTCGACCCGGCGGACACAGGCCGGTCCAGCCGTTCATCGTCGAACTTGACGTCCACGATGCGGCGGACACGCGTCTCCCGCCGCAGCACATCAATCACCGAAACGCGCACCCGCTCCCGCACGAGCAGCGGGTTCGACTCCTCCGCCATGGCGCGCACTCCGTCGAACCCGAACGCGGTGTTGAACAGGTCGCTGCCCAGCGCCGTGGTCAGCGCCACTGTCAGGTCCTGCACCAGGCAGTCCATCCCCGAGACAAAGGTGAGGTCGCGCCTCCCCGCCGTGTCGCGCGCCAGTTCGAGGTCCAGGCCTGCGTCCGGCCACCCCCCGCTGCTCGCTCCGGTGTCCAGGGGCTTCAGGGTCAGCCCGCGCCCGAGCAGCCGGTTCCGCACCCGCTCTCGCTCTTGTTCACGCTCTCCGTTCATGCCTGCCTGCCTCCTCGCGTTGTCAGGACGCCGTGAGCTTGTTTTGCCCGGCGCTCGCCGTGAGCGTGGTCTGCGGTGTTACCTTCCCGACCATGCCGTCCGTCTTCCCCTTGAGCGTTTCCAGCAGCACGGGCTTGCCGGCCACAAACAGCTTGGTGGACTCGCCTGCCGTCACATCAGAGACCTGGGTGCATTTCTTGGCGGTAGGGCCGCTGCTATCGGAGGCCGGCATCGTGCTGCAGGAGGCGGAAACGCTCTTGCCTTTGACGCCGGCCTTGACTAGGACACCGGACCCGCTGACCGCGAGTTTCGCCTGCCCTGTGGTCGAGACGGCCCCCGAGCCATGCCCGCAGGTCACCGAACTGCTCCGTGTCAGAACTTTCGCCATGTCGGTTATCCGTGGACATCCATCTTGTCACTAACCTTCACATCCACCTTGCGGGCCTCGATGCTCACGTCCTGCTCCGCCTTGATCTGGAGGTTCTTGCCCGAGATCAGGATGGTGCCGTCCGACTTCATCACGATCTTGGCGCCGCCGAGGTGTTCGATGGTGATGTGCCCCTGGTCCGCCGACGCCTCTGGACGGGCGGGGCGCGTGCCCGGCGCGGTCAGGGCGTCCGCCCCCACGCGTACCGTTAACTCCCCGACCGTGATCACCCGGTTGCCATCGGCGTCGATCAGGTCGTGGCTCGCCTTGGTGCAGGTCAGAGCCGGCGGCTCCTCGGCGTCCTCGATGCGAGCGCGGGCATCCGCCGCGACATCGGCGGGCAGGCTGAGCCACCAGTCGCCCGGCTGCGACTCGGGGGCCTTCCCGCTCTCCCATAGCGCGCCTGTGTCCACGGCGTCCGCGCGGTCCCCGTTGCGGTGGGTCAGGAACACGCGCGTCCCCGGGTAGCGCGGCAGCACCAGGCCGCACGATCCCCAGGCGAACGGGGTGACATAGGGCACGCCCGCGAACGTTGCGGGCCGCTTCCGCCGCACGGGGAAGCGGCCCGCGCCATTCGCCCCGCCCGCCGCGCCGTCCACGCCGCGCCACACGGTCACGGTCTGCGCGGGCGGCTCCGCGGTGCCGGTGAGGTTGTGGCGGCGCACCTCGCCCACCTCGGGCTGCTGCTTCGCGCCCGCTTCGGCCGCAGCCCGGGCTCGAATCGCGGCGGCGGCGGCCGTTGCGCCGTCGGGTGTGGCGGTGCGCCTGTCCTTCCCGCCGCCATCCCAGGGCTGCGCCGGGTCCTGAATCTGGACACCGGTCACCTCGGTGGAGAACGCCGCGGTGCGTCCAAGCTTGTGGCGTACGCCGGTGACGTAGATCGTAATGGCATCATCGCTCAGCGTGTCCCCAAGCGAGGGCAGGAACGAACCGGCCAGAGACGCGCCGAGACCGCCCAGAACTGCTTCGCCGAACGAGGGGCCGGTCTTCACCACCTCCTCGGGCGGCGGGTCGAAGCGTACGAGGTCCCCGGGCTTGATATCGGGGCGCCCCTTGAGCGTCACCTTGAACTGCTGCTTGTTCCCACCTCCTTCGCCGGAATCGCCCCCACCGCCCCCGCCGCCTTTGGCATCGCCACCCTTGCCGTCCCCCGCGGGTTCGCCCCCTTCGGACGCCTCCTGACGCGCGGCCTCGATGAAGCCGACTGAGGCGGTGAGGTCTTTGGTGGAGCCGGGCGCCCCGCCCAGGGGGATAGGGCGCGGGCCGACGTGGAGTACGCCATCCCGAATCAGCAGCAGGCCGCGTCCCCCGCGGTCGGGGCGCAGCGTCGCCAGCTCCTTTTCCACCGCCTCCTGGAACACACGGACGTATTTGGTCCCCCGGTCTCCGTAGCTGATGCCCTCGCCGTTGGCGTACTGGCTGGCGTAGGCGACGTCATGGAACTCCATCGCAACACCGGCCAGGTCGCCCGCCAGGTCCAGCGCCGCGCGCAGGCTGGTGGCGTTCAGCGGGCCGTCCATCGGAGTGTCCAGACGGTCGTAGACCTGCTCCCGCGCCCGGATGACGGCCTCGTAGCGCCGTTCGCCGCGCTGCCGGGTCACCTTCCGGATGCGCAGCTTGGCCACCAGGGAGCCCTCCGGCGGCTCCTCCGGCCCGAGCAGTCCGGTGATGCCGGCGACGTTCGCCAGGTAGCCGCCCAAACTGGCGTTGACGTCCTTCCACCACAGGTGCAGGTGGAGGATGCGGGGGGAGTTCGTCCGCCCCTGGGCGATCTTCTTGTAGTGCTCGTCGGTCACTCCCTCCAGGACGAAGTTGTACGTGCCGCCCTCCAGACCACCGGGCAGCGCCGCCTCGATGGTCTTTGCGTCGTAATCGTCGCTGGTGAGAATAAACTTCGTTTCGGCGTCCACGGAGCCGTCCGGCAGTTCGCCGTAGAAGACGAGCGCCCACGCGGCCAGATTCCCGGCGCGCATGGCCGCGCTGCCGCCGCCGAGCGCCCCCGTGAGCGACGCCGCCCCTCCGATACTCATGGCGTTTCTCCCAGGCTCTTGCGACGGCGGGTGCGCCACCGGGCGCGCGCCTGCTGATGCCGCCGCCGTTCCACGATCGTCCGCGTTTCGGAGACCGGTTCGACCGGGCGGGCCTCGTACTGCGGGGTCTGGAGCCTCCGCGCCGGCTCCGACGCGCGTCGCTGCCACGCGGGGAGGCGGGGGATCACGTACGGGTGCAGCGCGGGCGGCTCGAAGCGATCACTCCCCCGGTCGGCGCGCCGCCAGGCCAGCGTGATGCGCCCGCCCCAGTCGCCTGGCCCGCGCGCGTTGCCTGCGCGCAGGCTCCACCCGAGAACAACCAACTCGATGCGGACGCCGCCCGCCTGCGAATCGCCCGCCTCCTCCGCGGCGCCATCGCCCAGGAGATAGCGGACGCCCAGCGCCAGCGGGGCGATGCCCAATAGCGTGCCGTCTGCGCCGCGCAGCGTTAATCGCGCGCCCGCGGGGGGCAGTTCCGTTATCGCGTTCGGGGCCTCCGGATCGAGGCGGGGCGCCTGCTCCCGGTCGGCATCGGACACGATGGCGTGGCCGTCCGCCTGCAGCCACTCGCGTCCGAGGCCGGTCGGCAGCGTGAGCACCAGGGTCAGGCCCGCCTCCAGCGGAAGGCGGTGGGGCAGGCCGCCCGTGATGACGGAGTCGATCAGGGTGAAGCCGGGCGACAGTGCCGCCGCGGGGGCGGCGGGCGGCTCGGGCACCAGGTAACGGGTTAGCGGAATCGGCGGCACGTTTGTCTCCTTCAGTTCCCCAGGCCGTCCGCCAGCAGGCCCACGCCCACGCTGGCAACGTCCAGCAGCTTGCCCAGTGCGGATGGGATGGGCAGGTGCGCCAGCCCGATGGTCACGTCCAGCGTGTCGCGCTTGGCGCTCGTCGCGGTGAACTGCAGGCTGGTGACGTAGATATCCGTGCGGATGGTCATGGACGTGACCAGGACCAGTCCGGAGGCGGCCCCACCCGTGTACCCCGCCAGCGCGCTGCCGCGGCGCGACGACTCGGCCATAGTCTCCAGGGCAAGCTTCCATGCGTGCCGCTCCGCGCCCACCAGCACGCCGGTCAGGGTCATCGTGTCGTCGTGCGTCCCGACCACCGCCTTCACGCCGGTCGAGCCGAGCGGCGGCAGGTGATACGCCTCATTGAGCTGCATCTGCGTGACGGCCCAGAGGGGCACCAGCAGGATGCCGCCGTCCCACAGCACGGCGGAGGGTACGTTCGCGTAGTCGATGAAGCTCTTGGTCAGTCCCATGGCACGGTGTCTCTCATCTCCGGGCTACTGAACGGTGAACCCGAACGCCTCCAGAACGCGGCGGGCGGACGCGGTGACCTCGCCGCTGTAGATCATCTGCGGCGGCTTCGCCGTGCCGCCGAAACTCTTCGCCAGGTCACCGCAGAAGCGGCTGACGTTGTGGAGCTTGATGACCTGGAGCCACTTGCGGTGGCTTGCGTTGTTCAGGTCGAACGCGCGGAAGTCGATGTCCCCGCCGCCTCCCGGCGTCTGCGGGTCGAGGCCCTTCAGGAACTCGGGCAGGCTCAGCTTCCCGGTGGTCGCCTCCATTCCAAACAGGTCGCCCTTTACGGTCTTGCCGGCCACATCCATCTGTACAGCGATATCCTCCGGGCCGTTTACCAGCCGCCCGCCTCCGGGCAGGGGATACATCCCGGGGTTGATGCGGAGTGTCACGACGTTCCCGATCTGGAACACATCGGCGCCCTGCTCCAGGGCTTTGAGCACGGCCTCCAACTCCTCCCGCGCGCCGACCACATTGCGCTCCACGTTCTCCCCGGCCTGAAGCTGGCGGACCAGACGCTGATACCGCTCCACCAGGCGCACGGCCTCGTCGCGGACGCGGGGTTCGCTAAAGCCGCCGCCCGAGCCCTGCGGGATGCGCGCCTCGAACGCCTTCACCACCTCCTCCGGCGTCTTCGAGAGCGGATTCAGGCCGGGCCGCAGGTCCGCGCGCTGCTCCCGGAGCACCTGCTCCAGCCGACCGACCGGGCCGGGCGGGGCGGCAGCGGTGCCGGAGGGGGTGGCCGCCGGGTCCATCTGCTTTAGCCGTCGCAGGCGTCTGTCGAGGGCGATGGCCTTAAGATCCTGGAGCCAGGTGGCCGGGCGGTCCGCGGCCATCTTCTCCAGGCCGCGCAGGGCGCCGTCGTCCATGCCCGCGGGCAACTCTATCCCCTCGGCCATGATCCGGCGTACCAGCGCGACGCGGTGCTGCGTGACGGACGCCCCGAGGTTCGGCCCGACGAGCAGCGGGGCGACGCCGCCGACCTTCTGGCTACCGACGATGGCGCCGTACCGCTCGAACAGCGTGCCCGCCTCCGCGGCGGGAAGGTCGGTGAGCAGGCGGCGCACCGTGGCCGCGCTGTGGCCGCGCTCCAGACGCAGCATCTCCGCCAGGCCCCGCACGGCCTCCAGCGACCAGCGCGCCCCGGCCATCTGCGCCCGCCGCTCGATCAGCAGGGCCAGCGCCGCCTTGCCCGTGTCCACGGGGAACTCCGTCCGCAGCGTTTCCGCGGCGCTACGGTTCAGCCGGTCCAGGTCGGCCAACACCGCGTCCCGCTCCGCCGCGCGGGCCTGCCCCAGCACCGCCTCCACGAACGCCTCGCGGTTCAGCGGGCGGAGCGGGACGCCCTGGAGCGTCGCCGTGGCGGCGGTCTCTGCGTCCGGGCGGGCGAGGATCTGCGCCAGATCGTCTACGGCGCCCGCTCCGCGCCGCTCCAGCAGGGTGATCGCGCTGGGCGTCTTCAGCAGGATGTCCACCCTGCCGGTCGCGATCAGGCGGCGCAGCGCGTCCTCTTCCATGTCATTCAGCACCGACAGGAGGCGCGTGGTGTTCCCCCCGCCGCGCGCCAGTTCGGTGAGCAGGGCGCGGGCCGCGTCGTCCTTCAGGTCGGAGGCCGTTGCCCCGAGCAGGCGGTCCAGCCCCACCTTCGCGGCCTGCGTCATCCGCACCCCGCCCGCCTTCAGAGTGGTCAGGGCGATTTCGCCGCGGATCTCGCGGGCGTAGGCGCGGGTCACCTGCATGAACCGGGCTTCCACCGCCTCCAGCAGGGCGTCGAAGAGCGGCTTCTGCTTCGCCGGGTCGATGCCCCGTCCCACCCCTTCGCGGATTGCGCGAACCGCGTCCCGATGGATGCCCGCCCAGGTCTCGACTGTGAACCCCTCGGCCTTCAGGCGGCTCAGCACCTCGCGCACGCTGCGGAGCGTGGCGCCGCCGGCCAACTTTACCAGCGGCTTGAGTGCCGTCACACCGATCTCGAAGGCGACCCCGCAGAGCGCCCCGATGGTCATCTTGCTGATGTAGTCCTTCAGAGCGGGCGTCTTCTGCTGGCCGAGGGCGGTCCTGACCACGTGCTCGGCGAACGCTTGGGTAGCGCCGGTGGCGGTGCCGCCCACCAAGCCGGTGACCATCTTGTGCACGAACCAGGTGGTGGTCTGACTGGTGACGAATCGGGTGGACACCTGCCGCGCGGCCCCCAGGCCCAGCCCGCCGCCCACCTTGAAGAAGACAGCGCCGAGGTAGCCCTCCAGGGCGGACATAAGGATGCCCTCGGCGGAGACGTAGTGCGTTTGGTACAGGTAGAAGGCGACGCTCAGCGCAATGCTGACCGTGATGGTTAGCCCGCCCCCGCCCGCCGCGACGACAGCGGCGCCCGCCGCCGGGAACGCGGCCAGGCCAACGACGACGACCGAAGTGACCACCAGCACCACGCCTAAGATCGTGACGACGCGGCCCAGGTTCTGCTGGCGCCACGCCTCCATCATCTCCTCGAACTTGCTGTCGAGCAGGGTCTTCTCGGTGCCCTCGATGTCGGTCCAGGCGCCGGTTTCGCCCGAATCTTCGATCGTGACGCGCTGGACGAGGACGCAGCGGACATAGAACTTCTCGACGCCGTCCTCCTCGCGCCGCTCAACGCCCAGGACCTTCACGCTGCGCGTGAGGACCACGTTCTCCAGGTCATCTTCCGTCAGGCCCGCCCGCCGCGCCCCCTCCTGGGCGACCTTTTCGAGGAAAGCGGCCTCGTCCAGTTCGGCGGTCTCCTCGCCCCGCGCCAGGCGGCCCATCACCTCGTTCGAAGCCTCCTGGATCGCCGCCATGAGGGCAGGCATCCGGTCCGGCTTCACGCGGGTAGTGGGTTGCTTGACCCCGCACCAGGAGTAGACATCGAACGCCACCGTGCCGACCCCGATGCGCAGGTCGTCGTCCTTATCGAGCAGCACCTCCTGCGGATCGGTGTGATAGGCGTACTTCGAGCCCGCGCGCCGCATCCCGTTCAGCAGGGCGAGAAGACGCTTGACGCTCGCGTACTCGCTGAAGCGGGTCTTGAGGGCCAGCTCCGCCACCAGGGCGATCAGGGTGTAGTACCGGGTCTCGCCCACCTTGTCGAAGAACGTGTCGAAGAGCTGGCGCTTCTCCAACTCCTCCAACAGGTAGGTGAAGCCGCCGGGGTGCCGTGCGCGCCGGTAGGTGTCGGTCAGCAGCGTTTCCAGCGTATAACGCCAGGGGACGTTCCCGGCCAGATTGGTCACCCGTTCGCGCGGATCGCGCTTCAGGAACGTCGCGATCTGATCGGCCACGCGCCGGGCTTCCGGTCGGAATCGCGCGGCGTCGATCTGCTCCGGCGTCGGGTCGAGGACGGCGACGAAGTAGCACCCCGACCAGCCAGCTTCCCAAGTCGTCTCCAGGCCGGGGGCGGCGGCCGCCCCGCGCGTGACGGGGTCCGTGTATGGCTCCGCGAGGGCGCGCAGCGCCTGCGGCAACTGCGCGAGACCGGCGCCGTTCAGCAGCACCGGCAGGTCGAACACCGTCGCCCGCTCGGAGCCTCCGGGCACGTCCTGCCGGGCACGCGCCCGCTCCCGCAGGAGGTAGCGCAGCGTGCGGGCGTGGGCGCGCCGCTTCGCGACGAAGCACAGGCCCGTGACCGCCACCGGGAGCGTCCGGTACTCCTCCAGGAAGCTCTCCCAGGACACCTCGAACCGGCGCTCGAACCGCTTCGGGTCGATCAGGAAGCCCAGGTCGCCCATCTGCGATTTCTCGACGAAGTAGGTGCCAACGTTCCCCCGCGCGGGTTCATCGATGTAGCGCTCGAAGGTGACGAGGGGCACGACCATCGCCGTGAACAGCAGCCAGCCCCCCGGGAGCAGGGTCTCCTCGCGCCCGCGGCCCATCCTCCCGGCCTTCAGGTTCAGTGGCGTGAGGCGGTCAAGGTTTCCGGCCAGCGTACCGAAGACATCGACATCCTTCAGACGGTGGGCGTCCCCCTGCACGGTGGTCCACCCAACCAGCAACATGCTCTCGGCATCCGGCCGGCGCGCCTCCTCCGCGAGGCGGCGCAGGCGGGGGAGCAGCTCCTTCTTGATGAAAACGTGCCGGTTCGCCCGCGCGACCAGCGCCTGCACGCGCCGCAGGTCCGCCAGGATGTCCGCAAACCGGTCGCGCTGCACCGCGGCGGCGGGGTCCAACTGGCGCATCCAGTCCAGGTAGTCCGAGACCTGGGCGATGAAGTCCGTGTTCAGGAGCAGCGTCCACGGCTCCTGCGCCGCCTCCTTGCCGGCGCGCGTGACCGGCGCGGTGACCGTCCCGCCCTGATACGAAGGGAAGAGGTACGCGCCGTCCGCCTCCGGTGGCGCGTCCTCTCCCGCGGCGGGCAGGTAGGCGCGGGCCGCATCGAACGGCTCCGCGGGCGGTACGGAGAGGGGAGTGGCGGGGACAGTGGCCCCCGGGGCGGCGGGGACGACCAGGAGGCGAGACGCCATCGCCGCCAGCAGCGCGCCGAGCCGCTCCTCGCAGTCCGCGCGCTGCTGCGACGTGAGCGCGGAAAGGCCGTCGCCATGCCACAAGAAGGTCGGGGCGCCCCACTGCGGGGCGACGTACCCGCCCCGCGGCTCCAGAACCTCCTCGCGGGAGCGAACGAGCGCGCGGGAGGCCGCGCCCGCCAGGGCATCTTCGATCTCCTCGAAGCGCTCTGACAGGGCGCGGGCGTCCACACGGACGCGGACAGGTATCACGACGGAGACGGGCATCTCAGGCGTTCTCCAGTCCCTCGGCCAGTCGCCGCAGCGTCTCCTCCACCAGCATGTCCAGGTCCACCGGCTCTGCCGCCCGCACCTCAATCTCCACCGGGAAGATGAACTGTACCGAGGTCCGGCTGTCCTCCAGGACCTGCTCTCCCTGTGCCTCGCTTCCGGCGGCGGGCAGTATCAACTCGCCCTCGTGTACCAGGGCGATGCCCGTGCGCGCCACGCGGGCGGCGTGCGGCCCGTCTGCGCTGGTTGTATCGGCGTTCGGGGCGGAAGCGGCGGGGAGTGTCAGTTCGTCGTCGGACATGACAGCGGGCGGCCTTTCCGGCAGGTCAGCGGAGGGTTACGGCAGCGTGACCTTCTGGGTGCCGAACTCGACGTTTACGGAGCGGCTGAAGCCGGAGAAGGTGGCCGACGGCGCGCCCGACACCGTGACGCTCGAGGGGGCGGCGCTGGTAATGAGGCACTGGTCGAGCAGGATCTTGACGAATGACCAGTCGTCGCCCTCCTCGCGCTGGAGGATGACCTGAAACTCCTTTCCCTGCATGGCCATCGCGGTCAGCTCCGCCGCTGCGGTGCCGATGGCCTTTACGGTCATGGTGAACGTGATCTGCGGCGTCTGGTAGATGACGCCGATGTGTGTCTTCTCGATCGAGTGCATCGCCTCGGCGCTGACGGCGAAGGTCGGGGAGAACGAGTCGATAGGGGTCAGCAGCTTGTTCGTGCCGTCGTTGTAGTACACAGCGAGGCGAGTGTTCCAGTCCGGCATGGGGGCGGTTATCCTTTCCGACGTCGAAGCGACCGGCGCGGCAGCGGCGGAGGCGCGTTCCGTCCGGTCAGAACTTGGGCGCGAGCACCAGTTCCAGGCGGTGGATGGCGGGGCCGTATGTCACAGTAATCCGCGCGTCCACCTGGCGGTTGGCGCGGGCAGCCGCGACCAGGGCGTTGTCGCCGGGGGAGCGCGCGGCTTCGGGGACGTTCAGAATCTCCAGGAGCGGAATGCGGATGTCGTAGGCGTCGATCACCGCGCCGCGCAGCAGCGGGTCAAGAATGGACTCGATCTGCGTCTTCAGGAGCTGCATGCCGCTCCGGGTGATGCGGGTGTCGCCGATCTGGCCGATCAGGCCCGCCTTGAGCCGGAAGTCGATGTCGTCCAGAACGCGCACGATGTCCACATAGCCGAGGGCGGCATCCGTGCTGAAGGTGCAGCCTTCCGCGAAGTGCAGGCTCTCGCCGGGAATCAGCGCCGGGTCGATCACAGGGATAATCTCCCGCTCGGAGAGCCCGATGATCTCGGACGGGCTGTACTGCTGCGCCACCGGGATGTTGAAGCCGCGCACCTTCTTCATCAAAACGGAGACGTGCGGCGGGTATCCCGCCATCGCTGCCATCGCCGCGCTTGCCACGTCCGCCGGGTAGCGTACCAGAGTGTTGTTCGGCAGAACATCGGTGCGGGTCGCCCCGCGGGCCGCCACCAGCACCATGCGCCCAACGCCGCTCTTCAGGTCGTTGTACGTGGCCGCGACGTCCGCGGCGTAGGTCGCCGATTTCGCGGTGGTGGTATCCACCATCGCCACGCCGAGGCGCTTCTGCCCCCCGGCGCTCATGTTCTCCACGTGATTCTTCAGGGCGGTCAGTGGGGCCACGCCCGCCTCGCCTGCCAGCGCCACAAAGGTGACGTCGCTCGCACCCTCCAGCGCGGCCAGGGCCGCGCCCACGCCATCGCCGCCGATAGCGACCCCGTAGACTTTGCTCGGGCCGGGGTCCTGGAGCAGCGCCATCTCCAGCGCGTTGTAGAGCGGGGAGCGGTTCAGGTTGCCGTCGGCGACCGCACCGAACAGAGCCGCGGCATCGTCAAGATTGGAGACGTGGAACGGGATATCGGGGTCCGCGGAGGCATTTCCGGCCGGCAAGGGCTTGATGGGGATATTGGCCCCATTGACCTGGAAGGCGGCGGCGCTGCCGACGATGGCAATGACGTTGGGAGCGCGCTGGGCGATCGGGGTGAGCGCGGACGTATCGATCTGCACGCGGACGAACGGATAAGCGACGACATCGGGCATCGGTTCGGTCTCCTTACGGGCGACAGCGCCCCGGACGGCGACCCGCCGATGGGGCGGCGGGGGCGGCCGCGGCTTTCACAACGGCGCTTTCGGGCAGAACGAGGTTCTGGCCGTACTTATGACAGCGTAATAATCTCTACAAGGGCGGGACCGCCAGGCCAATCCCCTCACGGGCAAGCCAGGCGCCGGCGGCGGCGCGGCGGGCCTCGCGTCGCACCTCCGCCCCGCCGCCCGCGGCGCCCGGCCAGTCCTCATCGTCGAAGATCTCCCGCTCCAGCACCCAGACGACCAGGGTGCCACGGCGAGGGGGGCGCTCAGGGTCGTGTGGGACGTCGATGCCCATCTGGGCCACGCGCTCGCGCGCCCGCGCCGTGTCGGCGAAGAGGCTCGCGAGCGAGAAGTTGTCCCGGCCACGCACCAGGATGACCGCGGCCAGGGGGAGGGGGCGGGGCAGGGCGGGTTCGTCTCCGGCGGGCGCGGGGGCGAACCGCACGTTCAGGATTCCAGGCAGGGGCGCCCCGCCCACCTGCTCCAGAAAGTGCCCCACGGAATCGGCGCCCGCCGCAGCGAGCAGGGCGTCGATATCGGATTCGTTCAGGGCATCGGGCTGCGCGGCGGCGGCGCGCAGGCGTGCCAGCAAGCGGGCGCGCCGCTCAGCCTCGCGCGCGTCCGGGTCGGCGGGCAGCGCCCCGAGGTCCGCTGCGATCTCGGCGTCGATATCTCCCGTCGCGGGCACCGTAAACCGGGCGGACTCAATCCTCCCCGCCACCGGGCGTGTGCGGGCGACAATCGCGCCGCGCCAGAGGGCGTCAAGGTGTGCCGGGGGACCGGACTCGACGCCGGAAAGGACGAAACGGGCCTCGATACGCGGGACACCCCCGCCGACGGGCGAGAGCACTCCCTCGGCCACCACGGGCCGGGCGGCAGTCAGTCCGAGGCGGAAGTCGTCGAAGACGGGCGTATAAGGGCCCTCCAGGTCGGTGGGACCGTAGGCAGCGGCGACAATCTGCGCCAGTGCCGCCTGGTCGAAGAGAGTGTTGCGTGTGGCGGGGTCCGCCAGACGGACCAGTGCCGTATCGACGAAGTCCATTCGTTGACTCCGGAGTTTGAGGCGCCCTGTCCAGAGACGCCCCATTCCCTCTGCGTCGAAACAATCGTCTGTGCAACAAGATGCCACCATTGGACATCTGTCATGCAGCCTAACGAGACATATGAGCGTAAGTGACAGTTTGCCGTCGAATAATCCTCGCAATCTCGGTAGGAGCGCCCTTTGCGGCGGCCTGCTGAGCAGGGGCGCGCGCCCCGGCGCCGAACTTATGGGTGGTACGGATTGTCCCGCCCCGCCCGGGGCGGGGTATCACACGCGCGGTTTTACCGGGAAGGCAATACTTGTGAAGGCAAAGCGATGTAGCTCTTGGCGGCGACGGTGCCTGATGCTCGCCGTCTGCTGTCTGGTGGCGATGGCCGCAGCAGTAGCGGCGGCTCCGAAGGGGAGGGACGCAGGCGTGGTCCGGAAGACGGCGGAGTCGTTCGAAAAGGGAACGGCCTGGAAGATCGCCGACGACAGCATGGCGGGCGGCACGGCAACCGTATCGCCGGAGGTGGCGGCGGAACTCGGGGCGGCTTCGAAGGGGGCGCTGAAGATAGAAGCGCGCTTCTCCGGCGCGGGATTCGAGTTCCTGCGGTGCGCCCCCGACCACCCTCTGGTGATCCCCGGGCGGGCGAAGCGCGTTTCGCTCTGGGTGCGCAACCACGCGCCGTTCGGGTGGGCGTTGACGTTCAAGGACAGCTGGGGCCGCACCGAGGCAGACGGAAAGAAGCTGGAGTGGCAGGTCGCGTCGCCGGGTGGAGAGGCGACCTGGAAGCGGGTAACGTTTGAGGTCCCCGCCGATTGGGTGCCGCCGCTGAGTATCGACGGGATAAGCACCCACAACTGGGAGCGCCGCAACGAGAAGGCCGTCGCCCGGCTGGACATCGACCAGTTGGAGGTGGAGACGGATATCACTGACGTGGACCCGAAGACGGGCCTCTTGAAGGGGTGGCAGGCGCCTCCCGCCGCGCCGGGGCAGGCTCCGGTGAAGCCCCCGGTGACCCCGCTCCGAAGTGTCGTGCTGAACGGTACGGAGCCGCACAACGTCTTCGCCGGCACCGCGCCGCGGTTCGTGCTGTCGGCGCGGAACTGGGCCGAGGGCGAGGTGGCCGGGACGCTGACCTGGAGGGTGCGGGATGCGGGCGGCGCCGTGGTTCAAAGCGGCAACCGGGCCGTTACGGTCGCGGACAGCCTGGCGCTGGACCTCCCGCTGGAGACGCCCCGTTACGGCCCGTACGAATTCGACGCGACGGTGGCCTGGAAGGACGGGGAGACGTTTACCGCCGCGCAGCCCTACGTCGTGGTCCCCGTGCCCCAGGAGTTGACCGAGGCTGAGAAGGACGCGTCGCCCTACGGGCTGAACGTTCACAGCTTCCGCGCGCCGATGGTTCCTACGTTCCGGAAGGCGGGCATCATCTGGTATCGCGACTACGCCTTTAGCCTGGAGTCGGTGCTGCGGGCGCGGGGGGACGACAACAAGTACGCGGGTTGGCCTAACTACCCGAAGGTGCTGCGTCAGTACGAGGACAACGGGGTGCGCGTGCTGCCCGTCTTCCAGAGGTCCATCGCGCCGCCCGCGCCGGGGGGAAAGCCGGGGCCGAGCCGGGCCTGGACCCGGGACATGGCGGGGATTATGGCGGCGTTCCCCTCGCTGAAAGCTCTGGAACTGGACAACGAGTACGACCTGCACGGGGGGAACGCCCGGCTGGAAGACGCGATTAACTGGAAGAACTACGGCCTGTTCCACAAGAAGTTCGGCGACATCGCCGGCATCATCAACGATGGCGAAACCCTGATGGTGGAGAACGGGCGCGCCGGCATCTGGCCGGAGCGGTTGCGCCGGATGGTGCTGAGCGGCGATTTCGACACGATCAATGTGGCGAACAGCCACCACTATACCGGGACGGACGCGCCGGAGCTCAACGTGGAGAACCACAACATGGGCTTCTCCGGCGATGAATCGGTGCTGTCGTTCTACGACCAACTGCGCGCCGCAAAGCGTTCGGCAACCGCCGACGGCAAGCCGCGCCAGCACTGGCTGACGGAGTTCGGGTGGGACACCAAGGCCGGGCCGAAGGTGACGCTGGCGCAGCAGGCGGCGTACCTGGCACGTGCCTACATGCTCCTGATGGCGGCGGGCACGGAAAAGGGGTTCTGGTTCTTCGACCTGGACGCCCCAACGGCGAACCAGTTCTTCGATGGCTGCGGCCTGATGGACCACCGTCAACTGCCAAAGCCAGCGTTCGCCGCGTATGCGGGCCTGACGCAGATACTGCCCGCGTCGCAGTACATCGGCACCATCAACGCCGGGGAGGGCACCTGGGGCTACCTCTTCCGCAACAAAGGCAAACTGGTCGCCACCCTCTGGACCCTGCACGATGGGAAGGGGCCGGCGGTGGACTTCGGCCCGGGCGTGGCGGTCTACGATAGCTTCGCCAACCCGCTGGGGAAGGGAAGCGTGACCCTGGGCATGGCGCCCGTCTACGCCGTCGGCGTGGCGGAGGATAGCCGCTGGGCAAAGCAGGCGGCCTACTCCGTGGAGTCGCCGACGCTGGTGGCGGCAACGGCCGGGGATGTACTTACTGTCCGCGTGAAGGTCACCAATACCCGGTCGACCCCCCTGAGCGGCAAACTGCGCCTCCATCTTCCGTCCGGTTGGGCCAACGTGAGCGACGAGAGCGCGGTTTCGGTGCCGCCGGGACAGAGCGCCGAATATGCCCTGGAGTACCGTGTGGCTCCGGGGGAGGGGCTGGGCGAGAAGTCGCTCCGCCTCGCCGTGAGCGAGGCGGGCGCACCGCTCCACGATATTCCGCTCCGGGTGCGAATCGGGCAGCCCGTCCTGATGACCGTCCAGAGCCTGGGCGCCGAGCCGGGCGAGAGCGACGTCACTATCCGCATCAGCAACCGGTCCGCGCGGCCTCTGAACGGGAAACTTAGCCTGATGCTTCCTGCCGCCTGGAGCACCCCGACCCCGGTCATCGCGGTGGACGACCTGAAGCCGATGGAGGTGCGGGATGTACGCGCGAAGGTCGTCTGGACGCCCCGGTGGGAGCCCGGCGAGGCGGCAGCGGTGCGGTATGAGAGCGCGGACGGCCGCTCGGCGGAGCAGCCGCTGATACCCGGACGCCTGACGATCTACAGCGCACAGGACCTGAAGACGGACGGCAATCTGAAGGACTGGCCCGAGCGAAACCGGATCCCGGCGTGGACACTCGGCACTACATCCGGCCCGGCCGACGCAGACCTTTACGTGGCCTGGTCGAAGGAGGGGCTCCACGTGGCTCTGGACGTTCGGGACGCGAAGGCCGAGGTTCCCGACCCGCGCAGCTTCTGGGTGGGGGACGTACTGGAGGTCTTCGTGGATACCCGGGCAAAGAAGACACCGCGCCAGTACGAGGTGGGGGACCACCAGTTCTGGCTCGCGCCGATCGTGGGGGAGAAGCGCGCCTACGTCGGCCAGTGGAAGCGCCACAACGAGATCCCCGAAACGCGCTTCGACATTCCCGGTATCCGCAGCGCCGTGGTTAAGACACGAAACGGCTACACCCTGGAGTGTCTGATTCCGGCGTCTCTGATTCAGGGATACCGCCCCGAAGCGGGAGCGCAGCTCGGCCTGGGGCTGAGCCTGTCTGTGAAGGGGCTCCAGCAGGAGCGGCAGGTCTACTGGCCTCTGCCGAAATCCGAAGGGGCCGAACAGCCCGCGTCCTGGGGCACCGTGACGCTGGCACCGTAGGGGGCTTTCCTCAGACGACAGGCGCCCCTGCCACCCCGGTCACTGTGCATCGACCGGGGGGGCAGGGGCGCCTGTCGGGATTTGCCGCAGGGCGGGTTGGGAATCGCGGACGGGTGGGTAAGCCAACGCAGGCATGAATACTGTCCGCCCGGGCCGCGCCGCAGCGGCCTCCGAAGGAAACGCCCATGATTCAGCGAATCGATCGTCTGCCCGTTGAACTTCCCCGCCCCAAGAACCCGAACCCCAACGATGCCGCTGCCGTGCAGGAGTTGCTCGGCGGCAAGTTCGGCGAGATGTCGACCCTGATGAACTACACGTTCCAGTCGTTCAATTTTCGGGGCCGGGCGAAGATGAAGCCCTTCTACGACCTTATCGCCAGCATCGCGGCGGAGGAGTACAGTCACATCGAGACGGTCAGCTACGCTATCAACCTGCTGCTGACGGGCACCACGGTCCGCGGCGATGACCCGGCTACAACGCCGCTGGAGCCGGCGAAGGATGCCCGCATCTCGTACCACTTCCTGGCCAGCGGCCAGGCGTCCCTGCCCGTCGATTCTCAGGGGAACTTCTGGACCGGGCAGAATGTGTTCTCCTCAGGCAACCTCAAACTCGACCTGCTGCACAACTTCTTCCTGGAGTGCGGGGCGCGGGCCAACAAGATTCGTGTCTACGAGACCGTGAGCGACCCGACAGCCCGCGCCGCGGTGGGATACCTTCTGGTGCGCGGCGGCGTCCACATCGTGGCCTACGCCAAGGCGCTGGAGGTGCTGACAGGGGTGGACGTCGGCAAACTGCTGCCGATTCCGGACATCAGCAACAAGAAGTTCCCCGAAGCGCGCAAACTGGAAGAGGAGCAGGGGCTGCACCGCGTTCTGTTCCGCTGGAGCCCGACAGACTTCGAACAGATCGGGGCGATCTGGAAGGGGGCGCACCCGGAGGACGGCACAGAACTGCTGGTCTCCGAGGGCATGCCCGAGGGGGCGCCGGCCCCAGACCTGGACCCGGAGCCGCAGTTGACCTCGCCGGACGGGGATATAGACCCGCAGATGATGGCCGATATCGCCAAGCGTCTCTTTGGCACGGCAACGCCCACCTGACGATCCTTCGGAACGTCCGACAGGGCGCAACGGCGGGGCCTCGGATCGGGCCCCC
>Ga0065721_10004244_pt1 | contig 51313 bp, 52 predicted proteins | sample Mesricmetagenome_FD_59108 | JGI IMG/M metagenome (GOLD analysis project Ga0065721, IMG submission 59108) | Mesophilic microbial community from rice straw/compost enrichment Sample: eDNA_1 v2 (version 2) | ecosystem: Engineered > Solid waste > Grass > Composting > Bioreactor | place: USA: Davis... | reverse complement strand
CGGTCTTCTCGCGCAGTTCCTTGACGAGCGCGGCGGTAATCTCGGCCATGGTTTCGCCCTCTTCCTTCCGAACGGATCCAAGCGGATCGGGTTGACGCAAACAACTCATAAAAAAGGCAGCCGGGCCAAAGGTCGTAAGGCCCGGCTGCCCCGTATTACCGGGTTCAGGCCTGGGCTTGCTCGGCCTCGGCCCCTTCCTCTTCCGGCAGCTGCTCGGCCGGCGCATCCTCGCGGGCGCCGACATCGATGCCGGCGGCGCTCATCTCGGCCTGCAGGCCGTCAAGCACGGCGCCGTTCACCAGTTCGCAGTACAGGTCGATGGCGCGGAGCGCGTCGTCGTTGCCCGGGATCGGGAAGGCGATGCCGTCCGGATCGGAGTTGCTGTCGATCACCGCGATGACCGGGATGCCCAGCTTGTTGGCTTCCTTGACCGCGATCGACTCCTTGTTGGTGTCGATGATGAAGAGGACGTCCGGCAAGCCGCCCATCTCCTTGATGCCGCCCAGCGCGCGCTCCAGCTTGTCACGCTCGCGGGTCAGCTCCAGGACTTCGCGCTTGGTCAGGCCCGAAGTGTCGCCGGCCAGACGCTCTTCCATCTCGCGCAGGCGCTTGATCGACTGGGAGATGGTCTTCCAGTTGGTCAGCATGCCGCCGAGCCAGCGGTGGTTGACGTAGTACTGGCCGCACTTGGAAGCCGCCTCGGAAACCTTCTCCTGGGCCTGGCGCTTGGTGCCGACGAACAGGACGCGGCCGCCGCCGGCGACGACGTCACGGACGGCCTGCAGGGCGCGGTGCAGCGCCGGGACGGTCTGCTCCAGGTCGATGATGTGCACGCCGTTGCGCACACCAAAGATGTACTGGGACATCTTCGGGTTCCAGCGACGGGTGTGGTGACCGAAGTGGACGCCGGCTTCGAGCAGCTGGCGCATCGTGAAGGACGGAATAGCCATGTGGAAAACTTCCTTTTCCGGTTGCTCCGCCGCGGGCATTGTCCCTGTGAAAAGACACCGGATCGGGCCTTCGGGGTAAAGCCGAGGGTCCGCCAGCCCGCGTGAGGTTTTGACGACGGCGCTTACATAGCCCGGCGAAACCGCTTTGGCAACAGCGTTGGCGGGATACGTCCGTTGGCTCTGCCGGGGAACGGTCCATCTGACTGCTATAACCGTGTGATGGAGGTGTCCGTGCCGACGCTTCGCCCCGCCCTCGCCGCTTTTCTTCTGATTCTGGGAATCGCGGCCGGCGCCCCGGCTGCACCCGAGGTGCAAACCTACGAGGTGCCGCGCGGCGCACGCCCGCATGACGTCGCCCCTGCGCCGGACGGCAAGGTCTGGTACACCGCGCAATCGCAAGGCGCGCTCGGCATTCTCGATCCGGCAAGCGGGCAGGTCCGGCAGGTGCCGCTGGGCGAGGGCTCCGCCCCGCACGGGGTCATTCCGGGGCCGGACGGCGCTGCCTGGATCACCGACGGCGGCCAGAACGCCATCGTCCGGTTCGATCCAAGGACGGAGAAGGTCGATGTCTGGAAGCTGCCGGACAGCGCCGGCCGCGCCAACCTGAACACCGCCGCGTTCGACCGGTCGGGCCTGCTGTGGTTCACCGGGCAGAACGGTGTGTATGGCCGGCTCGACCCGAAGAGCGGCGCGGTGCTGGTGCGCAAGGCGCCGCGGGGGACCGGCCCCTACGGGATCACCGCGACTCCGGACGGCGCGGTCTATTATGCTTCCCTCGCCGGCAACCACATCGCCCGCATCGATCCCGCGACCGCGGACGCCACGGTGATCGAGCCGCCGACGAAGGACCAGGGCTCCCGGCGCATCTGGTCCGACTCCAAGGGCAACCTGTGGGTCAGCGAGTGGAACGTCGGCCAACTCAGCCGCTACACCCCCGCGAGCAATCAATGGAAGACGTGGCCCCTGCCCGGCCAGAATCCCGCGGCCTACGCGGTCTATGTGGACGACCAGGACATGGTTTGGGTCAGCGACTGGGGCTCCAACGCCGTCCTGCGCTTCGACCCGAAGTCTGAGCAGTTCACCCCCTTCCCCAACAGCGCGCCCTATGCCGATGTACGGCAACTGCTGGGACGACCGGGCGAACTGTGGGTTCCAGAGTCGGGCCTTGATCGCATCCGGGTGATTCGGACAGGGTCGGCGGGTTGATCGGAGCCGTTAAAGCTCCACCACCTCCACCACGCCCGGCACGGCCTTCAGCGCGGCCCGGCTCTGGCTGGTGATGTTGAAGGCGCCGGGGAGTTGGATTTCCACCTCCTTCAGCGGGTCGATCTCGACCAGGACGTGGATCTTGCCTTTGCCGCGGCCGAGGCGGTCGAGCATGCCGCGGATGCTATCCACCGGGCCGTTGTCGCGCAGCACCACCTTCAGCCCGTCGGAAACCTGGGCGACGGCTTCCTCCAGGGGCTTCACCTCCTGGCAGGTCAGGCGCATGTCCTCTCCGTTCATCTGGACGTCCACGGTCATCAGAACCGGGCGCCCGGCCTCCAGCAGATCGCGGTTGGTGGCCAGCACCTCGGAGAAGACGGTCACCTCATAGCCGCCGCTGGCGTCCGAGAGTTCGACGAAGGCGAACCGGTTGCCCGACTTCGCGGTCTTTTCCTTTCGGCTGACCACGATGCCCGCCACGCTGCGGCGGGTCATGCCGCCGCCCGCGACGGCCTGGGCGAGGTCCGCCGACCGGACCACCCGCATGCGCTTCAGCGGGCCGGCGAAGGCGTCGAGCGGATGGGCGGACAGGTAGAAGCCGATGGCGCCGAACTCGTGCTTCAGCTTTTCCAGCGGCTCCCATTCCTTGACCTTGGGAAGGTCCGGTTCCTTCAGACCGCCGCCGCTGCCACCGAACAGGTTGCCGATGCCGCTCTCGCGCTCCGCCGTCTCCGCCTGGGCGTAGCGGATCAGGGTCTCCAGCGCGGCGTGCACCTGGGCGCGGTTGGGGTTGATCTCGTCGAAGGCGCCGGCACAGGTCAGGTTTTCCAGCTGGCGCTTGTTGATCGTCTTCAGGTCCAGGCGGCGGGCAAAATCGAACAGGCTCTTGTACGGGCCGTTCTTCCGCCGCTCCTCCACCACCGCCTTCATGGCGGGCAGACCGACGCCCTTCACGGCGGCCAGCGCGTAGCGCACGGCCTTGCTGCCGTCGGGTAGGGCCTCCACGCCGAAGATGCTGTCGGACTTGTTGATGTCCGGCGTCAGCAGCTTGATCTTCAGGCGCGACAACTCCTGGCGGAAGACGTTCAGCTTGTCGGTGTTGCCGAGGTCGAGCGTCATCGACGCCGCCATGAACTCCACCGGATGGTTCGCCTTCAGATAGGCCGTGTGATAGGCGACCAGCGCGTAGGCGGCGGCGTGCGACTTGTTGAAACCATAGCCGGCGAACTTCATGACCTGATCGAAGATCATGCTGGCCTGATCGGGGTCAACGCCCCGCCCGGCGGCGCCGTCGCAGAAGATCTTCCGCTGGGCGTCCATCTCCTCCTTGATCTTCTTGCCCATCGCGCGGCGCAACAGGTCGGCGCCGCCCAGCGAATAACCGCTCAGCACCTGCGCGATCTGCATGACCTGCTCCTGGTAGATCATGATCCCAAAGGTTTCCTTCAGGATCGGTTCCAGGGCGTCGTTCATGTAGTCGGGCGGTTCTTCCCCGTTCTTGACCTTGATGTATTTGGGGATGTTGTCCATCGGGCCCGGCCGGTACAGCGACACGAGCGCGATGATGTCCTCCAGCCGGTTCGGTTTCAGGCGCCGCAGAACGTCGCGCATGCCCGAGCTTTCCAGCTGGAACACGCCGGTCGACTCGGCGCGACCCAGAAGCTCATAGCTCTTCACGTCGTCCAGCGTGACGGTGGTCAGGTCTGGCTTTTCGGGGATCAGGTCCACCGCCGTCTTCAGCACGGTCAGCGTCTTCAGGCCCAGGAAGTCAAACTTCACCAGACCCGCCTGCTCCACATACTTCATGTTGAACTGGGTGACCGGCATGTCCGAGCGCGGGTCTCGGTACAGCGGCACCAGTTCGTGCAGCGGGCGGTCGCCGATCACCACGCCGGCGGCGTGGGTCGAGGCATGGCGGTACAGGCCTTCCAGCTTCAGCGCGATGTTGATCAGGCGCGCCACGGTCTCGTCGCCGTCGCGGGCTTGACGCAGCATCTCCTCACTGTCCAGCGCCTGCTGGAGCGTCACCGGGTTGGCCGGGTTGTTCGGCACCAGCTTGCAGATCTTGTCCACCTGCCCATAGGGCATCTGGAGCACGCGCCCGACGTCGCGCAGCACGGCGCGGGCCTGGAGCTTACCGAAGGTGATGATCTGCGCGACGCGGTCGTAGCCGTACTTGTCCTGGACGTACCGGATTACCTCTTCGCGGCGGTCCTGGCAGAAGTCCACGTCGAAGTCGGGCATCGACACGCGTTCGGGGTTCAGGAATCGCTCGAACAGCAGTCCAAAGCGAAGGGGGTCGAGGTCGGTGATGGTCAGCGCCCAGGCGACGACGGAGCCCGCACCCGAACCTCGCCCCGGCCCCACCGGAATGTCGTGCGCCTTCGCCCACTTGATGAAGTCCGACACGATCAGGAAGTAGCCGGGGAACTTCATCTTCACGATGACGTCCAGCTCAAACTCCAGCCGCTCGAAATAGGTTTTGCGCGTCTCTTCCCGCTGTTCCGGCGTCATATCCGGCCGATAGACGACGGTGTTGAGACGCATCTCCAGGCCCTCGCGGGACTGGGCGCGCAGTTCCTCCGACTCGTCGCGGTCGCCTTCACAGGGGAAGGGCGGTAGAATCGGCTTGATCGGCTTCAGCAGGAAGGAGCAGCGCCGCGCGATGGCGACGGTGTTGTCCGCCGCTTCGGGCAGGTCCTTGAACAGGTCCCGCATCTCCTCGGCCGACTTGAAACGGTGTTGGGGAGTCAGGCGACGGCGTTCGGTCTGGCTGATGTAGGCGCCCTCGGCGATGCAGAGCAGCGCGTCGTGCGCCTCGTACATGTCCTCAGTCGCGAAATAGCAGTCGTTGGTCGCGACCAGCGGCAGGTCGTGCGCGTAGGCAAGGTCGATCAGCGCCGGCTCAATGGCGTCCTCAAGAACCTGGAAATGGTCGCTGTGACGCTGAAGCTCCACGTAGAGCCGGCCGGGGAACAGCCGCTTCAGCCGCTCCAGAACCTCCAGCGCCAGGTCCTTCTGCCCTTCGCCGAGCAGACGGCCGACCGAGCCGCCGGGACCGCCCGTCAGCGCGATCAGACCGGCGGAGTGCCCTTCCAGCGCGTCCAGGGTCACCTGCGGGCCGGCCATGGGGTCCGACTCCAGGAAAGCCTTGGAGACCAGCTTCATCAGGTTCCGGTAGCCCTCCTCCGTCTGGCAAAGCAGGACGAGCTGGTCGGGCGTCGCCGCGCCCTTGCCCGGCAGGCCGGGCTTGGCGTTGGCCGGGCCGACTCGGGTGACGCCCAGCACCGTGCCGATGATCGGCTGAATTCCCGAATCCGACGCGGCGAGCGCGAATTCCAACGCGCCGAACAGGTTGCCCGTGTCGGTCACGGCGACCGCGGGCATCTCCTTCTTCTGGCAGAGCTTGACCAGCTCCTTCACCTTGATCGCGCCCTCGGACAGCGAGTAGGCGGAATGGACGCGCAGGTGGATGAAGTCGGCGTGGGGCATGATCGGGTCGGGCACCGGGTCCGTCGAATGGGAAAGCAGCCCCCTAGTGGTCGCCCATGACCCCCTTCGGAATCAAGAGACCAAGCGAAGACCACACGGTAAGAGGGGCCTCCCCGGCGGGAAGATTCGCCGTTCGGCGGTGTTCATGCTATCGAAAGAGGCAGAGCCCCGACGTGAGGTGACCATTCCGATGCGCCGTGTCCGCTCCGGCCGCACCGCCCTGGTGCTGGGCCCGGTGCTGCCCCTGGTGCTGGTGGCCGTACTGCTGCCCGCATGCCAGACCACCACACCCTCCCCTGTTCCGCCGACACCGGTAGCCTTCATCCAGCCCGGCCCTTCCTCCGGACTGTCCGACGCGCCGGGGCGTGTCGTCGCGCAGAACAAGGGCTGGGTCGTGCGCGCCCATCCCGCGACCAGGACCGGGTCCGCCTATTGCTTCGCCACGCGCACCGATTCCGCCTCGCCCCTGTCCTTCCGCGCGACGGCGAAGGGGGCGGCCATGCTGGTCAACGGCGACCAGCACGCCCAGCCAAGCGACGAGCAGAGCCGGCTGATGGCCATCTTCCCCGACGGCGCGAAACTGGCGCTGGAGGCGCGCCCACTGCCGAACGGCGGCGTCATGGTCCCGGTGGACCTGCCGAAGTACGAGGATCTGTTCGAGCCCTTCATGCGGTCGAAGGCCGTGACCCTGCAAAAAGAGGGAGAGGGCAAGATCGGCGACGTCAGCCTGGGCGGCTCCTCCTGGGCGCTGAACGCGCTGGATGAGTGCCGCATTCTGCACACGGACGGACAATTCGCCGAGGCAGACCCGCGTTCCAGGCAACCTTGACGCGTTGACCCTATGCACGCGCGGTTCTAGCCTCCCACCATGCGTGCATCCCACATCGGCCTTGCCATCGCCGTCGCGGCGATCTGGGGCTTCAACTTCGTCGCGATCAAGGTCGGGCTGAAGGATTTCCCGCCAATCCTGTTCTGCGTGCTGCGGTTCATGCTGGCCGCCACGCCCCTGCTGTTCCTGGGTGTGCGCAATGGGCCGCCGGTGGCGTGGCGCTACATCCTTGCCATCGGCATGTTCCTGGGGGCGATCCAATTCTCGCTGCTGTTCGTCGGCATGAACATCGGCATGTCCGCCGGGCTGTCGTCCCTGGTGTTGCAGAGTCAGGCCTTCTTCACCGCGCTGTTCGCCGCCGTTGCGCTGGGCGACCGGCCAAGCCTGCGGCAACTGCTGGGCATGGCCGTGGCCTTTTCCGGCATCGGCCTGATCGCGACGGAAATGCCGGCCGGAAACTCATTGCTTGGGCTGGTTCTGGTGATCGGTGCCGCGGCGTCCTGGGGCGTGTCCAACATCCTGATGAAGCAGGCCAAGGCGCCTGACCTGTTTCGCCTGATGCTGTGGGTCAGTCTGGTTCCGCCGCTACCGCTGCTTCTGCTGTCTTTCGCGGTCGAGGGGCCGGAGCGTATGGTGCACGCCTTCGACACCCTGACCCTGCCGGGACTGTCCGCGCTGGCCTACATCGCCGGGGCGGCGACCCTGTTCGGCTTTGCCGCCTGGGGCTTCCTGCTGCGCCACCATCCGGCCAGCCTCGTGGCACCCTTCTCGCTGCTGGTGCCGATCTTCGGCATGAGTTCCAGCGCGCTGGTGCTGGGCGAGGAGTTCACTCCTGTGAAGCTCGCCGGTGCGCTGCTGGTCTTCGCCGGACTGGCGGTGGCCGTGCTGAGGCTGCCCCAGCCGGCCACCGCCCGGTAACGGCCCGGTTACGCTAGATTCTTCTTCAGGAATTCCACGGACCGTTCCCACGCCAGATCGGCCGCTTCCTTGTTGTAGCGCTCGGCCGAGGTGTCGTTGTGGAAGGCGTGGTTGGCGCCGTCATACATGAAGATCTGGTGCTCGACGCCAGCCTTCTTCAGCGCCTCGTCATAGGCCGGGACCTTGGAATTGATGTTCTGGTCCAGCCCGGCGTAATGCAGCATCAGCGGCGCCTTGATGGTGCCGACCAGCGACGGATCGGGCGGCGGGCCGTAGAAGGCGACCGCCGCCTTCAGGTCCGGCGCCTTGATGGCCAGCCGGTTGACCATGCCGCCGCCCCAGCAGAAGCCGATGGCGCCGACCTTGGCGTTGGAATAGCGGTGGGCCATCAGGAAACTCATCCCGGCGATGAGGTTGTTGACCGTCTTGTCCGGGTCGAGCTTGGCGATCATGTCGCGCGCCTGATCGGGGTCCTGCGGAGTGCCGCCGAGCGGCGACAACAAGTCCGGGGCCATCGCGACGAATCCGTCCACGGCAAGGCGCCGGGTGACGTCCTCGACATAAGGGTTCAGGCCGCGATTCTCGTGGACGACGATGACCGCGGGCGCCTTCTCCGCCAGCTTCGGCCGGGCGAGATAGCCGCCCACGTCGCCGGTCGCGCCTTGGAAGCTGATCCGGTCGGCCGCGATCCGGCTATCGTCGGCCGGCACCTGGGCCGCGAGCGCGTAGTTCGGCTCGATCTGCGCCAGGATGGCGGGAATCGCCGCAGCGCTGCCGGCCAGAACCGCCAGCCGCTCCAGGAACACCCGGCGCGGCAGCGGCTTGTGGGTGTATTCGTCGTACAGGTCGATGATTTTTTGATCCATACCCTCAACCCTCCCGATTTGTTTGCAGGAGTGTGGAGGCTGGCACCAAAGCTGGCAACCGCCCAACCGATTAGAATCTCGGGGGATTACGACGGAACGGGCTCGTGTTCCACCAGAATTCCGTCGCGCATCTCCAGCACCCGGTCCATGCGCTGGGCCAGTTCCAGGTTGTGGGTGGCGATCAGCGCGCCGACGCGGGCCTGCCGGACGATGGAGGTCAGCATGGCGAACACACCCTCGGCCGTGTGCGGGTCGAGGTTGCCGGTCGGCTCGTCGGCGATCAGCAGGCCGGGCGCGTTCGCCAGGGCCCGTGCGATGGCGACGCGCTGCTGCTCGCCACCGGACAGGCGGGCCGGTCGGTGGCCGGCACGCGGCTCCAGCCCAACCATGCGCAGCAGTTCCATGGCGCGCTCCTTCGCGGTGCGCTTCGACACGGCGTTGATCATCTGCGGCAGGACGATGTTCTCCAGCGCAGAGAATTCGGGCAGCAGGTGGTGGAACTGATAGACGAAACCGATGGAGCGGCGGCGCACCTCCGTCCGCTTGCCGTCGTCCAGCTTCGACACGTCCGTGCCGGCGATGCGCACCGTACCGGCGGTCGGCCGTTCCAGCAGGCCGGCGATGTGCAGCAACGTAGACTTTCCGGCACCGGACGGCCCAACCAGTGCGACCAGCTCGCCCGCGCGGACGGTCAGTTCCGCGCCGCGCAGCACCTGCAACTCCGTCCCCGCCTGTTCGAAGGTGCGGACGATTCCCGACAGTTCCAGCATCGGCTCACTCATAACGCAGGGCCTCCACCGGATCGAGGCGGGCGGCGCGCCAGGACGGGTAGATCGTGGCGGCGAAGGACAGGCCCAGCGCCATCACGGCCACCTGCGTGACCTCGCTCCAGTCGATCTTCGCGGGCAGTTGCGACAGGAAATAGATCTCGGCGTTGAACAGGTTGGTGCCGGTCAGCCCCTGGATGGCCTGCCGGATCGTCTCGATGTTCAGCGCGAAGGACACGCCCAGAATCAGCCCCAGCACCGTGCCCGTCACGCCGACGGAGGCGCCGGACAGGAAGAAGATGCGCATGATCATGCCGCGCGTGGCGCCCATGGTGCGCAGGATGGCGATGTCGCGCCCCTTGTCCTTCACCAGCATGATCAGGCTGGAGATGATGTTGAAGGCCGCCACCATGATGATCAGCGACAGGATCAGGAACATCACGTTCCGTTCGACCTGGAGCGCGGTGAAGAAGCTGGCGTTCGACTGCTGCCAGTCCACCACGCGCCCTACCCCGGCCACCGCCGATTGGATGGCGTCGCGCGCGGCGCGAATCTGCGTTGGATCGCTGACGAACACCTCCAGCGAGGTCACCCCCTCCCCCGTGCGGAAGAAGGCCTGTGCCTCCGGCAGCGGCAGGAAGATGAAGGTGTTGTCGTATTCGAACATGCCGACGTCGAAGATGGCGCCGATGGTGTAGCTGCGCATGCGCGGCACCGTGCCGAAGGCGGTCACGTTGCCCTGCGGCGCGATCAGCGTCAGCTGGTCGCCGACCGACAGGCCCAGCCGCTGCGCCATGCGCGCGCCGACGGCGATGTTGTCTTCCCCGAAGGCGTCCACCGTGCCGCGCACGATGTTGCGGGCCAGCGTCGGCCTTATCCGGAAATCCTCCGGCGGCACGCCGCGCACCACCGCGCCGGACGCAACCCCGCGCACGGAGACGAGCGCCTGCCCTTCCACCGTCGGGGTCACGTTGACGACGCCCGGCAGCTTCTGCAGACGCTGCACCAGCGGATCGTAGTCCGGCAGAGGTCCGCCGCGGACGTTGTAGACGTTGAGGTGGCCGTTGAGCCCCAGCACCCGGCCCAGCAGTTCCGCCCGGAATCCGTTCATCACCGACATCACGATGATCAGCGTCGCCACGCCAAGCGCGATGCCCAGCAGCGAAAATCCGGCGATGACCGAGATGAACCCTTCCTGGCGACGCGCCCGCAGATAGCGCATCGCGACCATGCGTTCGAAGGCGGAGAAGATCATGCGAGTCCTCAGGCACACCGGCCCAGCAAAAGGAAAGGCGGCGGGCCGTCGCCCGCCGCCTCGCAACATAAGGACTTAACCGTGGCGGGAAAAGGGCGAGCTTCCAAGGCGCCCGTCCCCTCGCCCTGCCGGCTTACTTCGTCAGCTTCTCCAGCGCGCTGTCGACCGACATCTCCTGCTTCTCGCCCGTTGAGCGGCGCTTCAGCTCGACGACTCCGCTCTTCAGGCCGCGCGGGCCGACGACCAGCTGCCACGGCAGGCCGATCAGGTCCATGTCGGCGAACTTCACGCCCGGCCGCTCGTCGCGGTCGTCGTAGAGCACTTCAAGGCCGTTGGCGCGCAGCTTGTAGTACAGCTCCTGGCAGACGCGGTCGGTATCCGCGTCGCCCACCTTCAGGTTGACGAGGCCGACGTTGAACGGGGCCACCGAATCGGGCCAGATGATGCCGTTGTCGTCGTGGCTGGCCTCGATGATGGCGCCCATCAGGCGCGACACGCCAATGCCGTAGGATCCCATCTCGACCGGCACCGGCTCGCCGTTCGGGCCGGCGACGACGGCGTTCATCGGCTTCGAGTACTTGGTGCCGAAGTTAAAGATGTGGCCGACCTCGATGCCGCGCGCCGACACCAGATCGCTTTCCGGTACCGGGCAGTTGCCGGGCTCGTGCTTCTCGTCGGTCGCGGCGTAGATCGAGGTGTACTGGTCGAAGAAGGGCTGGAGATCCTCGTCGAAGCCCGGCGCGTTGTGCAGCACGTCCAGGGTCAGCCAGTCCTTGTGGCAGAAGACGCCGCTTTCGCCCGTCTCGGCCAGGATGATGAACTCGTGGCTGAGGTCGCCGCCGATGGGGCCGGTGTCGGCGCGCATCGGGATCGCCTTCAGGCCCATGCGCGCGAAGGTGCGCAGATAGGCCAGGAACATCCGCTGGTAGGCGCGCCGGGCGCTGGCCGGATCGATGTCGAAGGAATAAGCGTCCTTCATCAGGAACTCGCGCCCGCGCATCACGCCGAAGCGGGGCCGGATCTCGTCCCGGAACTTCCACTGGATGTGGTAGAGGTTCAGCGGAAGCTGACGGTAGCTCTTCACGAAAGACCGGAAGATGTCGGTGATCATCTCCTCGTTCGTGGGGCCGAACAGCATCTCGCGCTCGTGACGGTCGGTGATGCGCAGCATCTCCTTGCCGTAGTCGTCGTAGCGCCCGCTTTCCTTCCACAGTTCCGCCGACTGGATGGTCGGCATCAGCAGTTCCTGCGCGCCGGCCGCATCCTGTTCCTCGCGGACGATCTGCTCGATCTTCTTCAGCACCCGGAAGCCCAGCGGCAGCCAGGCGTAGATGCCGGCGCTGGTCTGGCGGATCATCCCCGCCCGCAACATCAGGCGGTGCGAGACGATCTGCGCCTCGGTCGGGGTCTCCTTGAGGGTCGGCATGAAGAAGGTGGACAGCCGCATGGCTCTGCTCTCGATCTCGAGGTGTTCGGGTCCGTCGGTTGCGGATCCGTCGGTGGGGACAGGGACTTTAGGAAGGACGCGCGGGAAAGTCCATCCTCACCGCGCCAATCTCACCCCACCATCCTCATGATGCTGGCCTCATGTTGCCGGTGTCACCGCACGGTGCGGCAATAGGCGTAGAGTTCCGCCTCGGTCGGGCCGCCCAGCGGTTGGCTGTTGAAGTACAGGCGGTTGGCATAGAGTGTCAGCACGCCGATCTCTCCCGTTCCGGGCACGCCGCCAGCCGGAAGCTTGACGCCGCTGCGCCGGAGGAAGTCGATGGTGACCGGCAGGTCGAACCGCTCCAGCGGCGGCGCCGTTCCGGCCGACCCCGGCAGATCGGCGGGGGCGACCGCTTTCCCCCTCACGTCCACGCCCGGCGCGTATTCCACGTCCGGTGACGGACGGTGGGCGGTCAGATACCGGCAAACGGACAGATCGACCGCCTGCGCGGCCGCGGTGCCGGAGATCGTCAACGGTGCCAGGACCAGAAGAGCGGCAATGCGGCGCATGGCGGGCCTCACGATTGCGCGACGGGGGCAGCCGGCATGCTCTTCCAATAGATCGACAGATAGGGCATGCCCTTTTCCGCCTCCTCCTGGGTGCGCGCGGACTGCCGGATGTATTTGCCGACGAAGGGCTTGTTGACGAATTCCATGTCCACCGCAGCCTTCAGCACCAGGAATTCGCCGATCCGGTCCGGCAGATTGTAGTGCCATTTCTGAAGACAGTCGGAGGTCACGCCCGGCTTCGCCTGATCCTGGCCGGTCATGTAGAATTCCTGCTGGTGATACTGGCTGATTTCCTTCCAAGCCTTCGCAACGCGCGCCGGCTTCACGCGAATCAGCCCCTTCAGCACCTTGATGTCATCATGGAAGAGCGGCAGGTAGCCGCGACGGTCCGCCTGTTCGTTCAACATGGTGTAGAGACCGGCCATCACATCGCCGCCATTGCTGTCGGACGCCTTGGTCTCCGGCTTCGCGTGGCTCTTGCGACCGAACAGGGCGCTGAAGAAGCCCTTCTTCTCCTTCGCATGGGACGCCGTTGCGGCGCTGTCGGCGCTGATCTTCCGTTCGTCCCACAGCGCGTCCCAGGCGTAATCCCAGGCGGTGAAGATGGCGTTGGAGCGGTCGTCCAGCACCGTCAGCAGATATTCGCGCCCCTCGCGCGCCCAGTCGACATCGCCGACGATGGCGCGGACCGGCCGGCGGCTGAGCACCACCGGATAGATGCCGACGCGCACCAGTTCGGCATAGATGTCCTGGAACGATGGGGTCAGGGCGAAGGGGAGCTTGGAACAGGGCTGCAATTCGGGCGTGAGAAGTTCCATGCTTTTCCGGGTGCGGTCAAGCAACTCGGCCAGCAGAACCGCCGCGAACTGATCGAATTTCTCGCTTTCACTCGCGGCCATCGACGCCTCGACATCGCTCCTCTTATGGGCGGTGCCGGACGATCCCCCTCACCGTCAGGACACGGCCACAGGCCAAGACAGGGCGCTGCTGCCCAGCCTCCCCATAGGTGATACAACATTACCCCGAAAAGCGTTAACTCAATCTGCATGCCCGGACGAACATGACCGGCAGCGGGTTACGTCATATCACGCCCAGATTCCGGACGAAAAAAGGACCGCGCGGCAGTCGCGGCGCGGCCCGAGGTTAGGGAGGAATCGCCACCAGGCGTCAGAAAAGAGGGAAACAACCCTCTCATCTCGTGAAGTAGTGTGACCCCTCACCCACAGTCTGGCAAGCGCCAATTCGGCTCAGGACAAGTGTTCGCGCAATAATTCTGTATATTCGCACAGACTCACGGCAACTGGCTACGGCGTAGGCAGCGTTTCGCCCAAAGCTTGGGCATCGTATCCCGTGAAGCCTTGGCGCATGGCGTTCATCCAGGGAGGGTTCAGGGCTTCGACTCGGGGCCAGACCGGGCAATGCCGCTGGTGCGCCCCCGGCAGATAGCCCAGGCTCATGAGGAATTCGCCGACGATTTCACCACCGGTGAAGCGGAAGGTGCGCTTGAACAGCTTGATCCACTCCGCCTTGCTGAGCGGATGGTGGGCGCGCAGCCAGCCGTCAAAGGAACCGTACTCGACGCGCAGCGCGACAATGCGCCGCGCATTCTCGATGGCGGCGTCGACCTTCAGGCGGTTGCGGATGATGCCTGCATCGGCCAGCAGCCGCGCGCGATCATCGTCGCCATAGCCGGCGACGCGGTCGATGTCGAAGTTGTCGAAGGCGGCGCGGAAGGCGTCGCGCTTCTTCAGAATGGTCAGCCAGGACAAACCCGCCTGGTTGATCTCCAACACGAGTCTCTCGAACAGCACCCGGTCGTCGCAGCTCGGGAAGCCGTATTCATCCTCGTGGTAGGGACCATGGAAGACGTGACCGGGGGCCGCATCGCAATAGGTCAGGCTCACGCGGGATCTCCCCCTTCGATCTCATACGGTCGGCGGAAGAACACATCCAATGCCCGCCGTCCGCATCACATGTTCTTGGCCATTTCGCGGAAGGAGATCAGGTCGGAGGCGACCAGCGCGTAGATCCCGACCCACACCAGCGCCGCGACCAGCGTGGTCACCGCAAATTTCAGGAGGATGCGCGGGCGCACAGGCGCGCTGTCGGCCATGCCGGGTTCCGGAGTCTCTGGTGCACGCACGCCCCAGGGCAGCACCGCGAACAGCACAACCCACCAGACGACCACATAGACGGAAATTCCGGTCACCCAGCCCATCGCATCCTCCGCGGCTCGGATTACGCCTGCTCCAGCTCAACCAGGGTGCCGACGAAGTCCTTCGGGTGCAGGAACAGAACCGGCTTGTCGTGGGCTCCGATCTTCGGCTCCCCGTCGCCGAGCACGCGGGCGCCCTGGGCCTTCAGCCGGTCGCGCGCCGCCAGGATGTCGTCCACCTCGTAGCAGATGTGGTGGATGCCACCCGATGGGTTCTTCTCCAGGAAACCGGCGATCGGCGACTTCTCACCGAAGGGATGCAGCAGTTCGATCTTGGTGTTCGGCAGCGTGACGAAAACGACCGTCACGCCGTGCGGCGCCAGATCCACTGGATCCGACACCGCGGCACCCAGCGTATCGCGGTAGAGCGCCGTGGCGGCCGGCAGGTCCGGCACGACGATGGCGACGTGATTCAACTTCCCGATCATGGTTCCCCCGAAAGCACAGACAGTCGGAACCGCTTATACACGGACCAGATGCACTTCCGTCACCGGCTTCTTGCCATGCGATGCGTTGAAGCAGCGCCGCACGGCGATGCGGGCGGCGTTGCGCACCTGCTCGTCATCGAGCCGGGCGGATTTCGGCAGTTCGGCCACGGCCTCGCGCACCGCGTCGACCACATCCAACAGCATGTCCCGGTCGGCGGAGTCGTCGACCAGGCCCATCACCGCGATCTGCGGTGCGGTCACCAGCTCGCCCTTGCCGTTCATCACCAGCGTGGCTACGGCGGCGCCGTTGTGCACCATGCGGTGACGGGCGCGCATCAGCCCCGTGTCGAGCGGCACCAGCCGCTTGCCGTCGAGCGCCATCCGCCCCGCCCGCACGTTGGCGACCACGCGGGCCGGCCCGTCCGGGCCAAGGCGGATCAACTCACCGTTGGACGGGATCAAAGCCTCCGGCACCTGACAATCCTGGGCGAGACGCGCGTGCTCCAGCTGGTGACGCTGCTCGCCATGGACCGGCACGGCGATGCGCGGGCGCACCCATTGGTACATGCGCACCAGTTCGTCCTTGGCCGGATGGCCCGATACATGGACCGGCGCATCATCCGCCGTAATCACCTGGATGCCTTGGGTCACCAGCAGGTTCTGCATGCGGCCGATGGCGCGCTCGTTCCCAGGAATTTCGCGGGAGGAAAAGACGACGACGTCCCCGCGCTGCAACGACACCTGCGGGTGGTCGTCGGACGCGATCCGGGCAAGGGCCGACCGTGGCTCCCCCTGACTGCCGGTGCAGATCAGCACCAGCTTCTCGCGCGGCACATAGCCAGCGTCATGTTCCGTCAGAAAGGCAGGCAAATCGGCCATGTAGCCGTTGGAGCGTGCCGCTTCGTTGATGCGCCAGAGCGACCGGCCGACCAGAGCGACGTGACGACCATGTTCCGCCGCGGCATAGGCGATGCTCTCCAGGCGCGCGACGTTGGTGGCGAAGCAACTGACCGCGATCCGCACATCGGGATGTTGGCCGATCAGCTCCGTCAGGGCCTTCCGAACCCCCGCTTCCGACCCGGATGTGCCGGGCACAAGGGCGTTGGTGCTGTCGCCGACGAGCGCCAGGACACCATCGTCGCCGATCTGCCGCAGCCGCTCCTCATCGGCCGTCCGTCCGATCATCGGTTCGGGATCGAGCTTCCAGTCCCCGGTGTGCAACACCGTGCCTGCATCGGTGCGGATCGCCACGGCGTGCGGCTCGGGGATCGAATGGGTGACGGTCACATACTCGACCGAGAAGGGGCCAATCGCGACGGTGCCGCCCGGGGGAACCTCGTGAATAGGCACGGTGCCTGCCAAACCGCGCTCATGCAGCTTCGCGCGCAGGACCGCCGCGGTGAAGGGCGTGCAATAGACCGGGCAGCGCAGATCCGGCCACAGATACTGCACGGCGCCCAGATGGTCCTCGTGCGCGTGGGTCAGCACGAGGCCGACCAGATCGCCCTTCCGCTCCGCGATGAAGGCCGGATCCGGCATGATCACGTCCAACCCCGGCATGGTGTCGTCGGCGAAGGAAATGCCGAGGTCCACCATCAACCACTTACCGCGATGGCCGTAGAGATTGAGGTTCATGCCGATCTCGCCCGACCCACCGAGCGGCAGGAAATAGAGCGCGTCTTTCTCGGGAGCGAACGGGTCGCCATCCCCCGCGTCCTTGAGAGCGGGCAGAGCGGGGTCGGAATGGGTCATTGGGCCGTGTTGCGCTTGTGGATCAGAAGGAGACCGCGCAGCGTGAGTTCGCCGTCGGTGTGTTCGATTACATGGGTAGCCTTCGCGAAAAGCACACCCAAACCTCCCGTGGCGACGACCGTCATCGGCTCGCCGTACTCCGCCTGAATGCGCGCAACCAGCCCTTCGATGAGGCCGACATAGCCCCAGAAAATGCCTGACTGCATGCACTCGATGGTGTTCTTGCCGATGATGTGCCCGGGCTGCTGGATTTCCACACGCGGCAGCTTGCTGGCGGCCATCTGCAGGGCTTCCAACGACAGGTTCAGGCCCGGCGCGATGACGCCGCCGCGGTAATTCCCGTCGCGATCCACCACATCGAAGGTGGTCGCCGTGCCGAAGTCGATGACGATCAGCGGTGTCTTATAGGTTGCCGCAGCGGCAACTGTGTTGACCAGACGGTCCGCACCAACCTCTTCCGGCTTGTCCACCAGCGCCTTGGTGCCGAGATCGACTCCCGGCTGGCCGACGACCAGCGGCTCGCAGCCGAAATGATCCTTGCAGAGACGCTTCAGGTTGAACGTTGCGCCCGGCACGACGCTGGCGATGATCGTGCTGTCGATGTCCGCGGGCCGCAGGCCCTTCAGGGCCATCAGATGCGTCAGCCAGACCATATACTCGTCGGCCGTCCGCTTCTGGTCGGTCGCGGTCCGCCAAATGCCGCGCTGGTGGTCGCCGTCATAAATCGCGAACACCACGTTGGTGTTGCCGGCGTCGATGGCGAGCAGCATCTCAGGTCTCCACCGCTGGTGGGAAGAACACGTCTCCGGCCGCGATGCGCTGTCGCCCCGCGCCGTCATCCCGATCAAGCAACAGAACCCCGTCGCTGTCCAGATCGGCGAACGTACCGGTCAGCGTGCGATCCGGCAACCGCACAACGATTGGCTCACCCAACCCTTTCGCGCGCGCCATCCAGGCATCGCGAATGGGAGCAAAGCCATGTTCGGTCCAAATCGCGTACCAGCGCTGAAGCTGCTCGGCATAAATCTCCAACAAGGCGCCGGGCTGCATCGGCGGAGCCCCCTCGGCCATGAGGGAGGTCGCTGAAAATTCCGTGGACTCGGGAAAGTGACGGAGGTTGATGCCGACGCCCAGCACCAGCCAGGCAAGGCCACCCTCGGCCGCCGCTTCCGATTCCAGCAGAATGCCGGACAGCTTGCGCCCGTTCGCCAGAACGTCGTTCGGCCACTTGCATCGCAGTTCGACAGGCCCCGGCAGGACGGAAGCCGCCGTTTCGGCGGTGGCAAGCGCCGCGACGAAGGATACCTGCGCGGATTCGCCCGGCGAGCGGCCGGGGCGCAGAATGGTGGAGGTGTACAGATTCCCTTCCGGAGAGGTCCAGGCGCGGCCGCGCCGCCCCCTGCCCGCTTCCTGCCGCTTGGCCCAGACGATGGTGCCTTCGGCAGCCCCGGAACGCGCAAAGGCCTTCGCTTCGTCGTTCGTACTGCCGACGGAGTCGAAGGCCTCTACCCGGAAGCCCGGAGGCAAGCGCAACCGCGCCGCCTCCGGCTCTTGACCGATCATCATCCGGCGAACAGCGATGCCGCAGCCGCAGCCGCGTAGTTCAGGATCGGCGCGGGAACCACGAAGAACAACAGCGTGAACAGACCCGTGGCAACCACGATGCCGGTCATGCCGTCATCACCGATCTTGTCGAACGCCTCCACCGGCTCATCGAAGTACATGATCTTGACGATGCGCAGATAGTAGAAGGCGCCCACCACGCTGGTCAGCACGCCGATCACCGCCAGCGTGTAGAGCTGCGCCTCGATGGCGGCGAGGAACACGTACAGCTTGCTGAAGAAACCGGCCATCGGCGGGATGCCCGCCATGGAGAACATGAACACCGCCATCGCACCGGCCAGCAGCGGGTTGGTGCGCGACAGGCCGGCGAGATCCTTGATCTCTTCCAGCATACGGCCCTGCTGCTTCATGCACAGGATGACCGCGAAGGTGCCGATGTTCATGGCGATGTAGATCGCCATGTAGATCAGCACGCCACGCACACCTTCCTGGGTGCCGGCCGCGAGGCCGACCAGCGCGTAACCGACATGGCCGATGGAGCTGTAGGCCATCAGGCGCTTGATGTTGGTTTGCGTGATCGCTGCGAATGAGCCGAGCGCCATCGACAGGATCGAGCTGACGATGATGATCTGCTGCCAGGAATGCACCAGATGACCGAACGGCTCGATCAGCAGGCGGGTGAACAGCGCGACAGCGGCAACTTTTGGAGCCGCGGCGAAGAAGGCCGTCACCGGGGTCGGCGCACCCTCATAGACGTCCGGCGTCCACATGTGGAACGGGACGGCGGAAATCTTGAAAGCCAGACCGGCGGCCACGAAGACCAAGCCGATGATCAGGCCGGCCGACGGATGCGCACCACCGGCGAACAGGGCGGCGACCTTGTCAAAGCTCGTCGTGCCGGCAAAGCCGTACACCAGCGAGGCGCCATACAGCAGCATGCCGGAGGACAGCGAGCCGAGCACGAAGTACTTCAGGCCAGCCTCCGACGACTTCGTGCTGTCGCGGCGGAAGGCAGCGATGACGTAGAGCGCAAGGCTCTGGGTCTCCAGGCCGACATAGAGCGAGATGAGGTCGTTCGCCGACACCATCATCAGCATGCCGAGCGTGGCGAAGAGCATCAGGACCGGAAACTCGAACCGGGCCATCTTCTCACGCTCGTTGAAGCTGAGCGACAGCATCACCGAAAGGGCCGCGGCCACCAGTATTAGGACTTTCATGAAGACGCCGAAGGCGTCCATCACGAACAAGCCGTTGAACGTGACCACGCGGCCGGAGCCGTAACCCATCGTCAGGATGGCGCCCAGAAGAAGGGCGACCATCGTCATGTAGCCGATCGGACGGGTGAAGCCGTCACCGCGGAACACGCCGATCATGAGCAGGGCCATGCCGGCGCAGGCGAGGAAGATCTCCGGCAGGGCCGGCCAGATGTCGGGAAACACAGCGGTCATGTCGGAAACCTCTAGCGCGCGGCGACGGAGACGCCGCCGGTCTCACCGCCGTGGGCGGCAGCCAGCTTGGTCTGATAGGTCTGGATCAATTGCCCGACGGACGCCGACGTGACGCTCAGGAAGCTCGTCGGATAGACGCCCATCCACAGCACCACGGCGATCAGCGGCAGGAAGATCGCCACCTCCCGCGGGTTGAGATCGAACATCGCCCGGACGTCCGGCTTGGTCAGCTTGCCGTACACGATGCGGCGGTAGAGCCACAGAGCATAAGCGGCGCCCAGAACCATGCCGGTGGCGGCCAGGAAGGCAACCCAGGTGTTGTCGCGGAAGGCGCCCAGCAGAACCAGGAACTCACCGACGAAACCGGAGGTTCCCGGCAGCCCGACCGAGGCCATGGTCATGAACAGGAACACCACCGCGTACTTCGGCATGTTCTTCACCAGACCGCCGTAGCGGGCGATCTCGCGGGTGTGCAGGCGGTCATAGACAACGCCGACGCAGAGGAAGAGAGCGCCCGACACGATGCCGTGCGACAGCATCGTGAAGATTGAACCCTCGATGCCCTGCTGGTTCAGCGCGAACATGCCGATGGTGACGAACCCCATGTGCGCGACGGACGAATAGGCGATCAGCTTCTTCATGTCCTCCTGCGCCAGGGCGACCAACGAGGTGTAGATCACCGCGACGATGGAGAGCGTGTAGACCAGCGGGGCGAAATACTCGGTCGCTTCCGGCAGCATCGGGATGTTGAAGCGCAGGAAGCCGTACCCGCCCATCTTCAGCAGCACGCCGGCCAGGATGACCGACCCGGCAGTCGGCGCCTCCACGTGCGCGTCCGGCAGCCAGGTGTGCACCGGCCACATCGGAACCTTCACCGCGAAGGAGGCGAAGAAGGCCAGCCACAGCCAGAGCTGCATCTGACGCGGGAAATGGGTCGCCGTGATGGTCGGGATGTCGGTAGTCCCGGCGACGAAGTACATGGCCAGGATGGCCAGCAGCATCAGCACCGAACCGAGCAGCGTGTAGAGGAAGAACTTGAACGCCGCATAGACGCGCCGCTGCCCGCCCCAGACACCGATGATCAGGAACATCGGGATCAGCACGCCCTCGAAGAACATGTAGAAGAGGACGAAGTCCAGCGCGCAGAACATCCCCACCATGAGGGTTTCCAGCACGAGGAAGGCGATCATGTACTCCTTCACACGGGACTGGACGGCCTCCCAGCTCGACAGGATGCACAGCGGCACCAGGAAGGTCGAGAGGATGACGAACAGCATCGAAATGCCGTCCACGCCCATGTGGTAGGAGATCCCGAACTCGGGAATCCAGGCCGCCTTCTCCACGAGCTGATAGCCCGGGTTCCGCAGGTCGAAGTTGAACCAGATGAACAGCGACAGGACGAAGGTGATGACCGTCGTCCAGAGCGCGACGTAACGGACGTTCCGCACGACGTCCGGGGTGTTGCCCCTGCAGAACAGCAGGATCAGCGCCACACCGGCAAGCGGCAGGAAGGTCGTGAACGACAGGAGCGGCCAGCTAGCCATTGTTCTTGTTCCCCTTCAAACCGCTCAACCGAACATCGACAGCCAGGCGACCAGCAGGACGACGCCGATCACCATGGCGAAAGCGTAGTGGTAGACATAGCCCGACTGCAGCTTGCTCGCACGCGCCGCAACGTCGCGGGTGGCGGCGGCAACGCCGTCCGGACCGACGCCATCGATCACCGCGCCGTCACCCGACTTCCACAGGCCATACCCCAGGGCCTTGGCGGAACGGACGAACAGGAAGTCGTACAGCTCGTCGAAGTACCACTTGTTGTACAGGAACTGGTGCACGCCGCGGAACGTCGTGGCGACCTTCGCCGGCAGGCTCGGGATGGCCATGTACATGATGTAGGCGAGCGCGATGCCGATCAGGCCGACGACCAGCGGGGCCAGAGCCACCCAGGCCGGCGTGTGGTGATGCGCCGCCTCGATGCTGTTGTGCTCGTGCAGGACAAGCAGCGCCTTGCCCCAGAAGTGGTCCATGTCGTGCCCGATGAACCAGTTGTGGAAGCCGACACCGGCAAACAGAGCGCCGAGCGCCAGGACCCCCAGCGGGATCAGCATGACCATCGGCGATTCATGGGCGTGGTCATAGACTTCCTTGTCCATCCGCGGCTTGCCGTGGAAGGTCATGAACAGCAGACGCCAGGAGTAGAAGGCCGTCAGCAGAGCAGCCGCAATACCGAGGGCGAAGGCGAACTTGCCGACCGGGCTGGCCGAGGCGAAGGCCGCTTCCAGGATCATGTCCTTGGAGTAGTAGCCGGCGAAGAACGGCAGGCCGGCGAGCGCGAGGTTGCCGATCCACATCACCGCGTAGGTGAAGGGGATCTTCCGCCACACGCCGCCCATCTTGCGCATGTCCTGCTCATGGTGCAGCGCGTGAATGACCGAGCCGGCGCCCAAGAACAGCAGAGCCTTGAAGAAGGCGTGTGTGAACAGGTGGAACATCGCCGCGCCGTAGGCGGACACGCCCGCGGCAAAGAACATGTAGCCGAGCTGGCTCATGGTCGAATAGGCGATAACGCGCTTGATGTCGAACTGGGTGAAACCGATCGTCGCCGCGACGAAGGCCGTCAGCGCACCGACGACAGCCACGATCTCCAGGGCCGTCGGGGCATACTCGAACACCGGGGACAGGCGGCAGACCATGAAGACACCGGCGGTCACCATGGTGGCCGCGTGGATGAGGGCCGACACCGGCGTCGGGCCTTCCATCGCGTCCGGCAGCCAGGTGTGCAGGCCGAGCTGTGCCGACTTGCCCATGGCGCCCATGAACAGCAGCAGGCAGGTGATGGTCAGCGCGTCAACGTTCCAGCTCAGGAAATGCATCTTCTGGCCGACCAGAGCCGGAGCCTTGGCGAAGATCGCATCGAACTGGACGGAACCGGTCAGCACGAAAATGGCGAAGATGCCCAGCGCGAAGCCGAAGTCGCCGACGCGGTTGACCAGGAACGCCTTGATGGCCGCGTTGTTGGCCGACGCCTTCTCATACCAGAAGTTGATCAGCAGGTAGGACGCGAGACCCACGCCTTCCCAACCGAAGAACAGCTGAACGAGGTTGTCCGCCGTCACCAGCATGAGCATGGCGAAGGTGAACAGCGACAGATAGCCCATGAAGCGCGGCTTCTGCGGGTCCTCGGCCATGTAGCCGACCGAGTATACGTGAACCATCGCCGACACGGTGTTGACCACCACCAGCATGACCGCGGTCAGCTGGTCGACGCGCAGCGCCCACGACACATCGAGCCCGCCGCTGCGGATCCAGGTCATCAACTCGATCGTACGGGTGTTGCCACCCACGGCGACGTCGAAGAACAGGACCCACGACAGGATCGCGGAAATCAGCACCGCCCCGGCGGTGACGAACTGCGCGGCACGATCGCCGGCGGTCGGCGGCCCCGCGACGACGTGATGGTCGTCGTGGGCATCGTCATGCGCGTCGTGGAGTTCGTCATGAGAGATGTGGGCGTGGTCGTCGTGGCCATGCCCATGGTGTCCGTGATCATGGCCGTGTCCGTGGCCGGCCGGCGTCGCGTCGGCCTTGGGACCGCCGAACAGCGCAATCGAACCGGCGACGAGGAACGCCAGGAGCGGAAGGAATACGACAAGGACTTCCATGGCGCGGCCTTAGCCCCTCATCAGATTGATGTCTTCGACTCGGATCGAGCCGCGGTTGCGGAAGTAGACCACCAGGATGGCCAGCCCGATCGCCGCCTCGGCGGCGGCGACGGTCAGGATGATCATGGAGAAGACCTGCCCGACCAGATCGTTCAGGAAGACCGAGAACGACACGAGGTTGAGGTTCACCGCCAGCAGCATCATCTCGATCGACATCAGGATGATGATGACGTTCTTCCGATTCAGGAAAATGCCGAGGACGCCAAGCGTGAAGATGATGGCCGAGACCGTCAGGTAATGTCCGAGACCGATTTCCATGATCACACGCCTCCTCCGGTCGGCACCTTGCGGATGGCAACCACGTCCTCGCGCCGACGGGCGAGCTGGGCACCGATGTTCTGCTTCCGCACACCCTCGCGCTGACGCAGGGTGAGGACGATGGCGCCGATCATCGCAATCAGCAGCACGATGCCCGAAGCCTGGAACAGGTAGACGTAGTGGGTGTAGATGAGCTGCCCGAGCTGTTCGGTGTTGGTCGCCTGCGTCACCGCCACGGCCGGGGCCGAAACCGCCTGCTTCGCCGCCGGCGCGATGATCCAGCCGCCGAGCACGGCGGCCAGTTCGGCCAGCAGAATCACGCCGATCAGACCGCCCAGCGGCAGATACTGCATCGCTCCCGCCCGCAATTCGCGGAAGTTGATGTCCAGCATCATCACCACGAACAGGAAGAGAACGGCAACCGCGCCCACGTAGACGATCACGAGGATCATCGCGATGAACTCGGCACCCAGCAGCACGCACAGCCCTGCGGCCTGAAAGAAGGCCAAGACCAGATAAAGGACCGAATGAACGGGATTCCGCGCCGAAATGACCATCACACCGGAGGCCACCAGCAGCGCGGCAAACACGTAGAAGGCGATGCCTTGAATAATCATCGAAATCCCCGTTTCCGCTTACCGCCCGATTGCACTTACCGGTAAGGAGCCTCGGCCGCGAGGTTCTGAGCGATTTCCGCCTCCCAGCGGTCACCGTTCGCCAGCAGCTTCTGCTTGTTGTAGAAAAGCTCTTCGCGGTTCTCGGTCGAGAACTCGAAGTTCGGGCCCATGACGATGGCGTCAACCGGGCAAGCCTCCTGGCAATAGCCGCAGTAGATGCACTTCGTCATATCGATGTCGTATCGCGTGGTACGGCGGCTGCCGTCCTCGCGCGGTTCGGCCTCGATGGTGATCGCAAGGGCCGGGCACACCGCCTCGCACAGCTTGCACGCGATGCAGCGCTCCTCGCCGCCGGGATACCGGCGCAGGACGTGCTCACCGCGGAAGCGCGGGCTGATGGGGCCCTTCTCGAACGGGTAGTTCAGGGTCACCTTGGGCTTGAACATGTAGCGCAGGGTGAGCCCGAGGCCGCCCAACAGTTCGGTCAGGAACAGGCTGCGCGCCGCACGATCGAGGAACGCCATGGCCTCTTCGTCTCCTTCTTTGCGGGCACCCCCTTCCCTTCAGGGAAACGGCGCCCGCGCATTCTTAAAGTCTCACCGGATGTTCGTGTCGGCGGCCGATCACTTCGGCAGCCAGCCGAACGTCACCAGCACGCCGGCCGTCAGCACGACCCACACCAGCGAGAACGGCAGGAACACCTTCCACCCCAGGCGCATCAGCTGGTCGTAGCGGTAGCGCGGCATGGTCGCGCGAACCCAGACATACACGAACAGGCAGAAAGCGATTTTCAGGGCGAACCAAACCGGACCCGGAATCCAGGTGAATGGGGCAATCGGCAGCGGCGGCAGCCAACCACCCAGGAACAGGATGCTGGTCATCCCGCTCATCAGGATCATGTTCGCGTATTCGCCGAGGAAGAACAGCGCGAAGGGCATCGAGCTGTATTCGACCATGAAACCCGCGACCAGCTCCGACTCGCCTTCCGGAAGGTCGAACGGCGAGCGGTTCGTCTCGGCAAGCGCCGAGATGAAGAAGATCACGAACATCGGCAGCAGCGGGATGGCGAACCAGATGGTCTGCTGCGCCTCGACGATCTTCGTCAAGTTCAGCGACCCGACGCACAGCAGTACCGAGATGATGACGAGTCCCATGGAGACCTCGTAGGACACCATCTGCGCCGCAGACCGGAGCGCGCCCAGGAAGGCGTAGCGCGAGTTCGAAGCCCAGCCGGCCACAACGATGCCGTAGACGCCCAGCGAAGAAATGGCGAATAGGTAAAGGATGCCGACGTTGATGTCGGCCAGCACCATGCCAGCGTCGAACGGAATGACCGCCCAGGCAACCAAAGCCAGAAAGAAGGTCAGCATCGGTGCCAAGTAGAACAGGACGCGGTTGGCGCCCATCGGCAGGATGTGTTCCTTCGAGAACAGCTTCAACCCGTCAGCGAACGGCTGCAGCAGGCCGAAGGGACCGACGATGTTCGGTCCCTGGCGAAGCTGCATGGCGCCCATGATCTTGCGCTCGGCATAGGTCATGTAGGCCACGCCGATCAGGAGCGGCACGACGATCGCCAGGATCTTGAGGACGATGATGATCAGCGGCAGCAGGAAGCCGCTCCAGAACTCAGCCATGGGTACCGGTCCTCTCCTGAGCGCTCTCGGCGGACTTCACGAACGTCTCGGTGCAACGAGCCATGGTCACCGAGGCGCGGCTGATCGGGTCGGTCATGTAGTAGTTCGTGACCGGGGAAACGAACGGCGCCGCATCCAGCGAACCAGCGGTACCGAACGGTGCCCACGTGGCCGGCGTGACGGATCCGATCTTCGCGAAGATTGGATTCACATCGGCTAGGCGCTGACGCAGCTGCGCCAAGCTGTCGTACGGCAGCTTATGGCCCAACTGCTCAGACAAGGCGCGCAGGATCTTCCAGTCTTCCCGGGCTTCTCCCGGCGGGAAGGTCGCGAGGCGGGCGAGCTGCGGACGGCCCTCGGTGTTGACGTAGATCGCGTTCTTCTCGGTGTAGGCCGCACCCGGCAGAATGACGTCGGCGCGATGCGCCCCCTTGTCGCCGTGGTGACCCTGGTAGATCACAAAGGCTTTCCCGAGCTTGGCAGTGTCGACCTCGTCGGCGCCAAGCAGGTAGACGACGTCAAGGTCGCCCTTCCCTGCCCCGTCGAGAATGCCGGCGACGTCGCGCCCACCATTCCCCGGCACGAAACCGATCTCGATGCCGCCAACCCGGCCGGCCGCGGTGTGCAGCACATTAAAGCCGTTCCAGTCGTCGCGCACGGCATTGACGCTTTCGGCCAGGGCGCGGGCCGCGGCCTGGATGGCAACACCATCCTTGCGACGGAAAGCGCCCGCGCCGACGATGATCATCGGGTTCTTGGCACCCTTCAGCACGTCCGCAAAGGCGTTTGCGCCGTCGCTCAGCTGCTGAAGGACGTCGGCCCCGTTTCCAAGATGGGTGTACGGGTACGTCAGGTCCTTTGCCTCGCCGATCACCGCAACCTTCAGGCCACCCATCAGGTAGCGCTTGCGGATGCGCGCGTTGATCAGGGTGCCTTCCCAGCGCGGGTAAGTGCCGACCAGCAGGATCACATCCGCCCGTTCAATGCCGGCGATGCCGCTGTTGAACAAGTAGCCCGCGCGCGCCGAGGTGTCGAACAGCGCGCCGTCCTGGCGGCAGTCGATGTTGGCCGAACCAAGGCCAGCCATCAATTCCTTCAGCGCCAGCATGGACTCGACGTCCACCAGATCGCCCGCGATGGCGGCGATACGGTTGCCAGGCACACCCTTGACCTTGGCGGCGATGGCCTGGAAGGCCTCCGTCCAGGTTGCCGGCTGAAGCTTGCCATCCTTGCGGACGTAGGGACGGTCAAGGCGCTGCCGCTTCAGCCCGTCATAGGCGAAGCGGGTCTTGTCCGAAATCCACTCTTCGTTGACGTCCTCGTTGACGCGCGGCAGGACGCGCATCACCTCGGGGCCGCGCGTGTCGACGCGCACGTTCGAGCCGACCGCGTCCATGACGTCGATCGTTTCGGTCTTGCGCAGTTCCCACGGGCGGGCGGTGAAGGCGTAGGGCTTGGACAGCAGTGCGCCCACCGGGCAGACATCGGCGAGGTTGCCCGACAGTTCCGACCCGATTGCCTTCTCGACGAAGGTGGTGATTTCCATGTGCTCGCCGCGGTTCACCGCGCCAAGGTCAGGAACGCCCGCGATCTCGTTCACGAACCGGATGCAGCGCGTGCAGTGAATGCAGCGCGTCATCTCGGTCCGGATCAGCGGACCCATGTACTTATCCTTGACCGCGCGCTTGTTCTCGCCGTAGCGACCGCGGTCGAAGCCATAGGCCATGGCTTGGTCCTGCAGATCGCACTCACCGCCCTGATCGCAGATCGGACAGTCCAGCGGATGGTTGATCAGCAGGAATTCCATGACGCCCTTGCGGGCCTTGTGGACGAGTTCGGTGTTGGTCTTGACGACCATACCGTCGCCGCAGGGCATCGCACAGGCCGCCACCGGCTTCGGCGCCCGCTCCATCTCCACCAGACACATGCGGCAGTTCGCCGGCACGCTGAGGCGTTCGTGGTAGCAGAAGCGCGGAATTTCGATGCCCAGCTGTTCGCAGGCTTGCAGGATCGAGGTGCCCGGCTCGACTTCGATCTCGATCCCGTCGATGGTGAGTTTCGGCATGGGAAACCGGGCTCCTTACTCGGCCGCCAGGGCTTTGGCGGCGTTGCGGTACTCGAGAATGCGGCGCTCGACCTCCGGGCGGAAATGCCGGAAGAGGCCCTGGATCGGCCAAGCCGCGGCGTCGCCCAGCGCGCAAATCGTGTGGCCCTCGATCTGCTTGGTGACTTCCAGCAGCATGTCGATTTCCTCTACGCGCGCGTTGCCGGTCACCATGCGCTGCATGATCCGGTTCATCCAACCCGTGCCCTCGCGGCACGGCGTGCACTGGCCGCAGCTCTCATGAGCGTAGAACTGGGACAGACGGGCAATCGCCTTCACGACGTCGGTGGACTTGTCCATCACGATGACGGCGGCGGTGCCCAGGCCCGAGCGCACTTCACGCAGGCTGTCGAAGTCCATCAGCACCGTGTCGCAGATCGACTTCGGCAGCAGAGGAACCGACGAGCCGCCGGGAATGATCGCCAGCAGGTTGTCCCACCCGCCGCGCACGCCGCCGGCGTGCTTCTCGATCAGTTCCTTCAGCGGGATGCCCATCTCCTCTTCCACATTGCACGGCTTGTTCACATGGCCGGAGATGCAGAAGAGCTTGGTGCCGGTGTTTTTCGGACGCCCGAGGCCGGCGAACCACGCAGCGCCACGACGCAGAATGGTGGGAACCACCGCAATCGATTCGACGTTGTTCACCGTGGTCGGGCAGGAATAGAGACCCGCCTGGGCCGGGAACGGGGGCTTGTTCCGCGGCTGTCCCTTCTTGCCCTCGATCGACTCGATGAGCGCGGTCTCCTCGCCACAGATGTACGCGCCTGCACCACGGTGGATGTAGATGTCGTAATCGTAGCCGGTGCCGCAGGCGTTCTTGCCGATCAGCCCCGCCGCGTACGCCTCGTCGATCGCGCGCTGGACGTTGGAGCCCTCGTTGTAGAACTCACCACGGATGTAGATGTAGCAGGCGCTGGCACCGATGGCGAAGCCGGCGAGCAGGCAGCCTTCGATCAGCTTGTGCGGATCGTGGCGCAGAATGTCGCGGTCCTTGCAAGTGCCCGGCTCGCCCTCGTCGGCGTTGATGACGAGGTACACCGGCTTGTCGGTGACGTTCTTCGGCATGAAGGACCACTTCATGCCCGTCGAGAAGCCTGCGCCGCCGCGCCCGCGCAGGCCGGATTCCTTGACCTGCTCGATGATCCACTCTTTGCCCTTTTCGATCAGGGCCTTGGTGTTGTCCCAGTCACCGCGCTTCTTGGCGGCTTCCAGGCCAAAGCTCTGGAAACCGTAGAGGTTGGTGAAAATGCGGTCCTCGTCGCGAAGCATCGCATCCCCCTCAGTCGGCCTGGGTCGTCGTGAAAGCCTTCAGCGTCGTCGGGCCGCCCACCGGTTCGGAGGACTGCCGGCCGATCTGAGAGCCGGGTTTCGGAATCTCGCCACGCTTCAGCGCGTCGATGATCGCTTCCATGAGTTCTGGGCTGACATCTTCATAATAGTCGTCGCCGATCTGCACGACGGGCGCGTTGACGCAGGCGCCGGAGCACTCGACCTCGCGCAGCGTGAACTGACCGTCGTCGGTCGTCTCGCCGACGCCAATGCCGAGCTTGCGCTCGCAGGTGTGCACAACGTCGTCGGAACCGCGCAGCCAGCACGGCGTGGTCGTGCAGACCTGGATGACGTGCTTACCGACCGGCGTCTTGTTGTACATCGTGTAGAAGGTCGCGACTTCGTACACGCGGATGCGCGGCATGCCGAGGATGTCGGCCACCGTGTCCATGGCCGCACGCGACAGCCAGCCGCCGTTCTGGCGCTGCGCCAGATCCAGCAGAGGCATGCAGGCGCTGGCCTGCTTTCCTTCCGGGTACTTCGCGATGATCTTCTTCGCCCGCTCCAGGTTTTCCGGAGTGAAGGTGAAGGTCGCCGGCTCGTTGGCCGGGTCGTGAGCCGGGGCGCTCATCGGTCAATCTCTCCGAACACGATGTCCATGGACGCGATGTTGGCGACCGCGTCGGCCAGCATGTGACCCTTCGACATGAAGTCGAGGCCCTGCAGGTGGGCGAAGCCCGGCGCGCGGATCTTGCATCGGTACGGCTTGTTGGTGCCGTCGGACACCAGATAGACGGCAAACTCGCCCTTGGGCGCCTCGATGGCGGTGTAAGTCTCGCCCTCGGGAACGTGGAAGCCCTCGGTGAAGAGCTTGAAGTGATGGATCAGCGCTTCCATCGAACGCTTCATCTCGCCACGGGGCGGCGGAGCGACCTTGCGGTCCTCGACGCGCACCGGTCCGTCCGGAAGCTCCTTCAGGCACTGGCGGATGATGCGGTTGGCCTGGCGCATTTCTTCCATGCGGACCAGATAACGGGCCCAGCAGTCGCCCGTGGTACCGATCGGAACATCGAAATCCATGCGGTCGTAGACTTCGTAGGGCTGCGACTTGCGCAGATCCCAGGCGACGCCGGAGCCGCGAAGCATCGGACCGGTGAAGCCCCAGTCGAACGCCTGTTCCTTGGTCACGATACCGATGTCGACGGTGCGCTGTTTGAAAATGCGGTTTTCCGTCAGCAGATTGTCGATATCGTCGACAAACTTCGGGAAGCGCTCCGTGAATTCCCAGATATCGTCCGTCAGTCCGGCCGGCAGGTCCCAGGCGACGCCGCCCGGGCGAAAATAGTTGGCATGCAGGCGCGCACCGGAAACGCGCTCGTAGAACTCCATAAGGATTTCGCGCTCTTCGAAGCCCCACAGAGCCGGCGTGATCGCACCGACGTCAAGAGCGCCGGTCGTGATCGACAGGATGTGGTTCAGGATGCGCGTGATCTCGGAGAACAGAACGCGGATGTACTGGGCACGCAGCGGAGCCTGGATTCGCAGCAGCTTCTCGATGCCGAGCACATAGGCGTGCTCCATGCACATCGGGCTGACATAATCCAGCCGGTCGAAATACGGGACGGCCTGAAGGTAGGTCTTGTACTCGATCAGCTTTTCGGTGCCGCGGTGCAGCAGTCCGATATGCGGATCGCAGCGCTCGACCACTTCGCCGTTCAGCTCCATCACCAGGCGCAACACGCCGTGGGCCGCAGGGTGCTGCGGCCCGAAGTTCATGGTGTAGGGCTTGATCTGGGTCTTGCCGCCGGCCTGTCCGGCGGTGGGGTGTGCGGACGTGGCGATGGTCACGGCTTGCTCCCGGTGTCAGGTGCCTGTGCCTTCTCGTCGCCGGGCAGCATGACGTTGGTCATGCCTTCCCACGGGGACAGGAAGTCGAAGGTGCGGAAGTCCTGCGTCAAGCGGACCGGCTCGTAGACGACCCGCTTCTGGTCCTCGTCGTAGCGGCACTCGACGTAGCCGGTCATCGGGAAGTCTTTGCGCAGCGGATGCCCTTCGAAACCATAGTCTGTCAGGATGCGCCGCAGGTCCGGATGGTCGGCAAAGAAGACCCCGTACAGGTCCCACGTCTCGCGTTCGAACCAGTTGGCCGCGCTGTAGACGGGCACGGCGGATTGCACCGGCGTATCCTCGTCGGTGGTCAGCTTCACGCGGATGCGCCGGTTGTGCTTGTAGCTCAGGAGATTGTAGACCACCTCGAAGCGCTCCTCGCGCTCCGGCCAGTCGACCGCGGTGACATCGAGCAGCTGCTCGAACGAGCAGGCCGGATCGTCGCGCAGGAAAGTCAGCGCTTTGATGACCGCGGGGCGACGCACGGTGACCATCAGCTCGCCGAGCTTCAGTTCAACCTTCAGGACGTCGTCGCCGAGCTTCGCGGCGATATGGTCCCCAACTTCCTTCAACGCCTGTTCGGACATGGGCAGGACCTGCCTTTTTCTTATCTCAGCGGGCGATTCGGTTGCCGCGCCGGATCTTCTTCTGGAGCTGCAAGATGCCGTACACGAGCGCTTCCGCCGTCGGCGGGCAGCCCGGCACGTAGATATCGACCGGAACGATCCGGTCGCAGCCGCGCACCACCGAGTAGGAGTAGTGGTAATAGCCGCCGCCGTTGGCGCAGGAGCCCATCGAAATGACCCAGCGCGGTTCCGGCATCTGGTCGTAGACCTTGCGGAGCGCCGGGGCCATCTTGTTGGTCAGCGTGCCGGCCACGATCATGCAGTCCGACTGGCGCGGGCTGGGACGCGGAATGACGCCGAAGCGGTCGAGATCGTACCGGCTCATGTAGGCGTGGATCATTTCCACCGCACAGCAGGCCAGACCGAAGGTCATCGGCCACAGCGACCCGGTGCGGGCCCAGGCGAGCAGGTCTTCATACTTTGCAGTAATGAAGCCCTTCTCCTGGATCTCTTCCGTAACCGCGCGGAGGTAGGCGTCCTGTTCCGGTCCGGGCGGAATAGGCGCCAGCTTGGCAGCCTCTACTCCCATTCCAGAGCTCCTTTCTTCCACTCATAGATGAAGCCGATGGTCAGGATCCCGAGGAACACAATCATCGACCAGAAGCCGAACATGCCGATGTCGCCGAGAGCCACGGCCCAGGGGAACAGGAAGGCGACTTCCAGGTCGAAGATGATGAACAGGATGGAGACCAGGTAAAACCGCACGTCGAATTTCGCGCGGGCGTCCTCGAACGGCTCGAAGCCGCATTCGTAGGGGGAGACCTTTTCGGCGTCCGGGTTTTTCGGGCTGATGACATAGGACGCGCCGACCATGACAACGGCCAGCACGACACCGATCAGCAGGAACACCAGGATCGGAAGGTACTCAATGATCAGCGGGTTGGTCACCGCGGTCCTCCCATAAGCCCACGCCACGAACTCCGGTACGGCCCTGAATTCGGCCGACGCGCGGTGCCGTGGCTGGAATGCCTTGGATTAGCCCATCAGACGGGCCGGAATATATGACGAGAGCGTGGGCAAGGAAAGCGCTTTGAATCGCTTTCGGCCAATGAAATCCACTCTGCGGAAATGAGCGGATGTCCTTGGTATTACCACGCTTTTTAAATCGGCCGGAACCAAGTCCGATTGATCGGATATAGGTACTAGAGGGGCCGCTTTAAACCAGAAACCGAATTTAAAGATGAGGGGAAGAGTGGCGCGAGTGACGGGACTTGAACCCGCGGCCTCCGGCGTGACAGGCCGGCGCTCTAACCAACTGAGCTACACCCGCGCTATACGGCTTTTGAAACAGCTTTCGACGATGTCGATCCCTTGGATCTGTCGGAACACTGTTTCCAGGGCGTTGGCACCCCGCCGTCGTGTGGGCGGTTTCTAGCCGTCCCGAGCAGCCGCTGTCAATCACCAATTTGAAAAATCCGAAACGGCTTCATCGGTGCAGCAACTGCGTCCACGGTCATTGGGACGTCATTCTATGACGCAGCCGGTCCAGGCGATCAAAGGCCTGCAACATGGAGTCCGGCATGACCCGATGATCGACCACCCCTGCCCCGCCGAACCTCGTCAGAGTTTCTTCCAAGGCGCGGGCGAGGTGCTCGGCGACTTCCAGTTCTTCCCGCTCCAACGCAAGATCCAGCGCTTCGTAGATGCGGTCGCTCAGGCGACGTTCATGGTTCGACATCGGCGCCCCCCGGCTATGCCTGTCTGTGCGGTACAAAAATAGCACAGCCGCCTTTTGCGGAGAGATGCCGCCGGCCGCGACGCGAGAGCGCAGGGGGGAAGCGGATTGGCACGAGTCGGTGCGTGCCGTGGGCGCGATGGTGGGCGATGAGGGTTTCGAACCCCCGACCCTCTCGGTGTAAACGATGCCCCACCCTGTAACCTACGAGAAAGTCGAAGAACCTATATGCCTTGATATGCTTGCGTTTTCTCTCCACTGGCGCAACACTAGGTAACAGCGTTCCTCGCTGGCTATCATCGCGCTTGTTACCTAATTTGTTACCTAAAACCGTTCCGGGAGGGTTCTTGATGCCCAAGGTGAAGCTCACCACCAAGGTAGTGGAGAATGCAACCACACCCGCCCCCGGCGTCCAGATTGATCTTTTCGACGCCTCCCTGCCCGCCTTCGGCCTCCGCGTCGGCGGCAGGCGGAAGACATGGTTCGTCATCTACCGCTTCGGCGGGAAACAGAAGCGATTCACCCTCGGTCACTTCCCTGCCCTGTCGCTTTCCGCTGCGCGGGACGCTGCCGGAAAGGCGCTGGAGAAGGTGGAGTACGGCGAGGACCCTGCGGCGGAGAAGGACGCGGCGAAGGCTCGCGCCCATGCGGCGCTGGAGCAGAAGGCGGCCACCGGCTTCCTGCCGGAGAGCTTCGGCTCGCTGGCATCCATATATATAAGGCAAGAGTGCCCGGGCTTGCGGCGCGGTTCCGAGCTGGAGCGCATTATCGATCGGGAGATCCAGCCGGCTTGGAAGGACCGCCCTGCGGCGGACCTGCGCCGCCGCGACCTGACCGCCCTCCTCGATCCGTTCATCACCGCCGGCCAAATCCAAAAGGCGCACAAGGTCCGTGAGATCGTGGTCCGGATCGTCAACTGGGCTGTGGACCGCGGCGACCTGGAAGCGAACCTCCTGGTGAGCCCGAGCCGTGGCCGGAAACGGAGCGGCATCCTTCGGCGGGAGAAGCGGGAGCGGGTGCTGAGCGCGGAGGAGTTGGCCGCGGTGTGGGCTGGGTGCGAGGAACTTACCGGCCCCTTCCCCGCCATCGTCAAGACGCTCATCCTGACCGGACAGCGCCGGGAGGAGGTCGGCGCCATGCGCTGGGCGGAACTCGACCTGGAGAACGGTCTTTGGACCATCCCATCGGATCGTTACAAGACAGGGATCGTCCAGGTGGTCCCGCTCACCGAACCGGTGAAGGAGATCATCACCGGCCTGCACCGGTTGTCGGACGACTTCGTTTTCGCCACCAAGAAGGATAGTCACTTCAGCGGCTACAGCAAATGCAAGGCGCGACTCGATGCCAAGGTGGCCGTGCAGCGGGCGAAGGCCGGGCTGCCCAATATCGACAGCTGGACCCTGCATGACCTACGGCGGACGCTGCGCACCGGCCTGTCCGAGTTGCGGGTCAACACGGACATCGCGGAGCGTGTAGTTGGGCACGTTATCGGAGGCGTGCAGGGTGTTTATGACCGGCACGCCTACCTCGACGAGAAGCGGGATGCACTGGAGCGGTGGGCGGCTAAGGTGGCGGGGATCGTCAACCCGCCCCCAGCGAATGTGGTGCAACTCCACCCCGACCGCGCCGCAGGATAAGGCGCGGTTCCTCCCTTCCTGGCCGAGGCGCCTATGCGCCTCATCCTTCTGCCGGAATCAAATCGATCGCCGACAGCACCGCGCGCCGGCCCGATGCATCCCGCCAGCCGACGAGCATGTGGGCGTACCGCAGCGGCGCGGCCGACAGGCCGGTGATGACGACTCGGTTGAAGATCGGCTCTCCGCCCTCCATCGCTTCTCGATATTCCGCGCCCAGCTCCTCGGCGATCGCCCGGTGCGGATCATCTTGGTCGGGCCGCCCGGCCATCTGCCGCGCCCAGCCGCGCCCGAAGAAATTGCGCGTCGGGGCGCCCAGGTAGCGGAACCGCAGCGGATCGTCGGCGCCGTCGGATGCCAGGAAGGTGCAGCGGTCGAGAAGCCCGGTGCGCTCCAGGAAGGTGAACAGCCCAGGCGACAGGGCGCCATGCCGCCGGCATTCGCCGACGACAGCCGCTTGCCAGTCCGCCGCGGCGCCCAGCGGAAGGCGCTGGAGGTCGAGCCCTTCGGCGGGGCGTTGAACGCCCCGACCGTTGGAGAGGAAATGGACCGCACCCATTACGCGGCCTCCCGGCGGAACGCCTCGACCATGGCCGCGAACCCGGCGCGGGCCTTCGCGACGGTGCATCCGGTCGCCGCAACCGCCGCGTCGACCATGGCGGGCGTCGGCTCCAGCGGCAGGGCGAGCGCCCGTTCCGCGGCTTGATCGAATGCGGAGATCGCCGCACCGAAGGCGTCCGCGTCCGGTGCGGTCGCCATGGCCCGCAATCCGGCCTCCAGGCTGCGGGCGGCGGTGAGGTGGACTTCCGTCTGCCCGGCATCCAACCCGATATCCGGGTTGGTCAGGAGGCTGACGACGAAGACGGCCTCGGCCGGCGTGGTGGGAACGGTCGCCGCGATGGTGTCGGCGATGTCCCAGCGCTGATCGGAGGCGTCGGGGTCGCTGAGGGCGGCGGCGAGCTGGACGGAGAGGGCCGGCAGCGCGGCACTTTCTCCGGGCGCTTCGGGCAAGGGGGTGATATTGACGGAATCAGCCATGATCCGTAGCTCCGATTAGCTAGGGTGTGGTCAGGCCGGGCGAGAGCTACCACCTTCTCGCTCGGCCGCTTGAAGTACCTATAACGATATGTCATCCTAAATGACGTAAGCAAGAGGAAACGTCATGTCAGATGACATTTATCCGGCGCAACTGCGTGCAGCTCGTGCCTTGGCGGGCTGGAAGCGGGATCAGCTTGCGCAGGCGGCTGGTACGACGGAGCGCACCATTGCGCGCATCGAGGACGGCCAATCAGTTCCCAGAGCATCAACCGCGCAGGCGATCCGCGCCGCCCTGGAATCGGCTGGCGTCGAGTTCATCCCAGCGGGTCAGTACCAGGGCGACGGCGGCCCGGGCGTGAGGCTGCGGAAGGCCGACTAAGGGCCGGCGGAAGGTATGATCAAATTGATGATACCTTCCATCGGTACTCTCCGTCGTGGAGAGTACCCATCCCAACGGGCCAGCGGTTTGCGCCACGGTGGCGCGCAGCCCACCGTTGGGGGGTACCCGCTCCACGGTGGAGCGGGTACCTGCAAAATGCAGGGCCGCTACCCCTTACCGGGCCGGTCCAGCACAAGGAGCGGCAGCCCGGGCTTGGGCGACAAGGCGCGGTCCAGCGCGGCGGTCGCCTCGGTGATCACCGCGGACATGCCGTCGAGGCGGGCGGCCTGCACCAGCTCGCCGTGACGCTCGGCAACCTCGGCCGTCATCGTCGCCCAGAACCGTTCCCCCTCCACGCGCTTCCGCAGGATGCCCATGAAGCGCTCCGGATCGGCGCGCACCTCATCCGCGGTGACGGCGTCGAGCGCTGCCAGCACATCCGCGCAGCCCTGGACGGTCTCCAGGGCGTTCTTCCGGATCTCCGCCAAGTCGTGGTCCATCTTCGCTCTACCCTTCGACATGATCACCCCTCCAAGGCTTCAAGGATGAAGCCGGCAAAGCTGTCTTCCATGCTCATGTAGCGCTGGATTTCGAACTCGATCTGCCCGGCATCGCGCGGCATGAATATACGGCGGGCAGCCGCCTCCATTTGCTGGCGAGCCTTCTTCAGCTTGCTTGCCAGAAGCCGCCTCTGGTGGCGCGTCGTGGCGAGCGGCGCCATGATTTCTTCGAACGCCGCGATGCTGTCATTCACGCACTTTGCGTTCAGGGCTTTCATGTCGCTCCAGATGCCGGCGACGATTGCATTGTCGCGCGGTACGGCCTCCTTCCAGGCCGCTGCCCGTTCCGCCAGCCTCGCCGCAGCTTCGCGGCGCTGCTGTTCGATGTTGCCCATGCGCCGGTCGATCTCGGCGTTGATGGCCGGCAGCATGCCTTGAGTCAGCGTCATGCGGCGGCCCTCGCCTGCGCGCGGAACGCCCGCACCTCCTCGGCGTTCGGGTCGCCCAGCATCTTCGCGTGCGTGTCGTAGTCGGGATACAGGGCCACCATGCGCCGCTCCACGCCAGCCCTGGAAACGGTTGTCTGGTGCATCACGCCACCGATGCACAGCGGCGCCTTGAACTTGTTCTGCACCTTCCACTGCGCCAGGGCGAGGCGGATGAACTGGTCATCGGTCGCGGTCGCCGGCAGTTGGACGCGGGAGGCTTCCGGGGTCGGTGCCATGTGGACGCCCCGCCCGATCTCGGCCACCTCGAACACGGCGGGCCGGATTTTGATGCGGATCAGCCGGAGGTCGTTCCGCTGGTCGCTCCAGCCGGCCGCCGTGATCTCCACATTCTGCGCAAGAGCCATGATTTCCGGATCAATCAGCGACTCCATCTCGGCGGCCTGCGCCTCCACCTCATCAATCGTGCCCGCCTCGTTGAGAAGGCAATTGACCACGTTCGACAGGTAGACGTTCCCGCGGCAGGCCCAGGCGAAGCGGCCGGACGGCGCCACCTCAGTCTTGTGGCGATTGAGCTTCACCGGCTTCCCGTCGCAATAGGTCATCGTGTCGGTCAGAAGGCGAACCGTGTCCGCCTGAAAAGCGACGTTGCACACGCTCATTGAAGGGCCTCCATGATCATCGCGCCGAAGGCATCGGCCAATTCGTCGGGAATGGCGGTTTCGTCGGCCACGCGCTCGGCGGCGCGCTCGGCGGCGCGCTCCGTCTCCTTCCAAAGCGGGTCCTGCTCCCGGAGCGCCTTGTTGATCCGCTCGATCTGCTCCGGGCTCAGCGCCTTCAGGCCCTCGCCCATGCTGTCGGCGTGCTGCTGGACGAGCTGCATGGCCGCCTGCACCTCGTCGAAGTGCTTGGCGTACTGCTCCGCCGGGGTCAGTCCATCATCCAGCGTCTTGTTCACCAGATTCCAAGCGCTGGACAGCTTCCGCCCGTCCATCTCGCGCGCCTTGTCGTTCAAATCCTCCAGCACGTCGGCGAAGGTGCGGGCGTCCTTTGCTCCGGTGGCGAACGAGCTGGCGCCGGCCTCCCCCGGCTTGCGGCCAGGAAGGGGGATGCGCATGGATGCCGCGCCCACCGCGGTAAGACCGTCCTCAAGGCGGGTGAGCTGGGTGGACAGCTCGACCGACTTCCGGGCGGGGTCCACGAGCGCTTCGGCGGCCTTCTTCGCTTGATCGGCAAACGGCCCGCCGGCCTTGGCCGCGGTGTCCAACGCGATGGAGAGGCGACCGATGGCCTCGATGTCGTCCGGCCCGGCGGCCTTGAATTCCTTCAGCGCGCCGGCAAGATCGCGCATGGATTGCGCCGGCCCGGTCAACAGCGTCGTGCCCATGGCACCGCGCGCCCGGTTGGCGCTTTCCTGCAGGGCGATGGCGTTGGTTACGGCCACGTCCAGGTTTTTGAGGTCGCCCAGGTAATCGGCCACGGCCTTGCGCTGCGCGGCGAGGCCTTCAATCGCCTTGTTCTTCTCGGAAGTCAGGCGGATGCGCTCAACCTGGAGCATCGTTTCGGAAAGGGTGCGGTAGTGCGCGGCCAGATCGGCGACGCTCAACGCCTCCTCCTCATGCCCCTCGCGCAACCGCTTTCCGGACGCCGCTGCCTCATCAATGATGCTGCGGACGGCGCCCATGGTGTCCTCGTAGGACTTGGCGGACCGCTCGGCATCGGACATCCCGTCGCCCATGTTGAAGAACGCCCCGGCGGCCACGGACGCCACCGCCACGACGGTTCCGATGATCGCGCCAACGGGGCCGAAGGCAGAGGCGATCTGCGGCCCCTGCTGCGCCATGATCACGAAGGCCGAAGTCCCCATCTGCGCCTGAACAACCACGTCCTGAAGCTGAAGGCCCAGGTTGCCCATGGCGTTCTTCATGTTCACGGATGAGGTGGTGGCGGCGGCCTGAGAGCGGATGTAGTTGTCGTTCGCCACACCGCCGGCGGCCATCTTCTGGCGCATCAGGTCCAGGAGGCGAATCTTCTCCTCCTCGGTCGTGATCCCCTGCTGAACGGCGCGGGTTAGGTCGCGTTCGGCCGTGGCGAGCTTCTGCGTTGCCGCGTAGACGGGATCGACAGACCGGGCAATGCGGTCGAATGTCCGAAACGCGGACTCTCCTGCCCGCGTGGTGTTGACGACGGCATCATCAAACAGCCGCAGTCCTCGCGCGCCCTTTTCCCCGGCGCGCTCTCCGGCTTCGCCCATACGGTCAAACGCCTGCCCGACACGCCGCGCACCTTCCTGCGCCTGCCGGTCATCAATCACAACCTCGTGGACAAGGGCGTTCGCGAGTTCCATCGATTCCGCTCCGCTGCTTTGTTCCCTGGAGGGGCGCGGCCATCACGCCCGATGAAGGGCGCCAGCCGGCCCCAGATCAGGCGTGATGGCCCAGGTCACGCCGCGGCGGCGGTGCTAACACCATCGAGCCGCACCGTGACGGTGGCGGCACCGTTGCCCGCAGCGGCCACGGCCACGCCCACCGGATAGAACCCGGTGCCGGGCGCGTCGCACTGGTGGTTGGTATTGTCCCAGCTCACCTTGGCGCCCGCGGCGATCACGGTGGCCGTCTTCTTGGGCAGGGTGAAGACACCCTCGGTGACACCCACCACGACGGCGCCGCTGGCCGCGGTGGTGCTGGCGACAGCGAACAGGGCGCCGACGATGAAGCCTTCACCCGACGCCAGGGCGCGCGGGGCGGTCAGGTCGAGGTTGCAGCCGGCTTGGACGAAGTTCCGCATGGGTCAGAGTCCTTTCGAGGTCGCGAAGGTGACGAAGGGGGCGCAGGTCGTGCCGCTCGCCGCGGCGATCTTGCGATCCAAGTCGAGAAGCGCCCGCTTCATCTCCGCGTCGCTGCGGTATTCGACCTCGGAATCGGTGTAGACCACCTTGCGCACGCCGCTGAAGCGGGCGGCCTCCAGGGCCTCCCGCATTCCGATCAAATCGGCCAGCGTTGCCATGGTCAGGCGCCAGGGTTGTAGTAGGCGCCGCGGTAGTCCACCGCGCCCACGGCGAAGTCGATGGTGAGCTTGACCTTCACGCCCGCGACATCGAATCCGGGTTCCGGTGTGATGACCGGCCCGGACTGGCCCTGCAGATAGCCGTAGATGAAGGTTTCCAGCGCCGACGGTTCGGCCATCATGTACCAGCCCGGCCCCGGCAGGTTCGCGTCGCCCACCGGCTCCAGCTTGCCGGCCAGCGGGTTGACCGCGGCGGCGGTGGTCGGCGCCACGGCGGTGCTGACGAACTGACGGGCCGCGGTGAACTGGTCCGGGCCGGTCGCCAGGACGGAGGGCTTCAGGTTGAGCTTCAGGCCGTCGAGGCTGGTCTGCTTCATCATCGCCGCTTCGCCGGCGGAGACGGTGCCCAGGTCGATCGCGGCGCCGCTGGCCGCGAGGTTGCCATGGCTGGCGTGGAACAGCGCCTTTCCGTCCGACAGAACCGGGTTGGACACCACCAGCGCCCAGGCCACCGAGTTCTCCCAATCGGCACAACGCAGGGCGGCCTTGGTCGGCAGATCGGCGAAGGCGCCGAGATCATCATTGATCAGCGCCTTGCGGCTGAACATGACGACGCGGCCGTACTCGCCCAGCGTGACGCTCTCGCCGCTCTCGCTGATGGCGCCGTTCTTGTACTCGCCGTTTTCACCCACGGCCAGCGGCACCGGGAAGTCGCCGACGCGGGCGAACGACGCGGGCTTGAAGTCGCGGAAGTCGCGCCGGGCGAAGAACCGGCGATAGGTCGGCGCCGCCGCCTGATAGGCCGGCAGCAGCGTCTTGTTGGCCGCGTTCGCCAGCAGGACCGGGAAGTCGCCCGTGGTCATCGCGCGCTGATACAGGTCGGCGGGCGACAGGTGCCGCGTGCCGATGGGGGTCCCGCGGCGGTCGGCCAGCTCGGCGGCGAGGTCGAGGAGGGACCGGCCAGCATAGGCGCGGGCCTGTTCCGGCATCTGGACGCGATGCGCTTCCGGCAGGTGCGCCGTGGCGCGGGCGGCGAAAGCCGTCGCCATGCGGTCCACCACGTTCCCCGGATCGTCGTGATCGTGGAGAACCCGGACGGCGGCCAGCGGGCGCGTGCCGGAGCGGGCCAGCATGGCGTCGAACACCGCGGCGCGGGCGCGGTCGAGGTCGGCGCCGTCGTCAATCAGCCGGTCGGCGGTGGCGACGTCCAGGCCGGCAGCGCGGACCATGGTGCGGATCTGGCCGTTGATGCCCGCCCGGTTGGCGGTGGCGCTGGTGTCCGCCGCGCGGGTGCTGGTGTCGGTGGTGGTCTCCGCCGTGGCGTCCGCCTCGGTCGTGGTGTCGTCGTCCATGGAACCTCCTGCGGATCGGACGGTTGCGCCGGCATCAACCGGCACGGGGGTGAAGGAAAGCTCGTGGGGCGCCCAGGCGATGGCGCGGAAGACGGGCAACCCGTCGCGCTTGCCGGCCCGCTGCCACCGCTGCACGCTGTAGCCCAGCGACACACCACGCACGGAACCAGCCTCGACCTTCGCCATGAGGTCGGAGGCGGTGGCGCTGCCGTCGAAGCGGATGGTGCCGGTGATCCGGTCGCCGTCGACTCGGGCATCCGCCACCGTGCCCACGGCGGCGTCGGTCACATTGCGGTGATCCTTCAGCGCCGGGCCGCCGCGGAACCGGGAGAGGTCGGCGCCCGCGGCGTCCAGCTCCTCCACCCAGGCGGAGCGGGTGCCGTCCGGGGCGGGCGCTGGACGCACGGCGGGGGCCGGGCCGGACAGCGCCACCACCTCGACGGTGCGGGCCTCGCGGTTGAGCGTGGTCGGCGTGGTCGCGCCCATGGCGCGGGTGAGAGCGTCAGCCATTCGTGGCGGTCTCCGTGGTCTCTTCTGAGGGGGTCGGCATTTCCGACACCCCTCCTGACTTGGCCGTGGTGGGCAGCCCAAGCCGCTGTTCCCGCTGCACGTCGGCGGCGATCTGCGCGTCCAGGGTCTCGACGTCGTAGCCGCGTTCGGCGACGGACTGCGCCCGGCTCTTGAGCTTCGCCTCGATGGCCTCCACCTCGGCCCGGACATCCTTCAGCGGGTCCACCCAATCGAAGGCCGGCGGCAGCCATTCCGCGGACAGGTAGGGTTCCGGGTCGCGGAAGAAGTCGGGCGCGTCGATGGCGCCGGACAGCACGGCCAGTGTCACGAAGCGGCGCCATACCGGGTCGCAGAGCTGCGGGATGATGGTGAGGTGCTGGAGCTGTTCCACGCTGCGGCGGAACTCCACCAGCCCGCCGCGCAGGCTCGAATAGTTGGCGTCCTTGAGGTCGCCCGAGACTTGGAAGTACGTTGCCCCAACCCCCACAGCGATGGCCCGCATGTGGTTCTTGGTGAAGGCGTCATAATTCTTGTCGTCGGGCGGGTTCGTGAACTCGACCGATTCGCCGGGGTTCAGCGGCACCAGGGCGCCCGGCTCCAGCGTCGGCGTCTCGGCGTTGCCCTGCGGCTTCCAGGCCGGGTTGCTGTCGTCCTTGTTGACGATGAAGCCGGCCAGCATCGCGGCCACCTTGGCGCGGACCAGGGCGGCGTCCTCGTAGGCGTCCAGCTCCTTCACCCGGAGGAGGACCGGCGCCAGCCAGGACAGGCCGCGCAACTGGTTCTCCACCAGTTCGCGGAACAGGTGCAGCATGTCCTCCGCCGGAACCCGCTTCGGCTCCCAGGTCGGCGCCAGCACCGGCATGGTGGGATCATTCGGGTTGAAGGGCAGTACCCAATAGGCCACCCGGCGGCCCAGCGCGTCGAACTCGATCCCGGCGCGAACCGGGTTGCCGGGGCGGATTTCCTGCCACCGCGTCGCCGGGACTTGATCGCGGGAAATCATCTCGACCTGGAACGGCACCGGCAGCCCATCCTCGGGCAGCCGGGCGCGGAGACGGATGAACGCTTCCCCGCCCTCGATCATGGCGCGGACTGCAAGGGCCTGTTGGGCGTAGAAGCCGCCGGCCCGGCCCGACGCATCGGCCACCCGCTCCCAGCGCTCCCACAGGGCGTGCAGGGCATCGCGCACAGCGGGATCAGGGTGCTTGGAGCGGGGCTTGATTCCGGTGCCCACGGCGTTGCTCACCATGGCGTTGACCGCGGCGGCGACGTTGGGGTTGTTGCGGGCGAAGTAGGCTGCGCGCTGCGCCGCGATGGAGGCGCCGGCCATCATCTCGGCGTTCAGGTTCACCATGCGGGACTTGCCGGCCCAGCGCTTGCCCGCGCCGGCAGCGTCGAGGCTGCGGGTCAACAGGGCGCCGAGACTGCGGCGAAGACCGGAAAGCATGGATTAAGTCCCATCGTAGGGGAAATATCCCTAACGATAGGATTAATCACAGCACATTGCAAGGGCGGATCGCTTCGCCCTCGAATGCAACTACCCGGAAACCCAGGAAGATCGCGACGCCTTCCGGGCCGGCGCCGGGAGCGCGGCTTCGGCCTCGGTTTTCTCAGGCGGCGCCCCGATGGAGCGGAGAAGGTCCGCCCATGCCTCGTCGCCCATGCGGTCGAGCCCCTGACGGGCCGCCGCGGCGCGGGCGTAGGTCCGACAATCCAGGGCCTCGTTCCTGTCCCGCAGCGGCTCCCAGGCTGTGACGCGCCCGCGCCCCTTGCCGCCGCGGGTCACCCGGTGTTCGGCGACGAGCTGCTTGCAGGTCTCCTCTCCGGCGTGCATGGGCAGGTGGACGTAGCCGGCGGGGAAGGCCTCGCCGCTTTCGGCGGTGGGCCGGTCGAGGCGCAGGAAGCCGTAGAATTCCCCCTTGGCCGCGGCGGACCCCACCGGCCACAGCTTGACGCCGTTGCTGATGCGCTTGCCGCGGTGGCTGATGTCGGCGGCGGACGGCTGGCCCAGGATCGGCGCCAGGGCCAGCGAGGAACCCTTGATCGCCATGACCTGCGGACCGGCGGTGCGAACCCAGGCCTTTACCGCCTCCATCGTCACGCCGTCGCCGGCATCAATGGCGGTCATCGTGACCGGCAGGGTTGCGCCGTGTTCGTGGCGCCAGGTCTCCGCCAGCATCGCCGACAGGGCGCGCCACGGCGCATCGGTGAAGGGATCGCCCATGATGACGCGATGCTCGATCAGCCACGATTCCTTGCCGCGGCCCCAGGCCCACACGGAGACCTCGATCCGGTCGCGCTGCACGTCGGCGCCGGCCGTGAGGAACAGCCCGCCGGCCGGGACGGTGCCCGGCTCCCAGGTCTCGCGCCGATCGTAGAGCCGCCGCCAGTCCGGCGCCTCGCCGCGGTCCACCCAGGTTTCGCCCAGGACGGTGTTCGTCCAGACCTGGAGCTTTTCCCGGTCCTTCTTGGCGGCCAGGAACTCCGCCACCAGCTTGGGCCATGCCGCGCCGGGCAAGGGGCAGTAGGCCGACCAAATGTGAAAGCTGCGGTGGCTCTTGAAGGGTTGTTCCGCCACCCAGCGGCCCGCCTCCAACATCTCCAGCTTGTGGCTTTCATCGATGGGGCAGCCGTTGACGCAGACATAGAACGTCGTCTCCGGGTCGCCGTCACGCCAGCGCATCCCGGCGCCGGTGCCGTCGCCCCAGACGAGCGGTTGCATGGTGCCGCAGTGGGGACAGGGGACGTGGTAGCGCTCCATGGTGCCGGCGGCGAAGGCGTCGGCGATCTTGCTCTCGCCGTCGAGAAGCGGCGTGCTGCCCAGCACCGCCAACGGCTGGAGGGATTGGGTCAGGCGCTTGATGCCCAAGGCGATCTGGTCGCCCTCCTTGCCGGCCACCGCGGGGTAACCGTCGATTTCATCGAACAGCAACACGTCCAGATCGATGCGGCGGAAGGCGCGCGGCGAGTTCGCCCCGGTGATCTTCAGGGAGCCGCCGGGGAAGGCTTTCCGCTTGATCGTGTCGCCTTTCTTCTTCGCCCCGGCCTCGGACAGCAGGCCGGACAGCACCGGCCAGTCGTGCAGAGGGTCCACCGTGTCCTTCGAGTAATCCTCGGCGTCCTCGATGGTCGGTTGAACGATCATGATCTTTGATGGGCGCTGCGCGATGAAGTAGCCCAGCGCCGCGGACAGCATTTGCGTGTAGCCGACGCGCGCCGACTTCATGAGGGTGATCCGCTCCACCGCCGGATCGGTCATCGCGTCGAGGATCTCGCGCTGGTAGGCGTAGGGCTTGAACACGGCGCCATCGTAGAGCCGGGCGTGTTGCTCCGCCCATTCCGCCAGGGAGAGGCGCGGCGGCGGGCGCAGCGCGGCGAACCATCCCGACGCGGTTTCGGCCACCAGCTCGGACACGGGTAGATCAAGCGGCATCGGCGTGTTCCTCGGCGGTGCTGACAACCCGCTCCTCCGACAGCTCCACCAGCACGCCGTTCACGGCATCGGCCAGCCGGGCGCGCACCTCGACGGGTTCGGACAGCCGGGCGAGCGGCCCCGCCAGCCGGGCCGGCAGGGCGGTCAGACGGTCGCGGACGATCTGGAAGGCAGCGGAGACGGCGCGGGTGACGTCGGCGCGGGGCAGCAGCTCCAGCCGCATCGCGGCGTTCTTCAGGGCGTAGTGGTCGGCCTGTTCGCGGGCCAGCCGGGCGCGCTCGGTGGTGAGGTCATCGGCGGAGGGACCGGTACCGCGGCCCGCCGCCATTTCTCGCAGATGGCGGATGTAGGCAATGCGGCATTGGTCGAGGTTCAGGGCGCCGCGGCGGGCGTTCGGCAGCACGCCCTTGTCGAGCAATTCGCGAATGCTGCGGTCGGACAGGTCGAGGTGGGCAGCGATGTCGGTTTGCGTCGCCATGGGATCAAATCCTCCGATATAGGAAATATATCATCATCGGATAGGAACCGGAACCCCTTGTGAGGGCTCGTATCTAGCGCGGTCGCGCGGCAGGGGCGACCCCCGGTTCCTTTGCCCCGGAAGGACCCGCGCCCTCGGTCACCCCGCGGCCGCCTCCCGCCCGGCCTCGCCCCTGCGGACCAGCACCGGTTGGGCCAGCGCCTCCAGCTCGTCCGCCGTGGTCTCCTCGTGTCCGGCGGCGGCAAGGGCGGCGTTGATGCGGGACAGGCGGACGGGCCGGCGTTCGCGGATCAGCGGGGCGGCCAGGATGGTCAGGACATCGGTGCGGTCCATGGTCAATTCCTCACTCGCTGGAGGTAACGGGACGGGACGGCTTTCGGGTGCCGGCTGGACTGGCTCACCTTCGGCGCCGTGGCACGGAACGCCGCGACCTGCGCGTTAAAGGCATCCAGCACATCGCCATCCCGGTCCCGCACCAGCACCCAGGCCGGTTCGGCATAGCGACGGGCGGACTTCACCGCGGCGGCGATCTCGCGGTATCGGACGGCCTTGTCCTCGGGGCTGGCGTCGGCGGGGATGCAGCGGCGGGACAGGGCCGCCGCGATGCTGTTCGGGGTCATGCGTGAGCCTTGGGGTTGGGCGATATTGGGATTCCAATGTCGGGCATGGAGCGGGAGGGAGGCCGGTAGCCGCCCGGCTAATGCCGCGCTTCCGATGTCGCGCTTCCCAGGATCGGGATGTCCGCCTGCATCGCACCGGCATGGGCGGCTATCTCCCCCGCCCAGGCGTAGGCCTGCTCCCGGCCGAGGCCCTTGGCCACCATTTCATCCACCACGGGATCAAGAAGCCGGTCGATAGTGGCGTCCGCCTCTTCGTCGGTCATGCCGGCCAACTGTACGGCGAGCTTCAGCCCGTAAACGTCGAGCGGGAAAAGGTCCCGGGGGTTCATTTCAATCTCCGTGTCAGGGGGTGGGTTGGGCGGGGCGAAGCTCGCCTTTCCCTACGCCCGCGCCGGCCAGCCAAAGGCGGCGCGAAGCGTAGGGGGGTATGGGGGGACAGGTGTGGGTGCACCTCGGTGCAATGAAATCAATGGGTTAGCGAACACTGGTGCAACCTTGGTGCAAGCCTCAAGGTGCAACGAAATCAATGAGTTACGAGCAACCTCGGTGCACCTCGGTGCACACGCTTTACTCGTCTTCGTCATCGTCATTCTCAACCGTAGCAATGCCGAAGATTGGCGCCCGGTTTGCCTTCTTGCCGACCACGGCATTCGCCACGATCCGCCCTTCGGAAAACAGCTCGGCCATTGCCGCCTCGATCTCTCCGCGCCCCACCCCGGCCATCTCGGGCATGCTGACCATCACCTTTACGGCGTAGTTGGGGGCCTGCTTTGAGTGCGAAACGTTGCGCCCTTGGCCGGCCAGCTTCGCGAGCGCGCGGAGGAAGGCTTCCTTGCCCCGGCGCACGCGCGCGCTACGGTCCATTCGGTCAACGGCATCGCTCCCCGCGGGCAGCACTGGCCGGAACACGCCCTCACGCCATTCCAGCGTCATCGGATCGCCGCTCGGGCCGTAGTTCGCCTTCTTCCGGCTCAGCACCCGGAGATCATCGTTCGGCGGCACGCCCTCGGCCGCCTCCGGCCGGGTCAGATACCAGCGGGCACGCACGGAGTTGTTCCAGGCTGTATTGCCGCCGTCGCCGCGTCCGCTCGCCATGCCGGCCACCGACGGGTGCGCACACAGCAGCACGGCGCCGTCGATGGTCCTTGCGAGCCTGGTGCAGGCCTGCTGCACGAACTGGCGGACCTGCGGTCGGGCGTTCTCGTTCCCCCCGAACATGTCGGCCGCGGTATCGAGAATGACCAAGCGGGCGTTGAACGCGCCTGCGGCATCGGCAATCTGATCCCAGAACGGCGTGAGCTGGCCGCGGTCGCCCTCGAATGTCATCAGCAAGTTGTCGTGCCCAACGCGCGATATCCACCGCGCCTCGGTGAGGTCGCCGAACCCCACCCCGTAAGCAGCGTTTATGTCAGCCTGCCGGCGATGCAGTTCATCAGCGTCATCCTCACAGAAGATCGCAAGCGCACGGCACATCTCGACTTCGAGCCCGAGCCATTGCCGGCCGGTTGCGGCGGAGGCCATGAGCATCTGTGCGATGAGAGACTTGCCGAGTCCGCCATCGCCGTAGAGCGCTGTTGTCTGGCCCCACGGCATCCAGTCCCGAACCATCCAGCGGCGCGGCGGAATGTCGATTCCATCCAGTTCCACCGGGTTGACGAGTTCCAGAGGCGCGGGGCGATTTCCCGACGCTGGTGGCGCTTCCGCTGGCCGGAACCTTGCCGCAGCGTCAGCGGCGTTGCGGATCGCGTGCAGGTCATGCGGCATCGGCGAGGCTCCGCGCCCAATCGTTTACATCGTCGCCCTCGGTTGGCGGCAGGACGATCCGTGCTTCGCAGCCGGCGCCATGCCAGCGCACAGCGCATTTCTCCGCAGCTCGTCGGCCCGCGGGGTCGTGGTCGGCGAAGATCGTCAGCGCCTCGATGCCGGGCAGCACAGGAAAGGCGCCCACGTTGCCGGCGTCGAGGCAGCACCAGACCGGTGCCCACCCGGCCGCCAGAACCGTCAAGCACGTTTCCAGCCCTTCGCCGACGCCCAGCCCGCGCATTACCTCGTCGTCGGGCGTGAGACGGATCGCACCACCGGCCTTGCGGTGCCCCTTCAGCAGGAGACGCGGACGGTCTACTGGGGCTTTGCCGCTCCCGTCCGGGGCAAGCCACGTTCGGTGTAGGTTCAGCGCGCGGTTCGCGTCCGTCACGTCCGTGACCAGCGCCAGCAGCGCAGGGAATGCCTGATTCGACCCGTAGGGCAGCGACGGGACCCAGCGCACAGCCTGCTCAGCAGGGAGTGCGTGGCATCCGCGTCCGATCAGGTAGCGCCCTGCGACGCATTCGGGCGCCACCGGAAGGGCATCGTTCCAGATCCGCCAACCCCACGGGGCCAGCGCATCATGGAATGCGGGCGACGGCGCTGTGGTGCGCTGCGGCGGAGGCGTGTGGCAGCCGGGGTCGCCCAGCAAATCCAACGCCCACCGCACCGCAGCAGGGAAATCCAGCGACAGTTCCCGCTGAATCAGCGAGAACAAGTCACCGCCTTCATCGGCGCCGTGCTCAAACCACTGCCCCCTCCGTTCCCCAGCGGTTGCGACGGACAGGGAGCCACGCCGCCCGAACCGCAAATCGTGGCGGCTGGAAAGCGGTAGGTTCGGGCTGCCCAGCAGGGCAGCCGCGACGTCTTCCGTCCTATCACGAAGCTGTTGGCGGAGGGCGTCCATATCGGCGCCGCGTTCATCAAGCATTTCCGGCGTCCGGCGGAGTGATGTTCATGATCATCGCGCCCGGCGCATGCTTCTCCGCCCAAGCCAGCCAGTCACCATGGTGGCGCATGGTCGTCTCGATCAACATGGCGGGGTTGCCGGGGCACAGCAGGGCAAGGGTGACGGCCAGCATGTAATGAGCGGGATTGGCCCCGCCGGAGTAGATGAACACCGTCCCGGCCCGCCGCCCGATCCACTTCAACGTCTTGCGGTGGAACGCCCCCGGCCCCCGGCTGCCATCCGTCCCGCGGTCGTCGCCCAGGATCGCAAGCATCGGCTGGCCGGCCACCTCACGTCCCGGTTCCGGCTGGCCGGCGCCATAGGTGACAAACAGAGCCAAAAGGTTAGCCTGCCGGATCGCGTGAAAGACCGGCTTGTAGTGATCGGGCGCCCAAGCCTCGAGCGCGAACAGATCGTCCGGTGTGATGCGGGTGGGCTCGCCGTTGTCGGTCATGGTCAGGCCTCCGCAGAAGCAAGCACAACGTCAGCCGTCGCCCCACTCCTTCCATTCATCTTGGCTGAAATCCAGTCGTCCACCTCGCTCTCAACCCAGGCAACTGAGTTTTCTCCCAGACGAATTCGACGTGGAAACTTGCCATTCTTTTCCAGGCGGTCGATATGCATGCGCGAGTACCCGACGCGCTCCTTCAGCTCCTTAAACCGTATCACTCGGACGCCGCTCTTCATTTCAACCTCCAAATCTGGCAGTGCGACACGCTGTGGCATAACGATACGCGGCGTGAAGCGTGGTTTTATGAAACCTGAAACCAAAATCAGGCGCCGTCAAGCTGGATTTTGCTTTCCGAAAACCAAATCGTGTGGCATGTTATGCCCCGTGATGTGGCGTTCAATGCGTATTGATGGGGATTGAGATGCCTACAGTTTCCGAGGCCGTATCGTACATTTCCGCCGTAACATCCCTGCCTGCTGCAAGAATTAACGGCATAGCCCGACAGTTGATTGATGATGGATTATTGCCAAAGAGTTCGGGAAGACGAATTGAGACGATCAGCAAGCGTCAACTTTGTCTGCTAATATTCGCCGTATTCGTATCGGATACTGTAAAAGATGCCACAAGAACAGCTATCTCTTATGATTCCCTAACTATCTGCGGAGATCATGAAGGCAATACAAAAGCAGGAGCCATATATGGCGATACCGCTGGCGAGCTATTTGTGAAACTAATCAACGAGTTCATAGTACGCGATTACGTCTATGGAAAAAATTATAACATCTATATATGCACAAGCGTAAAATACGTGCGCTTTGAGATTAATGATGAGCTGATGACAAACGGAAATACTGAGAACATTGAGTACTCAGATGCCGATGGCAGAATTTATCTTACCTTGGATCGCCCAATGTTTTTCGCGAAAATTCCAGGCCAGACCATTATGGAGTTGGCTTCCATGTGGAGAGAAGAAGATAGGGCGTCGACTGAGAGGGAGCTATTTTAGCGCCAAGCGACTGCCCTTAGGCCGCTACCTAACTGTTACCTAAAAATGCGAAACGGCCCCTCTCGGGGCCGCTCTTGATCGCTAAGTGCTTGATTTGGCTGGTGGGCGATGAGGGTTTCGAACCCCCGACCCTCTCGGTGTAAACGATGCCCCACCCTGTAACCTACGAGAAAGTCGAAGAACCTATATGCCTTGATATGCTTGCGTTTTCTCTCCACTGGCGCAACAC